>Ga0255126_1000030_pt1 | contig 53663 bp, 55 predicted proteins | sample Law_Miss_RepA_8d_FD_188556 | JGI IMG/M metagenome (GOLD analysis project Ga0255126, IMG submission 188556) | Freshwater microbial communities from St. Lawrence River, New York, United States - Law_Miss_RepA_8d | ecosystem: Environmental > Aquatic > Freshwater > River | place: USA: New York... | reverse complement strand
CGTATTGATCGTCGGGTTAGCGTCCTGATTGTTTTCCAGCTTCGAGATGCCAGACTTGCTGATCCCTGTTCGTTCGCTAATATCAGCTAACGACAGACCTCGTAATTGACGCTCGGCCTTAAGCATCCCGACGGCTTCCTGGATTCTGACACGACGTTCTTGGCGAAGTGTCTTTGCTTCCTGTTTGATTTCAGGTATCTCGGCCGCAATCATTTCGCGGATTAGTCGGTACTTGGCCGCCTGCTCGGCGGTTGGCTCACGGTAAATCCGCTTTCCCATGCTTCGTTTTTCCATTGAACTCAGTCCTCTACCTCGAAGGCGGTAATCGGATACACAGTGAATTTGTCAATCTGATCGTACACGACGGCAATAACCCGCCCATCCTTGGTTTCTCCGAATGCAATCGGGCGTCCGGACGAACGGCTAACGCCAACGCGATCGGGATTTAATACGATGGGTTCGACATCATCTGGGGTCAATCCGTTCTCCGCGATGTGGGCAACGTTTCCATTCTCGGTCAGTTCCCAAATGAAATCGAAATATGGCATTCGATGCTCCGTGCCTGTTTCCTAAAGCGTAACTCCTGTTGACGCGAAGGCAACCCTGTTTTTCCAGGCGTGTTTTGCATTTTCGGATCGATTCCTTCTCACATCGTCCGAGCCGCGGCGAGCGTCTCAGTTGGGAAGACAGGTCCGACAAGTCAGACAAGTCCGACAAGTCAGACAAGTCAGACAGGTCAGACAGGTCAGACAAGTCAGACAAGTCAGACAAGTCCGACAGGTCCGACAGGTCCGACAGGTCAGACAAGTCAGACAAGTCAGACAGGTCAGACAGGTCAGACAGGTCAGACAGGTCAGACAGGTCAGACAGGTCAGACAGGTCAGACAGGTCAGACAGGTCAGACAGGTCAGACAGGTCAGACAGGTCCGACAAGTCAGACAAGTCAGACAAGTCAGACAAGTCCGACAAGTCCGACGAGTCCGACAAGTCAGTTATTTCGCGATTAGTACTTTGTCGGGAATGCTCGCGTCGTCACGTCATCCATGTGATTGATCGGCTCGCAATCGCTGGATATCATGACTTGGGTAATGGCTATCTTGAGTGATAAACTGCATCGGTGCAGTCAACAGGGATTAAGCAGTCCAACAGAAAAACACGTCATCTGCCTGGAGGCTTCTCGGTGCTCGGACAACTCCTTGACGAAATCCGCGACTACTACATCAATCGATTCATTGATGCCATCAACGAGCAATCCCTCGCTGATGGCGTGACGCTTACGCACGAACCCGCATTCTGCGATTCCAATGGAGATGTCGTCACTGAAGGAGAACTTGCGGTTCCATCGCGAGTCGATTTGCTCGTAATCTCTGATGGTGCCGCATCCGATTCTATCCTGATCGACACTGATGGAATGCTGTCGTTCGAACCTATCGCGTTTGATTGGCCAGAGAACGACCTAAATGTTGATTTACATCCGTTTCAATGGAATTGGATGCAAGTGCGGATCTTCGGATTGAAAACCAACACGGATTGGGCACCGATTCGTGATTGGTTCATCGGATGGTTCCAAGAGAATGATCCTGCAGATGGTGAATTGCTCGGCGGTGTTCATTGGCTGTCCGATCCTGAATACGGGGACGATTACTCCCAATTGTCGATTGACTTGGGCACAGCTCCTGTCGAATCATTCGAGGAATTACTCGACGCAATAGGTCAAATGGGAGCGACGCGTGTACAAATAGGACAGTTTGAAGAGGGTGGTTGACAAGCCATCGTCTGCGACGTCTCCGGTTGGGCGATTTGCTGAGAGCTAAGTCGTTCGCCGCAGACCGTTGAACGGTGTCGTCAATCAGGTTCGTCTGCTGCGAACCCTCTCCACACTAAAGCACTCGTCCTCTCCTACGATTCGGACCTGGTTTCGTTCTCGTGCTCGTGCTCGGGTTACGAGTTACGGGTTACGAGTTACGGGTTACGGGAGCAGTTTAATTGGATTCAGGCGTAGGTCGTGTGTTGACCGAACATAACGCCACTACAGGCTGGTTTCGATTACGAGCACGAGCACCGTTGCACTGAGCACGAGTACGGTTTCACTTAGCACGAGTGCTATGCAGCACGGCGCGGCCAAACCGATACAAAACCATACCGGTCATTTTAACTTCTAAAGAAACTTAAAGTGGAAAGCTGCTTCGTAGGGACGGCTAGAGTGATAGGCTGATCCGCGTAAAATACGATCGACGGGAACCCCCACACCTCTGTATCGAAACCACATCGAATGAAAATTACCATTGTTGATGGAGACTTGCTCGACCAAGACGTTGACGCGATCGTCAACGCGTGGAATCGAAACATCATTCCGTGGTGGTTGCTGATACCCCAAGGCGTATCGGGTGCGATCAAGAAACGTGGTGGACTCCAACCGTTTCGGGAACTTGGACGAATGGGCGCAATTCCTCTTGGGCAAGCCGTGGAGACGTCAGCCGGAAAGCTTCCATTCAAATCCATCATCCATGTCGCAGGCATTAACATGCTTTGGAGATCTTCCGAACGCTCAATTCGGGACTCAGTGCGAAACGCTCTTTCGATTGCCCAAGACCGTGGCTATGCATCGGTGGCTCTGCCTCTGATCGGTGCCGGATCGGGTGGTGGAAAGTCATCTCGTGTACAATCGATCATCGAAAACGAACTAACCAAATGCCAATTCGATGGAGAGGTTAGAATCGTTCGATACGTCAACAAGCCGACGAACAGCGGATAAGGCACCCCGTCGCCGGTTATCTTCCCCACACCCCCAGTCTCTCGCCCCTCCTTTCGCGTTACAGTGTGGAGTAATCGTGGCTCACCAGAGACGCCGCAGCGGCGTAGTAGCCGCGTTCTCTCATTGCGTAGAGCGATTACCTTTTAAACGCAGAAAAGTTCTTTCGGGAAACGTTTCCAATGGTCGGTCGCAAAGGTATAATCCGTCTATGGACACATCAACGTTACACCAATTACCGAACGACCAGAAGCTCCAGATCATTTTTGAACTATGGGACGCCCTTGCGTCAAATCATGCACCGATCGAATTGCCTGACGAGGTTATCGCTGAGGCACATCGGCGATGCGACGAATTACTCGCTGATCCAGAGAAAGCGATTGATGACGAGGAAATGTGGCGACGAGTAGATGGCTAAACGTCGGTTTCATCCTAGATTCTCCGTGGATTTGCGCGATGCCGTTGTGCACTTCGATGGTATTTCTCAATCACTGGGGATGAGATTTCGCGACGCTGTGCGAGAAAAACTTTCGTTGATCACGGATCACCCAGAAATTTACGCTTGTCTCTCAGGTCCGATTCGCGCGTCAAGGTTACCACGTTTTCCTTATGTCGTGCTCTACATGATCGATCAAGACCATGTCTACTTCATTGCCCTCGTTCTCGGCTCCAGCGACCGCTCAAGGTGGTTCGAACGTGTCCGATGAAGTTGTACCCGTTCGGCATGACTTCTCGTCGCTGGGCAACCTGCCCACCACCAGCCACTAGACCGCCACCATCACCCCCGCCGCTCCTGCAAAATCATCTTCGTTGATCAGCAAATAACCCTGCTGGGCGATGCGAGGCGAGTTGCCTAGCCCATAAAAACCATGCGACGCGTGAACTCGCTTTGCGATTCAGTCTGCCTGCTAGCCCGCCCCTCCTTTCGCGTTACAGAGTGGAGTAATCGTGGCGCACCAGAGACGCCGCAGCGGCGTAGTAGTTGCGTTATTTCGTTGCGTAGATTGGAATTCGTTCAACCCACGACCATTTAATTTCTCACCTGTGCTGACACGTTTGTAGACAGCGGTGTCGATCGAGACTTTCAGATCGCTTTGATCCATTCGATCATTTGTTGCAGACCTTCGGTCGAACCCACTTGGGGGGACCAACCGAGCAACCGCTTCGCTTTGGAGATATCCGCCACAAAGTAGTCTTGGTCGCTCTGTCGCCTTGGCAATTTCTCATAAACCAGTCCTTGTGATAGTTCTAGCAAGTTTGCTAAGCGATCGAAGAGCTCCAGTAAACTCATGCTGTTCTCCAGCCCTCCACCGATGTTGAAGACTTCTCCTGCACAGCTATGACGTTTCTCATAAGCGGTGCGGTAAAGAGCGATCAAATCGCGACTGTGAAGCAGGTCCCGGACCTGTTTGCCAGAACCCGATATCGTAAACGGAATGATTGGCTCATGCTTTTCCACACTCCGCGCCTGCTCAATGGCTTTCATCGTAAACCAGCCAACCCAACCTTGATCTACCGTCGCATACTGCCTTCCTCCGTAAATCGAGGAATGGCGAAAAACGACAGTCTTCAATCCATAGTTTCGGTACCAATCGCGAACATATTGATCCGCTGAGCCTTTGGAGCATCCATAGGGAGATGCAAAGTCCAATGGCATCGATTCGTCGATGCCATCAGGGAATCCTTGCAGAAAGTAGCGAGTTTCTCTCTCGGCATACTGTAGATACTTGAGATCGCCGTAAACCTTGTTCGTTGAACTAAAGGCGACGAACGCATCTGGAGATCGCTTCCTTGCAAGCTCCAGCAAGTTGATCGTCCCGAGGGCATTGGTGCGAAAATCACCGATTGGATCGGCAAGTGAGGTGGTCATGGCTACTTGGCCAGCCAAATGGCAAATGTAATCAAACGGTCCTTGCTTAACGAACACGTCTTCAAGGCATTCGAACTGAGAAACATCTGCTTCGCGAAACACTAAGTCGTGATCATGTCGGCAGAGCCCTTGCAACCAACGCAAATTTTCCCATGAACCGCTCTTGAGCATCTTGTCTACAACGGTCACGCGAGCTCCATCTACAAGGTATCCGCTAGCGACGTTCGACCCTAGAAAACCACATCCACCTGTGATCAATACATTCATCTTCTGAACCACGAATTCCTAAGCTATTTGATCGATAGATTGCCAGAAGCTAACTTCGGCAGAATGCGACAATCGTATTGACCATGTATTCGATCATCTCATCGGTCAGGCCAGGGAAGGTACCAATAAACAATGTGTCGTTCATGATTCGATCCGCGCCAGCCAAATCGCCGACTATCCGCATCCTCTCTGGCGACTCCTTGCGGATCACAGCAAATGCGGGCTGCCTGAGGAGATTACCTCCGAAAAGCATTCGATTTCCAATCAGATGTTCGTCCAGATGCTCTGCCAATTGCGTTCTTGAGAAACGCGCATTGGGACGTATCGAAATTTTGAATCCAAACCATGAACACTCGGTACGACAGCCGCTGGCATCCCATGTGAAACCGCTCGATTGGTCCCAACCGGTTGCATGGGTGGGCAGGGAGAACTCCAAAACATCTTCTAGCTCAGCTAGCCCACGCCTGAGCAACTCCCAATTCCGCTTGCGAGCTTCGATAAAAGCCGGAAGCTTATCAAGCTGCTTTAAACCGATCGCGGCTTGTAGATCGAGCGGCTTGAGATTGTAACCCAAATGGCTATAGATGTACTTGTGATCGTACCCTTGTGGCAACTCACCGAGTTGCCAACCAAATCGCTTATTGCAAGTGTTGTCTTTGCCTGATGGGCACCAGCAATCTCGCCCCCAATCCCTGAAACTCTCGACGATCACCTTCAAGGCCGATTGGCGAACCACATTGACTGCCCCACCCTCGCCCATGGTCAAATGATGGGGTGGATAAAAACTTTGCGTGGACAAGTCTCCCCAGCTACCGGTGTACTTGCTCAACGGACCGCGGTCGTCGTCGTGTTCTTTTGAATAGTCATCGATAACTGTTGAATCGCTACTGAGAGTGTAACGGCACCCCAGAGCATCGCAATTGTCTTCGATCAACCACAACTGGTGCTCTTTGCAAAACTCGAGCGTAGTGCGTAGATCGAATGGATTACCTAAAGCGTGGGCCATCATTACCGCCTTGGTTTTCCCCTTTTGGTAGGCGTCTTGAAGTTGCTCGCACCGAGCATTTCCAGTGACCGGATCGGCGTCGATAAAAACGGGGATCGCCCCACATTGCAAAATAGGGGCAACCGTAGTGGGAAACCCGGCTGCGACCGTGATTACTTCATCACCGTTCATCAAACGTCGTTCTCTGGGGAGCTTGGGGCTGGTCAATGCCGACACAGCCAGGAGATTAGCGCTGGATCCCGAGTTGACGAGCAGCGAGTTGCGCACGCCGAGAAAATCCGCTAGCGACCGTTCGAAGGACTCACCTTGAGCGCCCAGCGTCAACCAAAAGTCCAGAACGCTCCCGACTGCGGCTTCGACTTCGTCCTCACTGAAAACTCGGCCGGCATAAGGTATGGGGGTCTTTCCAGGGATAAACGCTGCCTTGTACGGATCATCACCGGCGCGGTTGCTGCGGTGATTGCGTCGAGAGTATTCCCGAACCAGTTCTAGTATTTGATTGCGAAGTTCTTCGGATTCCATCGTCGTTTACTCAGCCCAAATCCTTAACTGGAAATAGTCCATGATTGCTTAATCGCAATCGCATCATCGAGGTACTTTCTCAAGCATCGGTCCATCGCTTCAATCGGATCGTCCCCTTGGGACACAGCGGAATACCAAAGTGCCGTCTGCTCGACACAGGTGTCAAACGTCCAAGTAGGCTTCCAACCCAAAACATGAAACGCTTTATCGATCGCGAGATTGAGTTTGGATGCTTCGTGAGGTTGATCGGGACTCGAAACATCAGCCCATTCGCCTCCGGTGTGCTTGAGCAGGCTCTCAACAAGTTCTGCAACAGTGCGATTGCTTTCCAGTTGGGGACCGAAATTGAATGCAGAGCAAACATTGGTGGAAGGGTACTGAGACAACTTAGGCTCATGGAGATGGGCTGCGAGCCAAAGATACCCGGAAAGGGGTTCGAGAACATGTTGCCAGGGCCGTGTAGATGTTTTGTTGCGAACGGGCACGACAGAGTGGTTCAAAACACAGCGCATCACATCAGGTACGATTCGATCCAATGCCCAGTCTCCTCCTCCGATCACGTTTCCGGCTCGTGCAGTTGCAATCCTGACTTCAGATACTCCATCTTTGGTATCCCTCGCTTCGAAAAAAGACCGTCGATATGCTGCCGTGACAATTTCCGCACAACCCTTAGAAGCGCTGTAGGGATCAAAGCCACCGAGCGGATCTTCCTCCCGATAGGAATGCAGCCACTCTTTGTTCTCGTAGCACTTATCGGTTGTCACGACTACAACCGAGCACGGTTTGGTATATCCGATGAGGGAATCCAGAACGTTGACCGTTCCGATCACATTGGTTTCAAAGGTTTCTCTCGGCTTTTGATAAGAGGCTCTTACAAGGGGCTGTGCTGCCAAGTGGAACACAAAATCGGGCTGATAGCTTTTGATCTCACTGGATAGTTTCTGCGCATCTCGAATATCCCCGATGACTTCGTGGTCGAGTTGTGATCGCAGTTGGAGTTGGTCGTACAACACTTCATGGGCGGCGGGAGGCAATGCGTATCCGAATACTTTGGCTCCCAACGCAACAAGCCAGTTTGTGAGCCAGCAGCCTTTGAAGCCTGTATGGCCTGTAATCAATACTCTTTTACCTTCGAACGTCTCTTGGAACATCTTCGCTTCAACCCTTCCAAATCTTCCAAGGTGCATTGCCACTTTCCCACAACTTTTGCAATTCGTTGCGGTCTCGCAGCGTGTCCATAGGTAACCAAAAGCCGTTGTGCCGGTAAGCAGACAGATTTCCTGAAGCCGCAAGCTTGGATAAAGGACTGCGTTCCCAGATCGTCTCGTCCCCTTCCTGGATATACTCCATTACGGCTGGCTCTAGCACAAAGAAGCCGCCATTGATCCAAGCAGTATCACCGACGGGCTTTTCTTGGAAATTAGAAATCATGTTCGGGTCGTTTTTGCTGAACGATAACGCCCCGTAGCGACCTGGTGGTTGCACCGCAGTCAATGTTGCCAATGCACCGCTGGTGCGATGAAAATCGATCAATGCGCGGATGTCGACATCCGCAACGCCATCGCCATAGGTCAGACAGAATGTTTCGTCGCCAACGAAAGATGCAATTCTTTTGATACGACCACCTGTCATCGTTGCCTCGCCCGTATCGACAATCGTAACGCGCCAAGGCTCAGCTTTTCTGTGATGCACCTCGACGGTATTGTTCGCCATGTCGAATGTCACATCGGACATGTGCATAAAATAGTTCGAAAAGTACTCTTTGATGATGTAGCCTTTGTAGCCAGCACACACAATGAAATCATTGATGCCAAACGAAGAGTAAATCTTCATGATGTGCCAAAGGATCGGCTTGCCACCGATCTCAATCATCGGCTTTGGCTTGAGGTGGGTCTCTTCCGAAATCCGGGTGCCAAGCCCGCCCGCGAGTATAACTGCTTTCATGGCATTCGTTCCTGACTGTTCCCCTTAGAGTCAATTTTCGACCCTGTGAATTGCTCGGCTTGAATCATCAGTTTTCTACCTAGGTGTTGTTCGGATTAGCCCGATGTATTTTATCAAGGACTTCCATTGCAATCCTCCATCTTTCGAGAATCATTTGCGATCCGTTCGAATATGAAAACTTCCGGGAGCCGGCGACCTTGGACGATTAAAATAACGTCGAATGGCATACTCGAGGACTAATCCCAATTTGGCGCGGCCTCCCAATTCGCGATTGATGTGCTCGAAAACCGGCTTGGAATTCGGGTTCAGCTTGCTTGTTAACCAAAGCACCGAACGAAATCTCTCTCGGGCTTCAGGCCAGTATTGGTTCACAAAGAACCAGCGAGTCCACTCCCTAGGCAAACTCAGATCCTTCGCTTTGACAGTGATGGAACCCTCATGAGAATGCATCACAGCGAGGTGTTTATTTGGGCATTTGACTTTCGGATAATGGATTGCGGTCAACAGGAACAGCAATTGGTCTGGGCCAGCCCCATGCCCGGGGAAATCGATCCCGAATGGGTTTGCAATGTCGTCGACCAATGCTCGCAGCATATCAGAGCGTCGAAACAGAGCGCACAGAGGTGTCAGCAGTTGGATTCCGTTGGTATTTCCAAAAATGCCCGCCTCGATGATCTCTTCTTTGCTCCATTCAGCCTTTTGCTGAAAGGTGGACGGGTCGCGAAAACCGTTCGAGTCGAGGAACTTATGGCCAGTCAACACGAAAGCTGTTTGATCGTCAAATAAACTCATGGTCGTGGAAAGAAAATCAGGCTCGATAAGGTCATCCGAAAAAAGAAGGTGGCAATACTCACCTTTGGCTGCCTCAATCCCCACCCGCCAATTGCGGACAGGTCCGATATTCTCTGAGTTCCTCAAGCAACGTATGCGAGCATCCTGACTAGCGAACTCTTGGACGACATCCCAAGTCGCATCGGTGCTGCAGTTATCTACAATCACAATTTCGTGTGCATCGATGTTCTGTGCCTGCGCCGAACGAATCGCGTCCTTCACCAAATCCTGGCGGTTATAGACAGGTATGACCGTACTGACTTTCATTCCAGACCTTGGACTTGTTTGCGGAAATCACGCCAAGCAAAGGGATTCATCATTGCCTTGTTTAGCATACTGCCTGACGCTTGAATTTTAGTGGCTGAAATCACGAGCCAACACTTATCGAGCCCATCTTTATCAAGCTTCCAAACCTCGTTGGTTGCAAGTGGCAATCCCTTTATCTAATCCCAAGCGACGCGGATGGGTTGTGAAAGTTTAGGATACTTGAAACGTTGGGAAAGCCAATACAAACAGTCTTTCAAGACCAGCCGAAAAGACTTTCTCGTGTGCAACGAGACGGGTTTTCTGGCATCGCTAGCCATGTGGCACATCCTTTATCGATTCTTCGAATTAGAACCGAGCTGTTGTGTGATTTTGGCGAACTGCTCGATGAATAATCTCGCATTAACCGAGCTTTTTATGGGGCCGCATTGTAGAAGTATGGGGATCTGTCCAGCAAAATCTACGAGCCTTGTCAGTGGCCTTTCATGGGGAGTTCGATGCGCGAAGACGTAGCGTTTCATCGATAAAGGACGCATTCAATTCAGTGCAGTTCTCGATCAGTTCCGCCCTTCGACGAACGAACTGCAACCATGGTATTCCGTCAATGACATCATGGTTCATCGCATCGCCAAAGTGTAGTAATTTACTCAATTTTGGTAGGCCCCGATCATCAGGTAGGAATGATTCTGAGACCGACCCTGCGGCGATACTGACGGTTCCGAGGTTTGGCGGAAAGGGAACAAGAGGCATTCGGAAATCACTCTGATAGAGGCTGGTGAATTGCAGATTTCCATAAAGCTTTCGCGCTCCATGGGGGTGCCATAGAGCCCGCTTCATCGCCAGATATCTCAGTAATCTGGGCAATCGAGCGAAACGGCGTCTCGCCAACACGCCTGGATCATGCGAAAGATCATTTCGAACAGCCGAACGAAATTCCCAATTGATTTGAGCAAAGCTTTTACTCTCCGCATTGCGAACGATGTAAATCATTGGCAATCGACTGCCGTCAGGTTGTACCTTGTTCAGTGCCGTTGCAATATCGACGCTCTTGTAATGGATTAAGGTGTTTCGATGACGATACGTAATGACACCTGGGTTCTCGGCTGCAGCTAACGCGATGCAGCGAATCAAGTAAGCATGCAGCGAGACAGTAATGCGGCAGGCTCGCTGGCATTCGGCAATGGCCCGCATGGTCTCCGTGACGTTGACCGCCGTCCACCCGTAATACGTGTGAGGCTGTTGAAAACTTAAGACTGATGAGGTGAGATTGCGCAAAACAGGCCAAGGGGACAAGTAGTAATCAGGAGCTTGGGACATATTTCTTGGCATGTGTAAGATATTTCTCGCTCGGTGAGTGTTTCGGGGTATGGGTACCGATCAACACAACTCCAACTGATAAGTACCTTTCCTGTCGGTATCTGTTGATCTTATAGTTGGATTGAGCAGTTGGTGTATCATAAACGAAGAATCCCCGTGCCGGACACTCGACTAGGAACGGTGTCGACTGGAGTGTCAGATTCGCGGTGATTGGTGGAGCGGCCTCGCCACTGGACGATTCGTTGTAAAATGGATATTGTGCTTCCCAATTTGCATAAGCTTACCTCGTGCTCATGGAACAGCCCTGGCTAGTTCGTGGATAGCGTAAAGACGGAATTGGATCTATGCACCTCGCGAATCAAAACGCAACAAACTTCTCTGCGGGGCCGGGAGCCCTTCCCGAAAACGTCCTCTTGCAAGCGCGTGAAGCGATACTTTCAGTACCTGAAATGGGGCTTTCCGTGCTCGGAATCAGCCACCGAAGCCATTGGTTTGCAAACGTCGTTGCCCAAGCACAGTCAGATCTGAGGGTGTTATTAGGAATCGACGATTCCTACCATGTCTTGTTTCTACAGGGGGGAAGTAGTTTATTGTTCGGAATGATTCCTCAAGCATTACTACATAGCTCACACGATCGGGCAGATTACATCCGCAGTGGATACTGGAGTAGCAAGTCCATACCGGATGCACATTTGTTCGGAAAAGTAAATGTGGTATGGGATGGATCGTCGAGTGGATACCATGTTTTGCCTAGGGCTAATGAAATTTCTTTCGATGACACGGCATCCTATTTTCACTATGTTTCTAACGAAACCGTTGAAGGGCTACAGTTTCAGGATATCCCCGGCATCGACTCAGTGTCGCGCATCTGTGACATGTCTTCGGACTTTCTATCGAAGCCGATTGACTGCAATCGCTATGCGATGATCTATGCCCACGCGCAAAAAAACTTGGGACCTGCGGGAGTAACTGTAGCGGTAATTCACGACTCGCTTTTAGACCGTTGCCGTCGCAAGGATATTCCGGCGATGCTGTCATTTCATCGTCATGTTGAAGCAAGTTCTATCTACAATACGCCGCCTGTCTTTGCCATCTACGTACTCGGGCTTGTACTTCGGTGGATGCGTGAGTCCATTGGCGGGCTGGAACAGATGGGCCGATTGAATACTCGGAAAGCCACCTGCATTTATGAAGTCTTGGACAAGAACCAGGATTTTTGGGACGTGCACGCCCAATCAGAATTTAGATCTGCAATGAACATCGCCTTTCGGCTCCGCTCACCAATGCTTGAAAGCACATTTCTTCGTGAAGCTGAACAGGCAGGTTTTCGAGGACTCGAAGGGCATCGAACGCTTGGTGGATTACGCATTTCGCTCTACAACGGCATCGAATACGACTCAGTTCGGCGACTTGCGACATTCATGGAGGAATTCTCAGATCGATACAGGAAACCGAGCGATGCAGGTTGATTTAGGACGCATCGAGAAAGGTCCCTCAAGATGACTCGACCGTGGCAAGCTATACCAGCTGCACCAGAACGTGGATGGTCAGGGTCGCTTGCTTCCTTTCGCGAATCTCCCCATCGTTTCTGCATGGAACTCGCCGAACGAAATGGAGGCATTGGTCGATTTCGTTTGATGCACTATTCATTTTTAGCAATCTCCGATGCTAGGTTGATTCGAGAGGTATTGGAGGATCGTCCGAATCAATACCAAAGATCGTTTCAATATCGCAGTTTTGCAAAGGTTACTGGGGAAGGGTTGCTGGTAAGCGAGGGGCAGCATTGGAAACGTCGTCGAGCATGGATCGTTCCACAAATGCGATCGGATTTCCTTCGTCAGGTGTCCGATAGTACCGCTTACGCAACGGAACAACTCTTTACGCAACTCGCGAGTCCCCCAAAAAATGCATCGATCGATGATCTACTGGAATTCTGTCGGCAACTGACTATTCATGTTATCGGCATCGTTATTCTTGGCCGCGTACTGAACTCCGATGAGGCTCATTCCCTTTCCGTTAGTTTGCGATTGGCAATGCAATCTGCTCAACGACGCAATGCAAGTCTTGTTCGGCTTCCGATTTGGATTCCAACTCCACGCAATCGCTCGCTTGTCAGTGCCAAGAAAATTGTTGATGCGTTGATGCTTGCCACACCAAGTCTTTCTGGAGCTCTTGGGGAAGAACAACCCAACGATCTTTCAGGGAGATTACGCGTCACCTGGACCCCAGGCGCGGACGACCAATGTGTCGATTTGGCGATTCATGATGAACTGCGTACCTTACTCCTGGCAGGATTCGAGACAACGAGCGCGGCTTTAGCTTGGACTCTGATGGAACTCAGCGCGCATCCTCAGTGGCAGCAGCAATGCCAGCATGAGGCCGATCGTTTTTTTGCATCAGGGGCGCTGGATACCGATATGTTGAAAGGTCATGGACCTCTCGATCACGTGATCTACGAATCGCTAAGGCTGCATCCTCCTGTTTATCAAATTGTGCGTCGCACCAACGCTCCAGACTTGTTAGGGGGTTATAGAATTCCTGCAAAAACTCTCGTGGTGTTGTCTATCTATGGGTCTCATCGCTCCCCACGCGTTTGGTCCGAGCCTGAAGTCTTTCGACCTGAGCGATTTGAACATCTTGATAAAGACACCAGAAGATCCTACCTCCCATTCGGAGCAGGCCCACATTTGTGTATTGGAATGGGCGCAGCTTTAATGGAAATCAAAGTAGCCTTACTGTGGATATTTAGAAATTTTCAATTGGGGAGTTGCAAGCTGTCGGTAGCGGAAGCAGGAGATCGCACGGACGTCACACTCAGTCCTCGTAAACCGGTATCAATCGAATTCCTAAGGAGAAGATAATTCGTGGACCTAGAAGTACTCAATCTCGAGGATCCAAGAGCGATCATCGAATGGGAAAAGGCTCTCTATGCGGCATTCAGCCATGTACAAGGAAATCGACTGATTCGAAGCCTTTGGCTTTGGGATGATCCCAATGAACGATTGGCAATGAGAATCGGGTACAGCGATCAACGTATCTACTACTGGCGGAACGCCGAGAGGACTCTTACCTCCGGTATGGCGGTTAATGTTCGTATGCAGCAATTCCAAGCGGCTGCTTTTGGATTTCAATTACCCGAGCCAGAAGGCGATACAAATGTTCATTGCGAAGTGCTCGCCGCAATCAACAGCGAGCACTGGGGGTTATCAGGTGATTTCCAGTTCCGCCGAACCATGTTTGCTGACTTGTATAAACTAGGATTCCGATGGGTTTGGGCGACGACTTCGGATCGGAATTATCATCTCTACCAACGGATGGGGGCTGAGCTTGTCGAGGAGAGATGGATTGGCGAAGAACGCAGAAGATTGCTCAGGTTTCGGCTCAATCCGAATGAAACCAATGCAGGTGGAGCGGGCGAAGTGCACCAATCGATATAGATGAACCACCGTCATCACGGCAGACCGTCCAGATAAAAGAAGAGCTGGATTCTCGATTTTCGGAACGGGCTTGCGTGGCTGTCAATCGTGCGGATTTCCCTTCCCCTCACTCACTCTACCGGGTTACATCAGGACGTGCGCACGCGCTGGACCATAAACCTAACGTGTTGACGAATGGAACAATCGAAGCCGAAACTCCGCACACCGACAATGAAGGAGTCAGCAAATTGCCCGAATAGGTTAGGTTCTGAACTGGTTTCATCCCTTTTTGCCAGCTAAACTACAGAGCCCGCCTGCTCCCTTCCTTACATTCCTGCCTCTGGAGGCGACGATGGTCGCTGATTCTGCTGCCTCGCTACGCATTGGCAACTCACGTATTGACGCATCATGCAATTGCACATCGCGCACTTCTTTATCGCGCACTTATTCATCGAGCAGTGGCAGGCAAACTAGCTTCCTCGGTCCGTTTGTCATCGCGATGTTGCTGTTGGTATCTACCGCCAACTGCGCTCAATTGGAGGTCTTACCCAGCAAACTGGAACTGACCGGACTGGATCCCATTCACGGCGTCGTTGTCTCGCTGACCGATGACCAAGGTGCAGTTACCGATGTTTCCCATCGCGTCACTTTCCAAGTCGATAAACCGGAGTTGGTTTCAGTCGATCAACGAGGTGTGTTGCAGGCTCAGGCCGATGGCGAGGCGGTATTGATCGTCAAACTCGATGACTTGTCGACCTCTGTGCCAGTCAGTGTGAAAAACTTCGGCACTAAACTTCCGCCCTCCTTCAAACACGACATCCTGCCGATATTGACGCGCAGCGGTTGCAACACCGGCGGTTGCCATGGAAAGCTATCGGGTCAAAATGGCTTTCGACTATCGCTTCGCGGATACGCTCCTGAATGGGATCACGATTGGATCGCGCAGGACGTTGGTGGCCGCCGCATCGATCTCGGTTTTCCAGAGGAGAGCCTTCTGCTTACCAAACCTTCCGGTGGCGTCGCGCATGAAGGGGGTGTACGTTTTCGTCCTGAGTCACGAATGTGGCGTACATTGCGTGATTGGGTTGCGGCACGAGCTCCGGCACCGGTCGCTGATGAACCTGACGTCGCACGATTAGAAGTTCTGCCCGGCAACCGCTCGATGACGCTTGAGCAAACGCAGCAATTACTCGTGCTCGCTCACTATGCCGATGGACGCGTTCGCGATGTGACTTGGTTAGCCCAATTCTTCTCGAATGATCCAAACAAGGTAACGGTCAATGCAACCGGCTTGGTCAAAGCGTTGCGGCATGGCGAAGGGGGAGTGCGGATTCATTTCCAGGGGCAAGTCGAAGTGATCCGGTTCACGATGCCCTTTCCCTACAAGGTCGCACCTGAGCTTTACACTGCGCAGCAGAATATGATCGACGGACCTCTGTTTGCAAAACTCAAACAACTTCAAGTGCCGCCCGTCGGCCCATGCAACGACGATACGTTCTTGCGCCGGGTTTACTTGGATACTGCTGGGATCTTGCCGACACCTGAAGAAGTTCTCGCATTCCAATCGGACTCGAGTCCAGATAAACGCAGTCGCGCGATCGATGCATTGCTTGAACGACCCGAGTTTACTGACTACTGGACTCTGCAATTGGCGGACTTGTTGCAGAACCGAAAAGAGCGCGATCATGATGTGCGCGGGCAAAAAGGGGTCAAGGCATTTCATCGTTGGTTGCGAGAGCAAGTCGCAACGAATCGTCGATGGAGCGATATTGCTAGAGACGTATTGCTGGCCCGAGGGGATGTTGTCACGCAACCGCAAGCGGGCTATTTCGTCACTGTTGTTGGCGAGTTTCAAAAAATCGAAGAGAGCGAATTGCCGGACAGTGTTGCACAATCTTTTCTCGGAATTCGCATAGGATGTGCTCGTTGCCATAACCATCCTTTGGAGCGTTACACTCAAGACGATTTCTATCACTTTGCGGCCTGCTTTGCGAAGGTGAATCTCGACCGCCAGAATCCGCAAAGCGGTGCCAGCGCAGTGACAACCACCAGTCGCGATGAAACCGAACAACATAAACGGATCGCCGAATCGGCCAAGAAGCTTGCCGAAGCCTGCTTGGCAACGCTACCTGAAGATGAGAAGAAAAAACAAATCTCGGATCGTCAACGCGAACTTGATTCGCAAACTCGTCGGCTCGAAGAGATTCGTCTTCGCAGTCCAGGAGTCACTCAGCCTCGCACCGGAAAATTTGTTGCACCGCGAACGCTCGATGGTCTTGCCGTGCCGTTCGAACCGGGCAGTGACCCTCGCATTGCGTTCGTGAATTGGACGATCGATAGCGAATACTTTTCAGGGGCGATGATCAATCGTTTATGGAAACATTTCTTTGCGGTCGGTCTCGTTGAGCCGGTCGATGATCTGCGCGCGAGCAACCCACCGTCGAATCCCGAATTATGGAAGGTGCTTAATGCCGAGTTTCGCGCAAGCAACTTTGACATGCGTCACATCATCCGCTTGATTTTGAATTCGCGAGCCTACCAACTCGATTCTGCGAACATTCCGGAAAACGAAAACGATACAACGTATTATTCTCATTACTATGCAAGACGATTACCGGCAGAAGTCATGCTCGATGCGATTGCGGCAGCGACTCAGATCCCCAATCGCTTTCCCGGTTACCCAGTCGGTGTTCGTGCTACGCAGATGGCCGATCCTGCGACCGACTCGTACTTCTTGACCCTCTTTGGTCGAAGCGATCGTGTCACGGCTTGTGCATGTGAGCGTAAGGGTGAAGTCACGTTGCCACAGTTGCTACATCTGAGCAACGATGAGAATCTGATCAAGAACATTCGCGCTCCAGAAGGTCGGCTTGCCAGCCTCTTGAAGAATGCTGACTCTCAAACGGTGATAGATCAAATTTTCCTTGCCACGTTCAGTCGGATGCCAAATGACTTGGAACGAGCGGCTATCCGCGCTGCGGTGACCGCCACCGAAACAACTTCTGCGGCTGAGCCGACGAACAACCGTGAAGTAGTCCTCGCAGATTTGTTTTGGGCGTTACTGAACTCAAAAGAATTCGCTTTCAACCACTAACCGCCACAACGACTAACCACACCACTTACGACATCACTAACTACACCACCAACCAAACTGAATGCTATGATCGACGTATCTATTGCCAATCATCGTTCAAGGCTGTGCAGCGGTGTATCACGCCGCAACTTCGTCCGACTCGGAGCGTTGGCTCCGCTGGGGCTTTCGCTGCCGCAACTGCTAGCTGCGGAGGCTTCCGCGAACCAAGCACGAGCAAAGTCAGTGATCCTGATTTTCCTCGGGGGTGGATTGTCTCATCATGACTCGTTCGACATGAAGCCCGAGGCAGTGGAGCAAATTCGCGGTAAGTACAACAGCATCGCGACAAACGTACCTGGACTTCGTATTTGCGAATTGCTTCCAAAGACCGCTCAGGTGATGGACAAGTTGACGTTGGTGCGAAGTGGATCGCACGAAAACGATCATCATGAGACGGCAACAAACTGGGTCTTGTCTGGCAGATTCGGAACACCGTTCGGAGACCATCCAGCGATCGGTGCTATCGTGGCACACGAAACCGGTTTCAGCGGTGTGGTTCCCCCGTATGTCGCGGTGCCACGCAACCCATCCTTCACCTGGGAGCTGGGGAAGAGCGTGTGGCTAGGTGGCCGTTGTGAATCTTTCAAAGCGGGGAATCCAAGCGAGGAGAATTACCGCGTTCGTGACCTTGCAGCTCCAGCCAACGCAACGCCTCTGGTGCTCGAGCGCCGCAAATCGTTGCTTGCTGCCGTCGACCAACTGGCGGATCGAGTCAAGCGAAATGACCAGATTGAAACGTATGATGAATTCAGCCGTAAGGCAACTGAAATGGTTCTTTCGCCCCAGGCACAAGCGGCCTTTGCGATCGACCGCGAAGAGTCCGCCACTCGCGACACTTACGGACGCAATGAATTTGGCCAAAGTGCTCTGCTTGCCAGACGCCTAGTCGAGAACGGGGTTCGGTTTGTAACGATCAACTACGGAGGCTGGGATCATCACGGTGAAATATTCAAGGGGCTGGACAAGAAGTTACCTGAGTTTGATCAGGGATTCAGCGCGTTGATGAACGACTTGGACCAGCGTGGCTTGCTCGCAGATACGATGGTCTTGGCGATGGGTGAATTTGGTCGGACACCAAAGGTGAACGATAAGGCTGGTCGCGATCACTGGGGGCGTGCAGGTTCGATGCTATGGGCCGGTGCCGGGGTTGCTCGTGGAGGTGTGATCGGGTCGACCGATAAGAACGGAGCATTCGTCACCGATCGACCTGTTCGGCCTGCCGACGTCGCTTGGACTCTCTATGATGCACTGGGGATCGATCCAGCAAAAGAGCTGCACACACCTGAGGGACGCCCTGTTTCGATTCTTGCTGAAGGGGCCACCATTAAGGAACTGTTTTCATGAGACACGCAGTAGCCTGGGTTTGTGGTATGGCGATGTCTTGTCGGTTGATTGATTGCTTACTCATCGATATCTGCCGTCATTTAAAACACTTCACTGCGTTGACTCTGCTGACAATCGTTGGTGCTGACCTGCAAGCCCAGAGTCCAGTTGTCACTGTTCCGAGCATCACGGCTACCGAACCGGCGGCTCTCGTCAGAGGGCGAAAGGAGACGTTAAAACTTCGAGGCTTTGAACTCAAGGGAGCGACGCAACTACGTTTCCCGTCCGCTGAGCAGATCGTAGTCGAGCTTAAAGAATGCACCGATGCAGGAGCAGCAAAAGGTTTGGAGAACAAAGTGGTCGGCGACAAGCAACTCGTCGCCGAAATCACATTGCCGGCCGATGCGCCGACCGGATTGATTGAATATGTTTTGGTAACGCCTGTGGGTGAAGCGAAAAGTAAAATCATCGTGCTCGCTCAGGAATCATCGATTGACGAGCGCGAACCGAATGAAGGATTCCGCGAAGCACAAGAACTTCACGTTGGCCAATCGGTTAGGGGGAGTATTCAAAGCGAAAAGGATGTCGATGTATTTGCATTTCCCACCATGGCTGGTCAACAACTTCGAATCACCGTCACCAGTGGCGGCCCACTGCTAATGGATGTGGCGGTTCAGTGCTACGATTCACGCGGCCAGTTTCTAGCAGCTGCCGATGATGGCCCATCAAGAGATCCGGTTATGACTCTGACGACGAAAACCGAAGGACCCATTTACATCTGTGTTACTAGTTCGCATGACCTTGGGGGCCCATGGCACAGTTACTTGATGACGATTGAAGAAGTGAAATGAATCGATTCCTGTGTAGAGTCCTGGTTTTCCTGTGTGCAATTTCCTGCAACACGGACTCCAGCAATGCTTTGCTGATGGCGGATGACGCTGCGGTTTCCTTTCATCGGCAAGTCATGCCGCTGCTACGGATTCACTGCGTCGGTTGTCATAAACCGGGAAAGCTAGGTGGCGGACTTGATTTGACGACACATCGCGGCTTGATCAAGGGAGGTCAGAGCGGTTCATCGATTCGCCCAGGCGATGCTGGTAACAGTCCATTGGTGCTAGAGGTTTGCGGAAATCCCCCTGAAATGCCAAAGGAGGGTGAGCCACTTTTACCACAAGAGATCGACTTGCTGCGTCGTTGGGTGGACGAAGGTGCCGTAGAGGATGAGCCGATTGGATTTCTTACGCGACGGCCATCCGAACCTCTTGTTTATACATCATCACCTTCCGTTCGTGCCCTTGCGTTTTCTCCAGACGGCAATTTGTTGGCTGTACCCGCTAGGCATGAGATTATCTTGCACCGCGCGGATGGATCGGGCATTGTCGCACGGTTGCTGGGTGATTCTCCTCGGCTTGAGTCACTCACGTTTTCTCGCGATGGCAGCTTGTTGGTCGCTAGCGGTGGCGCTTCGTCGGAATTCGGAGAGATCCAGATCTGGGATACTGCAAAGCGCGAATTGGTTCGTTCGATCAAAGCTTCTACGGATACTTTCTTCGGAGTCGCTGTTTCGCATGACAATCGACTTGTCGCTGTCGGTTGCGCGGACAAACTTGTGAGAGTTTTCAATGTCGCTGACGGTGTTGAAGTGATGCGTTGTGATAATCATCTGGACTGGGTCTTTGGATCAGCGTTCACGAACGATAGCAAGCGACTTGCATCCGTTAGTCGTGACAAGGCGGCGAAGCTGATCGATGTTTCAACAGGTCATTTGATCGACGATATCAATCAGATGCGAGATCCGTTGATTTGCATGGCGAGGCATCCTACCGACGACTTGATTGCCACAGGTGGAACCGAGGGCAAAATACGTTTGTTTCGTATGGAGCCGCGAGGTGGACGATTAGCGGAAGGGGACAACAAAGAGGAAAGTTTTGTTCGCGAGTTCGAACACATGGCTTCACCGATTCAGACGATTGCATTCAATGCTGATGGTACGGCAGTCGCATGCGGAGTTGTCGCTGGCGAAGTCCGAATTTTCAGAACTGAAAACGGCCAGCGTCTTGCGCAGATCAAGGTGGGTAGCGGCCCGATTTTCGCTCTTTCCTTTACACCTGATGGCAAGCGTATCGCGACTGGTGGCTACGATGGTCGCATCCGTTATTACGATGCGACAAGCGGAGCGGCACTTGAAGATTTCCCTAGCGTCACGATTCGCTGAGGGAGATTACACTTCGCGATTATTTCTTGTGGGTGACCAGTATCTGTCTGTTGCAGTTATTAGGTTCTTCGGGAATTTTGTTAGCAGGTATCGCTTGGATTCGGATTTGCAGCACCGCGTTAGTAAGTCAGATCGTGCTCGTCAATGAAACGGTGCTAGTCAATGAAACCGCGCTCGCCAGTCAAACCGTGCTCGCCATTCAAACCGTGCTCGTGCTCAGTGAAACGGTGCTCGTGCTCGTAATCGAAAGCAGTCTGTCGTGGCGTTATGTTCGGTCAACACACGACCTACCTATGAAGGGAACAAAACTGGGCTATTTCCCATTTGCCGCGCACGAGCACGAGCACGAGCACGAGCACGCGCAGGAGCAGGAGCAGGAAACCGGGCCCGAATCGTTAGCACATCGGCCACTGTTTTTCCTCAATAGCCTCACATTTCAGCTCCGTTCAGATGCTGTTGGATCAACTTTTAAGATGTAGTTTTTCGTTGGCTTCGCGGGTGAGTTTTTCGAACAAAGTCGCGTTGGCGGGCTGTTTGATATCGATGTCGAAGGTTGGGATCATCTGTCTCATGCGTTCTTGTCCTGTAGTGCTTGAGAGCAGATGAGGGAGGCAGGTTTGGATAAGTTCGAGTGCGATGTCCACTGAGACCGATGCGCCGGGTGAGGCGCCGAGGAGTGCAGCTAGCGAGCGGTCCGAAGAGGAGAATACCTCCGTTCCGAAATAGACTGCGCCTCGATTTTCTTTTTTGATGGCTTGCACGCGAATTCCCGCTTGGACTAGCCGCCAGTCTTCGGGTCGTGCTTTGGGATAGTACTCACGCAGGGCATGCATGCGATCATCCATACTTTGCAGTCCCTGTGTCACCAGATATCGCACCAGCGGCCAGTTGCGTAAGCCCGTACGAAGAAGCGAGGTCACGTTGTTCAGGCGAACAGAAAGAGGTAGATCGCTCCATCCGCCCGAGTGTTTGAGGAACCTTGTTGTCCAGGAGGCAAAAGGGCCGAAGAGTAGCTGCCGTTTGCCATTGAGTCTGCGTACGTCGAGATGCGCTGCGCCCAGGCTGGGTGCTGATGGTGAAGTAGCACCGTAGACCTTCGCATCGTGCCGCGCGCTGATTGTGGGTTCATCGCACACGAGCCATTGGCCGCCGATAGGAAACCCGCCCAGTCCCACGACTTCTGAGAGTCCCGTCGTTTGAAGCAATGGCAAACTGCCTCCCCCTGCACCAACGAATACGAATCTAGCTTGCTGTTCGCGCACTTCTCCCGTGGCGACGCAGCGGTATCGGAGCTTCCAATTGCCATCGCTTCGTCGCAGTCGCGTGACTTTCCAACCGGTCGCGATACCACAGTGCTCTTGCTGTGCGAGCCAATAGCAGAGGCGGCGTGCGAGTAGACCGTAGTCGACTTCTGTGCCATCACCTATCGTCGCTGCCACCGGGCCTCCTTCGCGGCCTTCCATCACAAGCGGAACCCAGTTCTGGATTTCACTTGCTTCCGTGGTAAGTTGCATGTCGCGAAAGAAATGATGGTTCTTCATCGCCTCGTGTCGAGCCTGAAGGAAGTTGACATCGTCATTTCCTTTTACAAAGCACAGGTGTGGGACTGTGTGAATGAATCCTGTCGGATCGCCCAGTACTCCTGTTGCAGCCATTGCTCCCCAGAACTGTTTGGAGTGTTCGAACTGCTCGAAGATCCGCAGAGCCCTTTCAATCGGTACGCGACCATCGGGATTACGGGTTGGTGTGTAGCTCATCTCACACACACCGGCGTGCCCTGTACCGGCGTTGTTCCAACCGTCAGAGGCTTCCCTCGCGAGTTCAGGAGCTACCTCGACCATTTGGATTCGCAGTCGCGGATCAAGTCGTTTTAGCATCGTTGCCACGGTCGACGACATGATCCCACTGCCGACAAGCACAACATCAGGAGAGTCAATCAAGCTGGTTGCAACACCGTTGGATTCGGAAGTGGCTGACGGAGTGTTGCTAGCGGTCCGAGCGTTTGCGTTAGCTTGATCAGGCACTGTAAGCGAGGCATCGGGGAAGTTGGGTGATTCGGAATTCATTCGGTTCCTTCCGAGTGATTAGCGGCGAGTAATTAGAGATACGAAGGGCAGACTGGGGTACTCGTTGCCAAAGAGGCACGACAGCGAGTGTTTCGCAAATGCATACAAATTGGGAAAGTTTTTCGAATCGATAGTATACCTGGGCTATAGGTTCCAGAAATAGTCACTCCAATCGAATTACTTGGGGGAGCGTAGGACGATGACAACGTCACCAATACCTGAAGAGGTTCGTAGGGTACGGTATGAGATCTCCGCAGAGGTCGGTCACGATCCGAAACAACTCCGTGAGTATTATGCACAAACACAAAAATCGGTTAGGACTCGGACGATCAATCTAGTTGACCAAGGGCCGTGTGGACGAACCAAGATTCGTACCGAAGTCGACGATCAACCTGGTGGAAACATATTAAAGCAACAGAACCTTCCATCCCTTGATTGATCGCTTTGCAAGTGCTTGATACATTGGTCGGCATCATTGGTCGGCGAGACAATTATACTCTCGTTGATAGGCTGTGTTGGTGCAGACTACATGGCTTAGGGTGATCCGTCTTAGTTCAAGTTATCCGGCTACACCAAAGCAAATAAGCAGAGCGTGCTATGAGTAAACCGCCAAAACAAATTCGGATCAATCACGATGATTACTACGCTAGCTTGGTCGGCAAGACGAAAGATGGTCGACAATTTTTCATCACTCAACCATTCGTTCCAGGTGGACGTGACTTCGTAGCGCGGTACCTATTCGACAAAGGTGGTAACTTTCTTGATGCGAAAATTCATGATTTAGGTACACGGGAATCAGACGTGCTACCCGGCAATGCATTGATGGATGACGATAGGGTAAGCATGTTGCAAAAGGAGTTGCTCGAAGAGCTTGGCGACACGAAGTTTTGCGACATAAAGGTCTCCCCGTTTGAGCACGAATGGAATGGTGTCACTTTTGGCCTCATCACACAGGCTCCGGAAGAAGACGATGAAGAATGGAACGTGATAGCGGAGCCGGGAAATTATATGGCGTTCTATCCACCGTGGGACGGCGACTACGACACTTGATTCGACCGTTGTGTAATCGCAAGACAGGCCCTTTCGGTGAGCGGCGGCTTGTTACTCGCTGCTGTTAATTGGAAAAAGTGAATCCGAAGTCAAATGGGAAAGCTGAAACGTTCGGAGTTAGTTTTGCTCGTCGATTCCCTCTTGAGCGGAGATATCAAAGCTGTCCGCGCTCAACTGCAAGGGGCCACGAGCGTCAATGTCCGCTTGCCCCAACGGAAGTACCGTCCTGCGAGGGAGACGCCACTGATGCTCGCAGCCGAACAAGGGTACTTACCTATGCTTCGGCTTTTGATTTCGCTTGGGGAAAACATTAATGAAGCAAATGAATTTCGGCAGCCCTCTCTGTTGTACGCCGTTCGCAAAAATCACGCATCAGCAGTGAAATTCCTACTCAAATCCGGAGCGGACCCGAATCTTGTAACTGTAGACGGTGATTTTGTGCTTCGTGAAGCCGCCGCAGGTTCAATCGATCTCCAAATTTGCCGAAGCCTTCTCAAATTTGGTGCTGATGCTTGTATGGCCAATCGAATGGGTGGCACAGCGTTGCACATTGCGGCTTTTCATGGGCGTGCTGATGCGGCTAAGTTATTGATTCGCGCCGGCGCAAATGTGAATCATCGCGACCGTCACGGACATGGTCCATTGACCTGTGCGTTATTGCGCAATCATAAAGACGTCGCCACCCTGTTCCTTGAAAAAGGGGCGGATCCTCGACATCAGCCCGAAGCACTTGGCGTTGCGGCCAGTGAGGGCCATCTTCGAATTGTCGAAAAGTTGATCAAGAATGGTTGGGATGTTCACTCGAAGTCGCATCAAGGACGCACGCCGCTGCAGCACGCGCGAAATAGAAGGCACAAGTCTGTAATTTCCGCATTGGTTGCGGCAGGTGCAAGCTGAGATCGTAGAATGTCAAATGTCGCACCTTTGCATTCAAAGGTGCGGGGGATGGTGTAGTTTTAAAATCAATGCCGTTCGCTTCGACTGAATGTACGGTTATCTTTTCGAGTCGAGAAAATGGTGGGTGGGTGACTAATGGACGATGTTGATGAATTGCTGGCCGCTTTTGAATCGCACTCGGTTCAGCGCATCAGCTCTATTCTTGAAGCAGGCTTTGATTTGAGTGGTCTGATCCATGGGAAGTCCCCTGTCAATCACTTCATCGAGATGTACTTCAGGTCGGATAACTTTCCGGCTTGTCTTCGATTGCTTCTTGAACGAGGCGCGGTGCTTGACGACCCGAAGATTGCGCCGGTGCTATTGAACGATCCGGTTGCGATCGAGGCGGCGGTGATTGCAGACAGCACATTGTTGAACCACAGGACCACGCTGACCTGCGCATTTACTCCATTGGTTGGAGCTTCGTTGCTGCATGTGGCAGCCGAGTACGGGCACCTAGCAGCGGCGGCGAAGCTGATCGAACTTGGAGCTGATGTAGATGCGCGAGCGGCGACCGACGAATTTGGTTTGAACGGACACACGCCCCTGTTCCATACTGTTAATTCCAATGCAAATCGGTCGGCACCCGTAATGCACCTTCTATTGGCGGCGGGTGCTCGAGCGGACGTGAAGTTGGCTGGGATCACGTGGGGCAAGGGTTTTGAGTGGGAAACAACTTGCTTTGACCTCACACCAATCACTTATGCGCAGTTCGGTTTACTACGCCAATTCCAGCGCGATGAGGAGGATTGCTTCGCCAACGTCGTTGAGCTACTGAAGGCCTCGGGTAGAGTTGTTCCTCCGCTAACGAATGTTCCCAACCGCTATCTTTCGAGCCCGTAACCCGAAGTGTAGCGTAGCCTAGTAACCCGAAGTGTTAACGAGGCAGCAGCGAAGTGATCGTCACTACCATGCGTAACATCGGACTAGTAGTGCGATTGAATTGGGAGTGGGTAATGTGATGGTAGGAGTATTAAGTGGTAAGCTTATTACTAAAAGTCCCTCCCTTACGGTTCGGTTTTCGACGGGCTGTGCCCTGTGGAAGGGTGACGGGGCAAAAAGCCCCATGTTATGCAGGAAAATCCATGTATGCAGAAACGTAATCTAGTGCTAAGTGCATTAGATTCGCGAATTTGTGCGTTTTGTGAAGAACGGTTATCATCTCGCACCGAAGTTTAACTTTTATGAGTAATGGATCGTATTCAATGACTTTCCAGCTCATGAATTCGTACGATCCCAATCAAGCGAATGGCCTATAAAATGGCGGTTTACTTAATAAGGAGCATGCTATGGCTTTGGACACCGGTCTGCGGGAATTCAGGGTGGCGGATGTGAAGCAAGCGACTGATCCGTTGCACGAGGATTCCTACCCGAGGGTTGTAGAATATCTTTTAAAAGACCATGCACTGGGACCTGGGAAATTCGTAGGTAACCGTCAATCCTTCTTCGAAGGCCCTCCGCTAGGATTTGTAGAATCCTGTTCCCAGTACCATGGAAAGCTTGTTGGGGTTTCCTGTAACCCACTCCTTGGAGCCTTGCACTACGCTTTCGCAGATCATCGGCCCCTATGCCTCTCTCCTGATATCATCTGGCTGACGCTCACGCAAGGACTTGCGAACCACATTAACCTAAACGCAGAGCGGCTTCGTCGGCAATTTGTCACACACGATGGGAAATTGAAGCTTATAGCGCGCCGCGATGATTTCGTGAAAGGTTCTCCAGAGAACCCTTGGTCTGAGGTATTTGCCAGTTTCTCGACACAGATCAAAGAGCATATCGGCGAAGCCCATGGGTTGATCGTCGCAGATTACTCGACTACTGGGCAGGTAGAACGAGCTGCCTCGGAAGTTGTATTACTCGACGCAATGCAGTCGTACTTTGAATATTTCGTGTTTACCAGGTGCGGCATTCCACAGATCGTATTGGAAGGTTCGGTAGATGATTGGATACTACTCAAAAATAAAGTACAAGACTGGAGCCGATTCGATCTGGGGTGGTGGGTCACGGAGTTGCAACCAATCCTTGACCAGTTCGTCGCCGCCGCCAAAGGTCGCATTGATCGAGACTTTTGGGATTCTATTTACAAGTGGAACGGTGCTCGAGGTAGTGGAACCGCCCCGCATGTAAGTGGATGGATTTTGAAAATGTTTCCGTACCTTAACACTGAATCTTCGGATTCATTCATTTCTGAGAACACGGGTTCGCTTTGCTTTAATGAGTGGATGGTCCATACCCCCAGTCGTCGTGGTGGGCCGGGCATGAGTAGGTTTCCGCATTTGCCTGCCAAGGCACCTTTCCAATGGGAGTATATGAGCTCAACGTTTGAGATGGAGTTCGTAGGTGGGCTTGTTGGAATCCGTCAGGATCCCGATAGCCTTGCTCTCCGTCCGGAAATTGGTTGGGCGATTTTGGACAAAACGAAGCTTGATCAGGCGAGGACTCGAAATGAAGAGATGCTTGAAAGAATGAGGCGGCGTCAAAGGGGACTTGATGATGCATAGTACTAACGCACTCCACCTCAGTACTTGGTTGATGATTGCTGGGGCTGCGCTTGCGCTGTTGGTGATCACGATTCCAGGTGAAATTGACGATCGCTATTATGCTCGCGACTTTCGACTCCAAGCCCATGGCTGGCCATGGGTTCATTTGCACCGTTTCGTACCCAAGCCAAATTCGGAGGGGGAGGGACGCGAGCAAGTTCAACAACGCTTGGAGTTGTTTCGTAATCAAGGCAATCCACTTCCGCTGCTACCCATCCCTGGTGGTCGCTACTGGACTAATGTTGAAAACTGGACGTTTTGGAAAGGATTGCTTGCGCCGAATTGGATAGGGGGACTGTTAAACGCGTTGGTCTGTTTTGGCATTCTGTTCGGGGTTGGTTTTTTCTTTGAACGCCGTCGACGTAAGCGCGCTTCGTTCTGGCAGCTCTCGATCCCGGAGCTGTTATTGACCTTTGTAGCTGTTGCAGTGACCGTTGGTTTGGTGACAGAATCGGTTCGCCAAATTCATCGGGAGGCGAAAGCTCGTGAGCTACTCGTTGAACCGCAAGCATGTCGTTTCAAGTTTGTCGACGCGGCTCCAGCTTGGCTGAGGAAACTGACAGACAATAGTCGGTTCCTCCAAGTCCGTGTAGCAGGGGCGGAGCCGGTTCCGCTTGGGTGGCGGGTGCGCAAAGTCGAATTTGCAGATCAAGGGTTAAGTTGGTTCAAGGATCCTGCAAAATGTGTTGAGTGCCTAAAGAGCTTTCCTTACATGACGACACTAGACCATTGGCAGTCGGGTAGCAGTAGCCTTGCTATCGTGGCGAAGGCTCCTGCCGATAACGTTCGAAGCATGTCGCTATTCCCAGGTTACTCTGTTACTGACAAAGACTATCGATTTCTTGGTCGATTTCGCAATCTTGAAGTCCTTTGCTTGAGAGACATCGACTTGGAAAAGGCTCGCTTCGAGTTTCCTGTGCTGCCCAAGTTGGTCGAGATATGTATTGATGAGAATCGCGTGACACCGCGCGTACTGGAATGGCTTGGTCAGCAGCCGCAACTCAAACTTGTGAAGTTATGGTCGGCGTTTTCAATCGATGAGAATCGATGGCGCGAGGTGCAGCGGGCGTTGCCGGGAATCGCGATCGAAGACCGCCTCGGTGAAGTTCACCCTAAAGCACAATAGAGTTGCCAAAAAATACTGATTCGGTCCAATATTGGCTGGAGCGAATCGAATCAATGATTACCAGTTACCTTTGCATGCTCTTTTCCTTTTTGAAACGTTTGAATCGACGTTGGTGTGAACCTATGAAAACTTTTGCTGGTTTCTTCTTTGCAATTACGCTGCTATTGTTTAGTGGGTGTTCCCCCCGAACAAGCGTCTCTACGATAAGGATCACCGACCCAGATGCTGGGGGAGTAGTGGATGTGTTGGTGGGGAGCAATGGCGAATTTTCCAAAGAGACAAAGGGAGGGAACTTTGTATCCCTTGTATCGGGGAGTATTCGCGACGACACTCAGGAATCTTCATCCGTCAAGTTGGTTTACGAACGCAAAATCAAATCAGACACTAGTCGTGTGAAGACTGAAAAAATCGAGACGACTTTTACAGCTCAAGCAGACGTCGAAGTACCCATTGGGAGAAATCCTTCGGATCCGAATTCAAACGAAAGCACAACCGGAAGAGTTACTGCTATGCTTATCAAGGGTAAGTAGCTCGTTTGTTTACCTGCACAACGAGTAACGATCGGTAGAAAGTGCGCGGTAGAGCGTAAGGTAAACGTGGTAGTCTCCTGGAATCAACACGGACTCAAGGTGGGGAGTATATGTTTCGTTTAGGTACCGCATTCGCTTCTCTGTTGCTCTTTTGTCCCGCTTTTCAGTTGCTTGCATCGGAGATGTGTTTCATCAATGATTCCGATCGTACTGCCATTTTTATTGTGATTAGTGGCTCGGAGCGGTATGAGAAGCGTTTGAAGCCAAAATCCCACGAATTCGTTCTTGTTACCGATACCAAAGATGATCGTGTGGTAATCGCCCAAACGGTGGAGGGTTCGAGCCCTGATAGGATGAGTGTCACAACAAAGGTCGTGGACTCGAAGGTGCTTAGGGAGCACGTCAACCGCTTGAATTTTTGCTATGTACATCAAGACGGAGCAGGGGGGCTTCGGATGGATCTACTGGCTTTCGTTTGCTTAGACGTTGTCCCGCATCGATGGGGTAAAGAGCCAGCAGAAGAGGATTTCCCTTATGTGAAATCGAAATTGATCAATAGTTTGGTAAGTACCATGGAGATCGATCCGAAGTCGGATATGGCATTGAAGAAGTTTGTTTTGCAGTTCACGCGGGCGGAGCAAAGTGTTGCGCCTGCATTGCCTGTTAAACCTTGATTTTCGTTCGATGTTTTTTCGGACGCAAGGTGAGAGATCTTTGTTCGAAGTGGTAGTTCGAATGTTGTTTGAAGTACCGTGCCGAATGAGGGTGAGCGAGAGAGTCTGGGGCGCGATGGACGGAAGGGCACATCCGGCATACCATCAGAGGTTGCTTTCGTAAACTCATTTCCGGTGACTCTCGGATGCCGGTGGATATCCCAAGGAGCGAAACATGCGGGGGCTTTTTACAGAAATCTCAGTTCCATTCGAAGATATCGGGCTTTCGAATGATGAACTTGTTCGCCGTCTTGAGCTTGTTCGTCAGAACATGGGTTTGATCGCCCCTTTTCGTCCAGAGAGCTACAAGATTGTCCTTTATGCCGGCGCAGGGAAATCGCCTAAACCGCAACTGCTAATGCTTTTACCCAGCGGATGCTTTGTGTATTCGGAATTGAATCCAGAGCGATTGCAGTCTGCTATCGATAACTGGTATACCTCCCACAATGCCGAAACATTAGAGCGGTTGCTCGATAGGATCGATTACCCCACATGGGAATCTTTGACTACAAGTAAATTCTATCCCGAGAATTGATCCCATCATAAAGTCTGTTTTTGCTTCTTACTCCGTATTGCAGATTGACCCCGAGTTCGCTCTTTCCTGACGAACCTGTGACCGTATGTTTCCAGTATAGACTTCTTTCTCGAGGTTGGTGACAGAGATGTGCTTCTTGCTTTATATCGCCGCTGACTCCTCCATAGAGGACATTCCCTTCAATACGGAGTCGCCTGGGCTGAGTATTACTTCGCTTTCGGATTTCGAGTTGCCGTTGCGGAACGTGTTTGAGAAAAGCCACATGAAATGCATTGGATCATCGCATGGTTGTGGCTGTGGCTATAGGCATCTTTCGTACCAAAATGGTGCTTGGCCCGAAGAGTACCTTATCGGTTTGGATCCGGAATCCGGCGCTGAGAAGCAGTCGGATCATGAAGCATTGTATTTGTTTGTCTTGGATCAGTTGCAGCGCAACGACAGTGTTGAGCTATATGGTTGCTGGGATGGCGATTTCCAAGAACCCTTGGCTTGTCGAGAAACGATCAGCGCGGAGGAGTTGGTCAAGAACGATTTCTTTCTGCGTGAACGATGCCACTACAGTGTCACGCGGTGACTAGATGATGAGTGTGTTGGCAAACAAAACGCAGTGCCGGTTGTATCTTCAGGGTGCTTTCAGCCATCAGGATCTTCAAGCAATTCGTGTAATCTTGACCGTAATTCAGCAGAGAATCGATCAAGCCAGGTTGCATCAATCAGGCCGACTGAAATCATGTCTCGAATGTGGACCCGATCTTTGTCGCGGTTGAGAAACCCAATGCTGGACAGCGTTATCACCTACTACCGCATAGGGAATGTTGGCGGCATTAAGGGCTCGTGTGACACGTCGTAAACGATCCTTGACCTTTTCCACTGCTCGTTCAATCCTGTCCCAGAGGGCATCGCCGGAATTTTTGATTTCAATCATGCAATAACTCCTGGGACTATGCATGCCACGGAACGGTTAGTGCATCCGCCGTTAAATCCCCGTCCGATGCCAGTTTACCCGCCGATTATAACTGTCCCTGTGCGCATCTCCTCTGGAATTCGGGGGCAAAGTGGATAACGGGAGCCAAGCCGATCGCAGATCACATGGGTGCTCAGGCCGGTTGGCTTATTGTTGTGCAAGGTGCTTCATTTTCGACAATTTCGATTCCTTCTCTACCCACGGGCTCCCAGTCCGCTCCGCAGTGTTCGCAAAGAGTGTTTTCGACGCGCCTTCGTCGTTGGCATCCGCTGCAAATCTCGTACACGGTAGCGGGATAGATCGCTATTACCGCGAGTGGCACACCGAGCCCGAGCACAGCGGCGAGCGCGCTCCAAATCGTCGTTTGTCTCGAGCTAAGTCCTCGCCGCTTCGTCGCCATAACGGTCAATGTAACGGCAACCAATACTTGAATGAGCAATGGTAGGTAGTCGATCTTTATCGTGTCGAAGCTTTTTGCGTTGGAAAACCTTTGCGCCAATACCGAGCTACCAACGCTAAGCAAAGGAGGCATTGCCCCGAACACAAATGGAGATTCGCCTTGTCCCACGCTCATGGACTTAATTGTTTCATCGGGTACAGCGAACTCGTATTTACGCGTCTTGCCATCGATACTACGAGTCACTTTAAAGTTACGCAGTGTTGTAAAGCCGTCCAAGTAAGTCCAATTTGCGCTATCACGATAGGATAGATGTCCGTAAGTGTTTGCGCCAGTATCTAGCGTTGCCTCTAGAGTGAACTGCGATGGTGGAACACCGGGTTCGGATGCATTACTTTTAAAGACTCGCAGAGAATCTCCGGAATGGATAGCGACTCGCTGCGAGTCTCCTGTAAGGGACAATCCGACGGAATCGATCGGTTCATTTAGCAGTAACTCGACGGTGCGATTCTCTAGATTCGCCTTGAGAATCCCCTCGCTTGCGGCAAGCACCCATTCGTTAACGCTATAAAACGGGATCGGGGGAGGTTGGTTTGCTGGAATGCCGAAGTTGATCTTGGGGAACGATTCATGCATCAGGAATCGAGGGATCTTCTGCAAGGGAGTTCCACGGGGTTCGTGGGGGAGTGTTACCATGTTAGAAGCGACGACACATTCGAGGACGTTACCGAAGACTTGATGCGATTGGTATATGAGCAAGTAGCCCGATGGGTCGAAGAATACTGTTCGATCACCAATCTGTTGCAGAAAGGTCGGATCGAACTTGTTCAAGTTATCAGTTAGCGCCAACAGCATGAATGGTGTTCCAAAAGCGGAAGTTTCGATCCGCTCTGGTTTTGGTTCCGAAGGATCGATCATCGGGATCGAATCCAGTACATCGTTTTTGCCGTTTCGGATTAGATTGCCACGAATGACATATACTGGCATGCCATCTTTATCGAATTCGATTGTTGGGTATCTGTATTTTGGCGTTATGAGAATGCTCAGGGGTGCTAGACCTAATGCTCCTGCAATTAGGATGCTTGCGAATAGTAGTACGATGCGTATGGGGAGCGACTCGGAGCGGACTCGTGTAGGATGGACTTGGGCTGGTAGCCGAACGAAGGCATGGCGTGCGGCGAAAGCCATCAGCAAAGCAGATGCGCAGGATAAAAGGTACGTCGGGAGGGTAACGTAGAGTGGGGCGCCGGCTAGCACACAAATCGACAGGAAGCTGCCGGCGACTGCGGTGGCTAAAGGGAGCAAGCGTGTTCCAAACCAATTTGCCGATCGACAGGCGATGAGAATGCCTGCGAAGTAAAAGATCGAGCCGACTGCAACCAATGCGACCGCAGGGACTACTTGCCATGGACTCACTGGCAATCGTTCTGGCCCGATGGCTGCTAGGTAAGCTGCTAGTAGGGCGAGCGGGATGAGCATTCCCAAGCTGTAAACCAATAATCCCACGGTGACACGTGTTCGAAAGATCTGTTTCGGAGTGATCGCACGATGAACCAAAAAAGCGCGGGCCGCTTCGCGTTCATCGGGTAGAAATGTCGCCATAGACAAGAATGATCCATAGAGCATGGCAGAGAACCAAGTCGCTGTGAATATCAAGCTCGATAATTGAGGTGCATACATCCTTTGGCACAGATAAGCCAACAGCAAGCTGAGTAGCAGGATACCCAACGGAAGCCATCGGACCGCGTCGCGGATTTCTTTACGAAGCAGAGCATTCATCGCTTTGTTCCTTTCCTGGTTCTTACTCAGTTGGTTGAGGTCGCTGTAGGGTTTTTCGACAAGAACGAATGCGAGCTTCGCGAGCGAGATAGATAAGCGATCACACTCTCGTCAAATGAAGAATCGCTTCGCGTCAACGACTGGCCACCGATCCGTACCATCGCAGCTTGAGATTCCTGATCTACATCTACAACCGCCATGGTCAGGCGACGACCTGCCTGATAGGCATGAATCAATCCGGGGACTGGGGGTAGTTGTCGAGGCTCTTCGTTGGAATCGCACGTCCAGATGGAAACTCGTTCCAAGAAGGACGAAACGGAGCAGTTCACCAATATGCGACCATCGACCATTACCAAGACGCGATCCGTCACGCGTTCGATGTCATCGAGCAGATGGCTACTCAAGAGGACGGTGCGTTGGCCTTCTTCCATGAATTGGAGAATTGTTTCATTGAGCGCTCTGCGAGAGACGGGATCCAAGCCCAGCGCGGGATCATCCAAGATCAGCAATTCCGGATTGCTACTCATGGTTAGAGCGATTGAAACGCCCGCTCGTTGTCCTCGACTCAGAGTACGAATTCGCGATGATGGGCGGATTCCAAACCGATCAATCGTGTTCTGAAACAACGTGGGGTTCCAGCTTGGGAATGACTCCGATTGCAACTGCTCTGACTCACGCACTGTCATGCTGCCGTAGGCGAAGTGCCCTTCGATGGTGTAGCCGATGCGCGCTCGGGTGGCTGAGTTCAGCGTGGTGCTATCGACACCGAGAACCGAGCATGAACCTCGCGTGGGGGTGAGCAAGCCCATCAGCATCTTGATCAAGGTAGATTTGCCGGCTCCGTTGAGCCCCAGCAATCCTGTGACCGTTCCTACAGGAATATCGAAGGAGATTTGTCGCACGACAGGGGTGCTGCCAAAGTATCGAGTCAGGTTATCAGCGGAAATTGCGATCGACGACATCGATTCGCTCCTTCGTTTTGAATGGAAACAGATAGAGAAGTGTCAGGTAAAAGATGCGGCATCCAGCTAGTCGCTGGTAGGCTTTAAGTTCTTTTCAAACCGTTGCTGCAAGCGTTGGACGATCACGTCGGGCTCGATATCAAGCGTCATCGCTTGATTTACGAGTTGATCGATGCTTTCGTCGATCCGCCGAAGTCTCTCCGTCTTGGAGTACACTTGCCTGCGTTTGGCAACAAAGAACCCTTTGCCGGCTTGAGTTTCTAGGAAACCGCTATCGACCAGCTCGGCATAGGCTTTGGCGACCGTGTTCGGGTTGATTACTAGTTCTCGAGCCAGTTGCCGAACGCTAGGTACCGACTCGCCCACCGACAGCTCACCCGACGCAACGCTACGTGTGATTTGGTCGACGATCTGCCTGTAGATCGGTGCTGTGCTTCCTGCAACGATTCGAATTGTCAAAGCCATGCGAACGCCCCTGTGTTAACTGTACTACGTGTAATGATACAGATGGTTCGTGTTGAAGTCAAGCTCGGTGAACGATTTGCACGAATTCTCGAGTTCGGCAAGCTCTTTTCGGGGACGCGTTTGCTAGCAGAGTTCTCAGAAGCACAAGAAGGGGAGCTTAAACGGATGGAATTGAGCCTGCATGGCAAACCTACACGCTACGAATTATGATACCCTTATCTATGTAGTGTCCTTCCTCGATAGTCCTTTCGGAGATGTTTCATCCGATGTTTAGAGATACGATCTTTCGGTCTGCCATTCCTTTTGTTTTCGCTTTATTTAGCGTGATGCAGCTAAGTGCTCTGCGGGGGCAGGAACGCCCTGAGCTTACCCCGAGCACAATTCCGCTTCGATTCATTCCCGGTGAAAAGGTCGCTTTGGTGGGTAACTCCCTAGCCGAACGCATGAACCTATTTGGGAACTTTGAAACCTATATGCATCTGTTGCATGCGGACCGAAACCTTGTGGTCCGGAATTTTGCAAGGCCTGCTGAAGCGGTCAACAATCAGCAACGATCGGCGGACTATACCGCCATTGATGACCCGATGAAGGTGTTCTCAGCCGACACATATCTTTGCTTTTTCGGTTTCAACGAATCCTATTCGGGAGTTGATGCGGTCGAGCAGTTCAAGGGGCAGTACGCTCAGTATTTGGAGCATATTTCCAATCTTTACCCAAGAAATTCGGTTTCCAAAACCCCTCGCTTTGTTCTTGTTTCACCGATCGCTTTTGAGGCAACCGACTCCCGATTTCTACCGTCCGGTAGCGATGAGAATCAACGCTTGGCGGTCTATACAGCGGCGGTAGCCCAAGTCGCCAAGGATCGCAATTTGGCTTTTGTCGATTTGTTCACTCCTACGTTCAAGCTTTTTGCGCAGCAACCTGGCTTGCAGTACACCATCAATGGTTGCCATTTAAACGAAGAGGGTGATGCAGCGATTGCCAAGATTCTCACGGAGCAGCTTTTCCAAGCTGACTTAGCGAAACTATCCCAAGACAAGAACTTGTTCGATACCAACAAGTTCGAAAAACTCCGCGCTGCGATCAACGATAAGAGCTGGGTGCATCTTCAAGACTACCGCATGCTCAATGGTTGGTACGTTTATGGTGGACGAAGAACTTGGGACAAAGAAACGTTTCCACTGGAATACGCCAAGATTCGTCGCATGGCCGAGGTGCGAGACCAGTATTGTTGGGATATTGCACAAGGCAAACCGGTACCTTCCGCGCCGAGCGATGATACAACCGGTGAGCTATTCGTTCCGCAGACCCGATTTGGTGATCCAAGGCAAAAGTACTCGGAAGCCGAATCGCTTCGTTACTTGAGTCCTGAGCAATTCATCGCCGAGACCCAAGTTCCAGAAGGATTCAAAATTGAGCTTTTTGCTGACGAGACAAAGTTCCCGGACATTGCTAAGCCAGTGCAATTGAACTTCGACAACAAGGGACGCGCCTGGTTGGCTTGTATGCCGACTTATCCTCAATGGAAGCCGGGTGATGCTCGTCCAGGCGACAAACTTGTGATTCTCGAAGACACAGATAACGACGGAAAAGCAGATGTTTCGAAGGTTTTCTACGACAAATTGCATTGTCCAACCGGATTTGAGTTCTGGAATGGTGGGGTTTTGGTCATCGACCAGCCACGGCTTTTGTTCCTCAAAGACACCGATGGTGATGACAAAGCCGATCAAGTGATTCACTTGATGGACGGATGGGCAACTGACGATACGCACCATACGTGTGGAGCTTTCGAATGGAACCACGGCGGGTTGATTCATATGCTCGAAGGGATCGCGACGAGCACTACGTTGGAGACCCCTTGGGGGCCTCACCGCAGCAAGGGGGACGGAGGAGCCTATGTGATGGATCCGCGAACCCTCAAGATCAGGCAATTTTCGTTACCTGGTCAATACAACATGTGGTGTTACGTCTTCAACAATTGGGGGCAAGGAATCGTCGGGGACGGGACGACCGCCAATCACGCTTGGGATACTCCTCTTTCAGGAGCCCAGTTTCGCGGACGCCAAGGATTGAATTTTGTGTTCAACAATGAAGGGATGCGGCCAGCACTTGGATGCGAATTCCTTATCAGCCGAAATTTCCCTGAGAGTGTTCAAGGTCAATTCACGTATGCGTGTGTGATCAACATGAATGGGATGCCACGATTCACCGTCAACGATGATGGTGGTGGATACAGTGGAGCGCGGATTAAGAATGCGGATGGTACACCCAACGATTTGATTCGATCCGCCGACAAGCATTTCCGGCCTGCGGATCCTCAGATTGGTCCCGATGGTGCTTTGTGGTTTGGCGACTGGGCCAATGCACTTGTGGGGCACATGCAGTACAGCCAGCGCGATCCGAACCGAGACCACGTTCGCGGGCGATTGTACCGTTTGGTCTATGCCGATCGTCCTTTAGTTACGCCGGTTACACAGCATGGCAAGTCGGTTCCGGAGCTTCTCGAACAGCTCAGCGAGTACGAATGGAGAACCCATTATCGAGCTCGTCGTGAGTTGCGGGATCGTCCTGAGGCAGAAGTCCTTGCAGCGGTCAACACGTGGCTTGCGAGTAAAGACCCCGCCTCGCCTCAATACGATCGGTATTGCAGCGAAGCTCTTTGGATTCAGCAATCCCATCACCGGATCGATGCAGACTTGTTAGCCAAAGTGGTTCGTGGGGCTAAAGCTCCAGAGGCACGAGCAGCGGCGGTGAGGATTTTGGCGGACAACCGCGATGAAATTCCTCAAGCGGAAGAGATGCTCATCGCGGCGGCGGTAGATTCGCATCCGCGAGTGCAGACGGAAGTCGCACGCGGGCTGAGTTTCATAGCGACTAAACCCGCGATGAATGCTTTGTTTGCAATGACTAGTGCGCCGGCTGACTACTGGAGAGATTACACCGTGCAGCATGCGTTAGGAGCGAATGAGCGAACATGGATCAGCGATTTCGTAGCAGGAAGTATTCCGGCGATCTCCGAACGAGGCAAGCAAATGGTTGCCCAGTTGATGGCTTCGAATGCAACCGGTGTCGCAGCGCTACCGCACTTGCAAGTCTTGATGTCGCAGGAGCCAAAGCCAGCGGAAGAACGCAATAAAGCGATGACGGCTCTTACGGATATCAAGGGGGACGTCAACCGAGGTCGCGAAGTGTTCACACGTAACTGCACGTCTTGCCACAAGGTAGGCAATGGTGATGGGCGCGAGTTCGGTCCTAACCTTGCTGGTGTTGCGAAGCGAATGGCGCGAACGAAGATCATTGAATCGATCGTCGACCCCAATGCAGAGGTTGCCGAGAAGTATCGTTCGACTGCGATCGTGACGGACGATGGAACGATCGTGACTGGTTTGCTCGTCTCTGAGACAGCGGACACCGTCGAGATTTTCGACGGCAAAGAGAGCCGCAAGATTTCGAAGAGTGAGATCGAAGAGAGGAAGACGCTGCAACAAAGTTCGATGCCAGAGGGTGCTGCGTCGACCGTTGCACCGTCGGAGTTCATCGATTTGATCGAGTACCTCTCAGCTCAGATGCAGGATGTGAAACCTTAGTATCTGGTCGCGAGGATTGTCATGTGTTGCTCCCCTACCGGGCGGATTTGCTCGGTAGGGGGCTTTTGAAGCTGAGGTTTTTGAAGCTGTGGTTTTGAAACACAGAGGCACAGAGGCACGGAGAAGAAGAGAGAGGGAGCGAGGGGGGGTGTGGTTAGCCGACTCGCTTCATGACGGTGTCCAAGGTTGGTTTGATGGCAGCGGCGCTGGCACGCAAGCCTTGGAGTTCTTTTGGCCACATGTCGATTTCAATTCGTTGAATTGCGCCACCACGGCCAACGACGGTTGGAACGCTGATTGCAACATCGCGGATTCCGTAGCATGCACCATCTTGGACGGTGCTCACGGGCATGATTCGGTTCTGATCCAAAGCAACTGCATGAATCACGTCGCGAATCGCGACTCCAACGGCGAAACCGGCTCCACCTTTCTTCGAGATGCATTCAGCTCCGGAGCCTTTGGTCCGAGCGAAAATTTTATCAGCAAGTGCTCCATTCCAGCCGGGGTACTTGTCCAAGGCTAGGCCGCCGACGGTAGCGCTGGACCAAATCGGAACCATGCTGTCTCCGTGTTCACCGAGAATCAGAGCGTTGGTCTGGGTAGGAGCCGTTTGTAGGGCTTCTGAAATCAACGATCGGAAGCGGATCGTATCGAGTTGGGTACCGAGTCCAAGGACTTGCGAAATCGGCAACCCGAGTTTGGATGCGGCAAGCGAGGTCAAGATATCCACGGGGTTCGAGACGACGAGTACGACTGCGGATTTCTTCAAACCCACTTTTTGAATCTCAGTGAGAATCGATGAGAACAGATCTGTGTTTCGATTGATCAAATCCAATCGAGATTCATCTGGTTTGCGTCGCAAACCGGCTGTGATACAAACCACATCTGAACTTGGGATGTGTTCATATCCGCCGGAGGTCATCAATTGATCGGCGATGCTAGGTGTTCCGTGCATCAGATCAAGTGCGTGGCCGGCAGCGAGATTCGCATTGACATCGAGCAAAGCGATTTCTCGAACGATGCCACCACATTGTAGTGCGTATGCTGCGCACGAGCCGACGAGCCCACCACCACCAACGATGCTTACCTTCATGATCTGTACTTTCTTCGATGCCTAGTTGCGATGCTTATTTATGTTGATTAAGTCTGATGATTCAATGTGCCAAAGTTTCGCGTACTGCGACTGCCTATCGGCGGCTTACTTTTGCAGTTCGCGGATGACTTGAGCGGTAATCAACTGGACGAGTTGTTCCATGTCGAGTCCTGCTGCGGATGCACCGTTTGAAGCTGCTGGTGCAGATGGTGCTGCGGCTGGTGTAGCGCGGAGGACCGGTGGGGCACCGGCTGCCACGGCTTGGCTGACTGCTGCACTAACGGCTGCGTTCAAAGCGGCACTCGATGCTCCGGAGATCGCTGGATTTGCATCGCTTGCGTTCTTCATCGCTGGTGGTGCAGGGAATGCACGGCGATCGACCCCGGATTGTTTCCAAGAAGCTCGGAAGATATCGTTCGCGCAGATGTCGCAGTTCTTGAATTCCTCGGTGTTGCGAGGATCGGCCCAACCCCATTTTTGCTTGAGGTCGAGGAGTTCGCGCTCTTCTTTTTCGTTGAAGTAGCTGACGTGTCCAAGTTGACGAGCGAGCATCAGAATTCGGCAGTAGGCGTCGAGGATTTCTGTCCACCAGTAGGCTTGCTCGACATCGACCCCGAAGCTAACCGTTCCGTGGTTAGCGAGGATGATGATGTTGGTCTTATCGACAAACGGCAATACAGTGTCCGCGAAAGCTTGTCCGCCTGGGGTTTCGTACTTGGTGATCGGAACATCACCGAGGAAGACTTCTACTTCGGGCAACACGCATTGGGGAATCGGTTCGCGAGCAACTGCGAAAGCGGTTGCATGGGGTGGGTGGCAGTGTACGACGCTCTTGATATCTGGGCGTTGCTTGTAGATCTCCAGGTGAAGCAGAGCTTCGCTCGATCGTTTCTTAATCCCAGCGAGTTGTTTGCCGGTCATGTCGATCAAGCAGATGTCTTCGACTTTGAGAAATCCTTTGCTGTGCATTGTGGGGGTGCAGAGGACTTCGTTGTCGCTGATACGAACGGTGATGTTACCGTCGTTTGCAGCAGCAAAACCTTTATCGTAGAGTCGTCGTCCGATTTCGCAGATGTCTTGTTTGATTTTATGTGCGTTGATCATAGCAAACTCGTGGTGTTAGTCTTTCGTAGTTATTCTTTTGGGAATTGATACTGGATATTGATTTCGTCTAGGATTGCGGAGTTGTACGCATCGACAGGCTTTAGTTCTGGGCGAAAGGGCTGTGCTGCTTCTCCTCCATCGGCTACTGCGATGATGCTACCGACGGAAGCGCCGAGTTCATCCCAGACGACCACGGCATCGGGTTCTGCGGCAGGGGTACCGACGAGCGATTCGCCGATAGGTTCGGCAAGTTTCAAAACAGCACCAAGGGTCGTCGGGTGCGACTTGCTCAGGGTGACTGTTCCTACGACTCGGTAAATATGCATTGTCCGATGGTGTGTTTTGGGAAGTTAGGAGGATGTGTTTCGTGGCTAACGATTCGATTGAATCTGTTCGGTGAACTTACGAATGACGTTGCAAACGCCCGGGATTGTCCAACGTTTTGCTGGGATGATCAGCAGGTTTGCAGGGACTTCGAAAAGGATGTCTGTCAGGTCGCTCCACTGGGAGACAACGGCAGGACGCAAGGCTTCGTCCCTTGCGGATTGCCATAGTGCAGAGTGGGGAGCTTGGACGATCGCGACCGCAGCGCGGTGACCGGATCGCAAAGCGGAGGCGACGGCTCGGATGGCGGCTGCATCGTCTGACTGCATCGCATCGAGTTTGGTTTGTTTGGGACAAACCTGTTTTTCAAGGCTTCGCAACCATAGCACCGAACCGGTGATAAACAGGGGTGGAGTTGCGATTTCTGTTTGAATTTTCACTGGGGTCGCAAGACTTGCGATCGGATTCGCACCTTTTGGATACATCGATTTCGCAGTGGAGGCTTCCGCCGTTAAAGCAACCCTCGTTGGGATGATTCTTGTTAGACCGTTGTTGGTTGAAGTACTGTTTGATGCAGTACTGGTTGCCGAGGATTCTATCGTGGGGAAATCACCTCGAACCCATTCGATGCGTCGTTCGCGGAACCAGTCTTTTGCGGCGGGGGTAACTAAGGCTTGAGGGGTGAGCCTCACGCGGCGAGTCCCTGCGGGTAATGCTTTCAGGACTTGAATGCTTACAACCGAGTCTTGAACAAAAACTGGCTCGGAATTGTCGGCTGATACGGTGCTATTAACTGACGCTGTGTTGTTAGCTTGCGCGGTGTTTAAAGCTGGAACGTTGGTTATGGCTTGAGGGGCGATAACGGCGGGCGGGGTGTATACCGCAGGAGCGGTCGGTTCAAGTACGAGCGAAGCGAGAACTTCTCTTACGATACGTTCGATGTCGATCCCGTCGATTGCCAGCTTATTCAGTGGAGCTTGAATCATCATTGAGCTCCTTTCGTTGGCTTGTTGTTTCGCAAATCGGCATCGACGAGTCCGAGGACAGTCCAACGCAGGGGGCTATTTTGCAGGCCGTATAGTTCGCGTACTGCTGCACCATCGCTGGTGAGCATAATCTTCTCACCTGCACCTGCGCCGAGGTAATCGGCGACGATCACCGGAGCCCCATCGCGAGAGCAGCCATCAGCGGCAAGCGGTTGGCATACCAACAGCTTGACGTTTTCCAAGCTGCGGTGTTTAACCGTCGAGATCGCATTGCCAAGGACGATGGCGAGTTGCATAAGTAGTGGGGCTAGTTTGTAAGTGAGTTAGCGGCCGAGGATGAACAGATCGTCGATCAACGAGCAACGGCGTTCGCGGGTGAAGGTCATAGGAGTGGTAACGCCTTCTCCAGTTGGGCCTGCGATCGAGAAGGACAGGTAGCCTTCGCCACCGAGTCCGAGAGCTGCCATGCAAGGCCCGTTCTTGACGAACAAGGTCGTATCCATGGTTCGAGCCATGATCGTCATATTTCGAACGTTTCGGGAGTGGATGATGCTTGTGTGGCGGTAACCATGCTCGGCTTGCTGAGCGCATTCGACTGCTTTTTCGAAGTTCGGGCAGCGGACGAATGGGACGAAGGGCATCATTTGTTCTGTTTGAACGAATGGGTGATCGAATCCTGTTTCGCCGAAGAGGAGTTCGACGGAAGGATCGACGCGACGTCCTGCGGCTTCAGCGAGTTTGACCGCGTCTTGACCGAGCAGTTCCTTGCGTGGAGCGAAGTGTTTATCGGCACCTTCGCCGACGACTTGCATTGCAGCACCGGTAAGGCGATCGACTTCAGCGCTTTGCAGACGGACGGCGCCGGCTCGGCTCATCGCATCCATCATGGCATCGAAAACGCTATCGACAACGAAGACTTCTTTTTCTGCGATACACAGAAGGTTGTTGTCGTACGATGCGCCTTGGATGATACATCGGGCGGCGAGATCAAGGTCAGCGGTTTCATCGACGACGACAGGAGGGTTTCCGGGACCGGCGACAACAGCACGTTTTCCGCTGTTGAGAGCAGCGCGAGCGACGGCGGGTCCGCCGGTCACGCAGATCAAAGCGATCTTGCGATGCTTGAAGAGTTGTTGCGCGGTGTCGAGAGTTGGTTCACAGATCAAGCTGATGATGTTGTCGATGCCGACTTCTGCGCGAATCGCTTCGTTGAATCGTCTCACACCTTCGGCAGCGACTCTGCGGCCGCTTGGGTGTGGATTAACAACGAGAGTGTTCCCGCCGGCGATCATGCTGACGGCGTTGCCGGTGATAGTGGGCAGGGAGTGGGTCACGGGGGTGATTGCACCGATGACGCCGAAGGGTGCGTGTTCGATTACAGCGAGGCCGCGGTCGCCGCTGTAGCATTCGGTTTTGAGGAATTCGACGCCTGGGGTTTTCTCACCGAGGGTTTTGAGTTTCTCGATTTTGTGAACGAGACGTCCGATTTTGGTTTCTTCCATTTCCATGGTGCCGAGTTCGACACATTGGCTGATGGAGATACGTCGGATGATATCGATGATCTTCTTTCGATCTTCGATGGGTCGTTGTTGAAGTTGTTCGAAAGCGCTGCGGGCTGCGGTGACAGCTTGGTCGACGTTATCGAAGAGGCCTGAGTGTCCGCGAGCTGGTGAATTGCTGGCGGGGGAACTGCTTGAAGTCGCCGATTGCGAGCGGACTTGGCTGATGACTTGTTCCACAACGGAGCGGATGAGGTTTTCGTTGATTTGCATGGTGCTTTATTGACGTTTGTAAACGTTGTTTTTTTCGAGGCTAACAGTATCGACGATACCGATGATGACGCAGTCGATGGGTAGTTTTCCGGTTTCGGGGGTGAAGCGAGCCGAGCTGCCTTGGGTGATCAGAACGAGGTCGCCGACACCGGCGCCGAGTGCATCGACGGCAATAAACGTTCTTCCGGTGGTGACCATGCTTTGTCGATCCTTCGGCTCGATCCGGTAGGGCTCGACGATCAGTAGTTTTTGGCCGGTCATCGAATCGACTTTTTGGGTCGAGACGATGGAGCCAGATACTTTGGCGACAAACATGTTGGTGAATAACCTGAATGGTTGAAACGATTAGTGGGAGAAATCAGTTAGTAGGAGAAATCAGCCACGGGATCGCTTCGGGTTTATTGATCGATGCATTAGGGTTTGATCGCTTCGACGGTTTGTCGAGCGACGATGAGTTCTTCGTTGGTCGGTACGATCCAGATTTGGACCTTACTTTTTGTTGCGTCATCGATACGTTGTTCTTTATCGGCAAGTTTGCCGACAGATTGGTTTTTCGACGAGCACAGCGAGATACCTAAGTCATCGAGACCTTGGCAGACCGCTTGACGAATCTCGGTTGCATTTTCACCGATACCACCGGTGAAGACCAACGCATCAGCGCCGCCGAGAGCGACCAGCATGGAGCCGAGTTGACGTCGGATTTCCGCGACGAAAACATCGATTGCCAGTTTGGCTTTGGCGTGTCCTTTCGAAGCGGCATCTTCGAGGTCTCGGATATCGCTGGAGAGTCCTCCGGAGAGTCCGAGCAGGCCACCTTCGGTTGCCAAGACTTTCAGAAGCTCTTCGAGACCGAGTCCGGTGTGCTTCATCATCAACGGCAATGCATAGGGATCGATATCACCGACGCGATTGTTATGGGGGAGACCTGTTTGAGGGCTCATACCCATGGTGGTCGCGACGCTTTTACCGGCGCGGATAGCTGCCAGGGAGGAGCTACCTCCGAGGTGCAACGATACGACACGGGCGTTTGGATTTCCGAGTAACTGGGAGGTGCGCCAGCCGATGAATCGGTGAGAGGCACCGTGGAAACCCCATTTTCGAATCGGGAGGGCTTCTGCGATCGCATCGGGGATCGCGTAGCGTTTCCAAGCATCTGGGATCGATTGATGAAAGTCGGTTTCGAAGGCGGCGACCAAAGGGATTTTGGAAGACGTCTTTGCCAGTTGGCGCATGGCAGCCATGTAAGGCGGGTTATGCGCTGGGGCCACCGAGTTCATTTCCTCCATAGCATCGAGGACTGCGTCGTTGATGACTTGCACTCCGGAGATACGTCCGCCGTGGACGGCTTTAAAACCGATTGCGGAGATTTCCGAAGGATCCTTCAAGCATCCCGACGTGGGGTCGGTGAGTTGACGGATACAAGCATCAACGGCGACACCGTGATTAGGAACCGACTCATCGGACTCAGTGCGTTTGCCGTTGATTTCGACGAAGCAACGGCTGACGGGAGAACCGATACGTTCGACACCGCCGCGAGCGAGTTGCTGCTCGGTGGACATGTCGAATAGTCGATACTTAAAACTGGTGGAACCTAGATTTGCGACGAGGACTTTCATTGTCGATCCTTGACGATAAGAACTACTTGAAGAATGCCGACACGAGACCTTCGGAAGGTCGTGGGATGATGTGGCTGCTGACAAGTTCACCGACTTGAGCAGCGGCCGCAGCACCGGCTTCTACGGCAGCTCGGACGGATCCGACATCGCCGCTGACGACGGTTGTGACGTAAGCGCCACCGATATCGATACGCTTAACGATTTCAACGCTAGCTGCTTTAGCCATCGCGTCGGTAGCTTCGATCAGAGCCAACAGGCCCTTGGTTTCAATCAATCCAATTGCGTTTTGCATGTTCGTAGCAATCTTTCTTTCAGTGATAGTCGAGGGAATTTGTTCAATGGGTGTTGCAGTTGCAGGGGTGCTCTGAGCGACGTTTTGTGCAGCTTGAGCTTTCTTCGTAGTCGAAGTTTTTGCCGGCGTGGTTTTAACGGGTGAAGTTTTAGCCGGCGAAGGTTTCGTAGCCATGGTAAGGTGTCTACCTTATTGGCGATCGGTTATTCAGCCGAAGCCGAAGGAGCCGAGATCTTGAGAACCTTTGGCAGGTCATCGTGTGGTCGTGCGATGACTTGAACGCTGAGGACTTGGCCGATTCGGCCAGCAGCCGCAGCGCCCGCATCGGTGGCTGCTTTAACGGCAGCGACGTCGCCGCTGACGAAAGCCGAGACCAAGCCGCTACCGACTTTATCCCAACCGAGGAACTTGACATTTGCTGCCTTCATCATTGCGTCGACGGCTTCGACCAGGGCGATAAAGCCTTTGGTCTCGATCATGCCGAGAGCTTCGTTATTTCTTGCCATAAGATGCATACTCCAAGAGGAAAAAGTGATTAAACAGGTTTAAACTTATTAGTGGTTACCATGGCACTTGCATGGTTCTTGACGAATCAGTTCGATGATGGTTGCGTGATCGAGATCACAAGCGTTTCCTTCATCGGTATCGATGTGGACTTCGAGTTTGGCGTTTGGATCTTCGCGGACCAACAGGTCGTCGAAGGTCACCGAGCACTGTGGGCTTTTGACTTTCAATCCGACGAAATCACCATTCTTCACGCCGTAGAAAGCGCAGTCGCGTGGATTGATGTGGACGTGACGGGCGGCGCGAATGACTCCTTCTTCAAGCTCGACAGCGCCGGCGGGGCCGACGAGAACGCAGCCAGGCGTTCCTTTGATATCGCCGCTGTGGCGAACAGGAGCATCGATGCCCAAGGAGATCGTATCGGTGAAAGCCAGTTCGACTTGGCTTGCTTTACGCGTTGGGCCAAGAACGCGAACGTTTGGGATCATGCGTCGGCGCGGTCCGACGATCATCACCGTTTCAGCGGCAGCAAAGAAACCGTCTTGGTAAAGGTCTTTCTCTGGGGTCAGTTTTTTTCCTTTCCCGAAGAGCTTTTCAACGTGTTCATCCGTCAAGTGAACGTGTCGCGCGGAGATGCTTACAACGAGCTTTGGCGTCGCTGGGCCCGATGCGTTCGATTCAGCGTTGGAGCTGTTAGCTTGCGAACCTGCTGTGGGTTGCGAGAGGGCACGCGAGATCGCTGATCGCACGAGAGCTTCGATGCGAGAAGGATCGATATCGGAAGTATCCAATTTTTTGGGAGCGGCATTCATGGTGAGCAACAAGTTCAAAAAGGAGTTCGTTTGGTTCGACGGGTTATCTTGATTATTTTTCGATCGATGATTTTTGTATGGGTTCGCCATCTTGTGCCGGCGGCGCCATCGGGCTTGCGAGGATCAAGTGGGTGTTCCACTGCGGAATGCGATCCTTCCAGGCTTGTTCAAGTGCATCATCGACGACGAGGGTGTCGACTTGCGACCAGTCGCACATTCTCGCGAGGCTTGAGCGCCCGAACTTGGTGCTATCGGCGACGATGATGGTGCGGTCCGCCGCACGCATCATGCAGCGTTCGGTTTCCACGAGGAGCATGTTCGAGTTGTAGAAGCCTTTTTCGTTGACCCCAGCTACGCTCAAGAATGCTTTTTGGACGTTGATCGATTCGAGCATTTGATCGGTGTAAGGTCCGTGAGTGACTCCGGTTCGGTTGTGGATGGCTCCGCCGAGGATGACAAGGTCAACCGAGTCGTTTGCGGAGAACAGGTTTGCCACGGGAAGGGAGTTAGTCACGATTTGCAATGGTCTGCCGACGAGTTGTTTTGCGAGTTCGTAGGTTGTGCTACCGCCGTCGAGCAGTAGGGTGTCATGGTCATTGACGAGGGAAGCGGCGGCTAGGGCGATGGAACGTTTTTTGTCCCAAGCGCCATCGTTTGGATTCCCGCGTTGGAATTGGCGGATTGTCGAGACAGGTCCGGTGAAAAACACTCCGCCGTGAGTTCGTTTCGCTTCTCCTGTCTCTTCGAGCGATTCGAGATCTCGTCGGATCGTCGATTCGCTGACCCCGGTGGCTTCGCGCAAGTCGGGCAGGGAGACGAATCCGTGCTGGCGAATCAGTTCGCGCAGACGCGAGCGTCTTGTTGCCGAGCTCATCGAGCTTGGTGCGGGCTGCGTGTTAGGGGGAGAGGAGTTCGGGAAATTCATCCGCTGGCTGATGGAGTTCTTTCATTTTCGAGGCGGTAATCTTTCAGTCATGAGCGGTAAAAAACCGTCTGATTGAAAGAAAACACTCTTTGCGTTTCCAAATATTGCACATCCTGGCGCCTTTTCAACCGAAACGGAGATTCATTTTGCCCAATCGGGGCAAATTAACACGATATTTACGGCCGTAAGGGTGGTGCTAAGGGTGCCGGATAGAGGGGTTGGGAGAAATATCCCTAGATTTGGGATTTTTCCACCACGATCAGCTTGGCTAATCGGCGAAGATTAAGCCTTGTCCCAGGCTTGGAGGTACGAGCGGTACCCGAGGTGTTTATCGGCATCGGTTTCGAGAAGTTTTCGTGTGGATGCGGTCAGATGCTCTTCGGCTTGGAGGTCAAGTCGCCCCATGAGGACTTGGAGGCGCAGGAAGACAAAGTAGGTATCGAGTACGTCGCAGCGGCAGTATTCGCTGATTTCGTTGAGTCGTCCTTGGCGGTGTAGTTCCAGAACCATATCGCCTTGGACGTCGATCTTTCCGGGTTTTTTGAGCAGGGATGCGGCGAGGTTTAGTCCTCCGCGGAACCAGGTGGAACCGAAGTTGGTGAGAACTTCGTGAAGATCGAGGTGGGAGTCGAGGTTATAGCGGTTTCGGTTTTGCGAGTAGGTTCGGTCGTAGAGGTTGAACCAAGCCGGTGCGCTGATTCCGAAACGGAAGGCGGAGAGTTCCATCAGTGGGATATCGAATCCGCGACCATTGAAGGTTACGAGTGTGGGGTGAGCGTATTTTTCCCAGCCGAGCCAGAAATTCTTGGTGATCGCTTCGGGGCGGTGGAGTGGTTCGTCGAGGGAGACGATTTCCATGAGGCTGAAGTCTTCGCGAATTTTTGCGATGACGAGTGCGACTGGAACGTGGTAGGTGAAGGGGATGAAGTCCTTGCCGGTCTCGTCGAGAAGTTCTTGACGAAACATTGCAACAGCGACTTCTGGCGAATAGTTTCGATCGGGGTACTTGGTCTTTGCGATCAAGGCTCCGTCGGGGATGCTTTCGACGTCGAATAGCAAGTACTTGAGTTTTGGTGCTGGTGTGGACATGCTTTGGTGACTCAATTGGCAGGAATTCGCCAATTCATGTTCTACCAGGGAGGAAATGGGTTTGCACCGGTAGATAGGGTGGTTTGCGGGCAGAGATGTTGGAAAATGGGGGGCGAGCACCTAGAATCTCCGGTCTTGAATGAGAAACTGGGCCTTGTGCTAGAAACTGGGCCTTGAATGAGCAAGGTTTGTTGAACGAGTCACGAATTCATTAATCCGTATGGGGTGTCATTCAACCGTATGGGGTTTGAGGGAGATCCGATGGGATTAGAACCGTTGAAGGCGCCCGAGCATGGACTTGGGATGTCGGAAGAATTGCGAATTGCCTTGAGTGCAGCGGTGGCTGGAGCGAATGTGATTCGCGACTGGGTTGGGCGTCCGACGGGGATCATTGAAAAGGGAGTGGGGGACTTGGTCTCGGAGGTCGATAAGCGGGCCGAGGGGGCGGTGCTTGAAGTGCTTGCGAGCAGTTCGCTTCGGGCGAGCATTGTTTCGGAAGAATCCGAAGCGACGATGGTGGCTGATTCTGGTGATTGTTGGTACGTCGATCCGCTTGATGGAACGAGCGCCTTTTTGTTTCGGGTGGGGGATCCTTTTCCATCGGTTTTGGTTGCGTTGCATCGCCAACAGTTACCGTTGGTTGGAGTGGTGTTATTTCCGTTGACTGGTGAGTGTTTTTATTCCCATGCTGGAATGGGGGCTTACAAAGATGGCAGGCGAATGGAATTGCCGGCACCGAGGCGATTGCAAGATGTTTGGATCGATATGAATCAATATGGGAATGCTCGGTATGAGACAGGGATGTTTGCTTATTTGAGGAACAAATTGCGTACGCGGGAGGGTGCCAAGTTAGTCACATCGTTTCCGCCACACTCTGGGGTTGCGATGCGGTTGCTCGATGGATCGACCGCTTTATCGGCGGTGGTTCACGACAACAACTCAGAGAGTGTCAAGCAAGCGCCTTGGGACATCGCGGCTCCCCATGCGATTCTCAATGAGGCCGGGGGATGTTTTTTAAGTTTGCGAACAGGTGAGCCGATTGGTCCGATGGATTGCGAGCCGATGGTGGTCAGCGCCGATCGTGCGTTGGCGATGGAGATCATCGGTTTGGTTCGCTAGCTTGGCGTAGTTTGTCGGCTTGTAACGCACAGTAAATTCTTGCATTCATCCTCCAGCAGCCCTAGGCTATGGAGGCTGCCGTAGAATGCTCAGTTTCGCAGTGAATGCTCAACATAGGTCTGAAAAATAAGATAGGGGAAGATTTCGATGTTAACACACAAGAGTTCGGTTTGGGTTGGCAGAGGCTTTAGGGTTTCCTTCTTTTCAGCGATGTTGGTTGGCGCGGGGTTGGTAGGATCGGGATCGCTTTGTGGTGAGGAGAAAAGTGATTGGAGATCTTGGCGTGGGCCGAAGGATTCGGGGAGTGTAGAAGGGGTTGGGTTTCCAGATGCGGTGAGCAAAGAGTATTTGCGGTGGTCTGCGCCATTGCCAGGTAAAGGTTGCTCGACGCCGATTCACGTTGGTGGCAAGATCTTGTTGACTGCGCCTCAGGACGGGAAGGACTCTGTAATTTGTATTGACTCCAACGGCAAGCAGCTTTGGTCCACGGCCTTTGAGCAAGAAGATGCCGGGAAGCATCGCAATGGATCGGGATGCAATGCGTCACCTATTACGGATGGCAAGACCCTTTACGTCTATTTCAAGAGTGGGACTTTTGCTGCGTTAGATCTTGATGGCAAAGTGTTGTGGAAGAAGAACTTGGTCGAAGCCTATGGCAAGGATACTTTGTATTGGGATCATGGTACTTCACCTGTGCTTACTCAACAGCATGTCATCATGGCGAGAATGCATCAGGGAGAGTCTTGGTTAGCAGCTTTTGACAAGCAGACGGGTGAAGTAGCTTGGAAAGTTTCTCGGAACTATAAGACTCCGACGGAGTGCGATCATGGATATACCACACCGTTAGTGATGCAATACCAAGGCAAAGAATCCATTTTGGTATGGGGTGCGGAGCATATCACCATCCACAACAGTTCCGATGGCCAAGCTGTTTACTCATGCGGGGACTTCAATCCCGATGCATCGCAACTTTGGCCAGCGATTGCTACTCCGGTGGTTGTCGACGGCATGGCAGTCATCGCTTATGGTCGCAACGACCGAGGGATTCCTCGATTGTATGGTATTCGATTGAATGGTACGGGAGATACGACCAAGACCAATCATGTATGGAAGCGAGATGATGTAGGAACTTTTGTGCCGACGCCTTGTGTGCATAAGGGCCAAGTCGTCTTGGTGCGAGATCATGGTGAGGTGGAAGCGGTTGAGCCATCGACGGGAAAGACTGTTTGGAAGGGTGAGTTTCCCAAGAGCCGAGCGAACTTCTATTCATCCCCTTTGATTGCGGGAGATCGACTGATTGCACCGCGAGAGGATGGCATTGTCTTTGTTGGCAAGATCAAGAACGAAGGGGGGCTAGAAGTACTCTCCGAGACCAATCTGGAGGAGTCGGTGATTGGTTCCCCGGTGCCGTTTGGGGATAGCGTATTGATTCGTGGTGAGAATCATCTGTTTTGCTTTGGGCGCAAGTAGTCATTCTTCGCACACTTGCGAGCTAAGTTTTACCACATCAAAACATGTGAAATTTACTCTTCTGATTTCCCAAGCCTCTATTACGAGTTCTTAAGCGGTAATAGAGCGGGAAACTGGTCCGAACAGAGTTTTTTCACGGTGATGTTATAGGATCGAGGTTTCGTTTTCCTATGAAGAGTATTTAAGATATACGTGTTGGTGTTTTCGAGCCCCGGATCCCACACGAACGGAAAACGAAGTGAGTGAGCCATCTGATCTTCAACCTGCGAGGGGAGAAGATACTGATACGTATCTTGTTGCGCGGTCGCAAGTCGAGCATGCGATTGAGCATGCAATCCATTACCTTCCGAGTCAGGGTCCGATTGCGGTCTTTGTTCACCATAACACCTTGCATGCTTTTGAGCATTTGCCGTTTGAACAAGGGGTGATCGAGGGGTGGAAGCAGTATGGAGCGGAGCCTTATCTGAGCGAGGATCGGTATCGCGAGGAGTTGTCTCGAGGTCGCATCACGCTTGAGGATCTTGATGAGGTGCTTGCGCGGGATCTTGGAGAGAAGGGGGAGCAGTGTGTTCTCTTCTCGACCACGCGAATCGCATTGCGTCGTATGATGCTGCGATATCAGGTGCGCAGTGGTCCGGATGAAGAGTTGCGTTGGTTTATCGCAGAGACCGATGCATTGAAGAAGTTTCGTTCAGAGGTGGCAAGTCAGACCGCTGATCGAATGCTCAAAGAGGTATCCGATGAATTAAGTGCTGGAGGGGTAAAACGAGGAGAGTTAGAGCAGCGGACCCTGCAATGGTTGCATCGGATATGTATTGAGGGTGCGCAGTCGGTTGGTGAGGTTTTCAATGACATTCAGCCGGTGCGTCGACATCGAGACATTCTGTTGCAAGTGCACGGTGTGGATTGTGACGTGCGGGTACACGAGCAGTTGGTTCGGTTTTTGGGATGTGTGACCGATCAAGGTTTCGCGCAATGGGTGATGCCTAATCGCGAGCGATCTTTGTTCGATTTGTTCCAAGACTACTATGGAGTCACTCGTGCGTTTCATCCGAAGTGGTTGCAGTTGGTTGCATCGGAAATTGCGGATGATCGCCAGCAAGGTCGATCGAGTATGGAATCGATCGTTCATTCGCTGCATCTTCTCGGGGTTCGAGAATACGGTGTAGAAGACTTCATCGAGAGCACGTTACTTAGTTTGCCTGGATGGGCGGGCATGTTATGGCAGCTAGAGAGCAATGCGGCCTGGACGCCCCGTCCTGCTAGCCGAGGAACCTTGATCGATTACCTTGCGATTCGATTGATATTGGATATCGCGAGTTTGCGTGGGGCGTTGGCTGAGTTACCGCAGCTTGAGGATCGGCCGGCGGTGCGCGAGGGAAGTTTATCGATGGAGCGGTTAACGCAGGAGTTGCGTTTTCATCAGCGTCGTGGAGTGAGGCAAACGGTCGAGCAGCGAGCGTTTCTTTTGTTTCAGCTCGCACAGTTGCTGGGGTGGACACCGATGGATCTTGAGTCGCTCAAGGGGCATCAGTGGCAGGCTTTGATGTCCGAGATCAGCAGTTTCTCGACGATGGAGCGTCGGCGGATATTTCATTTAGCCTATGAGAGGCATTATCGCGTCGGCGTGCTCGATGCGATTTCTCACCAGAGGCAACCGAAGGAGTCTTCAGAGATACCTTTGTTTCAATTAGTCACATGCATCGATGACCGCGAGGAGTCGTTTCGGCGATATCTCGAGGAGCTTGAACCGAAGGTGGAGACCTTTGGTGCTGCGGGATTTTTCTCAGTGCCGATGTATTTCCGATCCGCATCTGATGCGCACTACATCCCGTTGTGTCCAGTTGTATTAAAGCCGCAGCATTTCGTCGATGAGATTGGGCAGTTATCTCAACAAGAATTGCAGCGTCGGCAAGCAGAAGCGAGACGAGTACTCGGACAAGCTTCGCATCGATTGCATTTAGGAAGCCGAACGCTTGTTGCTGGGGTAGTGACAAGTTTGTTGGGTTCGGTGGCAAGTTTACCCATGGTGGCGAGGGTATTGGCT
>Ga0255126_1000019_pt1 | contig 56956 bp, 34 predicted proteins | sample Law_Miss_RepA_8d_FD_188556 | JGI IMG/M metagenome (GOLD analysis project Ga0255126, IMG submission 188556) | Freshwater microbial communities from St. Lawrence River, New York, United States - Law_Miss_RepA_8d | ecosystem: Environmental > Aquatic > Freshwater > River | place: USA: New York... | reverse complement strand
CGACAGACTTTTCTAAGTGATCTAACAGATACGTGTTGTGAACAAATCCTTGTCCGCTTTCAGCGCCAGCGATGTTCCCAACGCTACTGGATTCAGGCTTGTGCAATGGACTGCCACCCCAGCCGGGCGTTAGTAAGCTATAAGCCAACCCGCTCCATTGATTCACACATACGCAGCCATATCGAAGTCGATCGATACACTCATTGAGCTGCTTTTTTTGCACCAATGGAGCATTGTTCGGAACCGTGATCGATGCGCACAGTGAACCCATAAGTCGGTGATTGCAGAACTCGGATGCCTTGATAAAGAAATCCTCTCCCATGCCGCTCTGTAGCATCGTCTCGACGCATACCGGCGCAAAAGACTCCTCAGTGAACAGAATCGGATCCAGATCCGGCGATTTCGATTCCAAAAGAGACCACGGTAAGGCGCCATTTTGATCGGGTTCAACCCGTTGACCAGTGAACTGTTCGTAGCGATCCACAGCACCTGGGTAATAAGCATTCCTCAGCGGAGTTGCTTGCATCGCCTCTCGCACCAATCTTAAAAACTCTTCGCGTTGCCCCCAAGACGAGCTGGTGACGATCACCCGTGTCGCCAAACAATTAAAACCAACGTTGTTGGTTATCGAAGCCGCGACATGACAAGCTTGGCTTCGCAGCTCCCTAGACGTGTATTTGCCCGGTGCGATGATCCATGGCGAGACATTTCCCAACTCGCTAGTGATAGGCTTGCGCAATTTAGGATCCTCACGTCGCCTTCGCTCGATTTGTTCGGTCTGTGTCGCACCCCACACAATCCGGTTATATGTCGCAAGAGAACCTGTTAAGTGAACTTCGTCGACACCAGCGTGTGCCACTAAATCCGCTCCGAGCTGCGAGTCGCCTTCGACAATAGCAAGCAGTCCAACTGCGATCAGGGGCGCGAATGCTTTTTGAAATACGAAAGTCAGTGCGGCATTCACCGGATTCATCTTTAGAATCACTTGTTTTCCCAAAACCAAAGCTTTATGTACGGTGTCTGAAAAAGGCACCGAGGAGACGTTCCCCGCTCCGAGAACAGCACAGATACGATTGACATTTGGCGCATAGCCCATTTCCAGGAACGCAGCATGCCGGGTTTTCCAAGGAGTCTCAGGCAACAACACCGCTTCGGCACTTACACCAGGGAACAACCATTTATCTTTAAGCAGTCGCGTTGGAAATATCGGAACTCGAACTCGACGCCGCATCGAAGAATACGTCTCGACGGGATGAAGCATCGGTAGCCGAGGAAAGCCGTAGTTTATCAGATCGTCGAACGTTTCCCTGAGCAATCTCAGTAATCGCACTGCAATCAACGGTCCGGTAAGAAGCTCTTCTGCCATCACCGACTTATTACCGCTTCCTCGCTTGATCTCCGCACCGACGAACACCCATTCGTCCACCACCGACTGAACCGCTGCGATACACGCATTGCACAAATCGATCCGTCGCTGCAAGGACAATCCAGTCTTGCGAATCGGTGCATTGAGCATCTGCGCGATCATGCTATCTAGCTTGGTTTGCTCGTGACTCACCCGGTAACTCCTTCAATTCGCTATAATGGACGTGGCCAAGTCTCGGCTAAATCCCAAAGAGCCGTCACATTCGATCCTACAACTTATAATACTTGCCATCCTAGCTGTAACGCCCTCACCAGAAAACATCCCAAGCCATCATGGATTCCAAGAATTCCACCCCGACGCTTTACGTTATCGGCACCATGGATACCAAGGGGGCTGAAATCCAATATGTCGCCGAGATCATCCGCAAATCCGGACTCAACGTCCGGACAGTGGATGTTAGCACTACCGATGCGACCCAAGCGGCAAGCGCAACGCCACCGGCAGATATATCACCACAACAACTCCTCGACAAAGCAGCTTTGAATAAGAATCGCTCCGCAAGCCTTAAAGAACTCGGTTCCCTCGACCGCGCCCAAGCGATCGAAGTCATGAGTCAAGCTTTAGTCGGTTTTCTCAAAGATGAATATGTCGAAGGCTCGCTCCAAGGAGCCGTAGGACTTGGAGGAAGTGGCGGTACCGCCTTGATCGCACCCGCCCTGCGCGCTCTTCCTATCGGACTTCCGAAACTCTTGGTCTCCACCGTCGCTTCAGGAAACATCGCCCCGTATGTCGGCTCAAGCGACGTTATGGTTCTACCTTCCGTCGTCGATGTAAGTGGCTTGAACGCCGTCTCCACACGTATCTTATCGAATGCCGCCAATGCATTGATCGGGATGGCCAACGGACCATCCCCCGACCACCCGACCAGACCGGCAATCGCACTGAGCATGTTCGGTGTCACCACCCCATGCGTCACCGGAGTTCGTCAAGCTCTCGAACAAGCCGGTTACGATTGCTTGGTTTTCCACGCGACGGGGATCGGTGGTCAAGCCATGGAGAGCCTCGTATCGAGCGGGCTCGTCAAAGGCATTATCGATCTGACGACTACAGAAGTTGCGGACGAAGTCGTCGGGGGAGTCTTTCCGGCTGGCCCCAAACGATTCGATGTACTCTCCGAACGGCGACTCCCTTGCGTCATGAGCGTCGGTGCAATGGACATGGTCAACTTTGGCGCGATGCAAACCGTCCCCGATCCCTTTCGGCACCGCAACCTGCACATTCACAACTCCAACGTCACTCTCATGCGGACCACCGCCGAGGAAAATCGCAAGTGCGCCCAATGGATGGCAAACAAGCTATCGAGAAGCATCAGCCCCGTGCATCTTCTTTTACCAACCCAAGGTCTCTCTGCACTCGATGCGCCCAATAAACCATTCTTCGATCCAGCGGCAAACCAAACACTCTTCGATGAGCTCGAAAAAGCACTTCAAGGGATCGATCATATCCGCGTAGAACGCGTCGATGCTCACATCAATGACCCGAAGTTCATTGAGCGTGTCATCGAAGTCTTTCATGAACTCCAACACAGCACCAAAGAATCCTAACGATGCAAGCTGAACAACCGATGCACACTAAACGACTGACCCGTTCGCAGATCCTCAACAACCTTCGCGCTAAAGTCGCCCGTGGCGAACCGATCATCGGTGGAGGAGCCGGTACTGGTATCTCGGCGAAATGCGAAGAAACCGGTGGTATCGATTTGATCGTCATCTATAACTCCGGACGCTATCGCATGGCTGGACGCGGTTCGCTATCGGGCTTGCTCGCCTACGGAAACGCAAACCAAATCGTCAAGGAAATGGCTTACGAAGTCCTTACGGCCGTCAAGCACACTCCGGTGCTCGCAGGGGTCAACGGAACCGATCCATTCATGATCCGAGACGTCTTCCTCAAAGAACTCAAAGAACTCGGCTTTGCCGGTATCCAAAACTTTCCTACCGTCGGACTGATCGATGGACTATTCCGCGCAAACCTCGAAGAAACTGGGATGAGCTATTCACAAGAAGTCGAGTTGATCGCAGCAGCTCGCGACTTCGATTTGCTTACCACTCCTTACGTATTTAACGTCGAGGAAGCAAAGCTCATGACTCAAGCCGGCGCGGACATCGTTGTCGCACACATGGGGCTGACCACCAGCGGCTCGATTGGGGCGAAAAGTGCCAAGTCTCTCTCCGACTGCGTTCGAGAAGTTCAAGCCATCACCGACACTTGCAAATCACTTCGCGAAGATTGCCTTGTGCTCTGCCATGGTGGCCCGATCGCAAACCCCGAAGACGCGCAGTTCATCCTGTCGAACTGCCGTGCCGTAGATGGCTTCTACGGTGCAAGTTCCATGGAACGACTACCCACCGAACTGGCGATCACCGATCAAGTCCGTCAGTTCACCAAACTCCGCGCGAACTGACTTCGTCTTGGCTGTATCTCAAGAACACACCCTAAGGGTTGATTAGGGTTGATTTCCGAGTTCTTCCAAGGTACCCAGCGTATCCTTTCGAGAAGGTACTGCGGTTTCGATAGGTGTTGAGAGTTCCATCGGAACCGTTGTCTCCATAGGAACTACCGTTTCCATCGGGGCTCCCGATACGGGACTACCGACGGCACTCGGATCAAAGGCACCTGCGCTGATGCGGTCTCTAACAACCACTTGCTCTGGATTATCGCGAGGAGTGAAATATCGCCCCCGTTGGTAAGCGCCGGCTAGCATCGAACCGTTGAGCGGCTCCTCCGAAAGGTTGACTTGGTTGTACATCAACAGCGAACCCTTCTCACGATGGAAGTCTCGAATCGCAAGGTTGTAGTCGACTAGCGATCGGAAGAATGCGCTGGTGCTGCTTGCCAATTGCTGCTGAGCTTGCAACAAGAAGTTGATGTTGATCAAACCCTTCTCATAGCGATTTCGCAATACTTCAACCTGCAATTTATCAGCTTCGATCCGGTTGTAGTTGATCTGCATCTGTTCATAGCTTCGAGCGATCTGACGAGCGGAGTTGCTCAAATCGTGCGAGATACGCAACTGTTGCTCTTTGAGCAGAGCCATCTCCCTGGCTAGATTCAATTGAGCATGTCGAACGGCCGCCGAAGCTTGTCGCAGCCCTACGTTGTAAGACCACTCCAAACCTGCTTGCCATTCCTGATAATCGCCAGATCCGAGATTCGTAAAGAAGTTATCGAGCGATTCATTTGGCTTGCGTGTGCCGAGCAAATGATCCCCTAAACCTCGGTAACGGTACAGAGTCAACGCATCGAGCCGTGGTCGCTTGTTCAGACGAGCGGCAATCAATTCCAACTCTCGACGCTTGATCGACCATTCCTGCCTTCGCACTTCCACTCGACGATTCACCGCATCCGACAAGGATGACTGCCAATCAAAGATCACTTCAGCTTGAATTGGATCATCGACAGGTTTGACTAACCTGCCGTCGGTCGCTGGGTAACCGATGATGTACCGAAGTCGCTGCTCCGCAGCGTAGAGACCGTTCGGGCCCGACAGCGCATCGTTCAACTGCGAAGCGAATAAGTAGTAATTGGATCGAGCTTGGGCTTCCGCGTCGGCTTCACCCCCACGATAACCAACTTTCTGCAACTCGCGAATCCGCTGCCAGGTCTTCAAAGCATTCTCGCGGCCCGATATCTGGGCATCGAGTGAGCGATACGCGAAATACAACTCCCAATAAGCCGTCTCGACGTCGTTGATCAATCGGATCACGCCAGATTCAAAGTCAGCCAAGCTGATATCGGTATTGATTCTTGCGATCAGCACCCCGTTGTACTGACCAACCACCCCGTTCGGTCCAGCGATCCGGTTATAGGTCGTCCCCGCACCTTGCAATAACGGCTGACGGTACTCGGCTTCGAGGAACCCGCTGAAGTCACTGCGATAATTCCGCGTTGGGTTGTTATTCCGATCGTAGAGGACGTTGGTTCGAAGTGCAAAAGTCGCACCCGTCGCCGTACGTTTTTGTATTTGATTGATCTGCGTACCGGCGGTCTGTCGCGATGCTGGTACGAACAACTGGTCAAAAGGAGGCTGCGGACGAACGTTCACAGGGCGATCGTTCTTTTGCCAGAACAACTGTGAAGTCACCACGGCGTCAAATGCCGCTAAGGCATCTTGCGTACCACCCAAGGGATTCAAATCCGTCAAAGCAGGGTCGATCTGCGTCTGCGTCCCTTGAGGTGCCGAGACTACAGTACCGCCGATGTTTCTCAAGACTTCGCTGCTTTGCAAAGCCATCGAGATCGCATCCTGAAGTCGCAACTCCAACGTAGGCAAATCCGCCGGATTCTCGATCGCCAACGGATTAACCGTCTCGCTCACCTGAGGATCGACGCAGTTTTCAATGTTCGGCTCTTCAATTCGTGTAATGAAATCCTGGTAGTAGGAAACATTCTTCGAATCTCGCCACGAATGAAAACGATCCACGGGATGACATCCACTGAGCAGAACGCCGCCGATGCAGCCCCTGATAATCCACCCACTGATCGTGTTCCGAGAAATCCTGCTCATAGCGAGCCCCTAACTAACGCGTCACCGAACCAAGCACACCCCTGAAAACAGGGGGTCCTGTCGTCCTATCGGATCGATACGCCTAGTAACTGCACAATCGGTGCAAAGGGAATAAACATTTCTCACGGAACATGCCGCAATCTTTACGCAGACTACCCAAAGCCCGCCGGCCACCCATCCCCGCGACTATTTCTTGCCCAACCGGCGCTTACGCTCGAAAAACTCCGTAAGCACCATCCCACATTCGACGGACAATACCCCTGATACGACCTCGCAACGATGATTCAGCCGCGAATCATTAAGCAATCGATACAGCGAATCGACCGCTCCCGCTTTCGGGTCCCTCGCCCCATAAACCACCTTCGGTATGCGACTCTGCAAAATCGCACCAGCACACATCGGACATGGCTCAAGAGTCACTACCAACGTGCAGTCCAATAGCCGCCATGTACCTAGCTGCGAAGCGGCTTGCGTGATCGCTATCATCTCCGCATGCGCTGTGGGATCCGCTAACTGCTCACGCTGGTTATAAGCACTTGCTATCACTTGATTCTCATGGAGGATCAATGCACCCACAGGTACTTCATCCTCTTCCGATGCTCGACGTGCCAACGCTAAAGCTCGCCGCATCGAAGACTCATCGCTCATCCAATTCGAACCCTCTGGCTCGGATTCAAAGTCCCATTCACGCTGCACGTGTAAACCCCGCTTCTTCTTGCGCTACTTTCTCGATACCCGCTTACTGCCCCGCACCTGATTTCAATACCAAGTTCCTGTATGCTTCCAGCCTGGTTTCCCGAACCTTCTCGGAAGAAGGTGGCATAGCGATCGAACGTGGAATGTACCCCCACAACTGCGATATGAGGATCGTCGGAAAGTACTGTCTGTAATCGATCCCACGAACTTGCATACAAGCAAGCAGAGCGACATCTCGTAACTCAACGGTCGAGACCAACCTAGCATCCGCCTCAGCCGGGGCTCCTCCGTCCGCCCCTCCTCGATTTCCTGGAATCTGCCCACCTGGCGCAAAAGCTCCACCGATGCTCATGCTCTCCTCGCATACTTCCTTCCGTTCAAGCCACGCTTCGAGAAGCTCAATATCCTCCGGCTTTCCTCGTCGAAAGAAAACTTGAAAGGCTCGCAACAAATCCCCGGGCTCGATCTCGGAGCCAGCAGCAGCTCGCTCAAGCATCCTGCGAGATAGAAGCCTTGCGGAGTTCAAATCTGCTTCAACCATGATTTGAATCGCAACGGTTTGCTCGTAACCGTCGTCGAGCGTCGTTGTCCAACGCTCCATCATCGCTTCGATCGATCGCTTCGATTGCGGGTCCCGAAGCGCTTGATTGAAAGGTGCTCGCAATAACAAACGGAGCGCGGAAGCATTCAAAGGAGTCTTCTTATCTCCTTCGGAAACACACACGGTGTAGAGCAAAGCCAAACCGTCCGATTTATCGGCCCCATCCCCTCGGCGTATCTCGGATTCTTGAATCCTGCTGACCAACTTCCTCGCGATCTCAGCTCCTTGATCGCTGTCGATGATCTCTTGCTCGACCAACTCAGCATGCCGCTCATAAAGCTGCAAAAACAATCGTTTCGAACTGCGGGTCGCGCCGGCAACCTTTGCGAAACTGATCCATCCCTTTAACCCGTGATCCTCTTGCATCGTTGGATCACGCAAAAAAACGCCAATAATCTGCTGCTGACGCTCGGACTTTAACTTGGCAATCACACTCCCCAAACGAACCCGCACCTCAGGATCGTTTGCGTTCCCTTGCATCGTCTGCAACAACTCTAGCTGATCGGTCGACAAACCGCTCAATCGCCCAGTTGCCTGATCGCGGATCTCGAATTTAGGGCTACCAAGCTCCGCAACCCACTTCGCAATCTGCTCAGGTCCTTGGGCTTCTTCTTGGGCTAAGCCCCGAATCGCTGAAGCTTGGAATACCGCACAAGCCACAGCAATCACAGCGACTATACGCTTTTGAGAAATCAGGGGAGCATTGAAGAAATCGATCCCCACCCCTGGAAACCACACACCCAGTAACCCTACACCCGGTAATCCCGCATCCGGAAACCCAGCCCACAGAAACCCAGCCCTCAGGTATCGGTCAAATAAGATTTTGAGCATCGCTGGCATATTCCGCCTTTTGAATCGACAATCGCCTTTGCATCTTAAGCAGTGTACTCTAGAACCCCAGCCGAGTTAATCCGCCCCCCGAACTTGCTCAGTTCCCCCTGCATGTGTAAAATCTGTGGCACGAGTTCAGGGATTTGCGGCCGATTGCAGCCTCACTGCTAAAGCGCCATTTTTGTCTATAGGATCGAACACCTAAGTTTTAGGTGTCTTGATGTGATCCAAGGCGCGATGGTTCAAGCAGAAAGTGGTTCAAGCACAACCGTCAACAAGGCGTGTTGCGGATCGCGGGCTCTACTCGGTTATACCCTTACCAACCGTTCCCTCGCTTAACCAACGCCGACTCCGGCTACCCGATTCATGACGTTCCCCACTGACTCTTCCTCGGATTCTTCTTCCTCGAATTCTTCTGGCGCTTCGAACCAAAACCCCAATACCAATCCATCGCTGGATCACCATCCACAATTGGGTCTGAGCACGAAAAGCGTGCATGCAGGAGAAGCCCGTCAAAAGCCGAGCAATGCAATCACCGATTCGATCTGTTGCTCAAGCACTTACACCTTCGAGTCGACCGAAAGCATTCTCAATTACATCTACGAGAAACAAGACCGCGAGGAGTATGGTCGCTACGGAAATCCGAATGAAAAAGTCGTAGAACGGAAACTCGCTGCCCTCGATTGCGCCGAAGACGCCATCATCTATTCGAGCGGCATGGCCGCCATCGTCGGCTTGCTGATGACAAAACTCAGCGCCGGAGACGAAATCGTTTTCTTCGATCAATGCTACCACCGCAGCCGAGAATTCTGCGCGAAACACCTCTCCCGTTTCGGTGTGGTTACCCACCAAGTGAAAACCGGGGATATGCAAGCCATGGAAGCTGCGATCAATGCCAACACCAAGATGATCGTGAGCGAATCACCTACAAACCCACACCTTTCGGTCATCGATCTCGAAGCCTTCGTCTCGATCGGCAAGAGACACAACGTCGAGACGCTGATCGATGCGACCCTTGCGACCCCCTTCAACACGCGTCCCATCGAATGGGGTGTCGATTACGTTTGGCACTCGGCAACGAAATACATGGGTGGTCATAACGACCTACTCGCAGGTGTGATCTGCGGTTCCAAAGAAAAACTCGAACCAGTCCGCAAGCTTCGCGGTATCCTCGGCGCGATCAACTCCCCTCACAATATGTACTTGCTCGAACGCGGTTTGAAAACCTTTGCCCTACGCATGGAACGCCACAACTCCAACGGTCAACGAATCGCAGAGTTCTTGGAGAAACACCCGCGTGTCGAAAAAGTCTTCTACCCAGGACTCGCATCTCATCCATCTCACGCAATCGCTCAACGTACCATGAAAGGCTTCGGAGGATTGATCACGTTCCTCGTCAAAGACGCCGACTGGAAACAAACGGCTGCCGTCATCGATCGATGCAAGATTCCACGCATCGGACCGAGCCTCGGTGGAGTCGAGAGCCTTATCGAACAACCCCTTGTGATGAGCTATTTCGATTACAAACCCGAACAACGCGCCGCTTTCGGCATCTACGATAATATGATCCGGATGGCAGTTGGAATCGAAGACATAGATGACTTGATCGCTGACTTATCCCAAGCCCTTGAGGTGTAAGCCTCATCCCCGAACTGCTGACCAGTGCACAACGGACCAACACACAACGGTGAATCCCATGAAATTTCGAACTCGCGCAATCCATGTCGGAAGCGAACCCGATAGTACCGGGGCTGTTGTTCCACCGATCTACCTTGCCACCACGTACGTTCAACCAGGCCCCGGTGATTGGGGGGCTTTCGATTATTCGCGCAGCGGTTCTCCTTCCCGCTCCCGAGTCGAGAAAGCCATCGCCAACCTCGAAGGTGCCGCCGGCTCACTAGCCTTCTCCTCTGGAATGGCTGCGACTCACTGCGCCATGGGACTGCTTGAATCGGGCGACCACATTGTCGCTGGTTGCGATATCTACGGCGGAACCTACCGACTATTGCACAAGATCTGCAATCGAAACCGTATCGATGTCACCCTCGTCCATGCAGACGATGCAGCCAACATCGCAGCCGCCATCCGACCCGAAACGAAAATGGTTTGGGTCGAAACCATCGGTAACCCCCTGATGAGTGTCCCTGACTTCGAAGCGATCTCGCAAGTCACCCGCGCGGCGAACATCCTGTTCGCCGTCGATAGTACCTTTGTTCCACCCTCGATCTTCCGTCCTTTGCAAGCTGGTGCGGATATCGTCATGCACTCGGCTACTAAGTACTTCGGCGGACACAGCGATTGCTTGGCCGGTGCCCTATCGGCAAAAACGCCCGAACTCCACCAGCGTTTGTATTTCATCCAAAATGCAACCGGTGCGGTGCTCGGCGGACTCGAATGCCACTTGCTGCATCGCGGAATCAAAACCATGGAGCTTCGCGTGCGGGAACAATCCAAGTCCGCTTTGCTCATCGCTCAATGGCTTGAACAACACCCACGCGTCCGACGTGTGCTGTTTCCAGGGCTTTCCTCACACCCCCATCACCAGCGCGCCAAACAATACTTCGGTGAACAATTCGGTGCCATGGTATCCTTCGATATCGACGGCGATATCGAAGCGGCGAAACGAGTCTGCAAAGGTACCGAAATCTTCGGCCTTGCCGTCAGCTGCGGTGCCGTGGAATCCTTGATCGAACAACCCGCTACAATGTCTCATGCAAGCTACGACCCAGCCGCTCGAGCCAAAGCCGGGATAACCGATTCCCTCGTCCGAATCGCCGTCGGCCTGGAAGATCCCGAGGACCTTATCGAAGACCTCAGCCAAGCCCTCGCGAAAATCTAACACGTAATATCCTTTTGCCAACGAGACGAACGATGCCAATCGATCCATCACTGACAAGGTATTACCGCCGTGCCAGATTCACTACACGACTTCCTACCAAATACCAGTTTGCACCCTCGCACTTCTGGCTCGAGACCCTCGAACCCGACCTCTTCAGAATCGGCCTGACCCACTTCGCAACACGCATGCTCGGCGATTTCGTTGAATGCGAATTTACCACCGAAGCAAACAACTCGATCAAACTCGGGCAACCCATCGGCTGGATCGAAGGCTTCAAAGCCCTATCAGATATCTATAGCGTGATCGATGGACTTCTCATCGAATCGAACCCGGCCCTGAAATCCAATCCAGAATTCGTCGATCGAGACCCATACGATCGCGGTTGGCTCTTCATCGCTCGCGGCACTCCCGACCGCCGAATCGTTGACGCCGAAGGATACGTACAACTCCTCGATGTCGCAATCGATCGTATTCTCTCCCAAGAAGAACAAGAGCGCAAAAAATGCTAACCGCACATTACATCATGATTGGTGGCTTTCTAGGCGCAGGGAAAACCACCAGCATCCTGCGGCTCGCCCAACACTTCTCCTCACTCGGAAAACGTGTTGGACTTATCGCGAACGACCAAAGCCAAGGCCTCGTCGATACCGCAATGCTCGCCAACAGCGGACTACCCACCGAAGAAATCTCCGGTGGATGCTTCTGCTGCAAATTCAACTCCCTGATCGAAGCTTGCGAAAATCTCGACGCCCACAGCAAACCCGAGATCTATCTCGCTGAACCCGTCGGAAGCTGCACCGATCTTGTCGCAACCGTTGTGACCCCTTTGCAACAACTTCACGCCGATAGATACCGAATCGCCCCTCTAAGCGTTTTGGTCGACCCAATCCGCGCCCAACGCTTTCTCGGTCTACTTACGGGAAAAACATTTTCCCCAAAAGTAAACTACATCTACGACCGCCAACTCGAAGAAGCAGACCTGATCGTCATCAATAAATCGGATTTGCTTCAAACCGATCAACTGCAAACCCTGGTTTCCACCCTTGAACAACGCTACCCGAAAGCCAAAGTCCTCTCCGTTTGCGCCAGGACTGGCGAAGGCTTCGAACAATGGCTTGAAGCATTAACCCCTTTGGCGAAAACGAATCAAGGCAGCATGCCCGTCGATTACCAACTCTACGCCGAAGGTGAAGCACTTCTCGGCTGGGTAAACGTCTCGGCCCATATACGGGGTGCTGAATTCGACGGAAATCAATTCCTATTGACACTCCTAGAGGATCTTCACCAAAGCCTCTTAAACCAATCCAAAGACAGCGTCGCCATCGCTCACCTGAAAGGGACCCTCATCCCAGATGTCGGAAATGACATCGCAATCGCCAACCTGGTGCGCGAAGATAGCCACGTAGAACTGAGCTACCAACTCGACGAACTTCTGGAATTCGGCGATCTAATCCTCAATCTTCGGGCAGAAGCAGACCCCGAGGAACTCAAATCCGTGACCCTCAAGTCCTTGCGAAACGCTTGTCAGGCGTCTAGATTGTCCCTGGAAGAAAAGCACGTAGCGGCTTTTCGCCCCTCCCCTCCGACCCCAACTCACCGAATTTCGAGCGTCAGCACCCTCTAGCCCATGAGTCAACCCAACCAATCATGAGCGAACAACGTCCTGTTTTGTACTGCCGGTGCGCGTTCGCGAAGGTGCTGCCAGAAGACGTCAAGGATGGAGTACTCGAACGACTCGTTGCTTCCAATATCCCCTTCGACTCCGTTCCGGATCTTTGCGAGATGTCCGCCAAGAAAGATCCGACCTTGAAACAACTCGCCGAACTGCCAAACGTTCGTATCGTCGCTTGCTACCCCCGTGCAGTCCGATGGCTTTTCGACGCCGCCGGCGCACCATTGGATACCAACCGCGCCGAGATCCTCAATATGAGAACCGATTCGGTCGAGAATATCTGGTCGCAACTGACGTCGACATGCTCGAAGTCGCCTCCCGAGGAATCTTCGAATTCATCGACCGAGGGCGAATCGCAGTCGGCACCGCAACAGGCTACTGCAACCCAACAGGCTACTGCATCACAACCGACAAGCGGAGGGCCCACAGCGTGAACGCAAAACTTCCTCAATTACCTCGCGTAATCCTTTACGAAGGCAAGGACAGTCAAAGTATTCCGCAGACGCTGCGGCTTGAACTCCTCGTGAAGCTCCTCGACAAAGGGTTCACCGTCAGTCGTTCAACCGACCAAGGCCGCTTAGAAAACCTTGGACACAACAATGTGGTCGTCCTTGGGATCTTCGATCTTCCGACCGCGCAACTTGGCGAGCAAGCGAACAACGACGAACTGCAGATCCACGACATTCGCGACAAATCCGCTGAGACGATTCTCGATTCGATCAACGCTTCGCTGAACAAATCCCGTGTGGGTTCTCCAGCAGATGGCCAAACCGCTCCTTCCGCAGAACAAACCGCTGCGCCGAAGAGATGGAAACCTTGGTTTCCCGTGATCGATTTCGACCGATGCACCAACTGTATGCAATGCTTGAGCTTCTGCCTCTTCGACGTCTATGGAGTGACGAAAGAAGGGAAGATCCAAGTCCAGAATCAGACGAACTGCAAAACCGACTGCCCAGCTTGCTCTCGCGTTTGCCCAGAAGTCGCAATTCTGTTCCCCAAATACAAAGCCGGCCCGATCAACGGCGACGAAGTCAATACCGACGACGTTCGCCGCGAAGCGATGAAGGTCGACATCTCCGCTCTCTTGGGAGGTGACATTTACTCGCTTCTTAGAGACCGAAGCGAAAAAGCGAAGTCTCGATTCTCCAAAGAACGCGACGACGATCGAGCCCTCAAAGAACGTCAACGCTGCTTGAATAAACTCAAAAGCAACTTCGATGGACTCGAAATACCCACCGAAGTCCTATCGAGTTTGCCGAGCATGGATCAAATTCAATCCAAAGCGCAGCAAGCCAAGCAGAGAGCGCAACAAGCTCTTGCTGATAATGCTGCAAACTCGTCCGCAAACCAATCAGCTCAATCACCTCAATCCCCCCAACCGTGAGATACCAATGGTCGCTCGTCTAGCATACCGGATGGTCACAACGGTCGATAAACGACTCCTTTGGAAGTTCGCTTACAACTTCGGATACAAAGGAATGCGATCCGTCCAGAAGTTCAAAAAGCGACTCAAGCAAGGAGTCCACTTCCCACCATTCTTGTTCATCTCCATCATCAATAGCTGCCAGCTCCGATGCCAAGGCTGCTGGGTCGATGTCGCGTCGCCTCGACAAATGATTAGCAAAGATGACTTGAACCGATTGATCACTGACGCCAAAGCACACGGCAACAGCTACTTCGGTATCCTCGGTGGCGAACCCTTCATGCATCCAGACCTTCTCGATGTTCTTGAAGCCCACCGCGACTGCTACTTCCAAATCTTCACCAACGGGCAACTGATTTCAGAGAAAGTCGCCGCGAGGCTGAGAAAGATCGGCAATGCCACGCCGTTGATCAGCATCGAGGGAACCGACCTGATCAGCGATCAACGCCGAGGTGCGAAAAACGTCTTCGACAAGACACTTCAAGGCGTTCAGAATTGTGTGAAACACAAACTGATCGTGGGTGTTGCGACGAGTGTCTGCAAAACAAACCTGGACCTCGTCAGCGAAAAATGGCTTCGCCAACTGATCGACCTGGGGGTCCATTACGCTTGGTTCCACACCTACCGTGTCGTCGGACCAAAACCAACGCCGGAACTTGCTCTAAGCCCAGAGGAAATCGTCCGCCTCCGTCGCTTCATCGTCGAGATGCGAACCAAAGTCCCCATCGGAATCGTCGAGCCTTATTGGGACGATCAAGGGGGTGCGCTTTGCCCGATGGCGACCGGTGTGAGCCACCATATCGGCCCTTCCGGTGCGATCGAGCCTTGCCCCATCATCCAATTTGCCAAAGAGACCATTCAGCAGTCTCCGAGCATCTACCAAATCATGTCGAAATCCGAGTTTCTCGATGATTTCCGCAAGACCTCGGCTGCCGCAACCCGTGGGTGCGTCGTCCTCGAACGCCCCGATCTAGTGAAACTACTGGTGGAAAAACATGGCGCCCTAGACACCACGCAACGCAAGACAGCTATGCTAGAATTAGAAGCGTTGCAACCGAGAACCAGCCAACATCAACCCGGGGAAGAAATTCCAGAGAAAAGCTGGATCTACCGATTTGCTAAAAAGCATTGGTATTTCGGCTTCGGTGCTTACACCTGATTCGTCCTAAAGAGATTATCGCATGCAATTGCCAATCCTATCGTTGCCCCGCGCTGTGCCCGTCCAACGCGAACGACAACCCAAAGAGAATATTCCTCAGACGCAGTCTGAACGTGAAGCGATCCGCGCTGGACTTCGTCAGTACGTCCTCGACGAAAAGCTTGTACCACCACTGTCTATCGCCGACCTGCGTTCGTACGCGGAAGCTTTCGTACGTGAACAAGCCATTGCGCCGATCTATACCGATTTCGTCGGTGTACTGCTCAACAGCGAAGTCTGGCGAGATCAACTAGCAACCGTCCCCTACGAACGACGCTTGCTCCTCCTCCCGAAATGCATGCGCATCGAAGACAAATGCCCCGCTCCCTTCGATGAATTCGGGTTACTGTGCAAACAATGCGGCCTTTGCACTATCCAAGAACTGCAAGAAGAAGCAGAAAAGCTTGGATATGCCGTCCTGGTCGCCGAAGGCTCTGCGTTGGTGATGGCGATTATCGAAACGGGTAAGATCGATGCGATCGTCGGCGTAAGCTGCTTGAGCGTCCTCGAAAAAGCCTTCCCTTACATGGAATCAGCTGCCATCCCAGGCGTCGCGATACCACTGCTGCAAGATGACTGTAAAGACGTAACCGTCGACCTCGAGTGGATCTGGGAAACCATCCACTTGACCAGCGATGACGCAACCTATCGTCTCAACCTTGATGCACTTCGGGACGAAGTCAAAGGCTGGTTCAGCCAATCCGAACTCGAAACGATTATGGGGCCCGCCCCAAGCGAAACCGAGAAAATCGCTCGCGACTGGCTCGCGAAGAACGGCAAACGATGGCGTCCGTTCCTCACCGCTTGCATTTGGCAAGCTATGGCCGACGACCCTTCGGAACCAATCCCACTCGCATTGAAGCAACTGGCGGTCGCCGCTGAATGTTTCCACAAAGCATCCCTCGTTCACGATGACATCGAAGATAACGATGACCTGCGATACGATGAACCTTCGCTCCATAGCGAATTCGGAGTTCCCGTCGCTCTGAACGTCGGTGACTTGCTCCTCGGAGATGGATACGCGCTGATCGCGAGCACGGAACTCAGCGCCGCTCAACGCGTAGCAATCACCCGTGTGGCCGCATCCGGACACCGTACGCTATGCCTTGGCCAAGGTGATGAATTCCAATGGGGCAATGCTCCAGGTCCTTTGAGCACCACCGAAGTCCTTGAGATCTTCCGCAAAAAGACTTCGCCGGCCTTCGAAGTCTCCTTGCAGTTCGGCGCCCTTGCCGCGAATGGTGATGCACAACTGTGCGAAACCATCTCGAAATTCAGCGAAGCCCTGGGGATCGCTTACCAAATTCGAGATGACCTCGAAGACATGCTCACTGGCGAGACCATGAGCGACTTGCAAGCCATGCGGCCTTCATTGCCGTTGGCGATTCTCCACGAACGCGTTCGGGGCGAAGCTCCCCTACGCCAACTCGTCGAGAAAGCTTGGCGCAAAGAATGCACTCGTGAAGAGCTTGAGCAAATCGAAAGTCTGTTCGTCGAGTACAACGTCGCTGATCGATGCAAAGTCCTTCAAGAGTCTTACAAAGAGCAAGCGATCAGATGCCTTAGCGAACTTGAAAACCCCAGCGTCAAAGGCTTGCTTCGCCGCGTTATCAGCAAGATTTTCACCGTTGAAGTGAAGGATTGGTGCAGTGAGTTTGAGACTCGAAATGCTGCAGGTAGCAAGATTAGCACCTAAGATGCTCGGCGACTCGACCGACCTCGTCGCGTCCTTCCTCCAAAGCCAATGGCATCCGGAAGGAGGTTTCTGCGACCGGGACGGGAATCAGGATCTATACTACTCGACCTTCGGTATCGCAGGCTTTCTGGCGCTGAGGATACCTTTGCCTCAAGCACAGTTGGCCGAGTACCTGCGCACCCAAGATCACCGGATCGAAGAATTAAGCCTCATCGATCTGTCCTGTTTGGCTCGCTGCTGGGCTTTTGTACCGAAAGACCTCTGGCCCGAACACCTGGTGACACGAGTCATCCGGCGCATGCAAGCCTTTCGTTCAATCGACGGAGGGTTCTTTACAGAGCTAGTGGAAACCTATGGTTCACTCTACGGCTGTTACGTTGCTTTAGGCATCGCACAAGACATGGCTTACGACCTCGGGCCCCCTGAACCTATGCTCGATTGCATCCGCTCTCGACTTGCAACCGATGGTGGCTATTCCAACAGCCCGGATATTCCGTTCGGATTGACCCCCACCACCGCCGCGGCCGCTTCACTCTTTCGACATCTCGGCACGGACGAAGGATTAGCAACCCGCGACTGGTTACTCTCGCAGATGCATCAAGATGGAGGCTTTTGCGTCGGCCCAGGTATCGACATGCCAGATCTGCTATCGACCGCCACTGCCCTACACGCGTTGAGCTCGATCCACTTCGACCTACAACCCATCGCCGATAAAACACTCGACTACCTAGATACCCTATGGACCGCTCGCGGCGGATTCTTCGGTACTTGGGAAGACGACACCCTTGATATCGAATACACCTACTATGGCTTACTCTCACTCGGCCACCTGAGCGTCTAATCCCATGTTCTCCGATGCGTTCGAGCAACTCTTAACTCCGCTTCGAAATAATACTCGCAAGGCTCTGCTCGCCGAACGCAATCAGCAAGGTTTCTGGGAAGGTGAACTATCGAGCAGCGCCCTGTCGACCGCAACGGCGCTGTGCGCCTTAGAAGCCTACCTGCGGGTGAATACCGATCTATCAGATCCTTTGCGTAGCACCCTCACCGACATGATCACCCGAGGAAGAGAATGGCTACTCGACCATCAAAACGAAGATGGAGGCTGGGGAGATACGACGAAAAGCTTCACCAATATCAGCACCACGTTGCTCGTTTGGGGAGCTCTCAATACGCCGAAAAACAACCGGCAAATCGACCGAACCAACCCCCAACGCAACGATAAACTCACCGGCCGAATTGAACTTGCAGTGCAACGAGTCGAGCAAGCTATCGAACGCCTCGCAGGCGGGCTTACTCCCGAAGTTCTCGCACCGGCCATCCGCGCTCGATACGGAAAAGACCAAACTTTCTCCGTTCCAATCCTGATGGCCTTGGCCGCTACCGGTAGGCTCGGCGAAACGGAACAAGACGCCCCTTGGAAATGGGTTCCGCAATTGCCTTTCGAGCTCGCAGCCTTTCCCCGCTCCTGGTTTGCCGCATTGCAACTCCCTGTTGTCAGCTACGCGCTTCCGGCATTGATCGCCATCGGCCTTGTGCGTCACCGCCAAAGGCCCTCACGTAACCCCTTCGCTCGCCTGATTCGATCCTTCGCAACGAAACGAACCCTTCGCGTCCTCGAATCGATCCAACCTTCAAGCGGAGGTTTTTTAGAAGCCATCCCGCTGACGAGCTTCGTTGCGATCAGTCTCATCGGAGCAGGGCAGGGGGGGCATCGAGTGACCAAACAAGGAATCGAATTCCTGATCAACTCCTTCCGTTCCGACGGTTCCTGGGCAATCGATACCCACCTTGCAACCTGGGTTAGCACCCTTTCGATCAATGCGCTGAGCGTAAGCGAACAGGTAACACCGAGCGTAAGCGAGCAGGCAACACCGAGCGTATGCGAGCAGGCCCGCGACCAAAACGCTTTTCACGGCGATGAGGCCCTGAAAAGCTTGCGATGGCTGCTTGATCAGCAATACAAAACCGTCCACCCGTACACGATGGCAAAACCGGGAGGCTGGTCTTGGACCCCACTGAGCGGCGGGGTTCCCGATGCAGATGATACTCCTGGAGCGATGCTTGCACTGCGTGCCTTTTTCGATCAATTCACGCGAGACAATCCTTCGAAGACTAACGAGTCATCGGTCAGCATCTCTACGCTAGCGCTCGCTGCGCATGCCGCATCGAAGTGGCTGCTCGGATTGCAAAATGGCGACGGAGGAATCCCAACATTCTGCAAGGGTTGGGGAACATTGCCGTTTGATCGAAGCAATCCCGATATCACGGCCCATTGCATCCGAGCATGGCTCGCATGGTTCGACCTCTGTGATGGGCCGCTGCAAGCTTCCATGCAGCGAGGGATACGAAAAGCGATGAGGTTCCTTGCGCAATGCCAACGTGTCGATGGCGCTTGGATCCCACTATGGTTCGGCAATCAGCATGCGTATGAAGAACTCAATCTGACGTATGGAACAAGTCGCGTATTGCTCGCATGGATTGCCGCAGACAACCGTGATTGGCTCAAGCTCGATCCAAAACTCGCGATCAATCAGCGCATGGAATCAGCCGTTCAGTGGCTTCTTGAAGCTCAATCCTTGGATGGAGGTTGGGGAGGAGCGGTCCGCACCGAAAGCTCCATCGAAGAGACCGCGCTTGCGATCGATTCGCTCGCTTCGTTTGCACAGCACCGTTCTCAAGAAGTTGGATTGCTCAACGAGCAATTGCAAAACCGAATTGCGAAAGCGATTGAACGCGGTGTTCAGTGGTTGCAGAACAAGACGAACAATGGATCGGCTTTCGAACCAAGTCCAATCGGTTTTTACTTTGCGAAGCTTTGGTATTTCGAGAAGCACTACCCGCTTGTTTATTGTACGACCGCTTTGGAGCGAACCATGCGTTTGGTTCTTGCCGCGAAGAAGACGGAGACGAAGCGAACCGAGTCGCTTTAAGCATTCGGGCCGAGGGGATCAAAAGCCGAATTTGCGAAGCCATTCTGCTTGCTCCCCTTCGGCAAGGGATTGAGACTTGAGCGCATCATCGGGATCCACTGGTGGTTTGCCGACCGTTCCACCAGACTTGCCAGCTTGAACTTGCAAGTGCTCCAAGGCTTTTTCCCAGTGCTCGCTGTCGAAGCATTGAGCACCGCGAGCTTTTGCTTTGCGTTGTACCGCATGATCGGAGGAGATAACCACCAAGCGTTTTGGGGTTGGATGATACTGCAAGATCTCTTGGATAGCTTCGTCGGCACTGTTGTATTGCACCGAGAATCCGATGTGAATCCCTCGAAGCATCTGTCGGACAGGTAAGCCTTTAGGGGATTCGCTCGAGTCGTAGACGATCAGCGATTTGCCAACCATTGCTTCCGGTAGCCTCGAAGCGATTTCAGAGGCAAGTCGGTTGCGGCACTCCTGAAGGGTTACAGGGGAATCATCGGGTCGAGGAAGCGCATTCGGTATCCAACCTAGTTCGAAAAGTAGATTGTAGCCATCGACAATCAATCTGCATCGCTGGAGAGAAGGCTCTTTTTCGAATCGGCCAGGTGAACTGCCTGTTCTCACAAAGAGATCCTTGCATGCTCAGTGCAGCTTTGGCGAGCGATGCTCAAGATTCGGATCGCTTCGTTCGTTTCGCGTAGATCGCTAGCCAGCGATGAACGCGAGGAGAAAGCGCGATGAAACTGGATCAGCATTTGCTGACCGATAGGCAATTCTGTGTCGAGCGATTCTTGATGACGTCCCGCGTCGTCGAACCAGACCAACGTGCTGGGCAAATCGAGAAAGGCGAGTCCTTTTTCGCAACAAACTTGAACAGCGGCCGGCGGACGAAACGCGATCGCTTCGCTCCAAACCGAAGGAATGTAAGCCCCGCAACTGATTTGTGCGAGAATCGCTTCGCTGTCGGTCTCTGGGTCACCAAAACCAAGGCTAAGGATTTGGTAGTCAGCGTTCGTAGGACTCGGGCGACTCAAATGTCGAATAGCCTGGATCCAGTCCGGAGACTCCCCGACGATGTACTTGCACCAGTCGATCAATTCCAGAAGTTCACGGTTGGAGCGTTTTTCTAATGCGCCCTGGGTGCGGGGCGTCGGGAGTTCGCTAGGAAGTCGTCGGTGGCAGAATAGCAGACGCGGTCGGCCCAATCGGGTAGCGATGAGTTCCTTAAGACGAAGTGTTGCCGGTGCGTACCGACGCGAAAACTCGCTCATGAACGGAATGCCAGCTTGCTCAATAGCGCTTTGAATTCCGCCGCTAAGACCTTGGATATCGACTTCGGAACCGCAAAAGACACCCACCTTTGCCTCGCAAGCGGCTTCGATAGGCTGAAGTTGGTACCAATCCTCTTCGAGCAAAAGGATTGCATCCAATGAGCCCGAGGAAATCAGGGTTCGAAAGCTATCGAAGTATGGGCTATCTAGATCGCGGGCAGCGGACTCAGCTAAAACCGACACACTGCTGTAGACACCCGTGACTTGAAAGCGATCTCTGAGAGCTCGCAGAGCGGGCAAATAACGGTTCTGCCAATCTTGCCCAAGTCCAACGACACCAATGCGTAATTTTTGCATCGCAATAATTCCGAGAGTCCGTTACTTACGGATGATCCGCAAGTCCTTTAATCCTTTACATCTCCCCAAAAGACCGAGTTTTCCGAGCCCCTGAGGTTCAAGTCTCTAGGAGCGGGAACTGAGGCCGTGGAAGCGGGTCAGGCGGCGTAGCGACCGCAGAGCAAGACAGCGCGCGGAATCGGCGCTGAAGGGACGGACATCACGACGAAAGTTGAGTAAACAACCAGGGACCAGAAAGCAGCATTAGCGCTTGCGGCGCTTGCACTTCGCGTTTCCTTGGCGAACTTTGTAGCGTGGGTTGCTCTTGCAAATCACATAGATTCGGCCGCGACGACGCACGACTTGGCAGTCAGGATGTCGGTATTTCAGGGCACCAATCGATGAAACGACTTTCATTGTATCACTCTTTTTGCTTCTCTAGAGCTCGATTGCTTGGGTTATTTGCGAAATGCGCATTCCGGGCGACCTTGCTAGGTTGGTCCGGGCGAGATCCTCTCGGCATTGCATGGAATCGAACCGATCTCGGACTGCGAAGTATATCGGCGGGGCGAAAGCTCGCAACATCAAAAACGCCGGAATTCGCGCAACCCCGTCGACAAATACCCACCATTCAGAGGGGAAAGTGTAAGCCTGGTTCAGGGACTGTCCCCAAACCACCCCAAAAACCACCCCCAAGAGGGGTTCGCAGCTATCTCGGTTCAGGGACTGTCCCCGATTTCGCGATGAAAACACCCCCGCAGAGGGGGCGAATGAGATCCTTTTTCGCTAGCTAAACTCCAATCGGGTGCTCAGACAAACCGATGCTTCCTACCCCCGCAGCATTTTCGCCAATCAGACATTCTCGACGAACCGGTGCGGATTGTCCGCTTTGTCCGATCCGAAGAATCGTCCCAAGCCCTTCTTTTGCTACACTGATATAGCTTCATCGGATCCATACTCCACCCGATACTTGAACTTTCAAATGCTATCATCGCATCCCATTGCACCTCCCCCTCTCCATCCTCTACTCGCATTCATCTCCCCGGCCTTGCTCTTCGCAGCCTTGCTCTCTACGCCCGTAACACCCAAGTCGATAGCCCAGGAAACCACCAGCGGCCCAAGCCCTGAAGTCCTGGCTGCTCAAGAAAAACGGATCGAAGCGATGAAAAGGGCGTCGGCATGCACCGTCGGCGTCTTCGGCGTCGATAGCCAAGGGGGTGGCTCGGGCGTGTGCATCACCCCGGACGGTTACGTGCTGACGAACTTCCACGTCTCAAGCCCGTTCGGGACACGCATGCGATGCGGACTCAACGATGGAAAGATGTATGAAGCTGTCGTCGCCGGAATCGATCCCACGGGTGACTTGGCTGTTTTGAAAATGGTCGGACGCGATGACTTCCCCGTCGCTACCATCGGAGATAGCGACGCGGTACGCGTTGGTCAGTGGTGCTTCGCCGCCGGCAACCCATTCGTTCTCGCAACAAACCTGCAACCAACCGTCACCTATGGTTTGATCAGCGGCGTGCATCGATACCAATACCCCGCCGGCACCATCCTCGAATACAGTGACTGCATCCAAACCGATGCTGCTATCAACCCAGGAAATTCCGGTGGGCCTCTCTTCAACGCAAACGGCGAACTGATCGGTATCAACGGCCGCTGCTCGTTTGAAAAACGTGGTCGCGTCAATGTCGGTGTCGGATACGCTATCTCGATCAAACAAGCGATGAACTTCTTCTGGAACTTGCGGTCTGGCCGCGTGGTCGACCACGCAACCCTTGGCTTTACTGTTGCGACTGACAAGCAGGGGAAAGTGATCGTCTCGAACATCTTGGACTCAAGCGATGCTTACCGACGCGGCTTGCGCTACGGCGATGAAATCCTCAAACTCGCCGACCGCGATATCGCAACAACAAACCAACTGAAAAACATCCTCGGGATCTTTCCCGATCAATGGCGTATCCCACTGAAATTTAGAAACGAAAATGGTGTCCAAGAAACGCTCATACGGTTACAAAGCTTGCACCAACCCATCGAACTGGAAAAAATCGTCCAAGGAGAATCGCAACAGCAACGCTCGGAAAACCAGGAACCACCAGCTAAATCCAAAAGCAACGATCCCCTCGCAGCAATGGTCCAAACCCGCAAAGGTTTCAGCAATTATTACTTCAACACCCTTGAGCTCGATCGCATCCTAGCACTCCAAAAAGACAACCCTGCTCCCAAAATCCCCTCTATTCCAGCTCCACTCCCCAAAACTCAAGACAGCGCAGATCCGCAAAATACTTCTGCACCCGAAAACACTTCCATCGCGATGCTGACCGCCAACGGATCCGTACTTGCAGAAAGCACACCCGTGAGCATCGCGATCCAAGAAGAAAAGGTCTTATGGACCTTCGGGGATAAGTCCGAGTCAGTCGGAGCAAAAAATGGCTGGGCTCCTTGGATCCAAAAACAAAATCCAGGCGCGCTGGCGCTCGCTCTCGATGTCTGGCAACAATGGCTTACCATCGGCCCAAGAAAAATGGGTGAGGCTACATACCTCGGCCGAAGCCCAATCCTTTCTCCCCCCAACGAACTCTTTGATACTACCCGTATCGTGATTGGAGATGCGACGGCAGATGTCTACACATCGACCAAAACCGGAGCGATCGTCTTGATCGAACTCTTCACTGACAAACAATCCGATCCCGCTGAAATCTACTTCGAACCTATCCCTTCAACTTCAAATACATCTGAGAACAACCTTCGCCTCCGACTTGCCTTCGGCACAGAAACCAAACTGGTGATCGAACTTCAACCGTTGCAAGTCACCACCGCTGCTACGAACACCCCCACAAATCCATCCCCTGGTATTCCAGGCGATAATCAACCAAGCAATCCCGCCGACGATCGGCAATCGAATGGTCCAAACCCTCCATCACCAACACCGGAGGTCCGACCATGAACCGACTCCCGATCGCAATCCGAAGGATGCTTAGTATTGCAACCATGCTGAATACCGCCCCAATCGCCACCTTTGCATCTATGGCTCCCAACAACCGCACGCGGAAGATGCTCCGTACGCTTGTGGTACTCGCTGGAATGCTTCTCATCGAGCATTCGCGCACACTTGCGGATCAACCTACCGAGACCGCTGGGAGTTCATTCACGACTGCTGCTCCCATCGGCGAAGAGTCACAGGCTACCGGGGGACTCGAAGACCTTTTACTTCGCGCTGAACGCTCCGTTGTCAAGCTCTATGGTGCTGGTGGTATCCGAGGACTTGAAAGCTACCAAAGCGGCGTACTGATCGGCGATGGCTCGATGATTCTCACAAGCTGGACAACCGTACTCGATGTCGACAAAGTCCGCGTCGTAACATTCGATGGTCGACGTCTCGATGCAGAAGTCGTTGGTGTTGACCCGGAGTGCGAACTGGCACTTCTAAAGGTTCCCAATCCCGGCCTTCCCGCTTTCGCTTTGCAGACGAACAACAAGGCCACACCCGGCCAGAGAGTCTTTGCGATCACCAACCTTTTTGGAATCGCTGCTGGTAACGAAGCTTGCTCGTCGCAGAAGGGAGTAGTCATGGCCATCTCAATGCTCCGTGCTTCCCTTGCAGGCAAACAAACTGTTTACCAAGGTCCCATTATTATGACCGATGCGATGACCAATAATCCCGGCGCCTCAGGCGGAGCTTTGATCGACCTGCGAGGCAATCTTATCGGTCTGATCGGCAAAGAACTTCGGGACGAACAAAATGGGATCTGGATCAACTATGCACTTCCAATCGACGTCGTAAAAGGATCGATGGAACGTATTCTCACAGGCCAAACACGAAGCGCTTCGGCCAACACGAAAGCTGTCGAGAACCACCATGACTACAAGACGATCGGAATCTCGATGGTTCCAAACGTCTTGCCGAAAACTCCAGCCTTTATCGACCGAGTTCAAGCAGATACTCCCGCAAGCCGCGCGGGACTTATGCCCAACGACTTGGTCTTACTTGTCAATGAGCAACGCGTCGACTCCCAAAAAGGTCTTGAGAAAATCCTCACAACCATCGACCGCAACGATTCCTTCCCAATGCTTGTGCAACGAAATAACGAGCTTGTACGAATTCAAATTCGCCCCTAATCCATCCAAAGCCATGCTTCGTTATTCCCCAATGTCAAGCTTGCAATACCCATCAAGCCTCCTTCAATCGATGATCCTTCCGATGCGTTTTAGACTCCTGCTTTCGGTGGTCTCATGCTTGTATGCACTCTGCCTTTCCGTCTTAGGTGCTCCTCCGCTTGAGGAACTTGAACAAGCCGCTTTTGAGAACGCATCGCGCGCCGTGCAAGACTCCGTTGTCCAAGTCGAGACGTTTGGTGGAGCGGAATTGGTCAATCGTCAGTTTGCCGCTGCGGGACCATCTACCGGCTCGATCGTATCGAGCGATGGATGGATCATCACAAGCTCCTTTCCCTTTCGCAATCAACCCGCATCGATCAACGTGATCCTCGCCAACGGCGAGAGAAAACCTGCCAAACTGATCGCAAGAGACTACAGCCGCGAACTCGCACTTCTGAAAATCGAAGTCGACACACCTTTAACACCGCTGCTTGCAAGCGACCGTAAGGCTTGGCAAGTCGGGCAATGGGCTTTAGCACTGGGTAAAACCTTTGGACCTGAGCAAGCGAGTTGCTCGGTGGGTATCCTCAGCGCGATGGGCCGCGTATGGAACAAAGCGATTCAGACCGATGCCAAAGTCTCACCGCAGAACTACGGCGGTCCCTTGATCGATCTCAATGGCCGTGCCATGGGCATCCTTACCCCCATCAATCCCGGCATCGTCAGCGAAGGAGAAGTAGAACAATGGTACGACTCGGGAATTGGATTTGCGATTCCCTTTCAAGACATCCTCGACCGTTTACCAAGACTCCAAGCCGGCGAAGACATCTACTCCGGACGAGTTGGTTTTCGCTGGAAAGGGAACGACGAGTATAGCGAAGCAGTAGTCCTTCAAGGGATCACGCCTGGTTCTCCGGCAGCAAAAGCCGGAATCGAAACAGGCGACAAAATTCTGGCCGGCGGCCCCGCACCCGACCAACTAGTTGCGATCCGCAATCATTCCGATCTGAAACATGTTCTTGGGCCAGTCGATGCCGGCGGCACAATCGTCTTCGAAATCGAACGCTCCGCTGAACGCAGACAACTTCAATGCGAACTCGTTCGAGAACTTCCCACCTATCGCGAACCATTCCTCGGGGTCTTGATCGATCCGACAGCGGACCCGAAGACCCCGGTTATTCGAGGAGTCATTCCCGAGAGCCCAGCGATGAAAGCGGGTTTACAAGTCGGCGAGATCATTGAATCGATCGACAAGCAAAGCATTAACCAAGAGCGAACACTCGATGTCCGCTTGGGCAACCTCAACTACCGTGATTCGGTTCCCATCGTATTGAAGAAAACCGATGGTACCACCCGCGAAGTCTCACTTGCATTATCCGATCATCCCGAAAACGATTTGGAATGGGATTATCGTATCGAAGCTCCCGACACCAATGTTTTGGATCCCAAGGAAGCTCAGGCAGCCGTCGGTACGATTCAACTACCGCTGAGCGATGTGCAAAACAAGGCTTTCGCAATCGTTCCTTCGAACTACACACAATCAGTCCCACACGGCTTGCTGATAATCTACGCCGATGCTGGCGAACAGAATCAAACGCAATGGAGCCAAGCTTGGGAAGCCTTCGCACGGGAGCACCGCTGGATCATCGCCGTTGCACAGTCCGCCAATGAGAAGGGATGGAGCTTCGAAGAATCAGAGATCGGACCTCGGATCCAAAACTGGATCACGCGAACCTACTCGATCGATCGACGACGAATCGCGGTAGGTGGGATCCAAGCTGGTTCCCTTTTGGCTTATATCACAGCGGCCCAAGTTCCAGAGTTGTATCGCGGCGTTTGGATGAGCAACCCAAAGATCCAGGCACGAGTTCGGGTACTTCCATGCGAGCCATTCAAAGCTACTCATTACTTCATCAATGGCAACGAGAAAGGGATCGATCCGTTTGTCGAGCGATTGCGGCAAAACGGGTATTCGGTTCAACGCAGCAGCAGCGACTTGGATACCGAAAAGCTGATCGAATCTCCTCTACTACCTCCGGTGCAACGTTGGTTGCGATTGCTGGAAGCTTACTGAGGAAGCAGCAGAGAACATGAACCGACCTCTTCGACAAGACGAAGCCCCGATTGCAAGGTGGCTTGCACTGATCATCGGCTCAGTCCTACTTTTCATCGGATTATCGATGCGATTCGCACCCGCTGTTTGGGATGGGCAGCGTTGGATGGCATCTGACACGTTCAGTAAAGTCGGAGTAGTACTGCTGTGTATGTGGATGGCTTGGCCGGCCGTCGAAGCCATACGCAAGGCACCTGGAGGTGCGATTTTGATGATCGCGTTGACCACCGTGCTGATGCTGTTTTTTTATCGGCCCAAGACGATTCTGTTTACTGGCCCGTTTATTTCGCTTGCAATCGCTATCGCGTTACTTCGCGGTTGGTGGCAGCGGGGTAGTGGGGGCAAGTAGCTTGGCCAGTTCCCCACTGCGCTCAATCCAACTTGGGTCCAACGTTAGAGCGATTCGAAATCCAAGATTGTGTCCCCGCAGTGATGGATCATCGCCGTACTGAAACGACATGCGGCATTGGTTCGCACCGTAGTACCAACCTCCCCCTCGGTCGACTCGCGTACCCCCAGTCTGCGGCCCGACCGGATCGGTCTCAACAACGGGCCTATCATCGCGAGTCCAACCGTGACACCACTCAAATACGTTTCCTTGAGCATCATAAATCCCCCTCAAGTTAGGGCGCAGCTCTCTTGGACGGTGAGCGCGTCGCCCACTGTTTTGGTCATACCAAGCGTAGTGGCGAAGCAAAGCGGCATCACCACCGAAACTAAATCGAGACTTGCTATCACCTCGGGCGGAGATTTCCCACTCGGACTCCATCGGCAACCGAAACCCGGGCTTCGAAATATCGAAAGGCCAGTTCAACGGCGCCCACTTCGTTGTTGGATCGCGTTGCACTTGAGATTCCGGAAGTGACTGCGGATCCGCGTACGCTTGGTCTATCTCCTTTAAGCCCACCTGTTGTCCGAGCCAACGGCAAAACGCAACCGAATCGAACCATGTTGTAAAAAACGCAGAGTCCTGCGGTGTAGCCTGAAATTTAATCATTTCCTGAGCAAACGGTTCGCGATTGAAGCGAAGTACCTCCTCGAAAGTGATTTCGCGATCCAGGACGGCGAAAGGGGTTTTGATTTCCGCGACATACTGAGTTTCATCTTGTTGTCGGTCTGGGTCCAACAAATCGGTCGAACCCAACTGATACTTCCCGGGCGGGAAAACAACAAACGTGTACGAAAATCGCTTCTTTGTTCCTTGGGCACCACTTTCATCAATACCTGGAAGATCAATTGCAAGCTGAAACCATTGGCGACCAAGGGCATAAGGTATCGTTGTCGATTCAAAGCTTTCGACGATGTATTGCTTGGACCATGAAATCAACAGCCACCTAGTGATGCCGTGTATCTTGGACTCGGGATGCCGTTGGTAAAGCTCCGAGACACGGTCCACCAATCGACGTTTTTGAACATCTGGGAACTCATCGAGCGAATATTCACCCAAGAGAGAGAGGCAAGCGTACAGAGCGTTTGTGTTGTCGTGGAAGTAATTGCTTGCTTCTAGACATGCGAGGACTTGCGATCCAGTCACTCCTTCGGTTTTGGCCAAATGAACGAACTGCGACAAAGCTTCGGGAAAATCAGTGGTATAGAACACGGGAGAGATTCTTGAGTTCTGGCCGAGGCGAATCAAGGATATTGCAGCCGTAGCAAGCCGCTTCCCCTTCCGTATGGTCTCATTCAGAGAAGAATCTGCTGAAAATGACGTATCCGTCACAATGGACGTCAATTGATTGAAGACCGCTTGGTTCGGTTCGTCGGCAATCAGAGGAAAGAGGATCATAAACTGGCTAGGATTCGATGATGCAATCAATTCAGCAATTCGCCCGCGATCGTCTTTCGCAAAGTCTTTCACAGCATTCGCAGCCGAGACATGGATTGCTGCATCCTGATTTGGATCCGAGAAATGAACTTCGATCGCCGGAAGCAATCGGCTGGAAATCGGCGCAAGTAATTTCCGTATAGCGGGTTGATCTTCTGCATTGGACTTCAAAAGCTCCTCGGCCAAAAACGCGAATTCCTTCTCAGTCCAATCTTGGGCCGTAGCGCCGTCGGGATGCTGAACAAGAAAGGTCGCAGCGCGTAATCGTCTTTGAGACTCCGCAGCGGGATTCTTGAACAAGGCCCTCATCTCCGGCCGCAAGGACTGTGCGTAAGGCCCCAGCACGTAGATCAGTGGATTTAGGTAGACGACATCAGTGGAACCGAGAAACTCATTTTTCAATGACTCAACTCGACTAGGATCATGCTTCACAGCCAACATCTCAGCGTGGAGCCGTCCTTTTTTATCCGCAGGCTTACTGCTCTTCAAATCCGAATAAATAGGTTTGATGTACGCTTCGATTACCCCCGGAGTCCAAACGGGATCATTCACTAATTCCTGCATGTTTTCCGGTGCGATCGTAAAGACTTGTCGTACGCGCTGCTGGGCGCGGTCCTCTTGTTCTTGCCGCAACCAATTTTGCCGGAAGATCAAACCAAACGTCGACAAAGCGAAGAAATAAACAAAAAGGATTAGCGCTCGGTACCCGTGATAACGAGCCGAGGCAAGCATCATCTCGGACTGCGTGCTACTCCATGAAACCGCGGGCACATTGCTATAGATCGTGAAAGTCTCCGAGAGACTCGGAAGCTGCTTGTAATCCTTTTTCTCAGACCAATATCTAGCGCACTCGTCGAGTATCAATTCCGCTCTACCTTGCGAAGTTGATCGTTTGTTTCGAATCAACCATTCGCGAATCGAAGGAACCAGATAATCGTGAGAAAGCTGGTAGTGAGAACTATGGCACGATGCGGCATCTGGATCAACATGGCCAGCAGTCGACGCAGTGATCAAACGCAAGCGACGGTCGAGAATACTCAATAGGGATTCGAATTCCTCGGGACGATCGGCGTATCCAGAAGCTTCAAGCAGCTCAGCTTTCGATTTAAAGACCCCTTTGATGTCCCGACCCTTTGGGGGCAGTAGCTGAGCGAGAACTTTCTGTGCAGCCTCTTCATGCTGCCGATATTCCGGCTTGGAGTACTTAGAACTAAATGCCTCGATGAGAAACACCAGCCCCACACCTTCGACTCCACCGATTTCGCTCAAAGCCTCCGGTGTCCAGTCTCGGGACTTCATCGTGTCCGCGAAAAGAGCAAGCTTGACTGGAACGACTTTTCCATCTTCACTCAACGCATCTACGGCTTGTGTCAGGAACCCAATATTCTCTTGAGTCCACTTGGCTTGATTTGACTCAAGCTTGCCAAAGGCGACACCAAACAGTCCAAGCACTTTTACTGCATGGCTTTTGCTGAACAGATCTACGAAATCACAGCTAACGCCATCGACCAAGGGAATCTCAAGCTCACGAAAGAAACGATTCAGCGGAATCCAAAAATCATCCCGAACCAAAAACAAGGCTTGAATATTGCGTCCATCACATTGGCGAATCGCCTCGGTGAAATCGTCGCTAAAAGAGCCAGCCGCATTATCTAGCCACTGCTCGAATTGATCGACTACGATCAATAGCTTATCGCTTCGGAGGAACTGCTCATGGTTTTGGCGTATTGTGCGAAATGCATCGCTCAGAGTATCAGATTGCAAGTTTGGAAATCGAGCACGCAATAAGCTCAGAAGCGACTGATCGGTTCCCGTCGCAGTCGCTTCGCAAATCAAACAATGCACATGCCTTCCGAGCCGAGGGATAACGCCCGCGCGAATCAGCGATGATTTCCCCGACCCCGATGGCCCGTAAATCGCATGTGCCATCGGCAAATTCTCAGCTTGCGATGAAAACCTCGCGATCCATTTCCGCAAACTATCAGGGATGCCTTGTCGATCAAATGGGCCGGGCAAAAGTCGCAGAAAGAATTCTGAGTCGGCCCCATCAAAGGCACGCACCCCCTTGGGGATCACGTTGTCATAGAGTTCGACGGTGTCACTATGCGATGTATTGGATTCATGCACCGGGAATTCTGAAGAATGATTCTTCGCGGTACGAGTCAGTGCAATTGGAGTTCTTGAAGACCGATCGATTAAGTCATCGCTATTGGAGGATGTAAGCAACCACCTTAGGTCCTCCGCAAAATCCAATGCGACCGTGTATCGATCATTCGGCTTGCGAGCTAATGCACGCATACAAATCCGTTCAAGCTCAACGTCGATTCCTGCATTGAACACGCGCGGCGTACGGACTTCGCCCGAAGAAACTTTTTCGATTAATTCTTCGATACTCTGATAACGAAAAGGGCCCCTGCCAGCTAACAACCGATAAAGGACCAAACCAAGGCTGTAGATATCGCTGCGATGGTCTACACGGTGAGACTCCCCTCGCAGTTGCTCGGGACTCATGTACTCAGGGGTTCCTACAAATTGTTTCCCATCACGCAAAAAAGCCTGCTCCTGCAACGCGATCCCAAAATCGGCCAAGTAAGCTCGCCCCTTCGAATCGATAAGAATATTCGCGGGCTTGACGTCACGGTGAACCAAGCCTTGGGAATGCGCGTGATTCAGAGCGTCGGCAATTTCAGCAACAATTTCGACCGCATGCCGCTGACTGATCGCATGCCGCTGAATTCGCTCGTTTAAATCAGCTCCGTCGACGAACCGCGAAACAAAGAAGTAATCGCCTCGCTCGGTTCGACCTAAATCAAAAGCGGGGACAATGTTCGGATGATTCAATCCAGCCACCACTCGGGCTTCGTCCAAAAACGATTTCTGCGCAGATTCAGAAATGCGCTCGGAACGAACTAACTTGATCGCAACCGTGCGATTCAACTCATCATCCCAAGCTCGGTAGACGGCCCCAAAACCACCGACCGCAAGAAGCTTCTCTACTCGGTAGCGTCCGAAGTAAGTTGGATGTTCGATCTCGGAAGAAGATGGACCGCGATCGGAGGGGGTATTCGGCCCGGAGCTCCCCACCGACTGCGTAGCGTCTTCGTCTTCATGCTTCTGATGTTCAGACATCGTTACAATCCAACCGAATTTGCTCCGGCAGGGCCTCTTAACATTCGAACTCTAGGATCAATTGATCAATCTTTGCCCTCTTGAGGTCCAAGGGTCCGAACCATCGGACTCGATGGTCGTGCAAGTTGCAGAATCGTACTCTCCGATTCCGTGCCAGGCATCCGATACGAGACGAGTCGACGTAAATCGACTCCTTGAAGCATTCCTCGATGGCGCGCTTCGCCTCGCTCATCAACCCACTTCGGACCTTTGATCGCAAGCAACCTGCCGATCTTATGCCACTCTTCCTTCAGCCAACCGCAAAGCCGAACCAACGGCCCAACCCCACGAGCAACAAGCGTGTCAAATCGGTCGTCTTCCAAGACTCGACTTACACTCAACGGATACACTCTCACATCAAGCTTCAACTGCTTGACTATATCCTCCGCAACCTTGGCCTTCTTCGCTACCGAATCACACAAAGAGACTTGAAGATCAGGCCGCAGAATCGCAACTAGTATTCCAGGAACCCCACCACCGGTCCCAATGTCGAGGACCTCTTCATTGGGACCGAGCAACTTCGCAAGCTGAAAACTATCCAGCAGATCGCGCTGCACAAAAAGCTCCGGTGTTGTGTGCCGCGTGAGATTGATCTTATCGTTCCAATCCCAAGCCACCTCGCAGTATTTTACGAGATTCCCCCAAGCCTCCTCAGGAATCCCATCGAGCCCAATCTCCTGGGCTTTAGCCTTCAAAATCTCTACAGATACCCCTCGTTCATTCAACACAGATTCGCTTTACCTTCCAGGGAAAAAGTCTCGGCCCACCCCAGGCCCTCAGTCCCCAGGCCCTCTGGGGTGTAAGTGTAATCGCCTCCCCCTAAAACACAATCTTAACCGGTTCGAGTACAATCAAGCATGAATGAATTCGGCCCACCCAACGTGGACCAATTAAATTGGCTCGCATCCTCTTTTTGAATACGAAAGCTTAGATTCGATGAAATTTCACTCCATGAAATCGTTTGCTCTCAGTCTCGCGTTCCTACTCCCTGCCTTTTCCAGCGGACTGAACCCACAAAGTAGCGCCCAAGCTCAAGAGGCGGCAAAAGCCCCCGCGGCCGTCAAACCCGTTCGAATGGGATCCGGGGCAATGACCTTCGACACCGTTCCAGGATGGGGACTTCGTCCTGACGGAAAGTCCGCAATCGGACCAACCCACGGATCCGTCGTAATCGATAAAGCCGGCAATATCTACACCAGCGCCGACCAAGGCGTCTACGTATTCTCGCCCGAAGGTAAAGTCGTACAAAGCTACCTAGGAGGGGACTACACCCGACTCCACGACATGGAAATCCGCCAAGAAGAAACAGGCGAATTCATCTACGGCGCTCGTAACGCCAACGCAGAAGGAATCAAATTCAATGCCGCTAGCGGCGAAGTCGTGTTGCGACTGAAGTACCCCGAAGAATCGGGACTAAATCTCAAGCAATTCAACCCAACGGCTATCACCGTTGCCAAAAACGGCGATATCTATCTGTCCAACGGATACGCTTCGAACCACGTCTTCCGCTACGACAAAAACGGAAAATACCTGAGCCATTTCGGGACTCAAGGCAACGGCCTGAAAGAATTCAATACCGCCCACGGTATGACCCTCGATACCCGCTACGAACCAAACCGACTCCTGATCTGCGACCGAAACCATCAACCCAAAGGACGACTGGTCCACTACAGCCTCGAAGGTGAGTTCATCGAAGAAGTTGTCACCGGACTTGGGATGCCCACCTCCGTGGCAATCCAAGGTGATTTCGTGTCCGTTCCCGACCTCAACGGCCGACTCGTCATCCTCGATAAAAGCAACACCATCATCGCTGTCCTAGGCCACAACCCAGACCCAGCAAAAGGTGGAAACTACAACATTCCACAAGAACAATGGGTCGAAGGCGCTTTCAGCGGCACTCACGGGTCCTTCTGGGATAAAGACGGAAACCTCTACGTTCAAGACTGGAACGTATCAGGACGCCTCATGAAACTAATCCGAGTCCGCCCTTAAACGCACTCTTCGAGCTTTCCAGCTTGAATCGCACCGTTAAAGTGAACCAAACCCTAATTCTTGCGGTAGAATAAGGTGAGCCGATAACCACTCGCCTTATTCGAAAAACTCATACTGCGGTCCGTTCAAGCAATTCACAGCGATCAGTCCCCAAATGGTGGTAGCGCAAACTACAAGCCGAAATGACAACTTTGTCGAGGGTGCAATCCGAGCTACTCGGATTCTCTCTCGATCGTTGGCTCGTTTTGCCGGGATAGTTGCGATTGTTCTCGCCGTTTTCGCTCTCGCTGCACCTCTGGCCCAAGCCGGGTGCTCTGCGGGGCAGTCTCAATCCGGTGCTTTACGAAGTGCCGAAGCGAAGCAAACCCGTCAGGGGGAACTTTCTTTGAAGTTCTACCTTCGCTACGAAAGTGGTCGGTTCTGGTTTACCACCGCGCCTCCCGCCCCAGCGTGCAGTGGTCCGGAATGTAACTCGGACTCGAAAATGAATACTGCACCAGCCTTGGAATTCCAAGTGCGCAACACGGTGCTAGCCTCGGGATGCCATACCCCCAAAGCATTCTCCTCAGGATCCGATTTCGCCGCCGAAATACCATGCGAATCGCAGCATGCTCGGCGAGGATTTATCGAAGTCGTTGAACCACCGCCGAAACGGGCTTAGCGAGCGATTGTGTCGAGCTACAAACTTGACGCCATCGAAGATTTGCAGTGTTCCCTTGCATTCTTCCCTCGCACTCTTTCTCTGTCGGCAAAACTAGTCCCGTTCAACTTAGACCGGTACATCATTAACGAATCGTTTGCGAGTCGTAGTTAAACTAGCCAAGGCTAGAGCAACTCTGCGAAGCAAGCATTCGTAATTGCCGATGGGATCATCAACCCCGTTTTCTTTTGTTTTCCAAGGTCGATCAACATGGCCGATATTCCAGATAAATACGCACATTTGATGAATGAAGCGAAGGCAAAGCCGCGACTGACGGTAACACCTCGAACGCGTAAGCTCCTATTTGCAGTGCTGGCATTGTTCTCTCTGCTATTGGCAAACGGGTTATATCTTTCAGGGATCACTTTCTCCGAATGGTATTTTAAAAGAACCTTCCAAGATCTTTTCTACCATTACATGTTCTTGATCCACCTCGTTCTCGGTGTGATCTTGATTGTGCCGTTTGTGGCATTTGGAATCTACCATTGGGCGGCATCTTACAAGCGACGTAATCGCAGAGCAGTGAAGATCGGTTATGCACTGCTGATCTCCGGGATCATCGTCCTTGTCTCAGGCGTATTGCTGATCAAACTCGGTTCGTTCGAGTTTATGCGGGGAGCTACCGGTAAACGCGTGATGTACTGGGCCCACGTCCTGACACCTTTCATCGCGATGTGGTTGTATTGGCTTCATCGCTTGGTCGGACAACCGATTCGTTGGACAATCGCCAGGCGAGTCGGTATCGCTACTGCCGTCGCCGTTGGAGCAATGCTCATTGCCCAGACTCAAGACCCTAGAAAATGGACCAAACAAGCTCCAACTGATGGGCAAAAGTACTTTGAAAACTCTCTTGCGAGCACCCGCGATGGAAACTTTATTCCACGCAAAGTGCTGATGAATGACGAGTACTGCAAGAAGTGTCACGAAGGGGTCTACGACGATTGGTTTCACAGCGCGCACCATTTCAGTTCATTCAACAACCCCGCTTATCTTGCTGCGGTTCGTGAAACTCGAAAAGTATCGCTCGAACGCGACGGGAATGTCCACGCCGCTCGCTTCTGCGCCGGTTGTCACGACCCCGTACCATTCTTCAGTGGTGCCTTCGATAATCCTCACTACGACGACGTGAACGATCCGACGAGCCAAGCAGGCATCACTTGTACGGTCTGTCATGCGATCACCGAAGTCGAGTCCAACCGAGGCAATGGCGACTATGTGATCGAGGAACCACAGCACTACCCTTTCGCCTACAGCCAAAACAGTCTTCTCCAGCAAATCAACATGTTGCTTGTGAAGGCCAAGCCAGCCTTTCATAAAAGCGAGATGCTCAAGCCTGTGCATAAGTCCGCCGAGTTTTGTAGCACTTGCCACAAAGTCCACCTTCCATACAACCTGACCAAATACAAAGAATGGGTTCGTGGACAAAATCACTACGACACTTACTTGCTCAGCGGCGTTGCAGGCCATGGAGCACGAAGTTTCTATTACCCCAAGCAAGCAGAGACGAACTGTAATGGTTGCCATATGCCATTCAAGGAATCGAATGACTTCGCTTCAAAGCCACACCCAGAAACTGGCAAAAACGTAGTTCATAATCACTTTTTCCCCGGTGGAAACACAGCCCTGCCGTTCTGGCGAGGGGACAACGAGCGGATCGCCGAAGCACAAGCGATTCTTAAAGGTTGCGCGCGAGTGGACATCTTTGGAATTCGCAAAGGTGGAACACTCGATGGGGAACTCATCGCGCCACTACGCCCTGACGTCCCAGCCCTACAATCTGGCGAAGCATATTTGCTGGAGACCGTCATTCGAACGCTCAAGGTCGGGCATCATTTGACCCAAGGAACCGTCGACTCGAATGAACTTTGGCTCGAAGTACGCGCGAAGTCCGGGGATCGAATTATCGGTATCAGCGGTGGAAGAACCCCCGAAGGTGCGGTCGACGAGTGGGCTCACTTCGTGAACAACTTCGTCGTCGATAAAAATGGAGATCGCATCTCCCGACGAAACGCACAAGACATTTTTATTCCATTGTACGATCACCAGATCCCACCCGGCGCCGGTCAGACAACTCACTATCGGCTTGATGTCCCCAAAGATGTCGCTGCACCCATTGAGATCACGGTCAAGTTGAATTATCGCAAGTTCGATCGTGGCTTCGTCGCATTCATGGATGCAGCGCACCGAGAAGGAGACCACGAATTCGCGAAACGCGGTTCGGGAAGTAACGAGTTGCCAATCACCGTGATCGCCGAAGACCGCTTGGTTCTACCCGTTCTTACAGCCGAAGGCGTTCGCATCGATCCGGCTAGCTCGGCACCTTCAAACGCAACTCCAGCCGCTCCCACCACCGGTGATGCAGTCAACATCGCGGAATTGCTTCCAAGCAAAGATCCGATCGATCCTGTTTGGCAACGATGGAACGATTACGGGATCGGATTAGTTTTGACCGGTACAGCTCAAATCAAACAAGCGGTAGAAGCTTTTTCCCAAGTCGAGAAACTTGGCAGGTACGACGGCCCTTTGAATTTGGCCAGAGCGTATTTTGCCGAAGGAAACTTGGATGCGGCCACCCAAGCGTTAAGTCGAGCCGCAACGATGGATCCACCTCCGCCAGCCTGGACAATCGCTTGGCTAAGCGGTGAAGTTGCGCGGCAACAAGGTCAGTTCGACGCAGCAGCAGAGAACTTCAAAAGCGTCCTTTATGACCAAAACCAAGAGCGGCGAGATCGTAAATTCGATTTCTCCATGGACTATTTTGTACGCAACCAGCTCGGGGCAACCTACCTTGATCTTTCTCTCGCCGCTGCCGGCGCCGAGAACACTTCCGAAGCTCAACGCTACTTGGATCTTGCCAAATCGGAGTTCCAACAAGTTCTCACCATAGACAGTGAAAACTTGATGGCTCACGCGAACCTTGTGACCGTATTCGAACGGCTCGGTGATGAAAAGCAAGCTGCGTTCCATCGAGCAGAGAACTTGAAGTACAAGCCGGATGACAACGCGAGCAACTTGGCTCGTCGTCCGGCGCGGCAAAAGTATCCTGCGGCAAATAAGGCTGCCGAAGCGTTGGTGATCTATCCGTTGCAACGCAACGGAGCTCCCGAGTTACCTCCCCAGGCCGCAAGTGACGCTTTTACACTTTCCGAATCGCGTTGATGTTCATTCGCCGCCCCCTTGTCTCCCTTATCGCCTTCTTCACCCAAATTTTTGAAATTCGAAATGGCCAAGAAAAACTCAACGCGAAAACCCGAGTCAGGGCGAGCAACACATGACACGGCGACGCAGGATACGGGTGACGATGCGATTATCGGCAAAATGTTCTGGCGATCGATCGGGATCGCTGGCGCACTGGTAGCAACGGGAGCAATCGCATACTTCTTCAGCCGCCCGTCCACCGAGAAAGCGATTGAAAAAAAGACCCAAACGGTTCTTCCGCAACAACGCGAAACGCAAACGGCCAAACTGGTCATCCCAGAGATTCCTTTTGTCGATGTTACCAGCGAAGCAGGAATCGAATACACCCATTACGATGGCAAAAGAGGCGAACGCCTTCTGCCAGAGACCATGGGGGGTGGCTGCGGATTCTTCGATTACGACAACGATGGTGATCAAGACATCTTATTTGTGAATTCTTGCGACTGGCCTTGGAGTCCGAAAACCGAAGGGCAAGCCCCCCCGACGATGCGTCTGTACCAAAATGACGGTCGAGGTAAGTTTCAAGATGTGACACAGTCCGCAGGCTTGAGCGCAACCTTCTACGGCATGGGGGTCGCTTTCGGCGATTATGACAACGACGGGTGGGTGGACGTCTTTTTCACCGCTGTTGGCAAAAATCATTTGTATCGCAATGAGGGTGGCAAGTTTGTCGATGTCACAGAGGATGCCGGGGTTGGAGGTGTTCCGACCCAATGGAGTTGCCCAGCGATGTGGTTCGACTATGACCGAGACGGCAAGCTCGACTTGATCGTCGGCAATTACGTCTCATGGAGCCGCGAAACCGACCTGTCGCTAGCTTCAACGTTGATGGGAATGGAACGCTCCTATGGACAGCCTACCAACTTCGATGGCGTCCATATGTACTTGTACCACAATGAAGGCAATGGACGATTTCGCGAAGTAGGAGAGCAAGCTGGCTTGCACGTCCTAAACGCAGCGACACAGGTTCCCGAAGCAAAATGCTTGGGAATTGCTTTACTGGATGCAAACCATGATGGCTGGCCAGATGTTTGCGTGGCTAATGACACCGTCAAGAACTTCTTGTTCATCAACAAACAAGATGGCACGTTTGACGACCAAGGCATATCGATGGGAGTAGCCCTGACGCGCGACGGGCAGGCCACCGGGGCGATGGGAATCGACTGCGGTAATTTCCGAAACGATGATTGTTGTGGAATTGTCATAGGAAACTTTGCTAACGAACAGTCGAGCCTTTACCTAAGCGATGGCTTGAAACCAAGTTTCACCGACGTAGCCCCGACCACTGGCTTTGGCCCGCAAACTCGCATTCGATTGACCTTCGGAACTCTATTCGCTGATATCGATCTAGATGGCAGGCTAGACATTGTCTGTTCAAATGGCCACCTCGAACCTGAAATCCAAAAGGTCTACGCCACTCAGCAATATGAGCAACCTTGCCAACTCTTTTGGAACGCAGGAAAGAAGCAGCCAACACAGTTCATCGCCTTGGGAGAAGACAAAACGGGAAAGATGTTTCAAGCACCCATGGTCGGACGTGGCGCGACGTATGCAGATATCGATGCAGATGGCGATCTTGATTTGCTCTTCGTCGCCAACGGTGGAAAAGCACGATTATTGCGGAACGACCAAAAGTCTGGGAACCATTGGCTACGCGTGCGACTTCAAGACAAAGCGAAAACAGGAGCAATCGGAGCGAGAATCGAGATGGACTTTGGCGACGGAGAGAAAATGGTTCGGACCATCAGCTCCACGCGAAGCTATCTCTCAGGAACTGAATTGACCGCCACCTTCGGACTTGCAGATCGCAAACCATCGAACCTCAAAATCCGTTGGCCAGATGGTTCAGAGCAAACCCTTCCAGTCGAGCAACTCGACCGCGAATGGTTGATCGAACAATAAACGGACGAGTCGCTTGCAACGGTAATCGACGAGCGACGAGCGAAGAGCCATAATCGAGACGTTTCCAATCGATCATTAAAAAACCCAACCTCGATCCCTAGGCCAATCATGCTCGAAGTATGTGTCGATTCGCTCGATGGAGCGCGTCGAGCAATCACCGCTGGTGCGCAGCGAATCGAACTAAGTAGTTGCTTGAGGGTAGGGGGGCTTACACCCAGCTCACAACTCGTTCAAGAAGTTCGTTCGATCTGCCACCTGCCATTGATCGCCCTTGTTCGCTGCCGCGAGGGAGACTTTTGTTACCGCGACGACGAGCTCCAAGAGATGCTTGCCGATATTCGGCTCATGATGGAACTCGGTTGCGATGGAGTTGCCATTGGTGCTTGCGATTCAGAGGCAAACCTCGACATGCATTTCATGGAGCAATCAGTCTTAGTCGCTCGCAACTTCCATCTCGCCCCCCAGGTGCCGATTACTGGAAATTACCTTGATAAAAAGCCCCTCAACCTCAGTCCCAACCCACAGTTGGTGGTTCACCGTGTCTTCGATGCAGTTCCAAAGAAATTCGAAGCTTTAGATCGATTGATCGAGTTAGGGTACGATCGAGTTTTGACAAGTGGTGGTCAACCACATGCAAAGGACAGCTTGACGGTACTTCGTTCCCTGCAAGCCCATGGAAAGGGGCGCATCACGATTCTTCCGGCTGGAGGAATCCAAGCCGCCAATGCGGAGTCGATTTTGCAAGCCACTCGATGCGTGGAATTGCATGGTTCATTTACTCGCAGAAGCGCTGCTGTTGGCCTAGACCAAACTATCGCCACCGCTACGACTCACACCGACACAGGATTGCCAATCGAAGATGAAGTCCGCGAGGTTCGTGAAATCTTGGACAACTGGGTCAAAACGAACGCTTTTTAATCGTAGGCGGATTTTAGTAGTAGGCTGATTGCCAACTCCTAGCTCGGCAGGTTGAAGTTGAGCAGGTTGAAACGCAGCATTCAAAGCATGCTTGGATCGATCCCTGCGAGGAAATTCCCGATTCCGTGCATTCTCGGTTTTTTTCTGCAACCAAGTCAACTCTGGCGGTGTCTAACGGGTAAGGGGCAGAGCAGGGGGGCTGAAGAGTCTCTGCGGGCTGCAAAGTTTTTGCCAGCGGGCGGACGAAAAATTGTTAAATGCATCAATGCATTGGAGGGAGGAACAGTATGAATCGACTACCCATGGACTCAACTGGCCCGGAAGACAATCACAAGCCAGAGAACAGCCACAATTCCAAGGATGGCCATAGAGACCAATCAATCTACGGGGAGCCCAGCGAGCAAAACGCAGGTGGACTCCTGACGGGTTGCGTTCTTGCATCCTCACCCTCATTCAGCGATCCTGACCTAGATCACTCGGTCTGCTTGATCATCGAGCAAAACGATGAAGTCACGGTCGGCGTGTTTCTCAATCGACCGATCATGGTCGATCCCAAGCCTTTCTGGAATTTGTTGATGGATGAAGGGACGATCGAAGCGAAGTCGGGAGGTCACTTCAATTTCGGAGGGCCGAACAATGGCCCGATATTGGCGATCCACAGCAACTCGGAGTTAGCCGAAGGAGGCAACGACCAAGGTGTCTATTTGTCAGCACAAGCCGAGATTTTGAAAAAGCTTGCGGTCGTAGAACCCGAACACCTTCGCTGGGTTATCGGAAATGCAACGTGGGAAAAAGGGGAACTAGAACGTGAGATTATCGAAGGGAGATGGGTTGTGGTACCTACAGCTCCCTCGCTTGTCTTTGCCGACGAGAAGGAAATGTGGAGTCAAGCTATGAAAATCCACGGCAAAGAACTCTTGCGATCGTTCCTCGGCACACGCGAACTGCCAGTCGATCCACGCAGCAACTAAAACCCAATGGGAAAGTGCAAAGGAACTTCGGTCCAAGAGGATCCTTGCGCAAGCGGACAACTTCTCCCAGCTTGCCTGATTTCCTTGCCGAAGGGTAACTTCTTGCGAGAATTGAGCGTTGTAGGGGTTTTTTGTTCGGATCCGACCGCTGTTTTGGTCGAAAAGCAAGACGAAGGTAGGAATTTTTCTTCGGACGGAACTTTGCGGGTTTTACCACCTCTAAGTTCCTGGTGAAAAGGATTTCGTTGGATTTTGCGACTTGCATGGTCCAAACGAAGCCAGGCTGAATTAGGGATGAACTGGGTTTTGTGCACCCGTAATTCGTTGAATTCCGAATTTGGTCGAACTACCCTCGATGGTCGCCGATCGAGTCTGCTAACCGGGCTGGGCGATCAAGCTGGGCCGCAGGGCTAACTAGACGGCGGAGCTAAACAGTGGACTTGTGGCTCCAAAAAGCTTTGTAACTTTATTGAAAATGGTGGAAGCATCGATGAGCGCGTCTCTTAATCGCAGACTTCGGAATCGTCAGGCACAGAAAAATAACAGCAAGGGCTTGCTCAGCCGCATGCTCAAGCTTGAGACACTCGAGCGACGCGAGCTGATGGCATCCGACGTCGCGCCGTTCCACAACTATCTGGCTCCAACCGACGTCGACGGCGACTTCAAAATCTCTCCGCTTGACGCTTTGGTGGTTATCAATGCCTTGAACTCCACCGGTTCTGGGTCGCTTGCTAATCGTCAAGCACCCTCGTCCCGCACCGGCTTGGTCGACTCCGATGCGGATAACGTCCTTTCCCCATTGGACGCTTTGAATGTGATCAACTCGATCAACCGCGGCGAAGGGGTCGGCGAACTGGCAGAAGTGCAGTATCAGTTTTATGCCCTGAACGCGGACGGGACGATCGGTCGAAACCTTGACCCGAACCCAGACGACTTCGTCTCCGAAGCAATCGTTAGCACCGGCGAACTCTTCGTCGTACGTACACTGATGGCCGACTTGCGCGGCAATCCCTCCGGTGTCTTCAGCGCCTATCACGATTTGAACTTCACCAACCGCGATGGCACTTCGGCTGAGAAGATGCAATTGCAATGGTCGGAATACAATGCGTTGAAGCTTACCCAAAGCGATCCTAACGGTTCGATCAGCGGGAACTTTAAGCTCAACTATGGCGCAGAGACCACCGGTACGATCGTCATTGCAACCACTTCGCCACGACCAGGTGTTGTGATTCCTAGCAAGTCCGGGACAGCCGCTAATATCAAAGCTGCTTTGGAAGCTCTGCCAAGCATCGGCGCTGGTAACGTCGTTGTAAACGTCAACGACATCGATCCAGATCCAGGCTTCAATTTCGATATTTACTTCCGCAATGCGAAAGCTCGCCAAGACATTCCAAACGCAAGTGTTGTCGAAAACAACTTGACCGCATCCCTTGGAATCATCAACCCGACGATCAGCTCCCAAAGCAGTCCTACCCCGGCGTCGGCTGTTGTCGCTCGAGCAGCGATGAACTACAAACCGATTCCAAATCAGTTCCCATTGTACGTCAACGGCCCCAACGGCGTTCTTGATGAATCGGCTGTTGCTAGCGGCAAGCGTACCGTAAAGAACCTCGGTAGCTTCTCGAACTCCAGTGCACCGATCGCCAGCGGCTCTGCTTCGAACCTCTTCGGGATCGTCGATACCGCTTTCCGTGCAGGAAACTCCGGTGTGATCGACGTTCTCGGTTCGATTTCGCAATTGCCTCCTCCAGGTAGCGGATCGGGCGAAAACCTCGGGATCGCTCTGTATAACGCTCAAGGCGTGTACTTGAACTCCACTCAAGTCGTTCTGCCGGTTGCAACGATCACGATCCAAGATCGACTCACTGCCGTCAATGACTTGTTCACCATGAACGAAGACGGCCCGGCAACTTCGTTCAACGTCGTTGCAAACGACACCGATAGGTTCGGTACTTCGCGCGGAATCATCTCGATCACGCAACCTGCCCAAGGTGGTACGGTCAGCTTCGAAGGTGTCGGTACAGCTCAAACTGTTCGATTCACGCCAGCAGCGAATTACAACGGCCCAGTTGTATTCACCTACACGATTCGCAATAACCTCAACGATGAATCGACCGGTACAGTTACGATCAACGTAACCGCAGTTAACGATGCTCCGATCGTTGTCAACACGAACTTCACAGTTGCAGAAGATCCAGCGTCCCCGCTGTTGATCGCTCCGACAGATGTCTTCTCGCCAGGTGCACTGAACGAAGCATCGCAGACCATCGCAATGGCGATCGTAACGGCTCCATCGGCAGCCCAAGGCACTGCGATCATCAACGGCTCCGGCGTTCTGGAATTCACCCCAGCAGCGAACTTCGTCGGAACCGTGACGATGGTCGTAAGTGGCACCGACAACGGTACGCCACCTCTTACCACCAACGCTACCCTCACAGTAACTGTCACTGCCGTCAACGACGCTCCTGTGATCGTTAAAACAGATTTCAGTGTTGCAGAAGACTCAGCTTCGCCGCTGGTTATTCAGCCAACACAAATCTTCGCTCCAGGCCCGGCTAACGAATCGGCCCAAACGATCACCTTGAGCTTGATCACCACGCCAGATGCATCTAAAGGCGTGGCAACCATCCTGCCAAACGGATCGTTGCAATTCGTTCCAGCATTGAACTACTTTGGAACAGTGAACTTCATCGTTCGCGGTACAGACAATGGCACCCCGCCACTTTCGACCGATGCGAACTTGACCATTGAAGTTACTCCGGTGAACGATGGTCCAACCGCAGTCGATGACGTCGGTCCTGCAGATCGATTTAATGTCGCTGGTCTTACCGGTGCAACCGCTTCGCTCGACGTGATGCGAAACGATAGTGCTGGCCCTGGTGAAGCGAGCATCGATTCGATCAAGATCAAGCCGTTTACGGTAACGACCACCACCTTGGGTGGAACCGTTGCTGTCAATGCTGACCGAACGCGAGTGATCTATACTCCACCGGTTGGAATCATCAATCAACTCGACTCGTTCAATTATTCGATCGAAGACCTCGCTGGGTTGAGCTCCTCGGCTCGCACCGAAGTCTTCATTCTGCCGCCAACCTTCCCGTTCGCAGCAGATGATTCCTTCTCCACCTCAGAGAAGACAGTTGATACCAGCTACCCAATCAACGTCCTAGCGAACGACTTTGTGAACGAAGGGTTCGTTCCAAAGCTTCTGTCGATTGTTACACAGCCAGCTGCTGGTAAAGGTACGGCAACGGTCGTCGGAACCGATACTCCGAACGATCCAAGTGACGATCGCGTGGTGTACACCGCTCCAGCCCACGTCTTCGGTGGACCGATCTTGATCGTCTACCAAATGACGGACACCAAACCTGACAGCGTTCCGGTCAACGCCACAATCACGATCAACATCTCCGAAGTCAACGATCCGCCCGCGCCATTCGGCAAGAACGTTTCGGTCAACGAAGATACGACTCTGGATATCAACGGCCAAGCGTTCACGGGCGATATCAGCCGAGGACCTTTCGAAGATAGCCAAACGCTTACGATCACCAGCCTCCAGTTGCTCACTCCAGGGGCAGGCACCGTATCGCTCGTCGATGGCAACATTCGATTCGTCCCATCGGCGAACTTCAACGGTACAGCAGAAGTCCTCTACACGGTCCGCGACAACGGAACGACTGCCGGTGCTGCCGATCCTCGCAGTGCGAGTGCCACGCTGACCATCAGTGTTTCGGCTGTCAATGACGCACCGATCACGGTCGCGAAGACTTTGCCAACCCCACCAACGGTTTACTTGGAAGGCAACACCACAACCATTCCGGTTGCCGATGTGATCGCAGGTGACCGACCAGGTCCCGAGAACGAGTCTGCCCAAACGGTCTCTCTGAGCGAGATCGTCGGATCCTTGACCACGACTAAGGGTGGTACGGTCACTCGCAGCGGAAGCAACCTGATCTACACCCCACCTTTGTTCTTCAACAGTCTTGTCGATGGGCTCGATTCCTTTGTCTACAGCGTGTTTGACAACGGAACGCCATCGCTGAGCTCGACCGGTACGGTCAGCCTGTATGTCAGCGAAGTCAACAACCCACCGGTTGCTGATGACCTCTCGCGAGATGTCTTTGCCGGTGTCAACACCGTCATCGATCTGACAGCAGCGTTGGCAGCCATGAACAAGGGTGCTCCGAACGAATCGGGTCAAACGCTCAAGATCACCGACTTGATTTTCAACGGTCCTATCCCAGGAACCCTGACCCTCAACCCCAACGGCACGTCCCTGACCTACTTCGCTCCACTCGGAACCAACGAGTCCTTCTCGTTCCAATACCGAGTCGAAGACAACGGAACGACTGCCGGTCAAGCCGATCCTTTGGCTGACGTCGGGAACTTCACCATCAAGGTCAATCCGTTCCAACCTAGCTCGATCAAGGGCTTGGTCTACGTCGACGATAACTTCAACGGAGTCTACGACAATAATGCTGCGGGCCTAGTCGAACTGCCAGTCGGTGGAGTTGAAGTCACCCTCAGTTATGCCGATCCTGCGAACGCAGCGAACACGATCCGTATAACGGAAATGACCGAAGCGGACGGATCTTACGATTTCGAGATGTTGCCTCCTGGCACCTACACGGTCAGCTATGTCAACCCGGTCGCAATGATCGAGTCGAACACAGCGGTCCGCTCGCAGACCTTCACGATCAATCCTCCAGGTAACCAAAACTTCACCCACAGCTTCGGCGTCCTTGGCATCGTTCCATCCTACGGAACAGCCATCGAATACTTCGCCTCAAGCCTGTACTTGAAGGACGCCACTCTTCGTTCCCGAGGTATGTACGCCGTGGTCAACAACACCACTGGATACACCGAATGGACATCGAAGAAGGATGGATTCGAAGGTGATCGGTTCCACGAAGTCGTGCTCAGTGCCGATGGCACCCGAGCCTACCTCACAGCGGTTCGCGGAAACGGACAAGTCTTCACAGCAACGCTCAACGAGAAGAAGCAGTTCTTGCGAACTGGAGCAGGCTCAGGATTCCAAGTAGTGCGAGTCCTTGCTAGCTCCTCGGATCTCGTCTGGGTTCCAGTCAATCCTGCCGCACCTCCCGCAATCGGTGCACCAGGGTACTTGGACTCCGTAGACAAGTTCTTCGAGCAAGAAGGCTGGAACTAATCGCTGGAGCGAAACGCTACGGCGAACCGCTCATCCCGCGAATTTGAATGAACTTCTAAAAGCCTCGCATCCTGCGGGGCTTTTTCTATTGCTAGCGAGACAAGCAAATCCAAGGTATGATTGAGTCCAAGCGTTGACGGTCGCGTGCTCAAAGCGCAAAACATGACTCGTCACCCACAGCCCCTCCTTACCTACCCCCCACCTACAATCCTTGGAATCCGATGAGTACTCCCATCGCTGAGCCCGACTCGAAATCGTCTTCATTGCCAAACTCGACCACGGTATGGCTTATCTTGGTCATGGCGGCAATCGGATTTGCATTCGATATCTACGAACTATTGATGTTGCCGCTGATTATTAAACCAGCGATCGCTTCATTGAGCGCTCCGATCGTTGAAGCCATGGTCAAAGGGGGCACACCCAGACCAGAAGCGATGGCTTTGTGGGTCCCCGGTGGCGACAACTATGTACTTTGGGCTCGAACATTATTCTTCGTCCCAGCCCTAGTCGGCGGCGTGTTTGGACTCCTAGGCGGATACTTGACGGACCTCTTAGGTCGCCGTCGTGTGTTGACTTGGTCGATCCTCCTGTATGCGTTTTCCGCACTCGCGGCCGGCTTCTCCACCGACCTGTATATGTTGCTCATCTGCCGATGCCTTGTGTTCATCGGTGTTTGCGTAGAGTTCGTCGCAGCCATCGCTTGGCTAGCCGAACTTTTTGACGACTCAAAGATGAAAGAAAAGGCCCTCGGGTATACGCAAGCCTTCTCGTCGATCGGCGGCTTGCTCGTCGGTAGCGCTGCGGTTCTTGCTGCAATGTTGGCACAGAGAAAAATGCTACCTGCTATCTATGGCGACCATGAAGCTTGGCGCTATACGCTGATATCGGGAGTAATCCCAGCTCTCCCCTTGATGATCATCCGTCCGTTCCTTCCCGAGTCCCCGAAATGGCAAGAAAAGAAACTCTCAGGACAACTCAAGCGACCAAGCATCGCTGAACTGTTCTCTCCTGGACTAGCGAAGACAACCATCATCACCACACTGATGTATGCAGCGAGCTACGGCATCGCCTTCGGCGCTATCCAGCAATTGCCACAAATACTCTCCGGCCAAGCCGTGATTGTCAAAGATGCCACCAGTAAAGGTGAAATCGAGATCAGCAAAATTGAAGAAGAGCTCGGCAAACCCTTACCCCAGGGGCGAAAGAACTCCATCATCGGAAACTACAAGGATGAAGAGATTGCCAAGGTCACGATCTTCCAAGAAGTCGGTGGGCTCGTTGGACGCGTCGCGCTCGCTTATCTCGCGCTGGTGATCGTAAGCCGCCAAGCTCTCCTGCGATGGTTCTTGATTCCAGCAGTGGTCTTCGTACCACTCTTGTTCTATTGGATCAGCACGTCGTACAAAGCAGAAGATTCATTGACAGGAATCCGGATCGGGATTTTTATAGCTGGATTTTTAACCGTTGCTCAGTTCAGTTTCTGGGGTAACTATATACCTCGCGTCTTTCCTCTGCACCTGCGCGGTACCGGAGAAAGCTTTGCCGCAAACATCGGTGGTCGCGTTCTGGGTACTCTCGCTGCCTTCATTACGATCACCTTCTCGCAAAGCAAGCCACCCGATCCAGGTAAGATCGCACTCGTCGGCGCGATTGTGGCTGGAAGCTATGCGCTGATCGGTTTGCTGTTGAGTTGGCAGTTGACCGAGCCGAAGGAATCCTCAGAGGATGAATAGTATCAGCGTTCCGAGTCGCTGATCAAAGGAGGCGACCAGCATGCCTTCAACTTCGTTCGCCAACCACCTATTCGCTTCGATCGACCGAGCCAGGTCGATCGATCAACTCTTGCACGATCCGATCGCTTCGCTGCTGACTCCTTCATATCTTACTGGGTCAATCGCAACGACAGCTTCGATCGTAATGACAGCTTCCAAAGGAGCGTGGAAGTCGATCGTATCCGTAGGTAAGCCCTCGGTATCGGTTGCCAATATCCCGATGACGGCTTTAAGCGATTGCTTGGACTCTCGCAGACCTCAATTATCTGGGGCATGGGTCTTGCTCCCCATCCCTTCCACCAATGCACCCGACCTAATCGCATGCCTTGCATTCGATGCCCCCACCGGCTTACCGGAGAACTTCCTTAAAGGTCAGGAGTTCGATGCAATCCGAGAACACTACTGTTTGTTAGGACAAGCCATCGATAGCTGGTATCGACAACAGAAGAATTCCAGAGAAGTCATCCGGTTAAACCAAATCTTGCAAGTCGCAGCCAACTGGCACACTCACCAAGACCTCGATCGCCTATTGCAAGACATGGCGCAAGCCGCCACGAGGCTTCTGCGCTGCGACCGAGCGAGTATTTTCCTATGGGATAAACCTGCGAGAGAATTAGTCGGCCACCCAGCCCTCGGGATGGAAGGCAAACCTTTACGCATTGCCGACGACAAAGGACTTGCCGGCGCGGTGCTCGCCTCCGAACAACCTCGACGGTGGGATCGCTCCGATCCGACCGACGAAGTCGATCGCAAAGTGGACACAAGCAGCGGATATCGAACCGACTCACTCCTTGCCGTTCCGTTGATCGATCCGAGAGGAAAGCCAATGGGGGTTTTCGAAGTTATCAATCATGCCGATGGCAGGTTTGATCTTCAAGACGAAAACGATCTACTCGAGCTTGCTCGCCACGCGTCAGCCGCCCTTTCTAACACGCAAACCATGCAACGGCTGATTCAAACTCGCGATCGGCTCACCAAAGACGCCGCTTCCCAAGTCCAGTTGATTGGCCATTCATCCGAAATGCTTCAACTCAAATCCACCGTCACACGAGTAGGTGACACGGATCTCGCAGTATTGCTCCTGGGGGAGAACGGGACTGGCAAGGAAGTCGTATCGAGGCAAATTCACTACCAAAGCAAACGCCGGTTCGAGCCATTCATCGCCGTGAATTGCGCTGCAATTACCGAAACACTCCTCGAAAGCGAATTGTTCGGCCATGAAAAAGGGGCATTCACCGATGCCCATGAAACGCGTACTGGCAAATTTGAACTCGCTAACGGAGGAACCTTGTTCCTCGATGAAATCGGTGATATGAGCTTGGCAGGCCAAGCGAAACTCTTGAGAGTACTTGAGGAGAAAGTCGTCGTGCGTGTAGGAGGGTCAACGGCCATCCCGGTCAACGTGCGAGTCATTGCTGCTACCAATCAGAATCTCGTCGAACTTGTCCGAAACAAGAAATTCCGCGAAGACCTCTATTTTCGACTCACCGTTGTGACGATTCAATTACCTCCACTGCGATCACGCGGTGAAGATGTACTGCAATTGGCGGACTACTTTCTGACCACCTTCTGCAGCAAAATAGGACGAAGCAAACCGCAGTTGTCCGCTTCCGCTAAAAAGCGGCTCATCTCTCACGATTGGCCAGGCAACGTTCGCGAGCTCAGAAACATCATCGAACGCGTCGCATATTTAACTTCCGAGGACGTCATCGATGATACCCAAATCGATTTCGTCCGCTCACCTCGAAGCAATCAAGACGATGATAACTCGATCGTCGATCTGTCGAAGTCGCTTGCTGATGCCACCTATGACTTCCAAGCCAAATACATCGAACAGCAAATTAAAGCTTGTAATCGAAACATCACCCAAGCAGCCGAGCGAATGGGGCTTCAACGCTCGAATCTCTACCGCAAAATGAAGCAACTCGGAATGCAGCCTCAAGAGCCGTAACGATCGGTTTAGTCTAATCTAATGCACATCGCCAACGTGGACACACTGGAAGCGATACGGCGCGAACCGCCCGCGGTGGATCATCCTAAGCGGTGCGGCGCGAGCCGCCCGGTGTTTGGCTTACACGGCTCAATTGCATTTGTCGGTCGAACGATTTAGCACCGCTACACTCACCGGGCCGCTTGCGCAGCTCCGCTACAAACACCCGGGCCGCTTGCGCGGCTCCGCTTTTGTTAGGATCCCCACATCAACCGAAAGATTATTCGCATCCCTAGTTTATTCCACTCACGCAGTTGACTATGCTACAAACCTCAAAACATGGGGAGCTACCCCAAAGCTACCCACCTACAAACAATCAACAAATAGCCCTCCTGAATCGCTTGCAATACATTCTCATGACAATTCACTTTCAATCCGCACGGATGATGACCTTGGCGTCGACACATTCTCACCGTGGTCTCGTTCGCTCGATTTTGCGACCGATCGCGTTGCTTCTTATCTTGGGTCTAACCAACTCGCAACTGCCAGTTTCATCCTGCACTGCAATTGCTCAAGAAGCCGCTAAGAGACTCGAAATCCAAGGTGAATATCTCAAAGCAGGACGCGGAATCCAAATCGCTGCATTAGCCGCCGACAACTACCGCGTGTCGATTTTCCAAGGTGGTTTGCCTGGGGCGGGATGGGATCAAAGCCCCCCCGCCATCAATGAATTAGATACTCAAGAAGTCGAAGACCTAATCGATGGCTCCGAGAAGATATCGAGATCAAGCCCCACGCTTGGCGCTAAGCCACCTTCGTCGGCCATCGTTCTCTTCGACGGCACCCAAAAATCAATCGATCAACACTGGGCTAATGGTGCAAAACTCATCGAAGGCAACAACCTATTAGCTGGTTGCACCACCAAGGAAATGTTCCGCGACTATCGCTTGCACTTGGAATTCCGAACCCCATTTGTTCCAGAGGCTATGGGCCAAGGTCGCGGTAATTCAGGGGTGTACCACCAAGGACGCTACGAGACCCAAGTTCTCGATTCCTTTGGTTTTGAAAACGAAGGCAACACCTGCGGTGCAATCTACGGTGTCAGTGCTGCGGAGTTCAACGCATGCCTACCGCCGATGACTTGGCAAACCTACGACGTCGAATTTGTGGCCCCTCGATGGGATGCAGCCGGTAAAAAAACGTCGGAAGCAACGCTTACCGTTTGGCTTAACGGGTTCCCTATACATCGAGATCGCAAAGTCCCAGGCTCCACAACCGCTGCACCAAACGGTGAATCTCCCAAAGATGGACCACTGTACCTCCAAGACCACGGAAACCCTGTTGCCTACCGCAACATTTGGCTCGTACCAATGGATGCCCAACGCGTCGCCCAACGCCCGCGTGTCGCTGGTTATGAACGACTCGCAGCCGCCAGCAGCAACCCGACCGATCAAGCCATCAGCGGTCGCATTCTGATCAGCGAACTCGGTTGCATAAGCTGCCACGAAGCAGGGAAGCTTGCGGGACAACTCGAACGAAAAGAAGCCCCCTTACTCGAACAAGTCGGCAATCGAATCCGGCCAGGGTACATCGCTCAGATGCTTGCCGATGTCCACGGCGCAAAAGTGGGAACAACCATGCCCGACTTGTTGCATGGACTCGATGAGAAGAACAAAGCCGATGTGACAAAAGCAATCGGTGCTTACCTCGAATCCACAGGGAAAACCCGGAGACATTCCCGCGTAGACGCGCAAGCTACCCAGCGTGGAAAACAAATCTACGAACGCGTCGGGTGCGCCGTCTGCCATGGAATGCCTGACTCAACACGATTGACCGCAACCTCGATCCCGCTTCCTGATCTCTCCAAGAAATACTCGCTCGACGGCTTAGCTATTTTCCTCAAACAACCACATACCATCCGCCCCTCGAACCGCATGCCAGGCATGCATCTCGATGATAACGAGTCGCGAGATCTAGCTCACTATCTCTTGCCCACCGTGGACCCAAGCGATTTGCGTCCCAATACCAAGTACAGTTTGTACGAAGGAAGTTGGAACAAACTCCCGAATTTCGACGAACTCACCCCAGTAGCTTCAGGTACCAGCGAAGGCTTCGATCTAGCCGTCTCAGGACGCAACAACAATTACGCTCTGCGGTTCGAATCTTACGTAACTCTCGATGCTCCCTCGAAAGTCCGATTTCATCTTGGATCCGACGACGGATCACGATTGCTCGTCGATGGTAAGAAAATCGTAGATGTCGACGGAATCCACCCTCATCAAACACAAAGCGGAGAAATTGAACTCGCAGCTGGTACTCATAAACTCACCGTAGAGTACTTCCAAGGTGGCGGCGAAGCCACACTGGAACTGCAATGGGAAAGCCAACAATTTGTTCGTCAAAGCATCGACGGTTGGCTCCAAGTCGAACCGGGACAACCAAAGAAATCCGACGCGAAAGATGACGCAGCAGATCCGGATGCGAATCTGATTAGCCGTGGGAGAACCCTCTTTGAATCGGTCGGTTGCGTACAGTGCCACGCTATGAAAGACACCGATCGAAATGCTTCCAAACTCGCTCGTGCACCGGCCATCGAGCAGCTTAACCTCGACGCAGGATGCTTGGCGAACACCGTCCCGAACGGATTGCCTGATTATCGCTTATCCTCGTTCCAAAAAGACGCCATCATCGCTGCTTTGAAAGCCCCAAGCGAACAACTCAGTGCGCCGGAGGCTCATGCGAAGTATACCCTTGCTAAACTCAATTGCGTCGCTTGCCACCAACGAAATGACTTCGGTGGCCCGGAATCCGATAAGCTCGATTTGTTCACTTCAACAATCCCTGAAATGGGTGACGAAGGTCGCTTGCCTCCTCGACTCACCGGCGTTGGAGATAAACTCAACGACAGTTACCTCGATCGCGTACTCTCTCAAGGCGCACGCAACCGTCCTTACATGCTCGTTCGCATGCCCCAATACGGTAATGCAACTCAAGGCTTGGCCGAACACTGGAAACAAACAGATCGCGCAGCGGTAGCAAACTTAGCTAACGACAGACCAGCCAAACCGGCAGATGAAGCGGAGATTCGAACAATCGCCGCCGGCCGATTGCTCGCTGGCAACAAAGGTCTCTCCTGTGCCCAATGCCACACTTTCGGGAACGAACGAGCCGTCGGCATCCAAGCCATCAACATGTTGACGATGACCGAACGATTGCGTCCTGAGTGGTTCCACCGCTATATGCTCGAACCTACAAAATACCGACCGGGTACCCGAATGCCTGCGAGCTTTCCAGAAGGGACAAGCGTCCTGAAGAGCGTCTACGAAGGTAATGCCGAGCATCAAATCGGAGCACTTTGGAAATACCTATCGCAAGGAGGCCAAGCTGCCACACCAGAAGGACTACAGCGCAACCAAATCGTTCTTGAACCGACCGATCGCCCTATCATCTACCGAAATTTTCTCGATGGCCTTTCCGCTCGCGGAATTGCCGTTGGTTACCCAGGTGGACTGAATATCGCTTGGGATGCCCAAACGATGAATATCGCCAAGCTTTGGCAAGGTCAATTCATCGACGCTTCCATGCACTGGCGTGATCGTGGAGTTGGACGCCAAAAACCACTCGGGGATCTTGTCCTCAATTACGAGTCTTCCGCCGCGATAGCTTTGCTGGCTGATGCAAATGCACAATGGCCAGATGCAAAGGAAGTCAACGAAAAAGGCAAGTTCTTGGGTTATCGATTGGATCAAGCCGGCGTGCCGACATTCCGATACCGCTTGAACGGTGGAAGCATCGAAGACCGTTCCGAACTCAGCCCAGGTCCCAATGATGCTCCTGGTCTGAAACGATCGATCAAGCTAACAGAAGCCACCTCGCCGAACGCGGCAGGAGTCTGGATGCTACGACTCGCTTCAGGTGATGCTATTAGGTCCATCTCTGCGAACACTTGGTCCGTCGACGAAAAATACCAAATCACCGTCGATGAGAAACTCGCTAAGTCTGCTGTCGTACGTGAATCAAAGGGCAAACGAGAGCTCGTACTGCCCCTTCCATCAGTCGGCACACCTATTGAATACTACCTCCGCTGGTAACTTCAAGGTTTGAGCACCAACAATCCAAAGCTCAACACCTATCCAACCCCGCAAAACAATCGAACTTCATTCAAAACCAAGAGTATAGACATGTCGATCCGCTCTGTTCTTCGATCTCGAATTCGAGCAAGTGTTGCTTCTGCAAGCCTCGCGCTGTTCACCTCCGCCAGCTTGATCGCCCCGATTCACTCACTCACCGCGCAAGAAAAAGCGGGAGCCGCAAGCAAACAAGAAGCCAAAGAATCCGATTACTACGCAATTCACTCGTTCGAAGTCCCCGAAGGAGTTGAACTCGAAGCAACTTCGTTCCAACGAATGCCAGATGGCAAAATGGCGGTCGCTTCTCGACGCGGAGAGATTTGGCTGATTGAAAACCCTGATTCAGACAAGGCTTCCGCGGAGCAGTTCAAGCGTTTTGCGCACGGCATGCACGAACCTCTTGGGATGGATTACCGAGACGGCTGGCTTTATGTCACGCAACGGCCCGATGTGTCGCGCATCAGGGATAACGATGCGGACGGCCAAGCCGATGAATTCGAAGTCGTCGCTGATGGATGGCAAATCACCGGTGACTATCACGAATATGCGTTCGGTTCGAAATTCGACAAAGACGGAAACATCTGGGTCGTACTGTGCTTGACCGGTTCCTTCGGAAGCGACGCCCTGTATCGCGGTTGGGCTGTACGAGCCACCGCCGATGGAAAAACATTACCCACCACTAGCGGAATCCGATCACCCGGTGGTATCGGAATGAACGCCGCAGGTGATGTTTTCTACACCGATAACCAAGGCCCCTGGAACGGGACTTGCGCGCTGAAACACTTGATGCCCAAGAAGTTCGTCGGACATCCAGGTGGCTTCAAATGGTATGAGCAAGCTGCTTCGGAAATGGGAGCAAAACCAAAAGAGCCAAAGGACGGCAGCAGATTCATGGTAGAGGCCGACAAGATCCCCGAGTACGAACCACCAGCGATTCTTTTCCCCTATGGAAAGATGGGACAATCCGCTGCCGGTATCGCTTGCGATACCTCCGATGGCAAATTCGGTCCTTTCAAAAACCAAATGTTCGTCGGCGATCAGACTTTTTCCACCGTCATGCGTTGCTCTATGGAAAAAGTACAAGGGCACTATCAAGGTGCTTGTTACCCATTCCGCGAAGGACTCGATTGCGGTGTGGTGGGACTTCAAATGGAACCCAACGGAAAACTCTTTGTCGGTGGAACCAATCGAGGTTGGGGCTCGCGGGGAACCAAGAGCTTCTGCGTACAGCGACTCGATTGGACCGGCAAAGTCCCCTTCGAGATACTCGAGATGAAAGCGATCAAAGGTGGGTTTGAGTTGGTCTTCACGCAGCCTGTTGATCGAGCAAGCGCCGAAGACATCTCGTCGTATGCGATGAAAAGTTTTACGTACATTTACCAAGGTGCGTACGGCAGTCCGGAAGTCGATGCCACGGAGCCTCAAATCAAATCGGCAAAACTCTCCAGCGATGCTCTTAGGGTCGAGTTGCAAATCGAAGGCTTACAACGCGGCCATGTCCATCACTTGATGTCCAAGGGTATCCGATCGGCCGTGCAAACCGGTTCGCAAGAGAAGGGCGAATCGCAAGAGCAGGGCGGTTCACAAGGGCAGGGCAGGGGACTACTCCATACCGACGCTTACTACACTCTAAACTACTTACCCTAGTCATTCAC
>Ga0255126_1000008_pt1 | contig 71967 bp, 57 predicted proteins | sample Law_Miss_RepA_8d_FD_188556 | JGI IMG/M metagenome (GOLD analysis project Ga0255126, IMG submission 188556) | Freshwater microbial communities from St. Lawrence River, New York, United States - Law_Miss_RepA_8d | ecosystem: Environmental > Aquatic > Freshwater > River | place: USA: New York... | reverse complement strand
CCATCATGCAGTCAGCCTACGACTTTGCCGAGCCCGGCATCCTGTTCCTGGACCGCATCCAGACCGACAACAACCTGCGGGCGATCGAATCCATCAACGCGACCAACCCCTGCGTGACGGCCGACACCTGGGTCATGACCGATGGCGGCGCCCGCCAGGTGCACGAGCTGATCGGCCAGCCCTTCAACGCGCTGGTCAATGGACAGGCCTATCCGGTGGAAAGCGCCGGCTTTTTTGCCACCGGCACCAAACCGGTGTTCGAGCTGCAGACCCGCGAAGGCCAGCGCCTGCGCCTGACGGCCGACCACCGCGTGCGCCGCGTGGCGCATCAAACGCGGTACACCCAGACGCTGGACTGGACGCCCGCCGAGCGCCTGCAGCCGGGCGACCAGATCGTGCTGAACGACCACCGCGCTGCCTTCGGCTGGGCCGGCCCGGGCACCGAAGCGCAGGGCTACCTGATGGGCCTGCTGATCGGCGACGGCACGCTCAAGGCCGACAAGGCCGTGATCTCCGTCTGGGCGCCCGAGCTGCGCGCCGTGGGGCATGGCGCTGCCGTGGTGGCTCGTAGCGGCGCCGACGGCGTGATCGAAGCGGCCGAAGCCGCCATGGCCAGTCTGCCGCACCGCGCTGACTTTGCCGGCTTTCAGCGCCCGGTGGCCGGCCGCGGCGAGCGCCGCATGGCCAGTGCCAGCCTGCGCGACCTGGCCCTGAGCCTGGGTCTGCAGCCCGGCGCCAAGACCCTCACGCCCGACATCGAGTGCCAGTCGTCTGACTTTTATGCCGGCCTGCTGCGTGGCCTGTATGACACCGACGGCAGCGTGCAGGGCAGCCAGAGCAAGGGCGTGAGCGTGCGCCTGTCGCAAAGCGACGAAGCCCTGCTGCGCAGCGCCCAGCGCATGCTGCAGCGCCTGGGCATTGTGAGCACCCTCTACACCGAGCGTCGCCCCGCCGGTCTGCGCCTGTTGCCTGACGGCCAAGGCGACCAGCAGGCCTACGCAACGCAAGCCCAGCACGAACTCGTCATCAGTGGCGAAAACCTGCGCACCTTTGCCGAGCGCGTGGGCTTTGCCGACACCGACAAGGCCGAGCGCCTGCAGGCCGCTCTGGCCGGCTACAAGCGGGACCTCAACCGCGAGCGCTTCACCGTCACCGTCTCGGCCCTGGTGCCCTGCGGCGAGGAGCCGGTGTACGACGTGACCGTGAGCGATGTGCACGCCTTTGACGCCAACGGCCTGGTGGTGCACAACTGCGGCGAGCAACCCCTGCCCCCCTACGGCTGCTGCGACCTCGGCCCCATCATCCTGCCCAAATTTGTGCGCAACGCCTTTGGTCATGGCGGCGAGGCGGGTTTTGACTTCGAGGCTTTTGCGCAGAGCGTGGCGCTGCAGGTGCGGGCGCTGGACAACGTGCTCGAACTCACCCATTGGCCGCTGCCGCAGCAAGAGCGCGAGGCGCAAGCCAAGCGCCGCATCGGTGTGGGCTTTACCGGCCTGGGCGACACCTTGGTCATGCTGGGCCTGCCCTACAACGCGCCGCAAGGCCGCGAGATGGCGCGCCGCATTGCCGAATGCATGCGCAACGCCGCCTACCTCGCCTCGGTCGAACTGGCGGTAGAAAAAGGCCCGTTCCCGTTGTTTGACGCCAAGACCTACCTGGCCGAAGGCACCTTTGCCAGCCGCCTTCCCGACGAGATCAAGAAGCAGATCAAGAAGCACGGCCTGCGCAACAGCCACCTGCTGTCGATTGCGCCCACCGGCACGGTGAGCTTGGCCTTTGCCGACAACGCCTCCAACGGTATCGAACCGGCCTTCAGCTGGACCTACACCCGCAAGAAGCGCGAAGCCGATGGCACCCGCAGCGAGTACGAGGTGCAGGACCACGCCTGGCGCCTCTACCAGTCGCTGGGTGGCGACACGACCCGATTGCCGCCTGCTTTTGTGGGCGCGCTGGAGATGAGCGCCGAAGACCACATCGCCATGATGCAGGCGGTGCAGCCCTACATCGACACCTCGATTTCCAAGACGGTGAACGTGGCGGCCGACTACCCGTATGAGGACTTCAAGCAGCTGTACCTGCAGGCCTGGACCGCACGCCTCAAGGGCCTGGCCACCTACCGGCCCAACAGCATTCTGGGCGCGGTGCTCGAAGTCAAACCGGCCGAAGCCCCGGCGGCCCCGGCCCTCACGCCCGTTGCAGAAGCAGCCCCAGAGGTGGACCCGATGCGCACGGTGATCGAAAGCCGCCCGCTGGGCGCGCTCGACGCCGTGGCCGAAAAAATCGAACACTGGACCAGCGAAGGCGCCAAGTCGCTGTACCTGATCGTGTCCTTCCTGCCCGTCTCGCGCGGCGAAGGCAAAGGCACGGTCGACCGCGCCATCGAGTTCTTCATGCCGGTGGGCCAGAGCGGCGAATCGCAGCAGTGGATCACCGCCAGCATGCGGCTGCTGTCGCTGGCCGCGCGGGGCGGCTTTCTGGAGCGGGCGCTGTCGGACATGCGCAAGGTCGCCTGGGACCGCGGCCCGGTGCGCTGTGGCCACAAGGTGCGCGAAGATGGCACCCGCGTGCCGCTGTGGCACGACTCCGAAGTGGCGGCCATCGCCTGGGCCATCCAGAACATCCTGGCGCTGCGTGCCCAGCGCCATGCAACGGCCGACCAGATGACGCTGCCGCTGCTCGATGTGCCAGAGCCTGCACCCACCGCCCCAGCCAGCAGCGTGATGGCCGGCAAGAAATGCCCGGACTGTGGCGCGCACGCCGTCATCAAGAAAGACGGCTGCGACTACTGCACGCAGTGTGGGTTTGTGGGGGCTTGTGGGTGAGAGCGAAGTCCAAGGGTGACCGAGTCGGTCATAAAATGCACTCGTCATGAATATTTGAGGCATCGTCCTCAGGAACTAGGACTTCAGAACGATGCGACTGACCCATTGGACCGACTACAGTTTGCGAGTGCTGATGTACTGCGCGCAATGCGAGTCGCAACAAAGCGTGGCGACGATCCAGGCGATTGCAGACCAGCATGACATTTCCAAAAGCCACCTGACCAAAATTGTCATGACGCTGGCCGCCGATGGCTACCTGCTCACCAGCCGGGGGCGTGGCGGCGGCATTCGTCTGGGGCGACCTGCTTCGCAGATCGTGCTGGGCGAGGTGGTGCGCAAGACCGAGACCGATTTCCAGATGGTGGAGTGCTTTGGCGAGGGGCTCAGCAACTGTGCCTTGTTGCCCGCCTGTCATTTGAAGAGGGTTTTGGCCCAAGCGCTGGAAGCTTTCTTTGCCAAACTCGATGGGATCACCCTGGCCGATTTGATGAACAACACAGCCGCCTCTCGGGCCACGTTGCAGCCCCTGACGTTCACCCCCCGTGTGTCCAAGGCACCTGCCAAAAAGCGTCCATGAAACACACAGCCTCCCTGTCGGCCAAACTGGTGCGCATTGGCGCGGGCTTGCTGGTGGTCGCGCTGATCTCGATTGGCCTGACTTTGTGGGTCACCTGGAAGCTCAGTGGCGGCGCGGCGGCGTTGAATGAGGCAGGGCGCATGCGCATGCAGACTTGGCGTTTGACCAGCGAGGTGCAGGCGCAGCTGCCAGCAGCGCACATCGAGGCTTTAACCCGGGAATTTGACCGGAGCATGCAGGTACTCAAAAACGGTGACGCCTCGCGCCCGCTGTTTGTGCCCTGGGACCCGCAGGTGCGGCAGCGCTATGCCGAGGTCGAACGCTTGTGGCACAACCAGAAAACCCGTTTCATGGCCAGCCCCTCGATGGACCATGCGAGCCTGGTCCAGCACACCAACACTTTTTTGATGGCGATTGACCGTTTTGTGTTGTCGATCGAAGACCAGATGGCCGGCTTGACGGCGGTCCTCAACCTGTTTCAGTTCGTGATGATGGCGCTGGCCATCGGCGGAGCGGTGGTCATGCTCTACACGGGCTACATGTATGTGATCAACCCGTTGAGCAACCTGCGCGATGGCTTGCGCAAGATCGAGTCGGCCCAGTTTTCTGTGCGGGTCGATGTGGCCTCGAACGACGAGTTCGGCCAGGTGGCCTCGGGGTTCAACCGCATGGCGGCGACCTTGCAGTCGTTGTATGGCAACCTGGAAGCCCAGGTGGCCGCCAAGACCCAGCGCATCGCAGCGCAAAAAGAGCGGCTGGAAGGGTTGTACGGCGTGAGTGCTTTTCTGGCACACAGCAACGACCTCAACGAGTTGACACAGGGCTTTGCGCAACGCGTGCGCCAGCTCATGAAAGCCGATGCAATTGCCTTGCGGTGGTCGGGCGAAGACGCCTCCAAATTGCTGTTGCTGGCGTCCGATGAATTTCCGCTGGCCATGCAGGAAGAAGAAAAGTGCCTGATGGCGGGCGCTTGCGCCTGTGGTCAGCCTCCGCCCGATGCCCGCTCACGGGTGATCCCGATCATGAACAGCGAAGTGGCACCTTTGCAGCATTGCGTCCGCATGGGCTATGTGGGCATGGTCTCGGTGCCGGTGCGAATCCACCACAAGGTGCTGGGCGAAATCAACCTGTTCTACAAAAACCAGGTCAGTCTGGCCACCGAAGAGCTGGAGCTGATGGACACCCTGGCCAGCCACCTGGCCACCGCTGTGGAGGGCATGCGGGCTGTGGCGCTGGACCGCGAGGCGGCCATTGCGGGTGAACGCTCCTTGCTGGCACGTGAGCTGCATGATTCGATCGCCCAGTCGCTGGCCTTTTTGAAGATCCAGGTGCAGCTGCTGCGTACCGCCATCTTGAAACACGACAGCGCCAAAACCGCACTGGCGCTGGACGAACTGGACCATGGCCTGAAGGAAAGCATTGCCGATGTGCGCGAGTTGCTGCTGCACTTTCGCACCCGCACCCAGGCCGACGACATTGACCGCGCTGTGCAGGAAACGTTGCAAAAATTCCAGCACCAGACGGGCTTGCAGGTCAGCCGAAAGGTCACGGGCGAGGGCTTGCCCTTGCCGCAGGATGTGCAGATCCATGTGCTGCACGTCTTGCAGGAAGCCTTGTCCAACGTGCGCAAACACGCAGGTGCCCAGGCGGTGGAGATTGAAATCCACAAAGGCGAGCCCTGGCGCTTTCTGGTGCGTGACGATGGCGTGGGCTTCAGCGAAGGCAGCCAGCGCAGCGAGTTGCAGGTGGGCCTGAAAATCATGCGCGAGCGTGCCGACCAGATTGGCGCCACCGTGGCCGTGGACTCCGCCCTGGGGCAGGGCACCACGGTGACGCTGCGGGTGCCCTCCAGCATGCCACCCAAAACCAAACAGAACCCAACAGCCGAGCTGTCTTCCGAGCCATGACTGAACCCATCCAGCTTCTCGTGGTCGATGACCACACCTTGTTTCGCCGGGGCCTGATTGCCTTGCTTTCGCAGGACGAGCGCTTCCAGATCGTGGGCGAGGCGGGGGACGTGGGCGAAGCGCTGCGCGTGTTGGGCAAGGTTCAGCCCGATTTGCTGCTGCTGGACAACCATTTGCCCGGCGTCAAAGGGGTCGATGCCATCGGGGCGCTCAAAGAGGCTTTGCCCGAGCTGCGCATCCTGATGCTCACGGTGAGCGAGGACGAGGAGGACTTGTCCAAAGCCTTGCAAAACGGGGCCGATGGTTACCTGCTCAAAACCGCCGAGTCGGACCAGCTGTGCGAGGCCTTGGTCAAGGTGCACGAAGGGCACTCGGTGATCAGCCCGGCCATGTTGAACAAATTGGTGACGGGCTTGCGCCAGTCGCCGGGTGCAGCCACGCCGCCGATGGCCGTGGCTGCGACCCACAAACCCCAGCAGGAATTGGACAAACTCTCGCCCCGTGAAAAAGACATTTTCTTTCTGGTGGCCAAGAGCCTGAGCAACAAGCAGATTGCGCGCGACCTGGACATTGCAGAGACCACGGTGAAGATCCACATCCAGCACATTTTCAAGAAGATGAACCTGACCTCACGCGTTCAAATTGCCATTTTTGCTGCCAGCCACGACTTGAGTTGATAAATATCAAATTTGATAGTTCCATGGGAGGATGAGGCTTGGTGCTTCATCCTCCTTTTGCTTGGGGGATAGATAACCTTCAGATGGATACACAAAGCTGCGCGCCAAAACCACACTCCTTGCATGCGTTTGGAGAATCAAAATGGCGAGTGAATTGGTGCAGCAGCGCAAAGCCTGGTCGGTGTTGATCGTCAGCACCCTGGCCTTCACGGTGTGTTTCATGGTGTGGATGATGTTTGGCGTGATCGGGGTGCCGATCAAGAAAATGCTGGACCTCAACGCCACCCAGTTTGGCCTCTTGATGGCCATGCCGGTGCTGACCGGTTCGCTGGTGCGGGTGCCCTTGGGCATCTGGACCGACCGCTACGGCGGGCGCATCGTGATGACGGTGCTGATGGCGATCACGGTGCCTGCCATCTGGTTCATGTCCCATGCCACCGCTTACTGGCATTTTCTGGTGATTGGCCTGTTTGTGGGCTTGGCTGGGGGCTCGTTTTCGGTGGGCACCCCATATGTGGCGCGCTGGTTTCCCAAAAAGCAGCAGGGCATGGCCATGGGTGTTTACGGTGCGGGCAACTCGGGCTCGGCCGTCAACAAGTTTGTGGCACCAGTGATTTTGGTGGCCTTTGGCTGGGCGGCCGTGCCGCAGGTCTATGCGGCCATCATGGCGGGCACCGTGCTGCTGTTCTGGCTGTTCAGCCACAGCGATCCGGCACACCTGGTGCCCAGCCAGGTGTCATTCACCGAGCAACTCAAAGGCCTCAAAGACCCTCGCGTGCTCAAGTACTGCCAGTACTACAGCATCGTGTTTGGCGGCTATGTGGCCCTGGCCTTGTGGATGGTGCAGTACTACATCGGTGAATACGGCCTGGACATCCGCGTGGCCGCCTTGCTGGCCGCTTGTTTCTCGCTGCCTGGCGGCGTGCTGCGCGCCGTGGGCGGTGTGCTGAGCGACAAATACGGCGCGCACAGCGTCACTTGGTGGGTGCTGTGGGTCAGCTGGATCTGCCTGTTCCTGCTGTCCTACCCACAAACCGAATTCACCATCGCCACCGTCACCGGTCCCAAGACCTTTGTGATCGGGCTGAACGTCTACGCCTTCACCGGTTTGATGTTCATCCTGGGCATTGCGTTTGCCTTCGGCAAGGCCAGTGTCTTCAAGTACATCGCCAACGACTACCCCGGCAACATCGGTGCCATCAGCGGCATCGTGGGTCTGGCCGGCGGCCTGGGCGGCTTTGTGCTGCCCATCATGTTCGGCGCGCTGGTGGACCTGACCGGCGTGCGCAGCAGCGCCTTCATGCTGATGTACGGCGTGGTCTGGGTCTCGCTCATCTGGATGTACTGGACCGAGGTGCGCCAGACCGACGTCATGGGGCAAGCCCCGGCCGACATCACGCAACCCGGCTTGCGTGCCTGAACCCCAGCGAAGGAAACACAACATGAATACCCGTTTAACCCCCACTGCAGGCCGTTCGACCGACATCAACGACTGGCGTCCCGAAGACGAACAGTTCTGGGAAAGCACCGGCAAGCGCATCGCTTACCGTAACCTCTGGATCTCGGTGCCTGCGCTCTTGTGCGGCTTTGCCATCTGGGGCATGTGGGGCATCATCACCGTGCAGATGCTCAACCTGGGCTTTCCGTTCAGCCAGGCCGAACTGTTCAGCCTCACGGCCATCTCGGGCCTGGCGGGGGCGACCATGCGCATCCCGGCCTCGTTCCTGATCCGCCTGTCTGGCGGGCGCAACACGATTTTTCTGACGACGGCCATGCTGCTGGCCCCGGCCATGGGCACGGGCATCGCCTTGCAGCACCCCGAGTGGCCCTTGTGGGTGTTCCAGCTCATGGCATTGTGGTCGGGCGTGGGTGGCGGCAATTTCGCCAGCTCCATGTCCAACATTGGCACCTTTTTCCCCAAGCGTTTGCAGGGCACGGCGCTGGGTCTGAATGCGGGTCTGGGCAATTTTGGCGTGACGACCATGCAGATCGTCATCCCGCTGGTCATGACCGTGAGCCTGTTTGGCGGCCTGGGCGGTGAGCCCATGACGCTGGTGAAAGACAGCGGCTGGATCTTCGGCAAGATCGCCGCAGGCACGCCCACCTGGGTGCAAAACGCGGGCTTTGCCTGGCTGCTGTCGCTGGTGCCTTTGTCGGTGATCTGCTTTTTCGGCATGAACAACCTGACCACGGTGTCGCCCAACATCGGCGGCACCATCCCTGCCTTTTTGAAGATCATCTGGCTGTACACCCTGTCGTTTGTGCCCGCCGGGATCGGTCTGTATTTGTACCTTCCTGCACCCAGCGGCCTGGGCGTGCTCAACATGTGGCTGGCCATGCCGCTCATTATTGTGAGCACCTTGATGGTGATGAAGCTCACCGCATTTGGCACCATGAAGGACAACATCGCGGCCCAGTTCTCGATCTTCAAGAATAAGCACACCTGGGCCATGACGGTGCTCTACATCGTCACCTTCGGCAGCTTCATTGGCTTTTCGATGGCCTTGCCGCTGTCGATCACGGTGATCTTCGGCATCAGCCATGTGCCCGATGCCAGTGGCGTGCTGCAGCACACGCTCAAAAACCCCAATGCGCCTTCGGCCCTGACCTACGCTTGGATTGGGCCATTTGTGGGTGCGCTGGTGCGGCCCATCGGTGGCTGGCTGTCGGACAAGACCGGTGGCTCCATCGTCACGCAATGCATTTCGGCGGTGATGGTGGTGGCCTCGGGCGCGGTGGGTTATGTCATGTGGCTGGCCTACCAGTCGGCCATGCCCGAGCAGTATTTCCTGGTGTTCATGCTGCTGTTTGTCTTGTTGTTCACCGCCAGCGGCATCGGCAATGGTTCGACCTTCCGCAGCATCGCCGTGATCTTTGACCGCCAGCAGGCGGGCCCCGTGCTGGGCTGGACTTCGGCCGTGGCCGCCTACGGGGCCTTCATCGCCCCGGTGGTGATTGGTCAGCAGATCAAGGCCGGCACACCCGAGGTGGCGATGTACGGCTTTGCGGTGTTTTACGCCCTGTGCCTCTTGCTCAACTGGTGGTTTTACCTGCGCGCGGGCGCCGAGATCCGCAACCCCTGAACCTTGCCCGAAGGTTTTTGAAAAGGGGCAGAACCCGCCCCGCTGAATTGGAGAAAAAGATGAGCCATTTTCTGGACCGACTGAATTACTTTTCAAACCCCAAGGAGCCTTTCTCGGGCGGGCACGGTGTGACCACCGGCGAAGACCGCACCTGGGAAGACGCCTACCGCGACCGCTGGGCGCACGACAAGATCGTGCGTTCCACCCACGGCGTGAATTGCACGGGCTCGTGCTCTTGGAAGATTTATGTCAAAGGCGGCATCGTCACCTGGGAAACCCAGCAGACCGATTACCCCCGCACCCGCGCCGACTTGCCCAACCACGAGCCGCGCGGCTGTGCGCGTGGTGCCTCGTATTCGTGGTACCTGTACAGCGCCAACCGCGTCAAGTACCCCATGATCCGCGCCCGCCTGCTCAAGCACTGGCGTGCCGCGCTGGCCGTGGCCAAGAGCCCGGTGGACGCCTGGGCCAGCATCGTGCAAAACGAAGAGGCCCGCCGTGAGTGGCAGCAGCAGCGTGGTTTGGGCGGCTTTGTGCGCAGCACCTGGGAGGAAGTCAACCAGATCATCGCCAGCGCCAACGTCTACACCGCCAAGCAATACGGCCCGGACCGCATCATCGGCTTCTCGCCGATCCCGGCCATGTCCATGGTCAGCTATGCCGCAGGCAGCCGTTACCTGTCGCTGATTGGCGGCGTGTGCATGAGCTTTTACGACTGGTACTGCGACCTGCCGCCCGCCAGCCCGCAAATCTGGGGTGAGCAGACCGATGTGCCCGAATCGGCCGATTGGTACAACTCGACCTACATCATCGCCTGGGGCTCCAACGTGCCGCAAACGCGCACGCCCGATGCGCACTTCTTCACCGAGGTGCGTTACAAGGGGGCCAAGACCGTGGCCATCACGCCCGACTATGCCGAGATCAGCAAGCTGGCCGATCTGTGGATGCACCCCAAGCAGGGCACCGACGCGGCCATTGCCATGGCCATGGGCCATGTGATCCTCAAAGAGTTTTACTTCGACAAACGCAGCGCCTACTTTGACGACTACGTGCGCCGCTACACCGACATGCCCAACCTGGTGCAGCTCGAAGAGCGCACCTTGCCCGATGGCCGCAAGGTCACGGTACCCGGCCGCTACCTGCGCGCCAGCGACTTCAACGGCAAGCTGGGTCAGGACAACAACCCCGAGTGGAAAACCGTGGCGCTGGACCAGAACGACCGTGTGGTCTTGCCCAACGGCTCGATAGGTTTCCGCTGGGGTGCCGAAGGCCGCAGCGATGCGGGCAAATGGAATCTGGAAAACAAAGAGGCGCGAGGAGACAGCGAAGTCAAGCTCAAGCTGAGCCTGATGGAGGGAAATGGAGAAGGAGGTGGCAGCGACTACGAAGTGGGCGAGGTGGCCTTCCCGTATTTCGGCGGCATCGACACCCCCAACTTCAATGCCAACAAGCAAGCCAGTGCGGTGGACGACGTGTTGGTGCGGCATGTGCCGGTGCGCCGCATCAAGCTGGGCAAGGCCGGTGAAGAGCGCTACGCCCTGGTGGCCACGGTGTTTGATCTGACGGCTGCCAACTACGGCGTGGCCCGGGGCCTGCCCGGCGAGAATGCCGCCACCAGCTACGACCACGACACCCCCTACACCCCTGCCTGGCAGGAAAAGATCACCGGCGTCAAGCGCGACCAGGTGATCGCCGTGGCCCGCCAGTTTGCCGACAATGCCGACAAGACCCGTGGCAAGTCCATGGTCATCATCGGCGCGGCCATGAACCACTGGTACCACAGCGACATGAACTACCGCGGCATCATCAACATGCTGATGATGTGCGGTTGCATTGGCCAAAGCGGCGGCGGCTGGGCGCACTATGTGGGCCAGGAAAAGCTGCGTCCCCAGACCGGCTGGACCGCGCTGGCTTTTGCCCTGGACTGGGTGCGCCCACCTCGCCAGATGAACAGCACCAGCTTCTTTTATGCGCACACCGACCAGTGGCGCTACGAGCGGCTGGGCGTGGAAGAGATCCTTTCGCCGCTGGCCGACAAGTCCCAGTTTGGCGGCAGCATGATCGACTACAACGTGCGCGCCGAGCGCATGGGCTGGCTGCCCAGTGCGCCGCAGTTGCAGACCAACCCGATGCAGGTCGTCAAGGACGCGCAGGCACAGGGCATGGACCCCAAGGACTACGCGGTCAAAGCCCTGAAGGACGGCAGCCTCAAGATGAGCTGCGAAGACCCGGACCACCCGCTCAACTGGCCGCGCAACATGTTTGTCTGGCGCTCCAACATCCTGGGGTCTTCGGGCAAAGGGCACGAGTATTTCCTCAAGCACCTGCTGGGCACCTCCCACGGCGTGCAGGGCAAGGACCTGGGGGCCGAAGACGCCAAGCCGACCGAAGTGACCTGGCACGACAAAGCCCCGGAAGGCAAGCTGGACCTCTTGGTGACGCTGGATTTCCGCATGAGCACGACCTGCCTGTATTCGGACATCGTGCTGCCCACCGCCACCTGGTACGAGAAGAACGACCTCAACACCAGCGACATGCACCCCTTCATCCACCCGCTGTCCACCGCGGTGGACCCGGCCTGGCAAAGCAAGAGCGACTGGGAGATCTACAAGGGTTTTGCCAAAGCCTTCAGCGAGGTCTGTGTGGGCCATCTGGGCGTGGAAAAAGAGCTGATGCTCACGCCGCTGATGCACGATACGCCCGCCGAGCTGGCCCAGGCCTTTGATGTGAAAGAGTGGAAAAAAGGCGAGTGCGAGCTGATCCCCGGCAAGACCGCGCCGCAAATCGCGGTGATCGTGCGCGACTACCCCAACACCTACAAACGCTTCACGGCCCTGGGCCCCTTGATGGAAAAAGTGGGCAATGGCGGCAAGGGCATTGGCTGGAACACCGCCGACGAGGTGCACCAGCTTGGTGAGCTCAACGGCAAGGTGCGCGCAGAAGGGGTGACCCAAGGCATGCCCAGCATCAACACCGACATCGACGCCTGCGAGGTGGTGCTGCAGCTGGCCCCCGAGACCAACGGCCATGTGGCCGTCAAGGCCTGGGAGGCACTCTCCAAGATCACCGGGCGCGACCACACCCACTTGGCTTTGCACCGCGAAGACGAAAAAATCCGCTTCCGCGACATCCAGGCCCAGCCGCGCAAGATCATCAGCTCGCCCACCTGGTCGGGTCTGGAGAGCGAGAAGGTCTCGTACAACGCCGGTTACACCAACGTGCACGAGTACATCCCGTGGCGCACGCTCACGGGGCGTCAGCAGTTTTACCTGGACCACCCCTGGATGCTGGCCTTTGGCGAGGGCATGACCAGCTACCGCCCACCTGTGGACTTGAAAACCGTGGACGAGATGATCGACCGCAAGCCCAACGGCAATAAGGAAATCTCGCTCAACTTCATCACGCCGCACCAGAAGTGGGGCATCCACAGCACCTACAGCGACAACCTGCACATGCTCACGCTCAACCGGGGTGGCCCGGTGATCTGGCTGAGCGAAGACGACGCCAAAAGTGCGGGCATCGTGGACAACGACTGGGTCGAGCTGTTCAACAGCAACGGCGCGATCGCGGCGCGTGCCGTGGTCAGCCAGCGGGTCAATCCTGGCATGGTGATGATGTACCACGCGCAGGAAAAAACCATCAACACGCCCGGCTCGGAGATCACCGGCATTCGGGGCGGCATCCACAACTCGGTCACCCGCATCGTGACCAAGCCGACCCACATGATCGGGGGCTACGCCCAGTTCAGCTACGGCTTCAACTATTACGGAACCATCGGCACCAACCGCGACGAGTTTGTGGTGGTGCGCAAGATGCGCACCATCGACTGGCTCGACGGTGAAGCCGCCGCCACGGTTCAGGCCTGAAGGAGAAACACATGAAAATTCGCGCACAAATTGCGATGGTGCTGAACCTGGACAAATGCATCGGTTGCCACACCTGTTCGGTCACCTGCAAAAACGTCTGGACCAGCCGACCCGGCGTGGAATACGCCTGGTTCAACAACGTGGAAACCAAGCCCGGCATTGGCTACCCCAAGGACTGGGAAAACCAGGACAAGTGGAACGGCGGCTGGACCCGCAAGGCCGATGGCTCGATCGAGCCCAAGCAGGGGGGCAAGTGGAAACTGCTGATGCGGATTTTTTCAAATCCCAACATGCCGCAGATCGACGACTATTACGAGCCCTTCACCTACGACTACGAGCACCTGCAAGGCGCGCCCGAGTCCAAGGCCACGCCCACGGCGCGCCCGCGCAGCCTGATCACCGGCCAGCGCATGCAAAAGATCGAGTGGGGCCCCAACTGGGAAGAAATCCTGGGCGGCGAGTTCAGCAAACGCAGCAAGGACGCCAACCTGGCCAACTTTGACCAGGTGCAAAAAGACATGGTGGGCCAGTTTGAGAACACCTTCATGATGTATTTGCCCCGCCTGTGCGAGCACTGCCTGAATCCGGCGTGTGTGGCGTCTTGCCCTTCGGGCTCGATCTACAAGCGCGAAGACGACGGCATTGTGCTGATCGACCAGGACAAGTGCCGCGGCTGGCGCATGTGCGTGAGCGGCTGCCCCTACAAAAAGATTTACTACAACTGGCAAAGCGGCAAGGCTGAAAAATGCATCTTCTGCTACCCCCGCATTGAAGCCGGTCAGCCCACCGTGTGCTCGGAAACCTGTGTGGGCCGCATCCGTTACCTGGGTGTGGTGCTGTACGACGCCGACCGCATCGCCGAGGCGGCCAGCACCGAAAACGAGAAAGACCTGTACCAGGCGCAGCTGGACATCTTCCTGAACCCGCACGACCCGAAGGTGATCGAGCAGGCCCGTCTGGACGGCATTCCCGAGGCCTGGCTGGAAGGCGCACGCAACAGCCCCGTCTACAAAATGGCGATCGACTGGAAAGTCGCTCTGCCGCTGCACCCCGAGTACCGCACGCTGCCCATGGTTTGGTACGTGCCGCCGCTGTCGCCCATCACGGCGGCTGCCAACGCGGGCCATGTGGGCATGAACGGCGAGCTGCCCGATGTGTCGCAAATGCGCATTCCGGTGCAGTACCTGGCCAATCTGCTCACCGCGGGTGACACCGCACCCGTGACCCGGGCCCTGGAGCGCATGCTGGCCATGCGCACCTACCAGCGCAGCAAGCACGTGGACGGTGTGGACAACCTGGCGGTGCTGGAGCAAACCGGCCTGACGGTGGCCCAGGTCGAAGAGATGTACCACGTCATGGCGATTGCCAATTACGAAGACCGTTTCGTGATTCCCAGCTCACACCGGGAATACGCCGAGAACACCTTTGACATGCGCGGCGGCTGCGGCTTCTCGTTTGGCAACGGGTGCTCGGACGGCCAGTCCGAGGCCAGCCTGTTCGGTGGCGACAAGCGTCGCACCATCCCCATCCAGCCCGTCGTTTGAAGCGAGGTCTTTCATGAAGAACAACCGATATTCATTGCGCGTGCTGTCCCAGTTGCTGTCTTATCCGGACACCGAGTTGCGAGCTCAGCTGCCTGAGTTGCTGCCCGTGCTGAAGGAAGAGGGCGCCTTGAGCGCTGGCCGTCAGGCCGAACTGCAGACCTTGGTATCCCACCTGCTGCGTCTGGACACCATGGACGCCGAGGCGCGTTATGTGGAAACCTTTGACCGGGGCCGCGCCACCTGCTTGCACCTGTTCGAGCATGTGCATGGCGACTCGCGTGACCGGGGGCCGGCCATGATCGACTTGAGTCAAACCTACGCGCAATCGGGCCTGTTTTTGTCGCCTGACGAGCTGCCCGACCATCTGTGCGTGGTGCTGGAGTTCGCATCGACCCAGACGCCCGAGGTGGCCAAGGCCTTTCTGGGCGAGATGGCGCACATTCTGAACGCCATCTTCAGCGCTTTGCTCAAACGCGAAAGCCCCTATGCGGTGGTGTTGGCGGCGGTGCTGGAGCTGGCCGGGCACAAGGCCCAGGCCGTGCAGATCGTGGCCGACGAGCCGCTGGACGAGAGCTGGCGCGAGCCCGAGGCCTTTGATGGCTGCAGCACACGCGGCCAGGCCCGTCCGGGCGAGGCGCAGCCCATCCACATTGTCAGAAAAACCTCTACCCAAACCCGGGGAGTTGCAGCATGAACTACTTCGACCATTTCATTTTTGGCATTTACCCCTACATCGCGCTGAGCGTGTTTTTGCTCGGCAGCCTGATCCGCTTTGACCGCGATCAGTACAGCTGGAAGAGCGATTCCTCGCAACTGCTGCGCAAAGGCCAGTTGCGTTGGGGCAGCAACCTGTTCCATGTGGGCGTGCTGTTTTTGTTTGGTGGGCACAGCGTGGGCATGCTCACGCCGCATTTCATGTACGAGCACATCATGAGCGCGGGCGACAAGCAGTTGCTGGCCATGGTCTCAGGCGGTGTGTTCGGCGTGCTGGGCTTCATCGGCGTGACGCTGCTTTTGCACCGCCGCCTGTTTGACGTGCGCATCCGCGTGAACAGCCGCGCCAGCGACATCGCGCTGCTGGTCTTGCTGTGGGCGCAGTTTGCGCTGGGCCTGGCCACCATCCCGCTGTCGGCCCAGCACCTGGACGGCAGCATGATGCTCAAGCTGGCCGAGTGGGCGCAGCGCATCGTCACCTTCCGAGGTGGTGCGGTGGAGTTGCTGGCCGAAGCCAGCTGGGTCTTCAAGGCCCACATGTTCCTGGGCATGAGCATCTTCTTCATCTTCCCGTTCACGCGGCTGGTGCACGTCTGGAGTGGTTTCGGCACGCTGGCCTATGTGGTGCGTCCGTACCAGGTGGTGCGCAGCCGCCGTGTGGGCATGACGCCCCGGCCGCCGTTCGGCCGTGGCTGATCGGGTGTTGAAATTTTTGAAACCATTGCACACAGGGCTTCACCATGACTTTTGACACCTTGACAGAAAACCAGTCCGCCACATCCGGTGCAGGTTCTTGCGGCAGCGGCTCTTGTGGCTGCGGCAGTGCAGCGCCGTCTTCGGCTTATGAGCGCACGGCGGCTGCCATGTCCGCGTTAGCCGGTTCAGCGCAGACCGACGAGGCCAGCGATGTGCTGCCTGCCGTGGCGCCCGCCATCAATGGCATCGCCTTGCTCGCCTCCGGCGAGAGCCTTCCCGCAGAAGACCTGCTGGAGCGGGCACACGCCGAACTGCTGCGCCAAGAGGCCGTCCGGCTGGGTATGCTGCCTCGCCACGCTGGCCTGACAGCGCCTGAACTGAGCGCCGACGATCAAGCGGTGATCGACCGCATGCTGGAGGCCGAGGTCGCTTCGCCCCAGCCCACACCCGAAGAAGCGCAGCGTTACTACGACGCCCACCAGGCGCAATTCACCGTGGGCCAGGCACGCCGGGTGCGCCACATTTTGTTTGCCGTCACGCCCGGGGTGAACGTGCCCGCGCTGGCGCAACGTGCCGAAGCGGCTTTGCTGGAACTGTCCAATAAGTCGGTGCAGCCCGAGCGCTTTGCGCAATTGGCGGCCGAGTTGTCCAACTGCCCATCGGGCGCGCAAGGCGGTGATCTGGGCTGGCTCACGCCTCAGGACTGTGCACCTGAATTCGCCAAGGAATTGTTCTTCCTGGCCGAGTCCAGCCAGAGCACGGGGCTGCGGCCACGTCTGGTGCACACGCGCTTTGGTTTCCACATCGTCGATGTGCTCGAAGTGAACCCCGGCCATTTGCCTTCGTTTGAACAGCTGAAGGCGCAGATCGCTGCGCGCCTGCAATGGCAGTCACGCGCCACCGCCTTGGGGCAGTACATGCGCCGACTGGTCGGCCTGGCGCAGGTCGAGGGCCTGGAACTGGACGGGGATGCCTCGCCCCTGGTGCAATGAACGAACCAGCGCTGCCCGACGCGTCCGATGAGCTGCTGCAGCGTTTGCAGCGCTTTCATGCGGATTATTTTCCGCTGCACCAGCAGCGGTTTCAGGATCTGGTGGCGCAGGGGCAGCACCCCAAAACCTTGTTCATCGGGTGCTCGGATTCGCGCTTGGTGCCTTACCTCTTGACCGGCACCGGGCCGGGCGAGTTGTTCATCGTGCGCAATGTGGGCGCGCTGGTGCCGCCCTTCGATGGCTCGCACGGGCTGCACGGCACCATGGCAGGCATCGAGTTCGCGGTGCTGCAGCTGCATGTGCAGCGCATCATCGTGTGTGGGCACAGCCACTGCGGTGCCATTCGCACCGCTTACGAAGGCGCACCCGAAGAAGCCAAGGCCTTGCAAAGCTGGCTCAAGCTGGCCGACGAGGCCCTGCTGCCGGTGCGGCCCAGCCCCGAGGCCTTACTACGCACCGAGCAGCGTTCGGTGGTCTTGCAGCTCGAACGCCTGATGGACTACCCCATGGTGCGGCGCGAAGTCGAAGCCGGGCGCCTGACCTTGCACGGCTGGCACTATGTGATCGAAGAGGGCGAGGTGCATGTGTTCGATGTGCAGCGGGGCGATTTTGTGCCAGCATCGCTGTCGTCGCACAGCGGCACGGGGCCGTTTCCACCGTATGTGGAGCATGATGGCCAGATCATTTCGGAGTGAGCGCGATGGATGAGGGTGCAAAGAACGGCATGAGTGAGATTGAAAATGACAACGTGACGCGTCTGGCCAGCCAGTGGATGGCTTCGCGCCAGACCGTGTTGCCTAAGCGGCTGGTAGCCCCTGGGCCCAGCGCGGCAGAACTTGATCAACTGTTTCAGGCCGCCGCTGCTGCGCCGGACCACGACCTCATCAACCCTTGGCGGTTTTTGATCATTCCCGAGCACAAAAGGCTTGATCTGGGCGAGCTGTTTGCCGCCGCCTTGCTGGAGCGCGACCCGAGCGCGTCCCCAGATCAGTTGGCGCAAGCCCGTGACAAGGCCCTGCGGGCGCCTTTGCTGATGGTGCTGATCGTGGACGAGGCCAAAGGCTCTGCCGAGATCGACATGCACGAGCGCGTGCTCAGTGCCGGCTGCGCCGTGCAAAACGTCATGCTGTTGGCCCAGGCCATGGGCTATGGCTCGGGCCTGACTAGTGGCAAAGCGCTCAAGGCCGCCTCTTTTCGTGCCGGTCTGGGTTTGAGTCCTTCAGAGCATGCGATTTGCTGTGTGAGTCTGGGGACAGTCAGTTCCCGTAAACCCTTCAAGCCTCGACCCGAGGTGTCCCAATTCACCCGCGTCTGGGGAGACAGCACATGAGCCGCCCGGTTGCCGTGGGCGTGGCCTTGCCGGGCCTGCGCTCACCCAGTGTGGGCTTTGAAGCGCCGTTCGAGATGCTCTCGGCGTGCCATGAGCGGGTCGAGCGCATGCTGGATCTGCTCGCCCGACTCAGGGACCATGTGGCGAAAAACGGGTGCGACGCGCAAGCGGCCATAGCCGCAGCGGACGTGATGCGCTATTTCGACCAGGCCGCGCCGCAGCACCACCTGGACGAGGAAAGGCATGTGTTCCCGGCGGTGCTGGCCTTACAAAATGGCCGTCTGGATCTGATGGTTTACCGGCTTCGGCAGGAGCACCTGGACATGGAAAAACTCTGGAGCCAGGTGCGCCAGGCACTGGCGCTGGTGGCGCACTCGGATGCTCAAAACAGAGCGCCCTTCAGCGATGCGGATCAGGCCAGCATGGACGCATTTACGGCCATCTACAAAGAACACATCCTGGCCGAAGAAGATCTGGTGTACCCCGAGGCCAAGCGGTCACTCGGTGCAGAGCAACTGACCGCGATGTCGCGGGACATGGTGCGCCGGCGGGGCGCGCACTCAACAGAGGGCTGAGCGGGGGGCTGAGCAGGTGGGGCGTTTCAAAACCGCCCCAGCGCCTGCATCTTCCAGGCCAGCCATAGCTTGCGCAGCGGCGTGAGCGCGATGCGCTGGTGCAGCACCTGAAAGCCTGAGGCTTCGATTTCGCGCAGCAAGGTGCGGTAGATGCTGGCCATCATGAGGCCGGGTTTTTGGGCGCGGCGGTCGGCCGCAGGCAGCAAGGCCAGGGCTTCGTCGTACAGGGCGTGTGCACGGTCGGTCTGGAACTTCATCAGTGCTTTGAAGTGGTCTGAATACGCGCGCTGCATCAGGTCCTGCGCCTTGACGCCAAAGCGTTGCTGTTCGTCCAGCGGCAGGTAGATGCGCCCGCGCAGGGCGTCTTCGCCCACGTCGCGGATGATGTTGGTCATCTGAAAGGCCAGGCCCAGCTTGTGCGCATAAGCGGTGGTGGCTTCGTCGGTCTGGCCAAAGATGCGGGCAGCGACTTCGCCCACCACACCGGCCACCAGGTGGCAGTATTTCGTCAGCCCCGCAAAGTCCAGGTAACGGGTCTGGTTCAGGTCCATCTGGCAGCCTTCGATCACGGCCAGCAGATGGCGGCTCTCGATGCCAAAGGGCTGGGTGTGCGGCATCAGCGCATGCATGACCGGGTGCGTGGGCTGGCCTGCGTAGGATTGCAGCACTTCTTTTTGCCACCAGCCGAGCTTGGCAGCGGCCACGCTCGGGTCGCTGATTTCGTCGACCACATCGTCCACTTCGCGGCAAAACGCATAAAACGCGGTGATGGCCGCACGCCGCTCGGGCGGCAAAAACAGGAAGGCGTAATAGAAACTGCTGCCCGAGGCGGCGGCTTTTTGCTGGACGTAGTCTTGCGGGCTCATGGGCTGGGATTCTCGCACCGAAAGAAATGCCCCTGGGCGGGTGCCAGGTGGGATGTCAAGCGGGGTGCGTGCCCGTCAATTGCTGGAATTGCCGGTCCAGCACAGCACGGCTGCCCAAGCCCAGTGCGATGCGCCAGAGCAGGGCGTTGATTTCGCTGCGCGGCATTTTGACGCGCTGGGTCAGCGCGGCTGGTCCGGCTTGGCGCAGCAGCGCGATGGTGCGCGCACCGATCAAGGCAGGCAGGGCGCTGGCCAGGCGCAGTCGCAGCGGTTGGAGGGCCAAGGCATAACGCATGCCCTCGGCCAGTTGCGCTTGGGTGTGGTCCAGCCAGGCGGTGTAGAGCGGGGCCAAGGCTTGCAGGGTGTTGGCATCGCCGGTTTGGGCAGCTCGTGCCAGCACTTCCGGGGTCAGGCCCGCATGCGCCAGGGTTTCTTCTGGCCAATAGCAGCGCCCGGTGGCCAGGTCGGCACCGGCGTCACGGATGATGTTCAGGCGCTGCAGGCCCATGCCGTAGGCACGGCCGATGCGCATCATCTCGGCCTGCGGCAGCAGGCTGTAGCCGGGCAGGTGGCGGCCACACAACTCGGTCCAGAACTCGCCCACGCAACCGGCCACCAGCCAGGTGTAGTCGCTCAGCTCGGCCTCGGTCTGCAAAGCGTGCAGGCCGGGGCCAAAGCGGGCCATGTCCAGCTGTTGGCCGCGGGTGATGTGGCCCAGCACCTGGCGCACGCTGGCCTGGTCAGCGGGGTGCAGGGTGTGCAAAAGCGGCAGGCATTGGGACAGGGCTTGCATCAGGGCGCGCTCGTGTGGGTCGGTTTGTTGCGCGGCAAAGGCCTGGGTCAAGCGGTGGAGTTCCTGGTGTTCTGAGGCCGAGGTGCTCGGGGTGGCGATGGCCTGCGTCATGCGGTCCAGCAAGACTTGGCGCTCGGCCAGGGGCAGGGCGGTGGTGTCGGCTACGGTGTCGGTGGCGCGGGCCAGCAGGTAGCCGATGCCCACAGGCGCTTGCAGTGCCGGGGGCAAGAGGCGGATGGTCAAGCCAAAAGAGCGGGAGACGCCTTGCAGGATGGTTTTTTGTGCAGAGTTCAGCCCGCTTGGCTGAGCGCTCGAAAATAAGGGGGTGTGGCGCATGGTCAATGCCTATTGTCGCTTGACACCGTCGGTGACTTTGAATAGATTACTAACCAGTCAGTCATTATCTTTTTCCGGAAACCCCATGCCCATCACCTGGTCACTCGCCAAGCGGCGAGTTTTTCATTTGTGCGCGAGCGCAGCTTTTTTGACAACTTTGGCAGCATGTTCCAAGCAAGAGGCACCGCAGGAGCCCTTGCGCTCGGTCAAATTGATCACGGTGTCAGCGGGCGAATTGAATGTGTCAGGCGAGTATTCGGCCGAGGTGCGTGCGCGTGTGGAGTCGCGCCTGGGGTTTCAGGTGGCGGGCAAATTGGTGGAACGCCCGGCGGAGTTGGGCCAGCGCGTGACGGCTGGCCAGTTGTTGGCCCGCATCGATGCGCAAGACTACCAATTGGCCGCTCAAGCCGCACAGGCCCAGGTGAGCGCGGCGCAAAGCCAGCGCGATTTGGCCGCAGCAGAATACAAACGCTTTGAGGCCCTGAAGGCGCAAAACTTCATCAGCGGTGCCGAGCTGGAGCGCCGCGAGGCCAGCCTGAAAGCCGCCGATGCGGCGCTGAACCAGGCCAAAGCCCAGGCGCAGGCACAAGGCAACCAGGCGGGTTATGCCCGCTTGAGCGCCAGCCACGCTGGCGTGATCACGGGCGTCGAGGCCGAGGTGGGGCAGGTGGTGTCGGCGGGGCAGCCTGTTGTGCGTCTGGCGCATGACGGCCCGCGTGACGCGGTGTTTGCCGTTTCCGAGCAAACCGTTTTGGCCCTCAAGCCAGGGCAAAGCATGCAGGCCATCTTGGCCAGCACAGGCCAGCCGCTCAAGGGCAAAGTCCGTGAACTGGCCGCCAGCGCCGATCCGGTGACGCGCACCTATGCCGTCAAGCTGGCCTTAGAGGCATCCGAGCGCTTGCCATTGGGGGCCACCGTCCATGTGCTGGCGGCCGATTTGCCGGGCAGCCAGACTGCGGTGATCAAGCTGCCGACCAGCGCCCTGCGGCAAGAAGGCGCCGGTACGGTGGTCTGGGTGCTGGACGAGGCGAGCATGACCGTCAACACCCAGGCGGTGCAGGTCGGCACGGTGGACGGCAACGCGGTGGTCATCACCGCGGGCCTGAAACCAGGGCAGAAAGTGGTGAGTGCGGGCGTGCATGTCCTGTCGCCCGGCCAGAAGGTCACGGTGTACGGCGCTGCACCGATGGCTGCGCCCGCTGCGCCCGCTGCCCCCGCTGCCGCTGCTTCAGTCCCACGGTGACCGCATGAGCAGCACCGACAACACCCGATTCAACCTCTCGCGCTGGGCGCTGGAGCACCCGGCCCTCACCCGCTACCTGATGGTGGTGCTCATGGTGCTGGGCATGGCGTCTTATTTTCAGTTGGGGCAGGACGAAGACCCGCCCTTCACCTTCCGCGCCATGGTGGTGCGGGCCTACTGGCCGGGGGCCACCGCCGAGCAAGTGGCCGAACAGGTGACCGACAAGATCGAGCGCACCCTGCAGGAAGTGCCTTTTGCCGACAAGATCCGCAGCTATTCCAAGCCGGGTGAGGCGCAGATCATTTTCCAGATCAAGGACAACTCCAAGCCGGGTGATGTGCCTCAGGTTTGGTACACGGTGCGCAAAAAAATCGGGGACATGCGTGGCAGCTTGCCGCAGGGCGTGGTGGGCCCGTTTTTCAACGACGAATTTGGCGATGTGTACGGCGTCATTTACGCTTTAAGCGGTCAGGGCTTCACGGCGGCCGAGCTCAAGACCCAGGCCGACAGCCTGCGGCAGGATTTGCTGCGCGTGCCCGATGTGGCCAAAGTGGAGCTGTTCGGTGCCCAGGACGAAAAGGTGTTCGTCGAGGTGTCGCAAAAGAAGCTGGCGCAAATGGGCCTGGACATGGGCGCGGTGCTGGCCCAGCTGAACCAGCAAAACGCGGTCGAGTCGGCGGGCAGTTTGCAGTCACCGGTGGATGTGGTGCAGGTGCGTGTGGGCGGGCAGTTCCAGAGTCTGGCCGATCTGCAGGCCATGCCGATTCGCGGCGCTTCAGGTGCGCAAATCCGTTTGTCCGACATCGCCACCGTGACGCGTGGCTACATGGACCCGCCCTCGGTGAAGGTGCACCACGACAGCCAGGAAGTGATTGCGCTGGGCGTGTCCATGGCCAAGGGCGGCGACATCATCGCCTTGGGCCAATCCTTGCGGCGTGCGGTGGCCGCTGCACAGGCCAATTTGCCTGCGGGCATGAATCTGACGCAGGTGCAGGACCAGCCCAGCGCCGTGTCCAACTCGGTCAACGAGTTCATCAAGGTGCTGATCGAGGCGGTGGTGATTGTGCTGGCGGTGAGCTTTTTGGCGCTGGGCCTGCACAAGCGGCCGGGCCATCACCCTTTGTGGCGGCGCTGGACGCTGGACATGCGGCCCGGTCTGGTGGTGGGCATCACCATCCCGCTGGTGCTGGCGGTCACATTTTTGGCCATGCATTACTTTGGCATTGGCTTGCACAAAATCTCGCTGGGCTCACTCATCATTGCCCTGGGCTTGCTGGTGGACGACGCCATCATCGCGGTCGAGATGATGGTGCGCAAGATGGAAGAGGGCTACGACAAGGTGCGTGCCGCCACTTTTGCCTATGAACTCACCGCCATGCCCATGCTCACGGGCACCTTGATCACGGCGGCGGGTTTTTTGCCCATCGGCATGGCCAAGTCGATGACCGGTGAATACACCTTCGCGATTTTTGCGGTCACGGTGGTGGCGCTCCTGGTCAGCTGGGTGGCTTCGGTTTACTTCGTGCCCTACCTGGGGGCCTGGTTGCTCAAACCGCCAGCGCATGCCGTGTCGGCCGAGCACTTGGATTCGGCCGAGATGTTTGACACGCCGTTTTACCGGCACTTTCGCACCTGGGTGACCTGGTGCGTGACCCACCGCTGGAAGACGATTGGCATCACCGTGTTCTTGTTCGTGATGGGCATTGTGGGCATGGGCAAGGTGCAGCAGCAGTTCTTCCCGGATTCCTCGCGTCCTGAAATCATGGTCGACTTGTGGCTGCCCGAGGGCTCGCCCTTCAAGGCCAGTGAAGACATGGCCAAACGGGTCGAGCAACGCCTGGCGCAGGAAGACGGCGTCAAGTCGGTGACGGCCTGGGTGGGCTCGGGCGTGCCGCGCTTTTATTTGCCGCTGGACCAGGTCTTTCCCCAGACCAACGTGTCGCAGCTGATCGTCTTGCCCCATGACCTGAAAGCCCGTGAAGTGCTGCGGGCCAAGCTGCCGACCTTGCTGGCGCAGGAGTTTCCCGAAGTGCGTGGGCGTGTGAAATTGCTGCCCAACGGCCCGCCTGTGCCTTACCCGGTGCAGTTTCGTGTGGTTGGGCCGGACCCCAAGGTCTTGCGCCTGAAGGCCGACGAGATCAAGGCACAAATGCGCCAGAACCCGAACACGCGCGGGGTCAACGACAACTGGAACGAATCGGTCAAGTCGGTGCGGCTCGAAGTCGACCAAGCCAAGGCACGCGCCTTGGGCGTGACCAGCCAGTCGATTGCGCAGGCTTCGCGCACCTTGCTCAGCGGCTCCACCGTGGGCCAATACCGCGATGGCGACAAACTGATCGACATCGTGCTGCGTCAGCCCTTGGCCGAGCGCGATGCCTTGTCGGATTTGAGTCAGGCTTATGTACCCACGGCTTCGGGCAAGTCGATTCCGCTGCTGCAGATTGCCACCCCGGTGTTTGCCTGGGAGCCTGGGGTGATGTGGCGCGAGGGGCGGCAGTTCGCCATCACGGTGCAGTCCGACATTGCTGAGGGGTTGCAGGGGGCCACCGTGACGGCGCAGCTTTTGCCCGAACTGAAAAAGACCGAGGCCGCTTGGCAAAGCCAGGGCTTGAGCGGCTACCGCATCGAGGTGGCGGGGGCGGTGGAAGAAAGCGCCAAAGGCTCGGCCTCCATTGCGGCAGGTGTGCCGGTCATGTTGTTCATCACTTTCACCTTGCTGATGCTGCAGCTGCAAAGCTTCAGCCGCGCGATGCTGGTGTTCTTGACCGGACCGCTGGGCATGGCCGGGGTGGCAGGCGCTTTGCTGGTGCTGAACCGGCCGTTTGGCTTTGTGGCCTTGCTCGGCGTGATCGCGCTCATGGGCATGATCCAGCGCAACTCGGTGATTCTGATCGACCAAATCGAGCAGGACCGGGCGGCGGGCGTGGTGCCCTGGCAGGCCATTGTGGAGTCGGCGGTGCGGCGTTTGCGCCCCATCGTGCTCACGGCGGCCGCGGCGGTGCTGGCCATGATCCCGCTGTCGCGCAGCATTTTCTGGGGCCCGATGGCGGTGGCCATCATGGGCGGTCTGATCGTGGCCACGGCACTGACTTTGCTGGCGCTGCCGGCCATGTACGCGGCCTGGTTCAGAATTGAGCGCCCAAATCAAGCCCGTGCCTGAATTTGGCCAATTGAAGCGGCTAAAATAGAAAGTTGACCGATTTCAAGCGGGCGGTCAGGCGCGTCAGGTGGCTTTCATGCCAGTGACAAGCCTGACGCCCTTTTTGTTTGGACCTGCGCGGGTGGCGAAATTGGTAGACGCACCAGGTTTAGGTCCTGACGGTGGCAACACTGTGCGGGTTCGAGTCCCGCCCCGCGCACCAACCGACTTGTGGCCAAGGGGGCAACCCGGTGGCCTGAGAGACATTCAATTAACCGAGAACGACGATGACTGTGACTGTTGAAACCCTGGAAAAGCTGGAACGCAAGATCACCCTGACTGTGCCTGTGACGGCCATCCAGTCTGAAGTGGATGCACGCCTGAAGAAAATGGCCCGCACGGTCAAGATGGACGGTTTCCGTCCCGGCAAGGTGCCCATGAATGTGGTGGCCCAGCGCTATGGTTACTCGGTTCAGTATGAAGTTCTGAACGACAAAGTGGGCGAGGCTTTTGCTGTCGCCGCCAACGAAGCCAAACTGCGCGTGGCCGGTCAGCCCCGCATCTCCGAAAAAGAAGGCGCGCCAGAAGGCGAGCTGAACTTCGAAGCCATTTTTGAGGTGTACCCCGAAGTCAAGCTGGGCAACCTGGCCGACACCGAAGTGGAAAAACTGACGGCCGAAGTGTCTGAAGCCGCCATTGACAAGACCATCGACATCCTGCGCAAGCAGCGCCGCACCTTTGCCCAGCGCGCCCAAGACGCCGCTGCACAAGACGGCGACCGCGCCACCATCGACTTCGAGGGCAAGATCGACGGTGAAGTGTTCGCTGGCGGCAAAGCCGAAGACTTCCAGTTCATTTTGGGCGACGGCCAGATGCTCAAGGAATTCGAAGACGCCGTGCGCGGCATGAAGTCCGGCGAAAGCAAGACCTTCCCCTTGGCTTTCCCTGCCGACTACCACGGCCAAGACGTGGCCGGCAAAACCGCCGACTTCCTGGTCACGGTCAAGAAAATCGAAGCGGCTAACCTGCCTGAAGTCAACGAAGCCCTGGCCAAGTCTTTGGGCATCGCCGATGCCACGGTGGAAGGCCTGCGCGCCGACATCCGCAAAAACCTCGAGCGCGAAGTGAAATTCCGCTTGCTGGCCCGCAACAAGCAAGCCGCCATGGACGCTTTGGTCGCCAAGGCCGAGCTGGACCTGCCCCAGGCCATCGTGCAAAACGAAATCGAGCGCCTGAAAGAAGGTGCCCGCGCCGATTTGAAGCAGCGCGGCATCAAGGACGCCGACAAGGCCCCGATCCCCGACGACATCTTCCGCCCCCAAGCCGAGCAGCGCGTGCGCCTGGGCCTGGTGGTGGCTGAAGTGGTGCGCGGCAACACTTTGCACGCCAAGCCCGAGCAGATCCAGGCTCACATCCAAGAGCTGGCCTCCAGCTACGAGCGTCCTGATGACGTGGTGCGTTGGTACAACAGCGACAACCAGCGCATGGCCGAGGTGGAGGCCGTGGTCATCGAGAGCAATGTGTCCGATTTCGTCCTGGCCCAGGCCAAGGTGGTCGAAAAAGCCATCACCTTTGAAGAGCTGATGGGTCAACAGGCCTGATCGGTCATTTGAATCCTTGAAATCCCTTGAGCATGGGGCTTGTGCCGGGCTTGCAGTCTGGCTCACAAGCCCCATCTCTTTGGTGGGGTTGAAAACCCGGTTAAAGTCATCCATGAATTTTCTGGAGAAAAGATGAGCGCACTGGACATCACAAATTTGGGCATGGTGCCCATGGTCATCGAACAATCGGGCCGTGGCGAACGGGCCTATGACATCTATTCGCGGTTGCTCAAGGAGCGCGTGATCTTTCTGGTGGGTGAGGTCAATGACCACATGGCCAACCTGATCGTGGCCCAGTTGCTGTTTTTGGAGAGTGAAAACCCTGAAAAGGACATCTCGCTGTACATCAACTCCCCCGGCGGTTCGGTGAGCGCCGGCATGGCGATTTACGACACCATGAACTTCATCAAGCCCGATGTGTCGACCCTGTGCAACGGCATGGCTGCGAGCATGGGCGCGTTTTTGTTGTCTTCGGGTGCCAAGGGCAAGCGTTTTGCGTTGCCCAACTCCAAGATCATGATTCACCAGCCTTTGGGCGGTGCGCGGGGTCAGGCCACCGAAATCGAGATCGCCGCCCGTGAGATCGTCAAGACCCGTGCCCAGTTGAACCGCATCCTGTCCGAGAACACCGGTCAACCCCTGGAGAAAATCGAGTTCGACACCGAGCGCGACTATTACCTCTCGGCCACCGAGTCCAAAGACTACGGTTTGATTGATGAAGTGATTTCCAAACGGGCTTGAGTGCGGTCGGTTTGTGCGGCCCCTTGCTGACGGCGTTGACCCGAACAGGTGAACGCCGTTTTTCTTTCGTTATCATTGATGACATCCGGATTCCGAGGCGACATTTATGGCCGATAAAAAAGGCTCAACCACTGAGAAAAACCTGTTCTGCTCCTTTTGCGGCAAAAGCCAGCACGAGGTCAAAAAGCTGATCGCAGGTCCGTCGGTGTTCATTTGCGACGAATGCATTGATTTGTGCAATGACATCGTGCGCGATGAACTCGCCACCACCACCGTGGCCGAGGGGGCCAAAGAGGGCCTGCCCACACCGCTCGACATCAAGACCAATCTCGACAACTATGTGATTGGTCAGGAAAAAGCCAAGCGCAGTTTGGCGGTGGCGGTGTACAACCACTACAAACGCCTCAAGCACAAGGAAGGCGCCAAGAAAGACGATGTCGAGCTGGCCAAGAGCAACATCCTGTTGATTGGCCCCACGGGTTCGGGCAAGACTTTGCTGGCCCAGACCATGGCCCGCATGCTGGATGTGCCTTTTGTGATGGCCGACGCCACCACCTTGACCGAAGCCGGTTATGTGGGCGAGGACGTGGAAAACATCGTGGCCAAGCTGCTGCAGACTTGCAATTACGATGTTGAGCGGGCCCAGCGCGGCATCGTCTACATCGACGAGATCGACAAGATCACCCGCAAGTCCGACAACCCGTCCATCACCCGCGATGTGTCGGGCGAGGGCGTGCAGCAGGCCCTGCTCAAGCTGGTCGAAGGCACCATGGCCAGCGTGCCCCCGCAGGGCGGGCGCAAGCACCCCAACCAGGACTTTTTGCAGATCGACACGACCAACATCCTGTTCATTTGCGGCGGTGCCTTTGCCGGCCTGGAAAAAGTCATTGAAAACCGTACCGAATCGGGCGGCATCGGTTTTGGCGCCACCGTCAAGAGCAAGAAGCAGCGTTCGTTGACCGACGTGTTCAACGAAGTCGAGCCGGAAGACCTGATCAAGTTCGGTCTGATTCCCGAGCTGGTGGGCCGTTTGCCCGTTGTGGCGACTTTGGCCGAGCTGAGTGAAGAGGCTTTGGTACAAATTCTGACCGAGCCCAAAAACGCCGTGGTCAAGCAGTTCACCAAACTGCTCGCGATGGAAGGCGTTGAACTTGAAGTGCGTCCCAACGCACTGACGGCCATGGCCCGCAAGGCCCTGGCTCGCAAAACGGGTGCCCGTGGCCTGCGCTCCATCATGGAGCAGGCCTTGATTGACACCATGTTTGAACTGCCTAACCAGGTGAACGTCGAAAAAGTGGTGGTGGACGAGTCCGTCATCGAAGACAACAAGCCACCATTGCTGGTGTACCGCGAGTCGGCCAAACAGGCCTGATTCGCACATGGCTGGCATTTGGATAAATACCCATTTTTGATCAATGGGTTGAAATTTTCAACATTGCAACCATGTGCTGCTGAATTGAATTGAGGGACACACCATGTCTGGACACACACCTTTGCCGCCCACCCTGATTGAACTGCCCATGTTGCCTTTGCGTGATGTGGTGGTGTTCCCTCACATGGTGATCCCTCTGTTTGTGGGCCGCCCCAAAAGCATCAAGGCGCTGGAGTCGGCCATGGCCGCTGAGCGTCGCATCATGCTGGTGGCGCAAAAGACCGCTGCCAAGGACGAGCCTGCCATCGACGACATGTTCGACGTCGGCTGTGTCTCCACCATTTTGCAAATGCTGAAACTGCCCGACGGCACCGTGAAGGTGCTGGTGGAGGGCCAGCAGCGTGCGCAGGTGGTGTCGATTGTGGACGGTGAGGCGCATTTCGTGGCCTCGGTGACCCCTGTGGATCCCAACACCGAGCAAACCGAGCCCAGCAGCGAAATCGAAGCCTTGCGTCGCGCCGTCATGCAGCAGTTTGACCAATACGTCAAACTCAACAAAAAGATTCCACCGGAAATTCTGACCTCCATCTCCAGCATCGATGACCCGGGTCGTCTGGCCGATACCATCGCGGCCCATTTGCCCCTCAAGCTGGAAAACAAACAACAGGTGTTGGACTTGGCCAACATCAAGGCCCGGCTGGAAAACCTGTTTGCCCAACTCGAACACGAGGTCGACATCCTCAATGTCGACAAGCGCATCCGCGGCCGCGTCAAGCGCCAAATGGAAAAAAATCAGCGCGACTTCTACCTGAATGAACAGGTCAAGGCCATCCAGAAAGAGCTGGGTGAAGGCGAAGAGGGCGCGGACATTGAAGAGATTGAAAAGAAGATCAAGGCCGCCAAGATGTCGGCTGAAGCCCGCAAAAAGGCCGAAGGCGAGCTGAAAAAGCTCAAGCTGATGTCGCCCATGTCGGCCGAAGCCTCGGTGGTGCGCAATTACCTGGATGTGCTGACCGGGTTGCCTTGGGGCAAGAAAACCAAGCTCAAGCACGATCTGGCCAACGCCGAAGACGTGCTGAACCAGGACCACTTTGGTCTGGACAAAGTCAAAGACCGCATTCTGGAATACCTTGCTGTGCAGCAACGCGTGGACAAGGTCAAAGCGCCTATCCTGTGCCTGGTCGGGCCACCTGGCGTGGGCAAAACCTCGCTGGGTCAGTCGATTGCCAAGGCCACGGGGCGCAAATACGTGCGCATGGCGCTGGGCGGCATGCGCGACGAAGCCGAGATCCGTGGTCACCGCCGCACCTACATTGGGGCTTTGCCTGGCAAGGTGCTGCAAAACCTGAACAAGGTCGGCACCAAGAACCCACTGTTCCTGCTGGACGAGATCGACAAGCTGGGTACGGACTTCCGGGGCGATCCTTCGAGCGCTTTGCTGGAAGTGCTGGACCCTGAGCAAAACCACACTTTCGGTGACCACTACGTCGAGGTCGATTTCGACCTGAGCGATGTGATGTTCGTGGCCACATCGAACTCGATGAATATTCCTTCGGCTTTGCTGGACCGGATGGAAGTCATTCGATTGTCGGGCTACACCGAAGACGAAAAAACAAGCATCGCCATGAAGTATTTGCTGCCCAAGCAAATGACCAACAACGGCGTCAAAGAGTCTGAACTGAACGTGACCGAAGACGCTGTTCGCGATGTGGTGCGTTACTACACCCGCGAGGCCGGTGTGCGTTCGCTCGAACGCGAATTGGGCAAGATTTGCCGCAAAGTGGTCAAGGCGCTGTTGCTCAAGCAGATGGCGCCGCAGGTCGTCGTGAATGCGGACAACCTGAATGAATTTTTGGGCGTGCGCAAGTACACCTACGGCCGTGCCGAGCAGAAGAACCAGATTGGACAGGTGGTGGGCTTGGCCTGGACCGAGGTGGGTGGCGATTTGCTGACCATCGAAGCCGCCTTGATGCCGGGCAAGGGCGTCATCACCCGCACCGGTTCTCTGGGCGATGTGATGAAGGAGTCGGTTGAGGCTGCTCGTACCGTGGTGCGCAGCCGCTCTCGCCTGCTGGGTATCAAGGACGAGGTCTTTGAAAAGAAAGACCTGCACATCCATGTGCCTGACGGTGCTACCCCCAAAGATGGACCGAGCGCCGGTGCTGCCATGACGACGTCGATGGTGTCGGCCATGACGGGCATCCCGGTTCGAGCGGATGTGGCCATGACCGGTGAGATCACCTTGCGAGGCGAAGTGACGGCCATCGGTGGCTTGAAAGAAAAGCTGCTGGCCGCCTTGCGTGGTGGCATCAAGACTGTTTTGATCCCCGAAGACAACGTGAAAGACCTGCAGGACATTCCAGAGAATGTCAAAAACGGTCTGGAAATCGTGCCCGTCAAGTGGATTGACCAGGTCCTGGACATCGCACTGGAATCCAAACCGGTGCCTTTGAGTGACGAAGAGGTGGCTGCAGCGGCAGTGACTGCTGTGGCATCCACGGCGGCACCACAGACCGTCAAACATTGATGCAATTTTTCTGAGGCGACCTCAAAGTCGCCCGGATTTTGCATTACAATTTGCCTATTGCGGCGAACAAGGCATACAATGTCAAGTTCACTGAAATGCGGGAATAGCTCAGTTGGTAGAGCGCAACCTTGCCAAGGTTGAGGTCGCGAGTTCGAGCCTCGTTTCCCGCTCCAAATTTTCGAAAGAAGTTCCAACGTCTTTCATGTGATTGTCTTCATGCGGGAATAGCTCAGTTGGTAGAGCGCAACCTTGCCAAGGTTGAGGTCGCGAGTTCGAGCCTCGTTTCCCGCTCCAGTTTTTTTGAAAGACGGTGAGTCTTTCACCATCGGATTGAGGTGCAACAACACTTCTCATTCGTCAAAGTCTGATTTTGGCGCGATAGCAAAGCGGTTATGCAACGGATTGCAAATCCGTCTAGCCCAGTTCGACTCTGGGTCGCGCCTCCAAATACAGTTGCCTCAGCGGTTTAAGCCCTTGAGGCAATTTTTTTGGGCGCAATCGGTTCAATCAATTGGCCCTGGCCACCCAAACAGTGGCGCCTTCGGGTCCATAAAGTTCTGCGTGTGGCACTTCCCGTGCCAGTCTGAAGAAATCACCCGCTTTGAGGTGTTTGACCTCGTTGCCTACAGTCAGCCAGTATTCGCCCCGCACCACATGGGCGCTGACATCAAATGGGTGGGTGTGGGTGTCGAGTTTCAGATGGGCATCCCATTCACGGACGATGATTTCGTCAAAACCCTCGTCCAGCGATTGGGCGGTGAATGATTCCAGGGTCACGGATGTCATGGTGGGGTCCTTGGTGTTGTTCAAAGGGTGTTGTGCTTGTCAGCGGCGGCCTGCGGTGGCTCAAGCAGCCTGGTACCAATCCTTGACCGCAGCGACATACCGCTGAACGCCTTGCGCCACGGTGGCGGCATCCAGTGCCCCGTAAGACAGGCGCTGGTAATTGGCTTGGGCGGTATCGGTCAGACCGAAAGCAAACCCGGGGATGCTGGCGACCTTGTGTTTTTCCGTCATCGCCCGGTTGAAGGCCATGGCATCGGTCACGCCGGGCAACTTCATCAGCACATAAAACGCGCCTTGAGTGAGAGGAAACTGAACGAGATCGCCAAGGCCGTGCAGCGCCTGGTTGACCAGGCTGCGCACTTCGGCCAGGGCCTGCACTTTGGGTTGCACCCAGTCCCGGCCCAGCTTGAGCGCTTGCAAGGCGAGCAGCTGCGAGGGCACGGGTGCGCAGATCAGGTTGGTGTCCTGCACCTTGTTCATGGCGCCATACAAATCTGCAGGAAAGACCACATAACCCACACGCCAGCTGGCCATGCCGTAGTTTTTGGACATGGAATAAAACGACAGGGTGTGACCTTGTGCGCCGGGGATGGACGCCGGTGAAAAGTGCCGGACACCGTCGTAAGTGAAGTATTCGTAGGCTTCGTCGCTGAAGTGGTAAATGCCTGTTCGGGCGCACAAGGCATTGACGGCTCGGAGGGACTCTTCGCTGTAGACGGCTCCTGTGGGGTTGTTGGGCGAGACCGTGATGATGGCGCGGGTGCGGGGTGTGATGGCCGCAGCCAGCGCGTCCACATTCAGGCTCCAGTCATCGTTTGTGGGAACAGGGATGGGCGTGCAACCGCACATGCGGATGGCCATTTCCTGGTTGAAGTAAAAGGGCATCGGCAAGATGAATTCGTCACCGGGATCGGCCACAGCCAGCACGCAGTTCAAAAAAGCCATGTTGCTGCCAGCGGTGACCATCACCATCGATTCGGTGCCGCAGTGCACATGGTTTTCGTCGGCCAGCTTCTGGCGGAAGGCTTCGACCAAAGGCGGTATGCCGCTGACCGCCTGGTATTTGTGCAGTTGCTTGTCGGCCATGAGCTCGGGCAATGCCGAGATCGCCTGCTCGGGTGGGCCGTAGTTGACAACGCCTTGACCCAGAGAGATGGTGCCCGGATTGTTGCGCACCAGCGCAGCAATGGTGGGAATGATGGGGCTGTCGACCTGGTCCATGCGGGCAGATTGGCGCTTCATGTGGGGGTGGCTTTCCATGTCGGGTTGCGTGGGGAAGGCGAACTTATTTGCCGTTGATGGCCAGCAACTCCACCTCGAACAGAAGTGTGGCGTTGGGCGGTATCACGCCGCCCGCACCGCGCTCGCCATAGGCCGTGGCGGGTGGGCAGGTCAGTTTGGCACGGCCACCGACTTTCATGAGTTGCACGCCTTCGGTCCAGCAAGCAATGACCCGGTTGAGGGGAAATTCAATGGCTTCATTGCGCTTGTAAGAGCTGTCAAATTCCTTGCCGTCGGGCAGGGTGCCTCGGTAATGCACCTTCACCTTGTCGTTGGCTGTGGGGCTGGCACCCGTGCCGTCTTTGAGCGAGCGGTACACCATGCCCGATGCTGTGAGCTTGGCTCCCGGCTCTTGGGCGGCTGCGGCCGTGACCTTGTTTTGGGCCTGGGCTGCGCAGGTGGTCAGCAAGGCCAGGACGATGGAGGGCAAGAACAAAAAGGGTTTCATGGTGGAATTTTTACGCAATTGTTTTTGAACAGCATACGCCTTGGAGACAAGCGTTTACAACACGGATTCGCGCAAATGGGCCGTACCTGTGACCCGCCATTCGGCTCAGCCTTGGGAGGGTCAAGCAAAGGACCGTGCATGGGCCAGTTGTCCTAGACGCTTCGTGATGGCGTGAAACTCCGCCACGGTTTGATCGATGATTTGCCGTGCCGTCAGGACTTCATGCACAAGGCCGGCCGATTGCCCTGCCAAGGCGGGAGCGGCGTTCATGTTGCCGTCGAAATAAACCTCCTGAATGCCCTTGAAGGCATCTGGCCCCATCAAGCCCGCCTCATGCAGGTTTTGGGTGAACGGCGCTTTCAGTGCGCGGATGCAGGGTGTGGATTTGGTGTTGAGCATGTAGGTGCCCGTGGTCGAGGCGTCCACGATGGCCTGTTTGTAATGGCTGTGAACCGGGCTTTCGGCACAGGCCACAAAACGGGTACCCATCTGAATGGCCTCGGCTCCCAGTGCAAAGGCCGCGGCCATGCCGCGCCCATCCACAATGCCGCCGGCAGCGATCAGGGGCAGGTCTGTTTTTTCGCGAATGGCTTGCAGCAAAACCAGGGTGCTGACTTCTTCGGGGTTTTTGAAACCGCCGCCTTCCGAGCCTTCCACCACCAGACCATCCACGCCCGCATCGGCGCATTTGAGGGCTGCTTCCAGCGTGGGCACAGCATGGTAGACCGCGATGCCTGCGGCTTTCAGGGGCGCTACAAACTTGGCGGGACTGCCCGCCGAGGTGGTGACAAAGCGGATGCCAGATTCGCAGACATAGCGCAGCATGGCATCGTCTTTCAAAAAGCGGATCGGCAGGTTCACGCCAAAAGGCAAGCCGGATTCCAGCATGGCTGCGATTTCGCGTTGGCAGTTTTCGGTTTCACCCGAAGAGGTTTCGATGATGCCCAAGCCACCCGCACGCGAGACGGCCGAGGCCAGCGGACTGCGCGCGATCCATCCCATCGGGGCTTGCAAAATGGGGTAAGTGGCCCCGGTGTGTGCCAGTACGCGGTTCATGATCTGCTTTCTGTGAGAAAAATCCATCTTAAATGCCGCATCCTGGCCCTGAAGTCACCCACATGCCGCGCAGCCAGACGGTTTGTTCCTAAACTGCAGCCTCATTCACAGGAGATGGCTTCATGGCTTTGACGTTGTTCGCGTTTGACACCCCCAATGCCCGCAAAATCACCGTGGCGTTGGAAGAGATGGGCCTGCCTTACGCGGTTCAGGTGGTGGACATCACCCAAAACGAGCAGTTCGCCCCTGAGTTCTTGAACATCAGCCCCAACAACAAAATCCCCGCCCTGATCGACACCGATGGGCCAGAGGGACAGACACAGACGGTGTTCGAGTCAGGCGCCATCCTGATCTACCTGGCTGAAAAAACGGGTCAGTTCTTACCCGCCAAGGGGGCAGGGCGTGTGGCGGTGATGGAGTGGTTGATGTTCCAGGTGGGCGGGTTCGGTCCGGCCCCCGGGCAAGTCCACCACTACGCGGCTTTGACCAACGAAGCCGACAAAAACTATGGACTTGCGCGCTTCAAGACCGAAACCCTGCGCTTGTACGGTGTCATGAACCGCCGCCTGGCCATGCACGCCTTCTTTGCCGGGGACCTGTCCATCGCTGATTTCGCCATTTTGGGCTGGGTCTGGCGTCATCCCCGACACCAGGTGGATTTGTCAGTGTTTCCCCATGTTCAGCGTTGGTACGAGGCCATGATGGCACGGCCCGGGGTCAAGAAGGGCTTTGCGGTCGCGCTGCGCAGAGATTGAGGATGTGATAGCCTTGGCGGCCTTTTTTATGTGGCATGTGCACCCATTTGCCCTGAAATTAAGGTGGCAAGGGGGCACTTGCGGCAGAAGGCGTCCGTTCTTGTGGCTTAATATCGTTTTGCATTTTTTATCTGGAGCCATCGATGGGCAACAAAATCGTTACAGAAGCGGATCGTAAATTCACCCCCCCGCTGCCAACACTGCCAGGCGTGACCTTGCGCACCGGCGGCCGTGGCCAACGCGTGAGCCTGGAGCGCGGCGTCGCTACCCGCAGCAAGAAAAACCCAGGCAAGCGCTCCAAAAAAGGCGGTTGATCCTGGTAGCCCGGCTTTTGGCCGTGCCACAGCAAGCCACTGACGAACTCAGTGGCTTTTTTCGTTGGCCAAGAGTTGGCGAGACTCAAAGGCCGGATTGGCCGCTTGGCGTTGGATGGGTCAGGAGAGCAGGATGTTGATTTCTTATGGCATGGTGTTGGTGGCGGGCATCATGCCCGTGGTGTGTGCAGGCATCGCCAAATCCGGGTTCAAGGGTTATGACAACCGTGACCCCCGGGCCTGGCTGGCGCGGCAAACCGGGTTTCGGTCGCGTGCCAACGCTGCGCAGGCCAACTGTTTTGAAGCCTTTCCGTTTTTCGCCGTGGGTGTTGTCCTGGCCTTGCTCACAGGGGTCGACCCTCGAACGGTGGATGCCTTGTCGGTATTTTTTATCGCGGCTCGGGTGGCTTATGTGTTTTTCTACCTGCGTGACCAAGACAAGTGGCGCACCATGGTCTGGTCGGCCGCATACTTGACCGTGATCGCTTTGTATGCACTGGCCATGCTGAATTTGCAACTGGGCTGAGTCGGTCTAAGACCGTTCTCAAGGCACAATACAGACTCTGCCCCGGTGGTGAAACTGGTAGACACACCGGACTTAAAATCCGTTGCTTCCTGAAAAGGGGCGTGCCGGTTCGATTCCGGCTCGGGGCACCAAAGTACTCAAAAGCATCATCATGAACCACGACAACGCACCGTTTGAGATCCATGTGCATGGTGATGTGCCGATCAAACCCGGCACCGACCTCAAGTCCATTCAGGAGGCCCTCAAGCCCCTGTGGCACTACGCCGGGGCACGCACCTTGAGCGAAGGCTCGCTCAGTCTTTACGAAGAAGAGCCAGGGATCCGTTTTGATGCCAACACCCAACGCCTGCACATGTGCTGGACGGTGCGCGGCGATGAAGACTTCCGCATGGTCATGGACGATTTGTGCATGAACCTCAATGAGCTGTCCGCAGCGGGCACGCAGATCGAGGTGACTTTTTATGACACCGAATTCGACGATGAAGACGAGGCCAGCGGGGCCGAATCGCGCGATGATTTCGTGATGTTGTTTGTGGGACCGGACCCCGGCGCCATCATGCAAGCCCAGCGCGATTTGCTGGTGCACGATGTGGTGAACATGATGGAGCGCCATTTTGATGGCGCCGAGTTGTCCGGCGTGGTGACCGAAATTGACAAATTGTTCAGCCAGCGCTTTGACAGCCTGGTCAGCTCGCTGGACATCGGCAAGCCGCCTCGCGGGCCCGGTGGCGGCAACGGCCACGGCGGCGGCGGACGCCGTCCACGTCATTTGCACTGACATACAGCCCGCATGAAGCTCCAAGGCTTTCGTGATGCCCTGAACCCCGGGGTGCGTTTGCGCGAGGTCTTGGGCTGGGCCATGTACGATTTCGCCAATTCCGGGTATTCGACCGTGGTGATCACGGCGGTGTTTGCCGCTTATTTTGTGGGTGGCGTGGCCGATGGCGCCGATTGGGCCACATTGGCCTGGACTTCGGGCTTGAGCCTGTCGTATCTGATCGTCATGCTCACCATGCCCGGTTTGGGCGCATGGGCCGATCGGGTGGCCGGTAAAAAACGCTTGCTGATGTGGGTGACCGCCGGGTGTGTGCTCAGCACGGCGGCTTTGGCCTTGGTGGGGCCGGGGCAGGTGGCGTTGGGCTTGTTCATTTTGGTGCTGTCCAATACTTTCTTTTCTTATGGTGAGTCGCTGACCGCTTCGTTTTTGCCCGAGTTGGCCAAGCCCGAGGCCATGGGCCGCGTGAGCGGCTGGGGTTGGTCCTTGGGCTACGTTGGCGGCATGCTCACGTTGGGGGTGTGCCTGGTCTATGTGCTGGCCGCGCAGGCGCGCGGCGAGTCGGGCGCTCAGTTTGTGCCGGTGACCATGCTGATCACGGCCGCTGTGTACGGCGCTGCGGCCTGGGTCACTTTTGCCTTGCTGCGCGAGCACTCGCCAGCCCGGCCCCAAGCGCCGGTGCAGTCGGTCATGCAAAGCCTGCGGCACTTGCGCCAGACCTTGCGTGAGGCCTTGCCTTACCGCGACTTCACCCAATTGCTGGCTTGTGCTGTGGCTTACCAGGGTGGTGTGGCGGTGGCCATCACCTTGGCCGCGATTTATGCCGAGCAGGTCATTGGTTTTCAGCCGCAAGAAACCATGGTGCTGATCTTTGTGCTCAACATCGCGGCTTTTGTCGGTGCCTTGGTGTTGGGCCATGTGCAAGACCGCTTGGGGCACAAGTTGACGCTGTCACTGACCCTGCTGGGGTGGGTGGCCACTTGTTTCATCGCCGCGTTGTCTGCCGACAAAGCCACGTTCTGGTGGGCGGCTGCGATGGCCGGTTTGTGCATGGGTTCGAGCCAGTCTGCTGGCCGAGCCATGGCCGGTTTGATGGTGCCCCCACACCGCTTGGGCGAATTTTTCGGCCTGTGGACTTTTGCCATCCGGCTGGCCAGCATTTTGGGGCCCTTGACGTATGGCCTGATCACCTGGCTGAGCGAGGGCAACCAGCGCTTGGCGATTGGCTCGACCTCTTTGTTGTTCGTGTTGGGCCTGGTGTTGTTGATGCCGGTCAACGTCGAGCGCGGTCGCCTGGCTGCGCAAGCGACAAGCTGACCTGGACCTTCAGCCTCAGCGCATCAGGTTGGCAGGGCGGCCGATACCGCTTGGCAAACACCGGGTGGCAGGCCCAGCCAGCGCTTGGCAGCGGCTTGCAAGCCCTTCAGGTCACCGGTGGTCAGCAGGTGCGTGCGAGGCTGTGTGGCGGCCTGTCCTTGGTGCAGAAGGCCTGCTGCGGCCAGCAAGCGGCGGGTCTGGCGGGCCACGGGTTCGCCGGTGGAAACCCATTGAACATCCGGTCCCAACAGGTTTCGCAAAGTGTTTTCGACGAACACATAGTGGGTGCAGCCCAGAACCAGCGTGTCGATCTCACCGGGCTGCGAACCAAAACGGCCCATGGCCTGCGTGTAGGTTTGCAACAGTTCGACGATGCGCTGCTCTGCGCTGAACGTTTGGTCGGGCAGGGTGCTTTGTTCGATGGCCAGGGCCAGGCCATTGCAGGCCTGCACCACAAAATGGGCCTCTCCTTGCACGCTGGCCAGCAGGCGGGCAAATTTATCGCTGCCCACGGTGCCACGCGTGGCGATGACGCCAATGTGGCGGGTCCGGCTCAGGGCCAAGGCCGGTTTGAGCGCGGGCTCTACCCCCACCAGCGGCAGTGTCGGGTGCCGGGTGCGCAGCTCGTGGATGGCCGCGGCCGTGGCGGTGTTGCAGGCCACCACCAGGGCTTTGATGTGGTGCTGCGTCAGCAGCTGTTCGGTGATCGCGTGGCTGCGCTGGCGGATGAAGGTTTCGCTTTTTTCGCCGTAGGGTGCATGCGCGTTGTCAGCGAGGTAGACAAAGCGCTCGTGCGGTAATTCTGCTTGCAGTGCCTGCAACACGCTCAGGCCGCCAATACCGCTGTCAAAAACGCCGATGGGGCGCGGGTCGGTGCTCATGTTGGGGCGTGGCTCCAGCAGGCTTTCAAAAAAGGCCGCTTGCGCGGCCTGTTGGAGCGGTGAGCCATCAGTTGGCGTGGATGCCAATGCCTTTGAACTCGCCGGTGGCGATGCGCTTTTGCCATTCGGCCGGGCCGGTGATGTGGGCGCTGGTGCCGCCCGCGTCCACGGCCACCGTCACGGGCATATCGACCACGTCGAATTCGTAAATGGCTTCCATGCCCATGTCGGCAAAGCCGACCACCTTGGCGTGTTTGATGGCTTTGGACACCAGGTACGCTGCACCGCCCACGGCCATCAGGTAAGCGCTCTTGTGCTTCTTGATGGCTTCGATGGCGACGGGGCCGCGCTCGGCCTTGCCGATCATGGCGATCAGGCCGGTTTGGGCCAGCATCATTTCGGTGAAGCCGTCCATGCGGGTGGCGGTGGTCGGGCCAGCGGGGCCGACGGCCTCGTCGCCCACGGGGTCGACCGGACCGACGTAATAGATCACGCGGTTGGTGAAGTCCACAGGCAGTTTTTCGCCCTTGGCCAGCATGTCCTGGATGCGCTTGTGCGCGGCGTCACGGCCCGTCAGCATCTTGCCGTTGAGCAAGAGCGTTTGGCCGGGCTTCCAGGCGGCGACTTGCTCGGGGGTGAGGGTGTTGAGGTCCACGCGCTGGCTCTTTTCGGTGTCGGCCGTCCAGCCCACGTTGGGCCACAGGTCGAGCGAAGGCGCTTCGAGGTAGCTGGGGCCCGAGCCGTCGAGCACAAAGTGCGCGTGGCGCGTGGCCGCGCAGTTGGGGATCATGGCCACGGGCTTGCTGGCCGCGTGGGTGGGGTACATCTTGATCTTGATGTCGAGCACGGTGGTCAGGCCGCCCAGGCCTTGCGCACCAATGCCCAAGGCATTGACCTTGTGGTACAGCTCCAGACGCATCTCTTCCACCTGGTCGAGCTTTTCGCCTTTGCTCGATTTTTCGAGCAGCTGGTACATGTCCAAGTCGTCCATCAGGCTTTCCTTGGCCATGAGCACAGCTTTTTCGGCGGTGCCGCCGATGCCGATGCCCAGCATGCCGGGCGGGCACCAGCCAGCGCCCATGGTGGGCACGGTTTTCAGCACCCAGTCCACCACGCTGTCGCCGGGGTTGAGCATGATCATCTTGGACTTGTTTTCGCTGCCGCCGCCTTTGGCCGCCACGGTCACGTGCACATGGTGGCCGGGCACGATCTTGGTGAAGATCACGGCAGGTGTGTTGTCCTTGGTGTTTTTGCGGTTGAAGTGCGGGTCAGACACGACCGAGGCACGCAGCATGTTGTCCGGGTGGTTGTAGCCGCGGCGCACGCCTTCGTTGACGGCATCTTCCAGGCTGCCGGTGAAACCGTCGAACTTGACGTCCATGCCGACTTCGAGGAACACGTTGACGATGCCGGTGTCCTGGCAAATTGGGCGGTGACCGAACGCGCTCATCTTGCTGTTGGTCAGGATCTGCGCAATCGCGTCCTTGGCGGCCGAGCTTTGCTCGCGCTCGTAAGCGCTGGCCAGGTGCGAGATGAAGTCAGCCGGGTGGTAGTAGCTGATGTATTGCAGCGCAGCGGCGACGGATTCGATCAGGTCGTCTTGTTTGATCAGTGTGGTCATGGTGGAGGGTATTCCGTGAAAATCAAAAATCAGTCGTTGTCAGGTGTTGGCAGGTGCTTTCAGGCCGTTCAGTGTGCCTTGTCGTGGTGCGACATGAGGCGGTCGGCATAGGCAATGGCGATGGCGCTGAGCAGGAAAGCCATGTGGATCAGGGTCTGCCACATCAGCACTTTTTCGTCGTAGTTGGCGGCGTTGATGAAGGTTTTGAGCAGGTGGATGGAGCTGATGCCGATGATGGCCGTGCCCAGCTTGACCTTGAGCACCGAGGCGTTCACATGGTCCAGCCACTCGGGCTGGTCAGGGTGGCCTTCCAGGTTCAGGCGCGAGACAAAGGTTTCGTAGCCGCCCACGATGACCATGATCAGCAAGTTGGAGATCATGACCACGTCAATCAAGGCCAGCACCACCAGCATGATGATGGTTTCGTTGAGCGCGGTGATGGGCGCGTCGGTTTTGTAGCCGATGCTGCTGATCAGCGCTTGCAGCGCGGTTTGACTGCCAAACGCCGCCTCAAGCAGGTGCACCAGTTCCACCCAAAAATGGAACACATACACGGCTTGCGCGGCAATCAGGCCCAGGTACAGGGGCAATTGCAGCCAACGGCTGGCGAAGATGAAATTGTTCAGGGGGCTCAGGGAACTTTTTCTCGGTGGCGTGGGTGTGGACATGGTTTTCCTGGGTGCGAAGTCTGCGACTTTTGGCAAACCTGAATTTTAGGGCTTAGTTGGACCGCCTCAGCGGGCCGCCGTGCAAGCCTGATGTCAGTCAGTGCTTTGTAAGAGCGAAAGCCGACATTTGCACCAGTTTCAAAAAACGTCACGCCATTGAGGAGACAAATCCGATGAGTTCCACCATTTACCAACCCAGCGCCGACTTCGTCAAAAACGCCCATGTGTCCGGCATGGCCGCCTACGAAGCGCTGTGCAAGGAAGCCGAAACCGACTACCAAGCTTACTGGGGCCGTCTGGCCAAAGAGCTGATCACCTGGAAGGCGCCTTTCACGAAGGTGCTGGACGAGTCCAACGCGCCATTCTTCAAGTGGTTTGAAGACGGCACGCTGAACGCCTCCTACAACTGCCTGGACCGCAACGTCGAAAAAGGCCTGGGCGACAAGACCGCGATCATTTTTGAAGCCGACGGCGGTGAAGTGACCAAAGTCACCTACAGCCAGTTGCTGGCCAAGACCTGCCAATACGCCAATGCCTTGAAGAGCCTGGGCATCAAGAAGGGCGACCGCGTCGTCATCTACATCTCCATGTCCATTGACGGCGTGGCTGCCATGCAGGCCTGCGCACGCATCGGTGCGACCCACTCGGTGGTGTTCGGTGGCTTCTCGGCCCAGTCCCTGCGCGACCGCATCGAAGACACGGGCGCTGTGGCCGTGATCACCGCCGACAACCAGGTGCGCGGCGGCAAGCTGCTGCCGCTCAAGTCCATCGTGGACGAAGCCATCAACCTGGGCGGTTGCGGCTCGATCAAGAATGTCTTGGTCGTCAAGCGCTCGGGCGCTGACATCGCCATGACCGCTGGCCGCGACCTGTGGATGGCCGACTTGGCCGATCAGCAAACCACCACCTGCGAGCCCGAGTGGGTCGGTGCCGAGCACCCCCTGTTCCTGCTCTACACCTCCGGCTCCACCGGCAAACCCAAAGGTGTGCAGCACAGCACCGGCGGCTACCTGCTGCACGCGGCGCTGACCACCAAGTGGACCTTTGACCTCAAGGCCGACGACGTGTTCTGGTGCACGGCCGACATCGGCTGGGTCACCGGCCACACCTACATCACCTATGGCCCCTTGGCCTTGGGCGGCACCGAGATCGTGTTCGAGGGCGTGCCCACCTACCCCGATGCCGGCCGCTTCTGGAAGATGATCCAGGACCACAAGGTCTCTATCTTCTACACCGCGCCCACCGCCATTCGCTCGCTCATCAAGGCCGCCGAGTCCAACGACGCCGTGCACCCCAAGAGCTACAACCTGAGCAGCTTGCGCCTCTTGGGCTCGGTTGGCGAGCCGATCAACCCCGCCGCTTGGGAGTGGTACCACCAGCATGTGGGCGGCGGTCGCTGCCCGATCGTCGACACCTTCTGGCAAACCGAAACCGGTGGCCACATGATCACCCCACTGCCAGGCGTGACCCCCATGGTGCCCGGCTCTTGCACCTTGCCTTTCCCCGGTATCCAGGCCGCCATCGTGGACGAGACGGGCAAAGACATGCCCAATGGCCAAGGCGGCATTTTGGTCGTGAAAAAGCCATGGCCTTCGATGATTCGCACCATCTGGGGTGACCCTGAGCGTTTCAAGAAGAGCTACTACCCTGAAGACTTCAAGGGCAAGTACTACCTGGCGGGCGACGGCGCGATCCGCGACGAGAAAACCGGCTACTTCACCATCACCGGCCGCATCGACGACGTGCTGAACGTCTCCGGTCACCGCATGGGCACCATGGAAATCGAATCGGCCTTGGTCAGTTGCACCGAGCTGGTGGCCGAAGCCGCGGTGGTGGGCCGTCCCGACGACACCACGGGTGAGGCGATTTGCGCCTTTGTGGTGCTCAAGCGCGCGCTGCCCAACACTGAAGAGGGCAAGGCGATTGCCAAGCAGTTGCGCGACCACATCGCCAAGGAAATCGGCCCCATCGCCAAGCCCAAGGACATCCGCTTTGGTGAGAACTTGCCCAAGACCCGTTCGGGCAAGATCATGCGCCGTTTGCTGCGTTCGCTGGCCAAAGGCGAAGAGATCACGCAAGACATCTCCACCCTGGAAAACCCCGCCATCCTGGGGCAGCTGGGTCAGGCTTATTGATTGGTTTGGACAGTCATAAAAAAACGGCAGCCTGCGCTGCCGTTTTTTTTGATCCGCCGCCAGTGGGCGTCACCTGCTGGGTCGATGGGCGTTGACTGGGCCCTACCGATCACCCTGGGTGTGCGGATGTCAGCTCTTCATCGCCAGCCCCAGCCGTTCAATCACCGCTTTTTCCGATTGGTAAGTGTTGCGTATGAACTGGGTGTATTCCTCGGTGCCCATGTAGATCACCGACTGGTCGTATTTGTCAAAGCTGGCGAGCACGGCCGGATCTTGCAGGGTTTGTTTGAAGGCGTCGTGCAGTTTCTTGACCACGGCCGGGTCCATGCCCTTGGGGCCGCCGATGCCAAAGGGGGAGTCGGACACGGTGTCATAGCCCAGCTCGTTGAGGGTGGGGACGTTGGGCCAGCGCTTGGTGCGCTTGCTGCCGTAGGTGGCCAGGAGACGCATCGTACCTGCTTCGACCTGCGGTGCCCAGCCTGTGGCATCGCTGTGGGACATGACATGACCGCCCAGCACAGCCTGAATCCCGTCGGCGCTGCCCTTGAAGGGCACATGTGTCAGCTCGATCTTGGCTTTGCTGGCGAATTCCGCAAAGGCCAAATGCGGCGTGGTGCCGTTGCCTGTGGAGCCGTAGGTGAATTTTCCGGGGTTGGCTTTGGCAAAGGCCACCAGGTCGGCGATGGACTTGATGGGCGAGTCGGCCCGCACCACGATGCCGAAGGTGTAGCCCGTGAGGCAGGCGATGTAGGTGAAGTCCTTGAGCGGATCGAACTGCATCTTTTGCATGTGCGGCAGACGCGCGACGCCGATGGTGATTTGCGAGAGGGTGTAGCCATCGGGCTGGGCGCGGACCAACTCATTGGGGCCCAGCATGCCGCTGGCCCCGGGCTTGTTTTCAATGATCACCTGGCCGCCCAGCGCCTTGCTGGCGCTTTCGGCCAGGGCCCGCATCACGGCGTCGCTGGAGCCGCCAGCGGGCCAAGGGCAAATCAGTTTGATGGGCTTGGCCGGAAAGGCCTGCGCTTGCGACAGGCTTGGAAACGCCAGGCTGGCTGCCGCAGCGGCCGAGGCTTGAACGAAGGTTCGACGGGGAAGCTTGTGCGAGTTCAAAAAGGTCTCCTTGGAATGGAAACCCGATTGAATGCGATGTTTTTTCGCACGGCAAGAGGGCAAACCTGTGGTGCCGCCTTGCAAAGGTCACCCCGGTGACTGACGGGTTTTTCAGGCCGCTGGCTTGGCCTTGGGCGCTCGGCCCATCAGGTAAAACTCGGGGTTGGGCATCATGCCGCTGAAACTGGCCATGCGGTTGGAGAGGCCAAAGAAGGCGGTGATGGCCGCGATGTCCCAGATGTCCTCGTCGTTGAAGCCGTGGGCGTGCAGGGCGGCAAAATCGGCTTCTTCGACCTCGTCGGACCGTTGGCAAACCTTCATGGCGAAGTCCAGCATGGCGCGTTGGCGTGGGCTGATGTCGGCCTTGCGGTAGTTGATGGCGACTTGGTCGGCCACCAAAGGCTTTTTCTCGTAAATGCGCAAGATCGCCCCGTGCGCCACCACGCAATACAGGCAGTTGTTGGCCGCACTGGTGGTGGTCACGATCATCTCGCGCTCGCCTTTTGTGAGGCCACTCTCGCGCCCGACCGACTCGGGCAGCATCAGCGCGTCGTGGTAGGCAAAAAACGCCCGCCATTCGGCCGGACGCCGCGCAAAGGCCAGAAACACATTAGGCACAAAACCGGCTTTTTCCTGCACTTCCAGCACCTTGGCGCGGATGTCCTCGGGCAAATCCTGGATTTCGGGGGCAGGGTAGCGGGGTGGGGTGGCCGGTGTGGGTGTGCTCATGGTGTCTCCTGTTGGGCAATCCATTGATTATGCTCACGGCTCTTAAAGGAATCTGTCATGTCCAAAACACCGATTGAACAAGCCCGCGAAGCCCACGCCGACGATGCCGCTTTCCAGGCGGGCCTGGCCACCCGCAGCCAGGTCATGGGCGCTGAATACGTGGACCGTGCCTTGGGCGCCGCCACCGACTACACCCAGCCCATGCAGGAATTCATCACCCGCAACGCCTGGGGCAATGTCTGGCAGCGCCCCGGCCTGGACCTGAAAACCCGCAGCCTCATCACCGTGGCCATGCTCACGGCGCAAGGCAAACACCAGGAACTCAAAGCCCATGTGCGCGGCGCTTTGACCAATGGCGCCACCCCGGAAGAAATCCGCGAACTCATGCTGCACGCCACCGTTTACTGCGGCTTTCCGACCGCGATCGACGCGTTCAGGACAGCGGCTGAGGTGATTGAAGGACAGAAGCGAGCTGAAGCTGTTCTTTACAAGTAGCGGGCCATTCGAAAGCGCACGCGGCTTAGAACTTCGTTGTATTGGTTTTCCAGCCGCGTTTGATCACGCTCCACATTCAGGCCATCCCAATTGAGTTGGGCGGCCTGGACTTCTTTCAGGCCGGAGCTGAGTTCTGCGGCTTGCCGGATCGCTGCATCACTTTTCTGGCCATGCCAAGCATCGAGCTCTGACCACGCTTGATTGATTTGATTGCGGGTAAATTCCGACAATTGTCTGGCCCTTTCTGCGAGGTCTGCCGTTGCATCTGGGGGGAACAGTGCACGGCCTTCGTCAAAGGCTTTCCAAATACGAGTTGATGCTTTGGCACTATGTTTGAAGAGAATTTTTTCAACCCCCAATGTGCCTTGAAAATCCTGGTCCTTTTTCAAGCGTAAAGCGGCTGCACGTTGTTGTTCGGGGCGTGAGAGTGGTTGCCATCCAATGGGGTGAAATTCTGGCTGATTCGATAAAAGCGGCAGTGAAACATTAGTTAGTCGGTAAATGACACCCGGTTTTGGTGAAAACTTGATCGGCAGATATTTTCCATCCCCGTCGACGTAGCAAGTTGCAAAAAAACTGGCCACATCAAAGTTGCTGGTGACGTCTATCAAATCTGTACTCAGTCCGTAGTGCTGTGCCAGCCCTTTTTTGTCAATGTGCACAGGTGCATCAAAAAGCAGAAATTTGGAACAGTGTTCGACAAATGGGTGATCTCCAATGGCCTCTTCAAAAGCAGCTCGCCTGCAAAGCGCCAGCAATTGTTCCGGAAGGTGCTTGGCGCGGGCCAACGTGGGCACACAAGGGCTGTAGACCTGGGTTTGTCCACGGTACATGTGAACGGACATTTCAACACCCGATCTCAACACGGTTCTGCCATGCTCATCCGTTATGAGGTGGAGCCCTTCAACATCCGAGAAAACAATGCCGGAAGGCCCGCCCACCGTGAAAGTCTTACCCGTATTGACTTCCGCTATGCCGAGGTGCGGCCGTAACGCGTCAAGTGTGCGTAATGGGCTAAATTGAATGGCGACCTTGGCGTACCCGTTGTTGTTCATGCTTGGCAGTGAAGTTGGTTTTGATAATTTCTTTGAGCGCTTTGCTCAAATGCTGTTCAAATTTCCCCGTCAAATTTTAATTACAAAGAGCTAATAAAAGATGCTTGACCCCAGCAGATAAGCCCGATGGGCCATTTCAAAGTGCGATACTTCAAGCCGCCCATTGGGCGTAATCAACTCACACATGAACCACCTGTTTCAAGCCTTGTCCGCCCGCGTAGACGAGTGGCGTCAATCCCGGTACGCATGCCCAGACTACCCAGCCATTGCCGAAATTCTGGACTTTGCGCTGGAAGACCCCACCACGGACCAGCTGCGCTATCTGCGCCGGGCGCAATTTAGGGCGCTTGAAACCTATTGGTATCTGCGCTTGGTGCTTAACACACCGCGCATACCCGACTTGTACGTCAACCTTTTCCCCAAGCCCAAGGATCGGCGCGAGGCCATGGGCCTGACCTCCCGTGAAATCGTAGACATGATTGCCGATGATGGCCTGGAGTCTGTGCTTGAGCAGGTGCAAACCAACAATGCATTTGTTCGCCAGCACAAACTCGAAAGCCTGCGCGAAACCTTCTCGCTGGACTACCCCAGCTATATCTTGGCGCTGGCCATGGGCGCGGGCAAAACCATCCTAATGGGCTCCATCGTCGCCACAGAATTCGCTATGGCGCTGGAATACCCCGAAGGGCCGTTTGTTCAGAATGCACTGATTTTTGCGCCGGGCAAAACCATTTTGAGCGCTTTGCGCGAGCTGGCCGATATCCCGTTTGACCGATTACTGCCCGCCCGCCTGCACAAACCGTTTGCGGCCAGCCTCAAGTTGACCTTCACCCGCGATGGCGACAAGCAAATCCCCATCACCTTGGGCAGCAGCTTTAACGTCATTGTCACCAACACCGAAAAAATCCGAATCCAGAAACCAACCGTGCGTAACACCGCGCAAAGTCGTCTTTTTGCAGGCACCAAAGACGAAGAAGCCACGGCCATGGCCAACTTGCGCTTGCAGGCCATTGCTTCGCTGCCGAATTTGGCGGTTTTTTCGGACGAAGCACACCACACCTATGGCCAGAAGCTGCTGGGCAAGTGGGAAAAAGACAAAGAAACCGGCGAACTGGTGTTCAAGGACGACGGCATCAAGAAAGTCCGCCGCACCATCGACTACTTGGCTCAAGAAACCAACTTGATCGTCACCATCAACGCCACCGGCACCCCTTACTTTGAACGGCAGCCGCTGCGTGATGTGGTCGTTTGGTACGGGCTGGGCGAGGGCATCCGTGACGGCGTACTCAAAGAACTGGCAGGTGGCATCAAGGTGCTGGAGCTGGGCGACGGCGAGGCCGAGCGCATGGTGCAAAGCGTGATTGACGACTTTGTGAAGGACTACTGGGCCGTGCGCCTGGAAAACGGTGCGCCCGCCAGGCTGGCTCTGTACTTTCCCAACTTGGAAACCCGCGACGAGCTGCGCCCCGCCATCGAATCTGCACTGTTGTCCCACGGCATTGGGCCGGACACACTGCTGGCCGTCGACAACAAATCCAGTGAAGCCTTGAGGCGCTCTTTTGAAGCCGTGGCCCGCGACCCTGCGGCCCTGCACCGCGTGCTGCTGCTCGTCAACATGGGCACAGAAGGCTGGAACTGCCCCAGCCTGTTTGCCTGCGCACTGGTGCGCAAACTGGCCACCAGCAACAACTTTGTTTTGCAAGCCGCCACCCGCTGTCTGCGCCAAGTGCCCGGCAACACCCGGCCAGCCCGTGTGTACCTGACGGCCAGCAACAAAAAAACGCTGGAAGACCAGCTGACCGAAACCTATGGCACCAGCCTCAAGGCGCTGGACACCCAGCAAGCCGAGCGGGTTGAAAAAACCATCCACCTGCACAAGCCGCATCTGCCGCCGCTGCTGATCAAAAAACGCGTGTTGCGCATCCAGCGCAAAGCAGCGCCCGCAGACATGGCCCCCTTGTCGTTCACCTTGCCCGCTACAGCGGCTCCTGTTGGTCCGGTGGTGCAAACCTGGAGCCCGGTGCTCACGGCCAGCGGCGACACCCGCATTCAGCGGCTCGATGCGGGCGATGTGGTGCTGGACGCCTACACCCCCACGCTCGACTGCTACACCGCAGCGGCCCGCCTGGCCGCCAGCCACCATCTGCCCACGCCCGAGCTGCTGGCCGCATTGCGCCCGGTGTACCCAGCGCAAGAAGTGCCCGAGCACCACATTGACGCCCTGGGCCAGCAAATCGAGGCTCAGCGCAACCAATACGAAGAAGCTTGGGACGAAATCGAAGTGGCCGTGGCGCTGGTCAAAGCCGATGGTTTTGACCGAGCCGAAGTCAACGGCGTGCCGGTCTACACCGCCCGCATCAGCTTTGACAAGAAAAACCAGGATCTCTACAAAACCGCTGCCGAGACCGCCGACGCCGCCCATGCGCTGCAAAACAGCTTTCATTACGAGGGCTACAACTTCGACTCCAACCCTGAAGCCGAATTTTTGGACTGGACCCTGGGCCTGCTGCAAGCGCACCCGCACCAGATTGAGGGCCTGTGGTTCACCGGCGGTTTGACCGATGCGGGCAAAACCGACCTGCGCGCCGAATACTTGGGCGACGATGGCCGCTGGCACACTTACACGCCCGACTTTGTGCTGCGCCGTGCCGATGGCAAGCACCTGGTGGTCGAAGTCAAAAGCGACAAACTCAGCCCCGACATCCACGCCGACATGGCCCGCCTTGCCGCTGGCGAAGCCCCGCAAACCCTGGAAGGCCGCAAAGCCGTGGCCCTCAAGCGCTGGGAACAACTCAACCCCGACCGGCTCAGCTACCACGTCATGTTTGCCGATACCGCCTTGCACGACGCGGGCAAGAAAGTGGTGATGGACTTCATCACCAACGCCGCTGCCGCAGTGGACGTGTTGAGCCGCATGCCCGCTGACTTCATGGCCGAAGGCCGACAAGACACGCCGCCGCAGGAGCGCGAGTCGTTTTGAGCGTGAGCCTTGCACCATCCGCTGCCCCAATTGCTGCCATCCAAAAAAATACAAAGCCTATGAGCACCCCCAAAAGCACCCCGAACAGCACACCGCCCAGCGCCCCGACCAGCGCGTCAGCGCCCGCTCGCAAAAAAGCCACCGAAGTCACCGTGGGCCGCGCCAAAGGCCGTCCCATGCTCAGCTGGGTGGGCAAAAAACCATTGGGCCGGGTCACGGCCTTCCCGGCCCAGCATGTTGAGCGGTTTGGTGCAGGGGATGCGAACAGCCCTTTGCCCGCATCCGGCGCGGACTGGACCCATTGGCCCAAAGACCTGCCGCAAGGCGGCTTGCTCTACCACGGTGACAACAAAGAGGTCTTGGCGCACCTGCTGGCCAACGGGTTTCGCGGCCAGGTCAAGCTGATTTACATCGACCCGCCGTTTGACAGTGGGGCCGACTACGTGCGCAAAGTGCAACTGCGCGGCCCCAAAGGTACGCTCAAGATCGACGGCGAAGACTACGCTTTAGGCGAACAGGTGCAGTACACCGACATCTGGAGCAACGACAATTATTTGCAGTTCATGTACGAGCGGCTGTTGATGTTGAAGGAGCTACTTTCCCCGGATGGTGCCATTTATTTGCACTGCGATCCTTCTCGAAGTAGCTACTTACGCTTGATGATGGATGAGGTGTTCGGATCGGACAATTTTTCCAATGAAATCGTTTGGCACTACTACAACAAAATGCAAGGGAATATTGGACGATTTGCATCCAATCACGACACAATTTTGTCTTATCGAAATGGTGAACGGTTGGATTTCACAACGATTCGAGAAGCTCGTGAACACAAGAAAACCCAACAAAAGCGCGTCTGGGATTCTGCTTCCAAAAGTCTTAAGCAAGCTAGGGATGAACACGGGAACCTTATCTATTACGAAGATACAGAACGCACAATTGATGATGTTTGGCGATTGCCCTATTTGATGCCGGCGGATCAAACGGAAAAGCTTGAGTACCCAACCCAAAAGCCAGAGACTGTCATCGAACGCGTTATTAGGTCATCTAGCAACACGGGCGACCTTGTCCTCGATTGCTTCATCGGCTCAGGAACCACTGCCGCCGTCGCCCAAAAACTCGGCCGCCGTTGGATTGGCTGTGACATCAACAAGGGCGCCATTCAGACCACTGCCAAGCGCCTGCAAGGCGTGATGCAAGAGCAAGCTGCTGCTCTGGAAGCTGCCACCCGACAAGGCGAATTGATGGCCCGCGACGATGCCGAGCCGACCCCCGCGCAGCTGGGTTTCAGCACCTGGCGCGTCAATGATTACGACCTGCACATCCAGCACAACGAGGCGGTGGAGTTGGCCTGTGAGCACTTGGGCATCACCCGCACCCGCACCGATCCGTTTTTTGACGGCACACGCGGCAAGATGTTGGCCAAAATCATTCCGCTCAACCACCCGCTCACGCCGATTGACCTGGAAGCGCTGCGCACCGAACTCAAAAACCGGCCCGAAGAAGAGCGCGATCTGTTGGTGGTCAGCTTGGGGCAAGAGCACAAGGCCCGCGAGTGGGTCGAGCACTACAACCACAACCGACCGATCAACAAAATCCACCTGATCGAGTTGCGCACCGACCGCAAGGCCGGTGGCTTCATCAAGCACGAGGCCATGTCGGTGCAGGCCAGCGCCGTGCGCGAGGGCGATAAGCTGATTGTGCAAATCGACGATGTGGTCTCGCCCAGCATCATCGCCCGGCTGGATTTGCAAGAGGGCATTTTCCGCGCGCAGATTCCGGACTGGCGTGCGGTGGTCGATTGTGTATTGATCGATGCCTCGCACGACGGCAGCGTGTTCAACGTGAGTCTGGCCGATGTGCCTGAGCGCAAGAAAGACTTGGTCAGTGGACGCTATGAATTGGCTGCGCCTGAGGCAGGCACGGCGGTGGCGGTCAAGGTGATTGATATGTTGGGTGAGGAGCGGGTAGTGGTGCTGTCTGTGTGAGTAGCTTGCTCCTATCCCCGCATCAATTTTTGAATTAAATCCGCCGCCCCCGTGGCTTCGTATTTGCGCATGAGCTTGACGCGGTAAATCTCCACCGTGCGGTGGCTGATGCCCAGTGCGCGGCCAATTTCCTTGCTGGTGAGGCCATCCATCAGGTGGGCGGCGACTTCGCGTTCGCGGGCGGTGAGTTCGGCCTTGACGGGTTTGCGGGCTGACAGGTCTTCAAAGGTCCAGATGCCCGCTTCGTGTGGCGCGTCGCGGTTGAGTGCCCGGCCTGTCACATGGCACCAGAAGGTTTCTCCTTTGAAGCGCCCGTCCACCCGTTTCATCACCCGGTCGTCGGCATACACGCCCTTGGCGTTCAGGATGGGCGCGATGCGCTGGCCGGTGCGCTCGTACTCGTCGGCGCTGGGGTAGAGCAGCTGAAAGCTTTGGCCGATCAGTTGCGCCTTGCTCACACCAAACATCTCGCACACCCGCTGGTTGCAGTCGACGATGGCGCGGTTGCGCGACAGCACCAGGCCGATGGGGGCCAGGTCAAATGCAAGGCGGTAATCGATGTCCTGGGTCATGTGGGCATGACTGCCCCTAGGGCAGCCCTCTACGAAAAACTACGTATGTGATTACGTAGTATCGTAGCGTTTTCATCCTTTCCTGGAGACCGGTGTGAACAAGATTTATCCCTCCGCAGCCGAGGCCCTCAAGGGCATCGTCGCTGACGGGCAACTCATTGGCGTGGGCGGCTTTGGCCTGTGCGGCATTCCCGAGGCGCTGATCGATGCGCTCAAGGACAGCGGCGTGCAGAACCTGACTGCGATTTCCAACAACGCGGGCGTGGACGATTTTGGTCTGGGCAAGCTTTTGCAGACGCGCCAGATCAAGAAAATGATCGCGTCCTATGTGGGCGAGAACAAGGAGTTCGAGCGCCAATACCTGGCCGGCGAGCTGGCCCTGGAGTTCACACCCCAAGGCACGCTGGCCGAGAAGCTGCGTGCGGGCGGCGCGGGCATTCCGGCCTTCTTCACCAAGACCGGCGTGGGCACCCTGGTGGCCGAAGGCAAGGAGCTGCGCGAGTTTGATGGCGAGACCTATGTGATGGAGCGTTCGCTGGTGCCCGATGTGTCGCTGGTCAAAGCGCACCGCGCCGACAAGTCCGGCAACCTGCAGTTCCGTTACACCTCGCGCAACTTCAACCCGGCGGTGGCCATGGCCGGCAAGATTTGCGTGGTCGAGGTCGAAGAGATTGTGGAAACCGGCGCCATGCACCCCGACAGCGTGCACCTGCCTGGCATTTATGTGCACCGCATCGTGCTGAACGCGAAACCGGAAAAGCGCATCGAAAAACGCACCATCACTGAAAAGGCGGGAGTCTGATATGAGCTGGAGTCAAGACCAAATGGCCGCCCGTGCGGCCCACGAACTGGAAGACGGTTTTTATGTGAACCTGGGCATCGGCATCCCCACGCTGGTGGCCAACTTTGTGCCCGCCGACAAGGAAGTCTGGCTGCAAAGCGAAAACGGCATGCTGGGCATTGGCCCCTTCCCGACCGAAGACGAGGTCGATGCCGACCTGATCAACGCAGGCAAACAGACGGTGACCACCATCAAAGGCTCGTCGATTTTTGGCAGCGAGCAGTCGTTTGCCATGATCCGCGGCGGCAAGATCAACCTGTCTATCCTGGGTGCGATGCAGGTCAGCGAAAAGGGCGATCTGGCCAACTGGATGATCCCCGGCAAGATGGTCAAGGGCATGGGCGGCGCGATGGACCTGGTCGCTGGCGTCAAGCGCGTGATCATCTTGATGGAACATGTGGCCAAAAAGAAAGACGGCACCGAAGACCTGAAGATTTTGCCCGCCTGCACCTTGCCCCTGACGGGCGTGGGTGTGGTCGACCGCATCATCACCGACCTGGCCGTGATGGACGTGACCGACGCGGGCCTGAAAGTGGTGGAGCTGGCCCCGGGCGTGACGCCCGAGTTGCTGCAAAGCAAGACCGGTGTAAAACTGATTTTCTGATCGGTTGCCTCGCTCATGACAAAAGGCCCTGCGGGGCCTTTTGTCATGGTGTGAGCATTGCACGCTTTGGGGTCGCCCTGTGTGAGGCGCTCACCGGTCGGGCTCATATTCGCTTCGCTCGCCAAATCGCCCGATCAGGTGAGCGCTTCACACAGGGCTGGTTGGCGCAGGGGGGCTTTGACAAGCTGCAGACTCAGGGTGCACCGCCCCCTTCAGGGCCGCTGGGTGTCAGCGGGTTCAAACCTTCAGCGATCAGACTGCCAACTGCGCCTGCAAGTGCGCCACCTGCGCACGCAGCGCTTGGTTCTCTGCGGTCAAGGCTGCGACCTGCGCTTGCAGGGCTTGCAGTTCGGTGGGGGCTGCGTCGGCGCTGTCGGCTTCGCCAGAGGATGGGGTGTCTGGTGATGTTTTGCGGTTGACCTCGCGCACGCGTTTGGCCGCTTGTTTGAGTTCGTCTTTGCCGCCCAGGGCTGCGCTCTTTTGCTCTTCGGCAGGCAGGCTGGCCACGGCGGCGGCGGCGTTGATCGAGATGACACCGGACTTGACGGCAGCCACCAGTTCGGGCGCGGCTTGTTTCTGGATTTTTTCGATCTGCACCACCTGGCTGTTGCTCAGGCGTGCGGCCTTGGCAATGTCGGCTCGGCTCTTGAGCGGATTGGGCTCAGGCAATGCCGCATCCTGCCGCGCGGGGTTTGCCTCATCCGGAACGGCCAGATCCGCTGCAGCGGTGGCGGCGATGGCTTGGGCCCGCCGCTCGGCCAGAATTTCGCGTTTGCGCAAGGCCAGCACACCACGCTGAAAATCCGACACGCTGCGCCGCCCCAGGTGCTGGTCGATCATCCACAGGTGCACGTCTTCCATCGATTGGAAGCGCGTGTTTTGCACCGTCTGAAAGGGCAGGCCATGCTTTTGGCAAATGCCGTAGCGGTTGTGCCCGTCCACCAGCACATCGCCCCACAGCACCAAGGCGTCGCGGCAGCCCTCGGCCAGGATGCTGCGCTCCAGCGCGGCATGCTCATCGGGCGTGAGCGGGTCGATGTAGGCTTGGAGGTCGGGGTTGACGGTGATGTGCATGGGGCAGGTAGAAATGCCGAAGGCCCCTTGCGGGGCCTTCTGGAAAGTGGCTAAACATCTGGAGCGGGCGAAGGGAATCGAACCCTCGTCTTAAGCTTGGGAAGCTTCAGCTCTGCCATTGAGCTACGCCCGCGAAGCTGCATAGTTTACTTGAGGATATCGCCCACACAGAGGTATTTGATTTCCACATAGTCGTCCATGCCGTGGTGTGAGCCTTCGCGGCCCAGGCCCGACTGCTTGACGCCGCCAAACGGCACATGCTCGGTGGCCAAAATGCCCACGTTGATGCCGACCATGCCGTATTCGAGCGCCTCGCTCACGCGGAAGATGCGGCCCACGTCGCGGCTGTAGAAGTAGCTGGCCAGGCCAAACTCGGTGTTGTTGGCCGCGTCAATCGCTTCTTGCTCGGTCTTGAATTTGAAGATGGGCGCAAAGGGGCCAAAGGTTTCTTCCTTGGCACAGACCATGTCGGCGCTGGCGTCCGCTATCACGGTGGGTTCAAAGAATTGGCCGTCCAGGCGCTTGCCGCCCGTGAGCACGCGCCCGCCCTTGGCGATGGCATCTTTCACATGGCGCTCGACCTTGTCGAGGGCCGAGGGTTCGATCAGCGGGCCCTGGTTCACACCGTCGGCAAAGCCGTTGCCTACTTTCGCGGTTTTGACTTTGGCCGCGAACTTGGTGGCGAACTCTTCGTACACCGACTCCTGCACATAAAAGCGGTTGGAGCACACACAGGTCTGGCCCGCATTGCGGTATTTGCTGGCAAAAGCGCCTTCGACGGCGCTGTCGATGTCGGCGTCTTCAAAGACGATGAAGGGCGCGTTGCCGCCCAGCTCCAGCGACATTTTTTTGACGGTGGGGGCCGACTGCGCCATCAAAATGCGGCCCACTTCGGTGGAGCCGGTGAAGCTGATGTGGCGCACCACGTCGCTGGCGCACAGCACTTTGCCGATGGCGATGCTTTGCGGGCCGTCTGCGGTGATGATGTTGAGCACCCCGGCCGGGATGCCGGCACGGATCGCCAGCTCGGCCGCAGCCAAGGCGGTGAGCGGGGTTTGCTCGGCGGGTTTGATGACCACGGGGCAACCGGCTGCCAGCGCCGGAGCCACTTTGCGGGTGATCATGGCCAGCGGGAAGTTCCAGGGCGTGATGGCCGCGCACACACCGATGGGCTGTTTGAGCACCAGCAGGCGGCGGTTGTTGTCGAACTGGGGCAGGGTTTCGCCATTCACACGCTTGGCCTCTTCGGCAAACCACTCCACAAAACTGGCGCCATAGGCCACTTCGCCACGCGACTCGGCGATCGGCTTGCCGTTTTCTGCGGTCATGAGGCGTGCCAGGTCTTCGGTGTTGGCAATCAGCAGGTCAAACCATTTGCGCAGGATGATGCTGCGCTCTTTGGCGGTTTTGGTTTTCCAGGGGCCCCAGGCCGCGTTGGCGGCGGCAATGGCAGCTTCGGCTTCGGCCGCACCCAGGTTGGCCACGCTGGCCAAATGCCCGCCCGTGGCCGGGTCGGTCACGTCAAAGCGCTGGCTGCCCGCGACCCACTGGCCATTGATCAGGGCGTCGGTCTTGAGCAAAGTGGGGTCGTTCAGCAGGGCGAGGGGGGATGTCTTCATGTCCATGGTGTCTCCAAAAGCCCGTGAGCCGGGCGCGGGGAAAATTCAAATGCGCAGCTTAGCCTGTGTGAGCGGCCCTGTCTGTCACAAAAGTCGCAAAACCACGGCGTCTGCGGGGCCGCCGATCTGACCGGTGTGCAAGTAGGGCCTGGCCTCAAATCTATAATGCCCGGTTGCATTGAAAGCCTGAACCACCATGAGCCAAGCCCCCATTTCCGTCGCCGACATCCGCAAGACCTTTTTGGACTTTTTCGAGTCCAAGGGGCACACCGTGGTGGCCTCCAGCCCCTTGGTGCCAGGCAACGACCCGACTTTGATGTTCACCAACTCGGGCATGGTCCAGTTCAAGGATGTGTTTTTGGGCTCGGACAAGCGCTCTTATGTGCGTGCCGCCTCCGTGCAGGCCTGTTTGCGGGCCGGTGGCAAACACAACGACCTGGAAAACGTGGGCTACACCGCCCGCCACCACACCTTTTTCGAGATGCTGGGCAACTGGTCGTTTGGTGACTACTTCAAGCGCGAATCGCTGGAGTGGGCTTGGGAACTGCTGACCCAGGTCTACAAACTGCCTGCCGACAAGCTGTACGCCACGGTCTACATGGAAGACGACGAGGCCCATGGCATTTGGGAAGGCATTTTTGTCAAGGCGGGTTGGACGCCCGAGCGCATCCAGGCCGAAAACCGCATCATCCGCATCGGCGACAACAAGGGCGGCCGCTACAAGTCCGACAACTTCTGGATGATGGCCGACACCGGCCCTTGTGGTCCTTGCTCTGAAATCTTCTACGACCACGGCCCGCACATTCCCGGCGGCCCACCGGGCAGCCCCGACGAAGACGGCGACCGCTTCATCGAGATCTGGAACAACGTGTTCATGCAGTTCAACATGCACGAAGACGGCTCGGTCACGCCGCTGCCCGCGCCTTGCGTGGACACGGGCATGGGCCTGGAGCGTTTGGCGGCCATTTTGCAGCACGTTCACAGCAACTACGAAATCGACATTTTTGACGCGCTGATCAAGGCCGCGGCCCGCGAAACCGGCTGCTCCGACCTGAACAACAAATCGCTGCGCGTGATCGCCGACCACATCCGCGCCACCGCGTTTTTGGTGAGCGATGGCGTGGTGCCGAGCAACGAAGGCCGGGGTTATGTGCAGCGCCGCATCATCCGCCGCGCCATCCGCCACGGGTATTTGCTGGGCCAGAAAACCCCGTTCTTCCACAAGCTGGTGCCCGACTTGGTCAAGCTCATGGGCGCAGCGTACCCCAATTTGGCCAATCAGGCCGAGCGCATTGCCGACGTTTTGCGTGTGGAGGAAGAGCGTTTCTTCGAGACGCTGCAAAGCGGCATGCAGATTCTGGACGCGGCCCTCGAGGGTGGCGTCAAGGTCTTGCCGGGCGAAGTGGCGTTCAAGCTGCACGACACCTACGGCTTCCCGCTCGATCTGTCGGCCGACGTCTGCCGCGAGCGTGGCCTGAGCGTGGACGAAGCCGGTTTTGCCACGGCCATGGAAAAGCAAAAAGCCCAAGCCCGTGCCGCGGGCAAGTTCAAGATGGACAAGGCCCTGGAGTATTCGGGCGAGGGCAACGACTTTGTGGGTTACGACGAGCTGACGGCCAACGCCAAAGTGCTGGCGCTGTATGCCGACGGCCAGGCCGTGACCGAGCTGAAGGCCGGTCAGGCGGGTGTAGTCGTGTTGGACACGACCCCGTTCTATGCCGAGTCGGGTGGTCAGGTGGGCGACCAGGGCATGATCCACAACGCGGGCGGCCAGTTCAACGTGGCCGATACGCTCAAGATCAAGGCCGATGTGTTTGGCCACCACGGTGAATTGAAATCCGGCAGCCTGAAAGTGGGCGATGCGGTGCAGGCCCATGTGGACATGGCCCTGCGTGCCGCCACCGTGCGCAACCACAGCGCCACCCACCTGATGCACAAGGCCTTGCGCGAAGTGCTGGGCAGCCATGTGCAGCAAAAGGGCAGTTTGGTCAATGCCGAGCGCACCCGTTTTGACTTTGCGCACAACGCGCCCGTGACCGACGCTGAAATCCGCGAAATCGAAGCGCGTGTGAACGCTGAAATTTTGGCGAACGCCGCTGCACAAGCGCGGGTGATGGACATCGAAAGCGCCCAGAAGACTGGCGCGATGATGCTGTTTGGCGAGAAGTACGGCGAGACCGTGCGTGTTTTGGACATTGGCACGAGCCGCGAACTGTGTGGTGGCACCCACGTCAAGGCCACAGGCGACATTGGTTTGTTCAAGATTGTGGGCGAGGGTGGTGTGGCCGCTGGCGTGCGCCGCATCGAGGCGGTGACCGGAGAAAACGCCTTGGCTTATCTGCAGTCGCTCGAAGACACCGTGACGCAAGCGGCGGGCACGCTCAAGGCCCAGCCGGCCGAGCTGAACAACCGCATCGCGCAGGTGCTGGACCAGGTCAAGGCGCTCGAAAAAGAACTGGCCGCCGCCAAAGGCAAGCTGGCTTCGGTCCAGGGCGACGAGCTGATGACCCAAGCCATTGACATCCAAGGCATCAAGCTGCTGGTGGCTCAACTGGAAGGCGCGGACGCGAAGACCCTGCGCGACACCATGGACAAGCTCAAGGACAAGATGAAAACCGCCGTGATCGTCTTGACCGCTGTGGACGGTGAGAAGGTGCAGATCGCCGCAGGCGTGACGGCCGACACCACGGGCAAAGTCAAGGCGGGCGAGTTGGCCAGCTTTGTGGCGGGCCAAGTGGGCGGCAAAGGCGGCGGCAAGCCCGACATGGCCATGGCCGGTGGCACCAACCCTGCAGGCTTGCCCGCAGCGATGGCCAGTGTGCAGGCCTGGGTGACCGAGCGGGTTTGAGCCTGCGTGGCCCAGCCACCCTCACAGGCGCAGTTGCTGGCGACTCGCGAACACACGGGCCTGGCCCGTGTGCGGGTCGGTGAACTGCACCGACTGGGCCAACAACTGTAAGGGTTGCGCCAGGTTTTCAGGCTCATCCGGCCCCCGCAGCACCGTGGGGTAAAACTGGTCGCCTTCAATCGCAAGCCCCATGGCCATCATGTGCACGCGCAACTGATGGCGTTTGCCTGAAACCGGCTCCAGCTGGTACAGCGCTCGGACCCCCTCGCTGCGCAGCAGCGCGATGCGGGTCTCGCTGTTGGGCTCCCCCGGAACTTCGCACATTTTGAAAAAATGCACCGGGTCTTCGGCCAGGCGGCTGGTGTGCACGCGCGGCAGTGTCAGCTCGGGGCGGTGCAAGGCCACGGCGTGGTAGGTCTTGTGAATGGCGTGTTCCCGAAAAAGGGCGTGGTAAGCCTCGCGCTCGTGCAGCCGTTTGCCAAACAACACCAGTCCGGCCGTTTCACGGTCAATCCGGTGCAGGGGCACCAGATCGGCCTGGCCGGTCAGGCGCTTGAGCTGCACCAGCAGGCATTGCTGCACATAAGGGCCTGACGGCGTCACAGGCATGAAATGCGGCTTGTCGGCCACCAACAGGTGATCGTCCTCGAACACCACCGCTGCTTGTCCGGGCAATGGCGGCTCGTCAGTCACATGGCGGTAATAAAAATAACGCTGCCCGGCCAGGCAGGGCTGATGGGCCTGGGCGCTTTGCCCACTTTCTTGCAGCACCAGACCTTGGTCCAGGCGACGCGCCCATTCGCTGCGCGAGATGCCGGGCATGCGCTGCGCCAGAAAATCGAGCAAATGGGGCCAGTGACCTGCCGGGACGGCCACCACGCTGGCGCTCACGCCATCGCGCATGGGCATTTGGGCCACGCGTCCCGAGCGGGTCATGTCAGATCCGCCGGAACACCAGGTCCCAGACGCCGTGGCCGAGCTTGAGGCCCCGGTTTTCAAACTTGGTGAGCGGCCGGTAGTCGGGTTTGGTGGCAAAGCCGTCCGCTGCGGCGCAGGTGTTGGCCAGCAAGGGTTCGGCGCGGAGCACAGCCATCATTTGCTCGGAATAAGGTTGCCAGTCGGTGGCCAGGTGCAGGTAGCCACCGGGCTTGATGTGCTGGGCCAGGCGCTGCACAAAGGGCGCCTGGATCAGGCGGCGTTTGTGGTGGCGGCTTTTGTGCCAAGGGTCCGGAAAGAAGATGTGCACGCCGTCCAGGCTGTCCGGGCCGAGCATGTTGTCCATGACCTCGATCGCGTCGTGCTGGACGATGCGGATGTTACCGATGTGCTCTTCGCCGCAGCGCTTGAGCAAGGCGCCCACACCGGGCTCGTGCACTTCACAGCACAAAAAGTTGTCATCCGGGCGCACCTGCGCGATTTTGGCGGTGGCATCGCCCATGCCAAAACCGATTTCCAGAATCAAGGGGGCACTGCGCCCAAAGGCGGCCTGCACGTCCAGGCGTTCAGCACGGTAGGGGATCAAAAACTGCGGGCCAAATTGCTCAAACGCCCGCACCTGGCCCGAACCCATGCGCCCGGCCCGCAGCACATAGGTTTTGATGGTGCGCATGAAAGGGGCTTCTTGGGCGTCGGCTGCCGGGGCGGTTGTGGTGTCTTCGGGCGTCGTCATGGCGGGCGGTATGTGGGGCGGTATGTGGGGCAAAGCCTGTGATTATCGCGGGTCCAGGTCCTGGTCCGGGGCCGGGTTGTACTTGGGCTTGCTCAGGCCGCACTGAACGGGTTGACCAGTTTCACCCCGGCCAGCACCTCACCAGTGCCCATGTCCTCGGTAATCAGCACCGAGCATCCCGCAATGTGGGCGCTGGCCACGATCAAGGCGTCCCAATAGCTCAGGGCGTGTTGCTGGTGCAGTTGCAGCGCCATGTCGATGGTGTCCGGGGTCACGGCGGCCACGTCCAGCTGCCGGTAGCAGTGCAGCTGCTCGCGGATGTGCGTGTGGGACAGACCCAGCTTGCGCAGGCCGACCTGGATGTACTCGTTCAGGACTTGGGTGGACAGCACGCCCAGCCGTTCAAAGCGCAGGTGGCGCAGTACATCGATGGCGATGCGCTGTTTGCGGGGCTCATCGGTGCTGTCGGCATAAACCAGCAGGTTGGTGTCGATGAAGCAGCGTGCTTTGGGCAGGGCCAGCAGTTGGCCCCAGGGCGGCGTGGGTTCAGCCGCGATCATGCAGGGCGTCCCGGTCAAACTTCCAGCCTTGCAGGCGACCGCCGCCGCTCAGGCAACGTTGCTCCCAAAGTTGCCACTCGGTGGCCTGGCGCTCTTGTCCGGCCAGTTGTTCCAGGTAGTCGCGCACGGCCTGGTTCAGGCTTTTGCCCATTTTGCGGGCCGCTTCGCGTGCGGATTCGGCGACGCGCTCGTCGACCGACAAAGTGATGTTCATGGTGGGCCTCCCTCAAAGGTGCATGGTGGCTGTGCAACAGCAGAACACGCATTCATAAATTCACACATATTATGTGTGAATCGGGGCTCTGGCGCAAATGAATGCCCTCATGGCGGAGCCTTGGCCCTCAGCTGCTCGGTCCAAAGCGCCAAGGCTTGCGTGGGGGCGAGGTGCGCGGGTGCCGCAGTCAGCCCAAGCACCTGCGCCGCAGCGTTCAGCGCGGCCAAGACGGCCTGTGGGGTTTGCAAATCCAGCGCTTGGGCCCCGTTTTGTTTGCTGAGCTTTTCGCCGTTGGCACCCAGCACCAGAGGGGTGTGCAGGTACTGGGGCGTGGGCAGGCCCAAGGCGCGTTGCAGCACGATTTGCCGTGCCGTGTTGTCGGCCAGGTCCTGGCCGCGCACCACATGGGTGATGCCTTGCGCGGCGTCGTCCACCACCACTGCCAGCTGGTAAGCCCACAAGCCATCGGCGCGGCGCAGCACAAAGTCGCCGACTTCCTGGCTCACGTTTTGATGTTGCGGCCCCAGGCGGCGGTCGCGCCAATGCGTGACGGCGGGCAAGCCCAGTGCGGCTTGCACGGCCTGCACATTCAGCCGCCAGGCGCGGGCGGGTTTGCCCCTCAGGCCTTGTCGGCAGGTGCCGGGGTAGACAGCGGCGCTGTGCCGGGCCACGGCTTGGGCCGATTCAATCTCTTTGCGCGAGCAGCCGCAGGGGTAGGCCCAGCCTTGGTCCACCAGGGTTTGCAAGGCGGCAGCGTAGTACTCGCCGCGCTGGCTTTGCCACAGCACCGGGCCATCGGGCAGCAGGCCGCAGGCTGCCAGTTGCTGCAAGATGGCCTGGTCAGCCCCGGGCACGCAGCGCGGTGTGTCCACGTCTTCGATGCGCACGAGCCAGCGGCCTGCGTGGGCGCGGGCGTCTAACCAACTGGCCAGCGCCGCCACCAGCGAGCCGGCATGCAAAAGGCCGGTTGGCGAGGGCGCGAACCGGCCTGTGTAGGGGCTCCCCATGGGTGATCAGCGTTTCTTGAGCACCGCCAAAGCCAGCTCCAGGCCCGAGACAAACGCGTCTTCAACCCGGTGGCCCAAGCACCAGTCGCCGCACAGGCCAATCCCCTGGTCCTTGAACCACAGGTGGCTTTCGCCCAAGGGCTGTGCGGTTTTGGCATACAGCCAGCGGTGCACTTCGGCATGGGCCGGGGTGGCGCGAATGCAGGTGATCTCGGCAAAGGCTTTGATCAGCTTGCCGGTGATGCGTTCGGCCGAGTCGTTGACGTGCTCGGCAGACCAGGGGGCGCTGGCCTGCACGGTCCAGCGCTCGATGCGCTCGCGCCCGGGTTTGGACGATTCGCGGGCCATCCAGGCGATGCGGTGGTGCGTGCTGCGGGCCGCGTTCCACTGCGGGCCGAGGGTGATGAGGCCTGGCTGCACAGCCTGCGGGTAGGCCAGCATCAGCGTCCAGCAAGGGTCCACGCGGACCTCTTTCAGGGGATCGGCCAAGGCGCTCAGACCGGACGTCTTGAGCAAGGTGGTCGCCTGGGCGGGGGGGATGGCCAGGATCACTTTGTCGAAACCGGCATAAATGTGCTGTCCGCCGTCATCGCTTTCGGTGTGCAGTTGCCAACCGTTTTTCTTCATCGGGTCGGCCGTGATTTGCGTCACGCGGGTTTGCAACTGCACATTGCCGTCTTCCACCAGGGGCGCGGCCCAGGCTTTGACCAGACCGTTCATCCCGGGCGTGGCCACCCAGTGGCGCTCGCCGCCGGGCAGACCGGCTTCGATCACACGGCCGTTCGGGTCGAGCACGCGCACGGCGTTGGCGCTCCAGGGTTTGCACACCCCCGGCGCGGTGCCGATGGCCAGCTCAAAACGCGGATCGCGCACGGTGAAGTACTGCGCCCCGTGGTCAAAGCTGCCAAAGGCGCTGGTGCGGGTGGACATGCGACCACCCAGGCCTCGGCTTTTCTCAAACAGCGTGACGTTGTGTCCGGCCTGGCGCAGTGTGCGTGCGCAAGTGACGCCGGCCATGCCGACGCCGATGATGGCAATGTGTTGTGTGGTCATGGGTTCACTTTATCCCAGAAATGGGGCGAGAGACTGTGTGGGTGGGTTATTCCCGATGCCCGTGTGTCCGGGCGCGCTCACACGCTGTGCAAGGGTCTTAACAAGGCCTCTCGTGTGGTGTCGCTCTCGAGCTGAGCGAGCCACCAGCGCAAGGCTTGACCGGCCGGAGTTTGCTTGCTGTCGCGCCAGGCGTAATGGCTGGCACTGGTGCGCGGGCTGTGCACCTGTTTGACGACCAGCATGCCGCTGTCGATGTAAGGCCGCGCCAGAGATTCGGGCAGGAAGCCGCCGCCCAGCCCGCGCAGCTGCGCTTCGAGCTTGCTGGGCATGTCGGGCACGGTGAACACGTCCTGTCCGCCTTGCAGGCCGATCGTCAAACCCGTACCCCGGCTGACCGAGTCGGCCACAGCCACCGCGCGGTGTTGCGCCAACAGGGCATCGCTCAGGGGTTCGGCAGCTTGGGCCAGTGGGTGGTGCGAAGCCACGGCATAGACAAAGGGGACCGGCCCCAGCACGGCATGTCGGATGTCGCTTGGAAGTCCGGTCACCGGCACCACGCCCAGGGCCAGATCGGCCTGTCCCGAGGTGAGGGCGGCCAAGGTGCCTGACAGCGTTTCATAACGCAACCGCAGCCGGGTGGTGGCCCCCAGCGCCAGAAAGCTGGCGCACAGGTCCATCACCACGCTGCGTGAGACCACGCTGTCCACCGCCACGGTGAACACGGCCTCCCAGCCGGTCGCCACGCGGCGCACACGGTTGGCCACAGCGTCCATGTCGTCCAGCAGCCGAGTGGCCTCGCGCAGCAGTTCGCGACCTGCAGCGGTGGGCACGGCCTGGCGGGCGCTGCGGTCAAACAGCAGCACGTCCAGCGCGTCTTCCAGTTGGCGCACCCGGTAAGTCAGGGCGCTGGGCACCAGATTCAGGGCGCGGGCCGCAGCCGCAAAGCTGCCCTTTTGGTCAATGGTCTGCAGCATCAGCAGGGCTTCGGGGGTCAGCCAGTCGCGAGGTGTTTGCATGGTCTGCGTCTAATTGTTCAATTGGTTTGAATGATGCCAGCAAATCGGGTCAACTTTCAACAACGCTTGCAGGGCTAAAGTTCAGTCATCGTTCAAGGCGCAAACCTTGGCCACCTGAAAAAGGAAAACCCCATGTTGAACATCCGCAAATCCACCGAACGTGGTTACGCCGATCACGGCTGGCTCAAGTCGTTCCACAGCTTTTCATTTGCCAATTATTTTGACCCGGCCCACATGGGCTGGGGCAATCTGCGTGTCATCAATGAAGACCGCATCGCACCGGGCAGCGGCTTTGGCACGCACGGCCACCGCGACATGGAAATCATCAGCTATGTGCTGTCGGGCAATCTGGCCCACCAGGACAGCATGGGCAATGTGAAGGGCATTCCGCCCGGCGATGTGCAGCGCATGAGCGCGGGCAGTGGGGTGCGCCACAGCGAGTTCAACCATGCCAAAGGCGAAGAAACCCACTTTTTGCAGATCTGGATCGAGCCCAATGTGACCGGCATTGACCCCGGGTACGAGCAAAAAACCGTGCCCGAATCGGTCAAACGCGGGCAGCTGGCGCTGGTCGCTGCGCCCGAGGCTGCTGAGCACACGGTCAAAATCCACGCGGACGCCCGCATGTACGCCGGTTTGTTCGAGGGCGCTGAAAGCGCCAGCCTGGCCTTGGACCCTGCCCGCAAAGCGTATGTCTTTCTGGTGCGTGGCCGCTTGCAGGTCAATGGTCAAACCCTGCATTCTGGCGATGCGGCCATGCTGCAAGCCGAATCTTCGCTGGAGCTGAGTCAGGGTCAGGACGCTGAAGTCCTGGTCTTCGATCTGGCCGCCTGATTTTTCCCCTCAGTCTTTTTTAAAAGGAGCTTTTCTCATGGCTAAAACTGTTGTTGTTTACCATTCTGGCTACGGCCACACCCAGCGCGTGGCCCAATTTGTGGCCCAAGGCGCCAATGCCCAGGTGGTCGCGATCGATGCCGACGGCAACATCACCGACGCCGATTGGGCTGCGCTGGACGCCGCCGACGCCATCATCTTTGGCTCGCCCACTTACATGGGTATGGCTTCGTGGCAGTTCAAGAAGTTCGCCGACGCCACTTCCAAACGCTGGTTCACCAGTGCCTGGAAAGACAAAGTCGCTGGCGGCTTCACCATCTCGGCCAGCCCCAGCGGCGACAAACTGTCCACCATCCAGTACTTCATCACCTTGGCCATGCAGCAAGGCATGGTCTGGGTGGGCCAGCCTGCCATGAACGATGGCACCATCAACCGCATTGGCTCCAATTCCGGCTTGATGGCCCAGGTCGGCCCGACCAGCCCGGCAGAAGACATTCCCCAGGGTGACCTGGACACCGCCAAAGCCTATGGCGAGCGCGTGGCCGCAGTGGCTGCCAAACTGCGCGGCTGATCTTCGGTCAGCGCTCAGCTCAAAAGCCGTGCAAAAGCCGGTGCGATGGCCATCGCACCGGCTTTTTTCATTGGGCACCGGTTTGGGGAGTTGTGCAGGCGTGCGAATTGCTAGGATGGCGGCATGAAAATTCTTTCCATGTTGCCTTGGGCCGATTGGCTCGCCCTGCTGACTTTTTTCGGTTTGTGGGTGGGCTACGCCTGGTTTGCCAGAGTGCGTGGCAAGCTCGACCGAAGCCTGATCGCCACCACCAACATGTACCGTCAAAAGTGGATGCTGCAAACCACAGCGCGCGATCCACGCATGCTGGACGGCTTGATCACCCAGAACCTGTCGCAAACACCGGCGTTTTTTTCATCGACCACGATCATCATCATCGGCGGCTTGTTTGCCTTGCTCGGCACCACCGACAAGGCCGCCGAGCTGGTGCGAGAAATTCCTTTTGCGCAGCCCACGCCCATGCTGGTGTTCGAATTCAAGGTGCTGGTGCTGGTGGGCATTTTTGTCTATGCCTTCTTCCGCTTTTCCTGGTCGATGCGGCAATACACCTTTGTGGCCCTGGTGATCGGGGCCATGCCGCCGCCCGAGGTCTTTGAGTCAGGGCGCATGGATCGCCAGAAGGCTGCCGAGCGTGCAGGGCGCTTGGTGGGGGCTGCGGCCGAGACGTTCAACGATGGCTTGCGGGCCTATTATTTTTCGTTTGCTGCCATGGCATGGTTTTTCTCGCCGCTGGCGCTGGTGCTTGGAACGGCCTTGGTGGTGCTCATTTTGTATGGACGCGAGTTCCGCTCAGACGTTTTGCAGGTTTTGCGCGACTGAACAAGGCCGCACTGTGCCTGGTGCGGACTCCTGTTTTCAAATCGCTGAGTGCAAGTGAAAAGGCCTAGGCAGTGGCCCCTATGGCGCAGAGGGTGACCTCTACAATCAGAAGCTATGTTTGTTCACCTGCGCCTTCACACAGAATTTTCCGTCGTTGACTCCACCTGCCGCATCGATGAGGTGGTCAAGTCCGCCGCCAAAGATGCGCAACCCGCGCTGGCCATCACCGACCTGAACAACCTGTTTGGCGGGGTCAAGTTCTACAAGGAAGGCCGGGGCAAAGGCGTCAAGCCGATTTTGGGTGCGGAAATCAACCTGGAAGGCTTGGGCGGTGACGTGGGCGTGACCAGCCGTGTCAGCCTGCTGGTGCAAAACCACCAAGGCTACCTGAACATTTGCGAGTTGCTGGCCCGAGCGTGGACCCAGAACGTGGCCAAAGGTGTGGCGGTGGTCAAACTGGCCTGGCTCAGAGAGTTGTCTGATGGTTTGATTTTGCTGTCAGGCGCACAGGCCGGTCCGGTCGGGCAGGCCCTCGTTCAGGGGGACAAGGACAAAGCCGCCGATGTGGCCCTGCAACTGGGCTCGATTTTTCCGCACCGTTTTTATCTCGAGCTGCAACGCGCAGGCCGCCCCGAAGATGAACCCCAGGTGACCGGTGCTGTGGCGCTGGCGGCCCGCTTGCATTTGCCGGTGGTGGCCACGCATCCGGTGCAGTTTCTCACCCCTGACGACTACGAAGCGCATGAAGCACGGGTGTGTATTTCCGAGGGCGAAATCCTGGCCAACCCCCGCCGGGTGCGCCGCTTCACCCGCGAGCAGTATTTCAAGTCGGCCGCGCAAATGTGTGCGCTGTTCGCCGATGTGCCCAGCGCGATTGCCAACACCCTGGAAATCGCCAAGCGCTGCAACCTGACTTTGGTGCTGGGCAAGCCGCAGCTGCCCAATTTCCCAATCCCGCCCGTTAATGGCGTGGTCATGTCGGTGGACGAGTATTTCCGTCACGTCTCGCACGAGGGCCTGAAAGAGCGTCTGGTCCACCTGTACCCCGACCCCGCCAAACGCGATGCAGAGCGCCCACGCTATGAGGAGCGCCTGGAGTTTGAACTGAACACCATCCTGAAGATGGGCTTTCCGGGTTACTTCCTCATCGTGGGCGACTTCATCCAGTGGGCCAAGAATAACGGGTGTCCCGTGGGCCCGGGCCGGGGTTCGGGCGCGGGCTCGCTGGTGGCCTATGCGCTCAAAATCACCGACCTGGACCCGCTGCAGTACAACCTGCTGTTTGAGCGTTTTTTGAACCCCGAGCGGGTCTCGATGCCCGACTTTGACATCGACTTTTGCCAGACCAACCGCGACCGCGTGATCGATTACGTGAAGGACAAATACGGGCGCGACGCGGTCAGTCAGATCGCCACCTTCGGCACCATGGCCGCGCGTGCCGCCATCCGCGATGTGGGCCGTGTGCTCGACATGAGCTACACCTTTTGCGACGGCATCAGCAAGCTCATCCCCAACAAGCCGGGCATGTCGGTCACGCTGCAGTACCCGCCTGCCACGCCCAAAGAGGGCGACAAGAACAACTACGCGATTGCCATGGAGCCCATCCTGGCCGAGCGCATCGAACGCGAGGAGGATGTGAAGACCCTGATCGAGCTGGCGCAAAAGCTCGAAGGCATGACGCGCAACATCGGCATGCACGCCGGGGGCGTGCTCATCGCGCCGGGCAAGCTGACCGACTTTTGCCCGCTCTACCAGCAGCCCGGCAGCGAATCGGCCGTGAGCCAGTACGACAAGGACGACGTGGAAGCGGCAGGCTTGGTGAAGTTCGACTTCCTGGGCCTGGCCACACTCACCATTTTGGAAATTGCCCGCGAATTCATCATGAAGCGGCACAAAGGCCAGGAGAATTTCGCATTTGAAAACATCCCGCTGGACGATGCGGCCACTTACAAGCTGTTTTCGGATGGTAAGACCGAGGCGGTGTTCCAGTTTGAAAGCCGTGGCATGCAGGGCATGCTGCGCGACGCCCGCCCCAGCCGCCTGGAGGACCTGATTGCGCTGAACGCGCTGTACCGCCCGGGCCCGATGGACCTGATTCCGAGCTTTGTGGCCCGCAAACACGGTCGCGAAGAGGTGGAGTACCCGCATCCGGCGGTGGCCGAGATGCTGAGCGAGACCTACGGCATCATGGTCTACCAGGAGCAGGTGATGCAGACCGCGCAGATTCTGGGCGGTTATTCGCTGGGCGGCGCGGACTTGCTGCGCCGCGCCATGGGCAAGAAAAAGGCCGAAGAAATGGCCGAGCACCGCGAGAAGTTCCGCGCAGGCGCTTTGGCCACCCACGGCATCCCGCAGGACAAGGCCGACGAAGTCTTTGACCTGATGGAAAAGTTCGCGGGCTACGGCTTCAACAAGTCACACGCCGCCGCTTACTCGCTGCTGGCGTACCACACGGGCTGGCTCAAGGTGCACTACACCGCCGAGTTCTTTTGCGCCAACATGACGGTGGAAATGGACGACACCGACAAGCTCAAGGTGCTCTACGAAGATGCGCTGAAGTTTGGCATCCGCTTTGATCCGCCCGACGTGAACCGGGGCACGCACCGCTTCGAGCCGGTGACCGACAAGATCATCCGCTACGGCCTGGGCGCCATCAAGGGCACAGGCCAGCAGGCGATCGAGGCCATCGTGGCGGCCCGCGAACAAGGCGGCCCGTTCACCAGCCTGTTTGACTTTGCGGTGCGGGTGGACCGCACCCGCATCAACAAACGCACGGTGGACGCGCTCATCAAGGCCGGGGCTTTTGACTCGCTGCACATGAACCGCGCCGCCTTGTCGGCCAGCATCGACAAGGCCTTCGAGTTTGCCGCCGCCACCGTGGCCAACGCCAACCAGGGCGGCCTGTTCGACATGCTGGGCGATGACTCGCATGGCTCCAGCACGCAAGAGCCTGACCTGGTGGAGGTCATGCCCTGGGGCATCAAGGAGCGCCTGCTGCTCGAAAAAACCGCTGTGGGCTTTTTCTTGTCCGGCCATTTGTTTGACGCGGTCGAGCGTGAGGTGCGCCAGTTTGCGCGCCGCAAAATCGATGACCTGATCGACAGCCGCGAGTCGATGGTGCTGGCTGGTATCGTGAGCGATCTGCGCATCATCAACGGTCAGCGTGGCAAGGTGGCCATCTTCAAGCTCGACGACAAATCGGGCGTGTTGGAAGCCACGGCCGACGAGGCCCTGATCAACTCGGCCAAGCATTTGCTGAAAGACGATGAACTCATCATCGTCACGGCCAAGATGCAGGCCGACCGGTTTTCAGGGGGCTTTCGCCTCAAGATCGAACAGATCATGGATTTGGGGGCAGCCCGTTGCCGTTATGGCAAATTCTTGCGCGTGTCGGTCAATGGCCGTGCGCCTGACATCGCCCGCCTGGTGCGGGAGTTTCCGGCTCAGCGCGAGCAGACAGAGCAAGGCGATCTGGTGCGCGGCTTGCCGGTGCGTTTGGTGCTGGAGCGGCGCAGCGAGGATTTGGCAGCCCGTGCCGAGCTGGCGCTGGGCGACGCTGCCAAATTTTTCCCTTCAGATGCGGCCCTGGCCAGCTGGATGGCGCAAGCCGATCAAGGCCAGGCGGCGATTGTGTACGACTGATTCACGGCTTTTACCGACCATTCAGTCCAGTGGCCTGAAGCCCAACACAATCAGAGGAGGTACCCGGCCATCGGTGTCCTTGGGCAGCACTTCGGTCTTGTCGATGGCCCGCAGCACCGCATCATCCCAGGCCTTGTTGCCACTGGACTGGACAATGCGTCGGCTCAGGATGGTGCCATCCGGACTGACCTTGACCTCGACCTCGGCCCGAGGATTGCCGATGGCCTCGCCGGGATAGGTGATGTTGGGCTTGATGCGGCCAACCAGGCGACCGGCATAGCTGGCCGACGGGCCGGATGACTTGAGCGCAGCGCCCGTGGCGTTGGCACCACCGGACGCCCCCGCCATGCCTTGCATGCGCTGCAGGTTTTCCTTGCGCATGGCTTCTGCCCGGGCCTCATCGGCTTTGTCCTTGGCCTCTTTTTGAGCTTGCTCTTGTTTGCGCTTTTTCTGCTCGGCTTCGGCCTTGGCTTTGTCTGCGGCTTTTTTCTTGTCGCGCTCTTCTTCGGCCTTTTTCTCTTTGGCGGCCTTTTCTTTGGCCGCCTTTTCCTTGGCTTCTTTTTCCTGCTTTTCGAGTTCCTTGCGCTTGAGCTCGGCCTTGAGCTTTTCAGCTTTTTCGGCTTCCTTTTTCTTCTCAAGCTGCTTTTTCTTTTCGATTGCAATCTGGGCATCGCGGCGCTCGATCTCTGGATCGGGCGCAGGC
>Ga0255126_1000003_pt1 | contig 126546 bp, 121 predicted proteins | sample Law_Miss_RepA_8d_FD_188556 | JGI IMG/M metagenome (GOLD analysis project Ga0255126, IMG submission 188556) | Freshwater microbial communities from St. Lawrence River, New York, United States - Law_Miss_RepA_8d | ecosystem: Environmental > Aquatic > Freshwater > River | place: USA: New York... | reverse complement strand
GGCGTTCATGGCCTCGGGCGCTGGTTGAACGGCGTTGGCCAGTTCAGGCGGCACGGGCACCGGTTGCACGGCCTCGGGCCGCAGTTGCTGTTTCAGCCGTTCGGGCTCTTGGTGTTGCGGGGGAGAAAAGCCCCAAGGGGCCAAAGCCCCCCATTGCCATGCCAGTCCGATGGCGTTCAGCAAGACCAACAGGCCTACCCAGTATTTCAACATCGTCCAGGTTCCAGTCAGATGAAGGGCCGCACGCTGATTTCGGCGCTGAGGATGTCCTGCACGCCCCGTTCGGTCTGTAATCGTAGCGCACCCACCGCGCTGACCCCCAGGGCCTGACCTTGCCGTCCATCGCTGGTGTGCACCTGCCGCCCTTTGAGCACATCGCGGGCCTCGAAACGGCTTTGCAGCGGCGCAAAGCCCTGGGTTTCAAAGGCCAGCACCGTCTCGATCAGGGGCAAAGCCACGCGCGCCAGACAATCGCCTGCGCTCAGATCGGGCATCAGCTCCTGCAGCGCCGCAGGCGCGGTGCTCATGCCATCGGCGGGTCGCGAACGGATGTTCAGCCCCACACCCACCACCACCTGGCTGCGCCCGTGGGTGCTGGCTGCCTCCACCAAGATGCCGCCGAGTTTGCGATCGTCCAGCCACAAATCATTGGGCCACTTCAGGCGCACACCCGGGTGCAGGCTTTCGGCCAGGCTCAAGCCGATGGCCAGTGACAAGCCCGACCAGTCCCGGGGATTCAGGGGCAGGCCGATGGAAAAGGTGAGCGAGTCGCCGGGCGTGCTTTGCCAGACACGGCCCAGGCGACCTCGCCCAGCGCTCTGGCGCTCGGCCACCAGCAAAGTCGGTTCATATCGCCCTGCGCGGGCCCGGCGCATGAGTTCGCTGTTGCTCGAATCGATGTCGGGCAGCACTTCCACCGTGAAATCGGGCAGCAGCGGGTGGACCTGTTCCCAGATCGACTCGGCAGGCCCATGGGCTGTCCCGACAACAGGCATGGTCAGCGTTTTTTCTGACCGGGGATTTTGGGTGTGGCCGGGCGGCGTTTGGGAGAGAGCAGCGTGCCCCGGCAGTTGGGGGCGCCACACCAGCAGGGGTACTCGGCTTTGAGCTTTTTGGTGTAAGGCTCATCGATGATCAGGCCGTAGTCGTAGCTCAACTCCTCACCGGCCCGGATGTCGCGCAGGGCCTTGATGAAGATGCGGTCATTCTCTTCGTCGGCTTCGCAGTTGGGGGCGCAGCTGTGGTTGATCCAGCGCGAGGAGTTGCCGCCGTGCAGCGCATCGATCACCCGGTCTTCGTTCACATGGAAGTAAAAGGTGTGGTTGGGGTCGCTGGGGTCGTGCGGGTGGCGCTCCTGTGCCTCGCCCCAGCTGATGATCTCGCCCACATATTCGATCAGGGTCTCACCCTCGGCGAGGTCTTGCAGGGCAAACACGCCCTTGCCATGCACACCGGAGCGGCGAACCTGGATGCGCTTGCCGGAATTGCGCACGGCAGGTTTGGCGGCTGAGCGGCGGTTTTTGGAAACGGAGGTTTTGGCCACGGGCTTGAAAAATTTGTTATGGTGAATTCATGTGGGCGCGCGCGTGAGCGCGTGCCCGGGCGCGTGCGCACACGCGAGGACAACGGATTGTAATGACATGAAGACCTTGGTAATTGCAGAGAAGCCTTCGGTGGCACAAGACATCGTGAAAGCCCTGACCCCTGTGGCGGGCAAATTTGACAAGCACGACGACCATTTCGAGAACGACCGCTACGTGGTGACCAGCGCCGTGGGCCACCTGGTGGAGATCCAGGCCCCCGAGCAGTACGACGTCAAGCGCGGCAAGTGGAGCTTTGCCAACTTGCCCGTGATCCCGCCGCACTTTGACTTGAAGCCGGTGGACAAGACCAAGAGCCGCCTGACGGCCGTGGTCCGCCAGGCCAAGCGCAAGGACGTGAGCGCCCTCATCAACGCCTGTGACGCGGGCCGCGAGGGCGAATTGATCTTCCGCCTGATCGAGCAGTACGCCGGTGGCGCCAAGCCACTCAACAAGCCCGTGCAGCGCCTGTGGCTGCAGTCCATGACGCCGCAGGCCATCCGCGACGGCTTTGAGAGCCTGCGCAGCGACACCCAGATGCAGGGCCTGGCCGACGCCGCCCGCAGCCGCTCCGAGGCCGACTGGCTGGTGGGCATCAATGGCACCCGCGCCATGACCGCCTTCAACTCGCGCGATGGCGGCTTCTTTTTGACCACCGTGGGCCGGGTGCAGACGCCCACGCTGGCGGTGGTGGTCGAGCGCGAAGAGCAGATCCGCAAATTCATCAGCCGCGACTACTGGGAAATCCATGCCGAGTTCGCGGCAGCGGCGGGCACCTACCCCGGCAAGTGGTTCGACCCGGCCTGGAAGAAAGACGAAGACGCCGAAAAGAAAGCCGACCGCCGCTGGACCGCGGCCGAGGCGCAGGCGATTGTGGATGCGGTGCGCGGCCAAACCGCCAGCGTGAGCGAAGAGGCCACCCCCACCACGCAGGCGAGCCCCGGCCTGTTTGACCTGACCAGCCTGCAGCGCGAAGCCAACGGCAAGTTCGGCTTCTCGGCCAAAACCACGCTGGCGCTGGCGCAAAGCCTGTACGAGCGCCACAAGGCCCTGACTTACCCCCGAACCGATTCGCGGCATCTGCCCGAAGACTATGTGCCGGTGGCCAAGCAGACCTTTGAGATGCTGGCCGACAGCGGCATGAAGCACCTGGCGCCGCACGCGCTCACGGCCCTCAACAACAGTTATGTGCGCAAGATCCCGCGCGTGTTCGACAACAAGAAGGTGTCGGACCACTTCGCCATCATCCCCACGCTGCAGGCGCCCAGCGGCCTGTCCGAGGCCGAGCAAAAGCTCTATGACCTGGTGGTGCGCCGCTTCATGGCGGTGTTCTTTCCCAGCGCCGAGTACCAGGTGACCACCCGCATCAGTGTGGCCGCAGGCCACAGCTTCAAGACCGTGGGCAAGGTGCTGGTCAAACCCGGCTGGCTGGCCATCTATGGCAAAGAAGCGGCCGCCGAAGTCGAAGACGCCAAGGATGGCGACAAAGGCCAGAACCTTGTGCCCGTGCAGCCGGGCGAGCGGGTCGGGGTGGCATCGGTCGAAGCCAAAGGCCTGAAAACCCGCCCACCGGCCCGTTATTCAGAAGCCACGCTGCTGGGCGCCATGGAAGGCGCCGGCAAGCTGGTGGACGACGACGAATTGCGTGAGGCCATGCAGGAAAAGGGCCTGGGCACGCCCGCCACGCGCGCCGCCATCATCGAAGGCCTGCTCAACGAGAAATACATGCTGCGCGAAGGCCGCGAGTTGATCCCCACGGCCAAGGCCTTCCAGCTCATGACGCTGCTGCGCGGTCTGCAGGTCGAAGAACTGTCCAAACCCGAGCTGACCGGTGAGTGGGAGTACAAGCTCGCGCAGATGGAGCAGGGCAAGCTGAGCCGGGCCACTTTCATGGCCGAGATCGCGGCCATGACCGAACACATCGTCAAGAAAGCCAAGGAGTACGACCGTGACACCGTGCCGGGTGATTACGCCACGCTGGGCACCCCCTGCCCCAATTGCGGCGGCGTGGTCAAGGAAAACTACCGCCGCTACACCTGCACCGGCACCGACGGTGCCAGCGAAGGCTGTGGTTTTTCCTTTGGCAAATCGCCTGCGGGGCGCACCTTCGAACAAGCCGAGGTCGAGCAGTTCATGCGCGACAAAAAGATCGGGCCGCTCGACGGCTTCCGCTCCAAGGCGGGATGGCCTTTTGTGGCCGAGATGGCGCTCAAATACAACGACGAAGAAAAGAACTGGAAGCTTGAATTCGATTTCGGTGACGACAAGAAAAACGAAGACAGTGGCGAAATTGTCGAGTTCAGCGACGAGTCACTGGGCGCCTGCCCCAAGTGCGGCAGCCCGGTGCACCAGCACGGCAGCAACTATGTGTGCAGCAAGGCCGTGCCGACCCATGCGCAGCCCTCACCGAGCTGCGACTTCAAGAGCGGCCAGACCATCCTGCAGCAAACCATCGAGCGTGCGCAATTCAGCAAGCTGCTGAGCACCGGCAAGACCGACCTGCTCGACAAATTCGTCAGCAACCGCACGCGCCGCAGCTTCAAGGCCATGCTGGCCTGGAACCCTGAAGAGGGCAAAGTGACTTTTGAATTCGAGCAGCGCGAGGGCGGCAAAAAATACCCACCCCGCAAGACCGCGACGAAAACACCGTTTGGCAAAGCCGCTGCCAAGAAGACCACCGCCAAAGCGCCCGCCGCCAAAAAAGCAGCCAAGACCGCCGCACCCAAAATCCCACGCAAGGCGGCTGTGGGCAGCTTGAAGCCCAGCCCTGCCCTGGCCGCCGTGATCGGCGAAGGCACCTATGCCCGCACCGAGGTGGTCAAGAAAATCTGGGACTACATCAAGGCCAACGGCCTGCAGGACCCGACCGACAAGCGTGCCATTGTGGCCGACGGCAAGCTCCAGGCGGTGTTTGGCAAGGACCGGGCGACCATGTTCGAGCTGGCCGGCATCATCGGCAAGCACCTGGCTTGATGCCGCACAGGCCCGGCAGTGTCAGCGGCCCAACTGCCTGGGCCGCGCGCACACGGGCCGGGCGGCGCCCGCAGGCCTGTGCATGGCCCAAAGACAGGCCCGCATGCGGGACCCTGCAGCAGAGGTTCTGCGCGATGGGCTGGACGGCCATCGCGCAGCAGCGCTCACGAGGCTTTGCAGGAGGTGGGCAGGTACTTGAGCGCCATCCCGTTGCTGGCCGAGGGGCCACAACGCCAGCCGGCCACGGGTTTGCCGCCATCGGTGCTGCCGTTGACCGCGGTGGTGCCCGATTGCAGGGGGGTGAGTGACAGGCTGTTGGCCGATGCACTGGTGCTGCCACGCAACGCCTGGTGGTTGCCGACCACGGTGATGACGCCATTGGCGTCGACACCGATGCTGCTCACAAATTTGCTGACCTGGTTCTCGCAAACCCCGGGCAAGGCCGCTGAAACGTCGGCCTCGGAGGCGGAGCTGATGGCTTCGTTCACCGCGGTTTTGCAGCCGCTGGCGGCGATCAGCATTTCCGAGACTTTGGCGCGGATGCTGTAGTCCTGGTACGCCGGGAGCGCAAGCGCCCCCAAAATGCCAATGATCGCAATCACGATCATCAGCTCGATCAATGTCAGACCTTGTTGCCTTTTTTGCATGGCATTTCCCCCTGTTGAATGGACGACGATGGTAATCCATTCAACCCGCAAACTCCAGTGGCGCGAGGGGGGCAGCCGCCCCCCCAATGCACCTCAGGCGGGTTCTTGCGAGGCGCGACGGGCCATGATGATCTTTCCGCAAACCAGGACCAACAAGGCGCCGGCCACGCCCAGCCCATAGCCCCAAACCTTGTCTTGCGGGATGTACTCGACCAAGCCGGGATCGGTTTGCATCATGGTGCCCGCGATCCAGCCCAGCAGCATGCCACCCGCGGTGATGATCATTGGGAAGCGGTCCATGAGCTTGAGCACCAGTTGGCTGCCCCAGACGATGATCGGGATGCTGACCAGCAGGCCGAAAATGACCAGAGGCATTTGGTGATCGGGGTTGCCAGAGCCTTGAGCGGCGCCTGCGATGGCGATCACGTTGTCCACGCTCATGACCAAGTCGGCAATGATGACGGTTTTGACCGCGCCCCAGAGCTTGTCACTGCCCTGGATGTTGCTGTGGTCGTCGTCGGCATCGGGCGTGAGCAGTTTCACGCCGATCCAAAGCAGCAAAATCGCACCCACAAATTTGAGGAACGGAATCGCCAACAATGTGAGCGCAAAAAAGATCAGGATCACGCGCAGGACGATGGCACCGGCCGTGCCCCACATGATGCCCTTGGTGCGCTGGTGTTCAGGCAGTTGCCTGCAGGCCAGGGCGATCACCACGGCGTTGTCGCCGCCCAGCAGGATGTCGATCATGATGATCTGGGCGACAGCAACCCAGAACGTAGCGGTCAGAAATTCTTCCACGGTGGTCCTTTTGTCCGGCAGTGCAGACGATGATGGAAAGCACAAAAAAGAAAACCGGGATTTTGCTTGAGAAATCCCGGTTGACTCATTGTGGCAAACCACATTCCCGCTGGATGCGGGGTGATTGGCCTTGACAGAAAGGAAATTACTTCAGTTGGGCCTTGAGCAGCTTGCCCAGCTCCGATGGGTTGCGGGTGACCACAAAACCGCACTCTTCCATGATGGCCAGCTTGGCGTCTGCCGTGTCGGCGCCGCCCGAGATCAAGGCACCGGCGTGGCCCATGCGCTTGCCGGGAGGGGCCGTGACACCGGCGATGAAGCCGACGATGGGCTTTTTCATGTTGGCCTTGCACCACTGGGCGGCTTCGGCTTCGTCGGGGCCGCCGATTTCACCGATCATGATCACGGCGTCGGTGTCGGGGTCGTCGTTGAAGGCCTTCATCACATCGATGTGCTTCAAGCCGTTGATCGGGTCGCCACCGATGCCCACGGCGCTGGACTGGCCCAGGCCCACTTCGGTCAGCATGGCCACGGCTTCATAGGTCAGGGTGCCCGAGCGGGACACCACGCCGATGCGGCCTTTGCGGTGGATGTGACCGGGCATGATGCCGATCTTGATTTCGTCGGGGGTGATCAGGCCGGGGCAGTTGGGGCCCAGCAGCAGGGTGCGCTTGCCGCCTGCGGCTTCTTTGGCCTTCATCTTGTTGCGCACTTCGAGCATGTCGCGCACCGGGATGCCTTCGGTGATGCAGATCGCCAGGTCCAGGTCGGCCTCGACGGCTTCCCAGATGGCAGCGGCTGCGCCTGCCGGGGGGACATAGATCACCGACACGGTGGCGCCGGTCTGGGTGGCCGCTTCCTTGACGGAGGCGTAGATCGGGATGTTGAAGATGGACTCGCCCGCCTTCTTGGGGTTCACGCCGGCGACGAAGCAGTTCTTGCCGTTCGCGTATTCCTGGCACTTTTCCGTGTGGAACTGGCCGGTCTTGCCGGTGATGCCTTGGGTGATGACTTTGGTGTCTTTGTTGATGTAGATGGACATGTTTGTTCCTAATCAGTTGCGGAGGGCACCTTGGGCGCCGTCCTGCAAAGTCATTACTTAACGGCTGCGACGATGGCGGTCGCGGCTTCGGCCATGGTGTCGGCAGAGATGATCGGCAGACCGGAATCGGCCAGCATCTTCTTGCCCAGCTCGTCGTTGGTGCCCTTCATGCGCACCACCAGCGGCACCGACAGGTTCACGGCCTTGCAAGCCGAGATCACGCCGGAGGCGATGGTGTCGCACTTCATGATGCCGCCGAAGATGTTGACCAGAATGCCTTTGACATTCTTGTTGGCCAGCATGATCTTGAAGGCTTCGGTGACTTTCTCGGCGGTGGCGCCGCCGCCCACGTCCAAGAAGTTGGCCGGCTCGCCGCCAAACAGCTTGATGGTGTCCATGGTGGCCATGGCCAGACCAGCGCCGTTGACCAGGCAGCCGATGTTGCCGTCCAGGCTGATGTAGGCCAGGTCGAACTTGGAGGCTTCCACTTCGGCCGGATCTTCTTCGTCCAGATCGCGGTAAGCCACGATTTCAGGGTGGCGGAACAGGGCGTTGGCATCGAAGTTGAACTTCGCGTCCAAAGCCATCACCTTGCCTTTGCTGTCGCGGTTCAGCGGGTTGATCTCCACCAGCGAAGCGTCGGTCTCCATGTAGCACTGGTAGAGCTTCTTGAAGATGTCCACGGCCTGGGCGGTGGAGTCGGCGGGCATGCCGATGGCGTCCGCGATCTTCTTGGCTTGGGCATCGCCCAGGCCGGTCAGGGGGTCGATGAACTCGGTGATGATTTTTTCGGGGGTGGCGTGGGCCACTTCCTCGATGTCCATGCCGCCTTCGCTGGACGCAATGAAAGCGATCTTTTGCGAGGCGCGGTCGGTCACCACCGACACGTAATATTCTTTTTGGATGTCGGCGCCGTCTTCAATATAGAGGCGTCGCACTTTCTGGCCTTCCGGGCCGGTTTGGTGGGTCTTGAGCTGCATGCCCAGGATGTCACCGGCCAGGCGCTTGACGTCGTCGATGCTCTTGGCCACTTTCACGCCGCCGCCTTTGCCACGGCCACCGGCGTGGATCTGGGCCTTGACCACCCACACCGGGCCGCCGAGTTTTTGTGCGGCCTCAACCGCCTCTTGAACCGTGAACGCCGGGATGCCGCGGGGAACGGGCACACCGAATTGACGCAAGATTTCCTTGCCTTGGTACTCGTGAATCTTCATGAGGTCTTCTCTCAGAGGGGTGGTAATTCGACCGATCTGCCAGGGCGCCAGGGCGATGCCGGACACGTCAGCAGGCTCTGGACACTGCAGGCTCGGACTGTATCATGCTGCAACGCACCAATCCTCGGCCTTGCGTCTTACATTGAGTTGACGTACAGGACCCAAGTCTGCAAGAAAGTCACCCACATGGCCCACATTTTCATCGACGGCGAAGCCGGCACCACAGGTTTGCAGATCCGCGAACGTCTGGCCTTGATGCCCCAGATCCAGGTTTTGAGCATCGACCCGGCCCGCCGCAAAGACCCCGAGGCCAAGCGCGAATTGATGGCCGCGGCCGATCTGGTGGTGCTGTGCCTGCACGACGATGCCGCCATCGAATCGGTGGCCATGATCGACAGCCTGCCAGGCAAAAAACCGCGCATTGTCGACGCCTCCACCGCCCACCGCTGCCACCCCGATTGGGTGTTTGGCTTTCCGGAGCTTGCGGCGGGCCAGCAAGCAGCCGTGCGCCAGGCGCAACGCGTGGCCAATCCGGGTTGCTACGCCACCGGTGCGATTGCCATCTTGCGGCCGTTGATCGACGCGGGCTTGTTGCCGCGCGACTTTCCGGTGTGCCTGCCTTCGGTCAGTGGTTATTCGGGGGGCGGGCGCACCATGATCGAGGATTACGAAGCCGCTCGCGCGCCCCTGTTTGAAGCCTATGCCCTGACCCTCAAGCACAAGCACATTCCCGAAATCATGCGTTACACCGGCTTGACCTGTCGCCCCTTGTTTGTGCCTGCCGTGGGCAATTTCCGGCAGGGCATGCTGGTGCAACTGCCGCTGCACCTGGAGGCGTTGCCGGGCAAGCCAAAGGCTGCCGACCTGCACCAGGCGCTGGCGGCGCACTACGCACCCAGTCGGGCGGCTGGCGGCTGGGTCAGCGTGGAGGCCGCCACCGACAATGGCAAGCTCGACGCGCTGGGGCTGAACGACACCAACCAGCTGGAACTGCGGGTGTTTGCCAACGAAGAAGCCCGCCATGCGGTCGTCACGGCCCGCCTGGACAACCTGGGCAAGGGGGCCAGCGGCGCTGCCGTGCAAAACATCCAGCTGATGTTGGGCCTGTGAGGGCAGACCCCTCAGGGGGCTGGTTGGTGCGCGGTGCTCACTTCCAGCGCACCAACTCGATGTGCACGCTGCCCTGCTCGCTGCTGAAGGTGACGGCGCCTTCTTGCACGGTGGCTTGCAACTGCATGCTGCGCTCGGCCAGTTTCGCCAGCTCCTGGGCGCCCTCGGTGGGCACACGCCAGACCTGCAGCTTGTCCAGGCGCGTGAGCTTGGTCTCGATGCCTTTCCACCAAACCTCGGCCGCGTGGTTGAAGCAGTACAGCAGCACCTCATCGGCCTTTTGGCAGGCTTTCATGATCGGTTTGTCTTCGGGCTGGCCGACTTCGATCCACAGGCGCGTTTGGCCTGTGAAGTCGCGCAGGCTGACGTCCGGATCGTCCGGGTCGGACAGGCCCGCACCAAAGGCCAGCTTGCCGTCGCCCTGGCACACGGCCTGCAGCTTGTAGGCGTTGATGGCCAGCGCCAGCAGGCGGATCATCATGCGCTCGTCGGTCTCGCTCGGGTGCCGCGCCAGGGTCAGCTGGTGGTCTTCGTAATAGCTGTGGTCGATGTCGGCGATCGACAGGCTGGCTTTGTAGATGGTGGATTTGAGGGCCATATCAACCCATCAAACCCGGCGCGCCAACGCGGCGGCCTTGCCGACATAGCTGGCGGGCGTCATGGCCAGCAGGCGGTCCTTGTCGGCTTGCGGGATCTCCAGGCTCTGAATCAAGCCATGCAGGTCGGCGGCCGTCACGGTTTTGCCGCGGGTGACCTCTTTGAGCTTTTCATAGGCACCCTGCACGCCGTAGCGGCGCATCACGGTCTGGATCGGCTCGGCCAGCACTTCCCAGGCGGCGTCCAGGTCGGCGGCCAGCGCCTCTTCGTTGAGTTCGAGCTTGTTCAGGCCGGTCATGAGCGAGGCATGTGCCAGCGCGGTGTAGCCCAGGGCCACACCCATGTTGCGCAGCACGGTGGAGTCGGTCAAATCGCGTTGCCAGCGGCTGATGGGCAGCTTCTCGCTCAGGTGCTTGAGCAAAGCGTTGGCCAGGCCCAGATTGCCTTCTGCGTTTTCAAAGTCGATCGGGTTGACCTTGTGCGGCATGGTGGACGAGCCAATCTCGCCGGCTTTGAGGCGCTGCTTGAAGTACCCCAGGCTGACATAGCCCCAAATGTCGCGCGAGAGGTCGATCAGGATGGTGTTGCTGCGGTTGATGGCGTCGAACAGCTCGGCCATGTAGTCGTGCGGCTCGATCTGGATGCTGTAGGGCTGGAAGCTCAGGCCCAGGCCCCACTGGCTGGCCTGGGTTTCGCCCATCTCGGGGGTCTCCACCACCTGCCGTGCAAAAGCCTCCCAGTCAAAGTCGGGCCAGGCCGACAGGTGGGCGTTGTAATTGCCCACCGCGCCGTTCATCTTGCCCAAGAGCTTGACCGCGGCCACCTTGTCACGGCAGCCCTGCAGGCGCATCACCACGTTGGCCATTTCCTTGCCCACGGTGGTGGGGCTGGCGGTCTGGCCGTGGGTGCGGCTGAGCATGGGCACATCGGCAAAGGCATGCGCCATCTCGCGCAGCTTGGCGATCAGGCCGTCGAGCCCCGGCAGGATCACCTGGGCACGCGCGCCCTTGAGCTGCAGGGCATGGCTGGTGTTGTTGATGTCTTCGCTGGTGCAGGCGAAGTGGACAAACTCGGCGGCTTTTTCGAGCTCGGGACGGTCCTTGAACTTGGATTTGATCCAGTACTCAACAGCCTTGACATCGTGGTTGGTGGTTTTTTCGAATGCCTTGATGGCCAGGGCATCGGCTTCGCTGAAGCCCTTGACCAGACCGGTCAGGTAGCTGCGCGCGCCCGGCGACAGCGGTTTGAATTCGGCAAAGCCGGCATCGGACAATGCGATGAACCAGGCGATTTCGACCTGAACGCGCCGGTGCATGTAACCCTGCTCGCTCATCAGTGGCCGCAGGGCGTGAAGTTTGCTGGCGTAACGGCCATCCAGCGGCGACAAGGCAGAAATGGGGGTGAAATTCATGCTTGGATTGTAATTGGCAGGGCGCTGAGGCCGGGCCATGCTGGATTGGCCATGCTGACAGCGACGGCATATCCGAAGCCTCTAGAATCAGCAGCCAACCCGTTTTTGCAACGCTCACATGAAAATCATCGGCTCCACCACCAGTCCCTATGTCCGCAAGGTGCGCATCGTCATGGCCGAGAAAAAACTGGACTACCAGTTTGTCACCGAAGACGTGTGGTCCTCTCAAACCAGCATCCATGCGTCCAATCCGCTGGGCAAAGTGCCTTGTCTGGTGATGGAGGGTGGAGAGGCGGTGTTCGATTCACGCGTCATTGTGGAGTACCTGGACACCTTGTCCCCGGTGGGCAAACTGATCCCCACTGGCGGTCGCGAGCGCGCCGAAGTCAAGACCTGGGAGGCCCTGGGCGATGGCCTGCTCGATGCCGCCTTGACCGCGCGCATGGAGGCCATCTGGACTGGGCGTGAAGACGGCCAGCGCAGCCAAGCCTGGATCGATCGACATCTGGACAAGATCCAGCATGCCCTGCAGGCCATGAGCCATGGCCTGGGGGACAAGGCGTTTTGCTCCGGCATCCACCTGAGCCTGTCCGACATTGCCGTCGGTTGCGCCGTGGGTTACCTGGACTTCCGTTTCCCGCAGATCGATTGGCGAACGCCCTATCCCAACCTGCACAAGCTCCACGACAAGCTGGTGCAGCGCCCCAGCTTCCAGGACACATGGCCGGCCTGATCGGGTGATCGGCGGCCCGCTGGCGGGCCGCTGCGGGTCCTTGGCTTCAAAAAGTCGCCAATTGTCCGGTGCGCGTCTGTTTTGCGCAGCCCGGCTCCTTATGATGAAGCACTTGGGTGTTTCAAACGCCCATTCACACCACGCATGGGGCAGTGAGCTGCCCTTCTTTGGGAGAGTATTTTGCGCATCGCCACCTTTGTCCACAACCACAAACGCCACGTCGGTCAGGTCTCGGCCGATGGCCTGCAGGTCACGCCTTTTGCCTTGACCGAAGCCCAAGCCCAGCATGGCGCCCAAATGTTGATCGACGCCATGGTGGCGGGTCAGCCCTTGCCCGCTTTGAGCGGTGGCCCTTTGGCGGTGTCCTCGGTCAGGCTGGAGTCGCCTTTGCCCGTGCCGCGCCGCAACGTCTGGTGCGTGGGGCGCAACTACCATGCACACGCCAAAGAACTGCAGGCGTCGGTGTTCAAGGACAGCAACACCGACACCAAAGCCTGGCCCATCGTGTTCACCAAGGTGCCCGAGTGTGTGATCGGTCCGAACGACGATGTGCAGCTGCCCGGTGCCGCGGTGTCTGAGCAAATCGACTACGAAGCCGAGCTGGCCGTCATCATTGGCCAAGGCGGCAAGAACATCCGCCAGGCCGACGCGATGCAGCATGTGTTCGGTTACACGGTGGTCAACGATGTCACCGCCCGCGATGTCCAGATGCGTCACCAGCAATGGGACATGGGCAAGTCCTTCGACACGTTTTGCCCCATGGGCCCGTGGATCGTGACCGCTGACGAGATCGACGGTCGTCAAACCCGCGTGCGTTGCTGGGTCAACGGCGAATTGCGTCAGGATGGCCCCACCGAGCTCATGATCTTTGACATCCCCACCTTGATCGAGACCATCTCGCGCGGCATCACGCTCTACCCGGGCGACATCATCGCGACGGGAACGCCCGCGGGTGTGGGCATGGGCCTGAACCCACCGCGCTACATCGCCAAGGGCGATGTGATCCGCGTCGAGATCGACGGTGTGGGCAGCATCGAAAACCGTTTCGTTTGAAAAAATAACCAGGAGACAAACATGACGACATTGCAGCGCACACTCAGGTTTTTGGCATGCACCCTGACCGTGGCTTGCGGCTTGGCCCAAGCCCAAAGCTACCCCAACCGGCCCGTCAAAATCGTTGTGCCGTTTGCGGCCGGTGGCCCGGCGGACAACTACGCCCGTTTTGTGGCGCAACGATTGACCGATGAGCTCAAGCAGTCGTTCGTGATCGACAACAAACCCGGTGCGGGCTCGATCATTGGCACCGACTTGGTGGCCAAATCCCCGGCAGATGGGTACACCCTGCTCATGATGTCCAACACGCACACGGTCAACGAGTCCTTGATTCCCTCTAAGCCATTTGCACTGATGCGGGATTTTGTAGGGATCGCGCCCATCAACTATTCAGCCCTGTTGCTGGTGGCGCACCCTTCCGTGCCCGTCAAAACAGTGGGTGAGCTGGTGGCTTTGGCCAAATCCAGGCCCGGCAAGATCAACTATGCCTCCTCGGGCAACGGCACGCCGTACCACATGGCGGGTGAGCTGTTCAAGTTCATGGCGGGCATCGACATGACCCATGTGCCCTACAAAGGCAGCTCCGGTGCACGCACCGACATCGTGGGCGGACAGGTGGATGTGATGTTCGATGCCGAAACCACCATGGCAACTTTGTCACGCGAAGGCAAAGTCCGGGCCTTGGCCAGCACCGGTTTGACCCGTTCCAGCAACCTGCCCGACTTGGCGACCGTGCACGAGTCCGGCGTGCCCCGCTTTGAAGCCAGCATTTGGCTGGGCCTGATGGCGCCCAAAGGCACACCCGCCGATGTGGTGAGCCGGCTCAACGCTGAAGTTCGCAAGATCGTGAACAACCCCGATGTGAAGGCCGCTTGGGCCAAACAAGGCGCGGTGCCCATGTCGATGACCGTCGCCGAGTTTGATCAGTACCTGAGCGCAGACATCGCCAAGTGGGCCAACATCGTGAAGATCTCTGGCGCCAAACCGGACTGAAGCATGACCCGGGCGGTGGCGTTCCAGCTCAATGGACAGCACCTGTCCGTTACCGACCAGAGCGGTCAAACCCTGCTGGATCTCTTGCGCAACACCTTGGCGCTCAAAGCCACGCGCATGGGCTGTGGGCAAGGCCAGTGCGGCGCCTGCCGCGTCATGCTGGATGGCCATGCTGTGGCGGCCTGTGAAACGCCCGTTTGGGCCATCGAAGGCAAAGCCGTGACCACGCTGGAAGGCTTGGGTAGCCGGTCTGCACCGCATGCCTTGCAAACCGCCTTCATCGAAGAGCAGGCCATGCAGTGCGGCTTTTGCACCAGCGGCATCCTGATGTCGGCAGCCGCCTTGCTGCAACGCCAGCCCCACCCCAGCCGCCAGGACATTGTGCAGGCGATCGATGGGCACTTGTGCCGCTGTGGGGCGCACAACCGTGTGGTGCGGGCGATAGAAAAAGCCGCCGCACGGCTGGCCGCGCCATGACACCCGAATCCCTCAAAGCCCAGCCGCTGTTGCGCCAATGGCTGGCCTTGGGGCCTGATGGTCGGGTGCAGGCGTTTTCAGGCAAGGTGGATTTGGGTCAAGGTATCTCGCACGCGCTGCGGCTGATCGTGGCCGAAGAATTGCGGCTGCCGCCCGAGCAGATCGACATGGTGCCTGCCAGCACGCTGTTCAGCCCGGACGAAGCCGTGACCTCGGGCAGCCTGTCGGTGCAGCATTCGGGCACCGCCTTGCGTTGTGCGGCCGCGCATTGGCGCGAAGCTTGTCGCCAAGCCATGGCGCAGCGCTTGGGCGTGGCCTTGCCGGACATTCGCTGCGAAGGTGGGCAGTTCCTGGCCGCTGGCCAAGCGGCCAACGCCACGTGCAGCGAATGGCCCCGTGCCTCGTATGCAAGCCTGTCAACGCCAACGATGTGGGACAGCGCCATCGAGCCGGCGCATGCCCAGGCGGCGCACGCCGACCATGACTTGAAAAGCACATCGCCAGCCCCCTTGCGTCCCGACGTCGCGGCCAAGGTGTTTGGCGAATTTGAATACATCCAGGACCGTGTCATGCCAGGCGTGTCGCACCCCATGTGCCATGGCATGGTGTTTCGCCCCGCCACCCTCAGCGCCGAGGTGATCGGCCACGAGATGCAAGCGCTGGTGGCCGCTTTGAACTGCACCGCAGGCGTGCTGCAGGTGGTGCATGATGGGTTGTTGTTGGGTGTGCTGACCGAGACCGAGCAGGTGTTGGGCCAGATCGTGCGCAAAATCGAAGATGGCGCAGCACAAGGGCGGTTTTGGCGCTGCGAAGCCGAAGTGCCTGACCCCTTGGATTTGCCAGGCTGGCTCAAGAACCAGGCCTTGGACACCACGGTGGTGGCCGACATTTCAGCCCCCCCCAAAAGCGTCATTCGCCACCGCGTGATCGCAGAGTTTCAAAGGCCGTTTGTGCAGCACGCCTCTGTGGGCCTGTGCTGCGCTTTGGCGCAATGGTCCAGGCAGCCGTCGGGCCAGCATCTGGAAGTGTGGACCCACAGCCAAGGCATTTACAACCTTCGGCGCGATTTGGCTTTGGCCTTTGATGTGCCCGTCCAGCGGGTGCAGGTTTCGCATGTGGAGGGCGCAGGTTGCTACGGCCACAACGGGGCAGATGACGTGGCCTGGGATGCCGCCTGGTTGGCGCAACAAGTGCCGGGCCGGCCGGTGCGGGTGCAATGGACGCGTCAAGCCGAATTGGGCCACGCCCCTTTGGCCCCGGCCATGGCGGTACGCATCGAAGCGGCGGTGGGCGAAGACGGGCAATTGGTCCATTGGTCACAAACCGTGTGGGGCCAGGGCCATGGCACGCGGCCCGGGCGGGGCCAAACACCGGCGCTGTTGGGTGCATGGCAAACCGCCCACCCTGCCCCGGTCACCATGGCCGTGAATGCCGCGATGGCGGTGGGGGGCGGGTCTGAGCGCAACGCCCAACCACCGTACGACATCGCAACGGTCCAAGTCGTCAACCACCGGGTGTTGAACATGCCCTTCCGTGTCTCGGCCATGCGGGCCTTGGGCGCGCCGGTCAATGTGCTGGCCGCCGAGTCGGTCATGGACGAATTGGCGCAAGGCCTGTCGCAGGACCCCTTGGCGTTTCGGCTGGCGCACTTGCGCGGTGTTGGGCACGCCCGGCAAGCGGCGGTGCTGCAACAAGTGGCCAAGCTGGCGGGGTGGGCCCAGCCAAAACCCACAGACCGCCCAGAAGGCTGGGGCAGAGGCCTGGCCTATGCGCGTTACAAAAACACAGGGGCGTTTTGCGCGGTGGTGGCCGAACTGGTGGTGGCCGAAAAAGTCAAGCTCCACAAACTGTGGATTGCCGCAGATGTGGGGCATGTGGTGGATGCGGATGGGGTTCTCAACCAGCTCGAAGGGGGCGCCTTGCAAGCCGCCAGCTGGGCGCTGTGCGAAGCTGCGCAACTGAGCCCGCAAGGCGTCACGTCGAACGACTGGACCCGCTACCCGATATTGAAATTCAGCGACATGCCCGATGTCATGTGCACCTTGATGCCCGGTGACAACCACCCCTGGCTGGGTGCGGGCGAATGCAGCGCCGGACCGACCTGCGCGGCCATCGCCAACGCCATCTTCGATGCCATCGGCGTGCGCGTGCGCAGCATGCCCTTCACGCCTGAGCAACTGATGCGCGCCATCGACAGCGATGCGCCTGCATATTTTTCAACCCTTTGATGAACCGAGAGAACAACATGCATGTATTGAGTGGCGGCGCAGCCGCAGCCGTGGTCCAGGGCGTTCAGGCCGAATTTGAAAGAATCTCCGGCAGCCGCATCGATGGCACCTTCAGCGCGGTGGGCATGATGCGCGACAAACTGCTGGGCGGCGCGCCTTGTGACCTCATCATCCTCACCAAGCCACTGATCGAGCAACTCATCGCCTCGGGCCATGTGGTGCCTGGCAGCGCACGCTCCCTGGGCTTGGTCAAAACCGGTGTGGCCGTGCGCAGTGGTTCGGCCCACCCCAGCGTCAAAACGCGTGCTCAGCTGCATGCCGCCATGAGCGCGGCCCAAGGCATCTATTTTCCGGATCCGGACAAAGCCACGGCCGGCATCCACTTCATGAATGTACTCAAGGCCTTGGGCCTGAATGAAAGCCTGCAAAGCCGTTTTCGTGTGTTCCCGAATGGCGCAACCGCCATGGCCGCGATGGCCCAAAGCCAGGAATCGGGCTTGATCGGCTGCACACAAGTGACCGAAATCAACTACACCGAAGGCGTGGACCTGATCGACGTGCTGCCCAGCGAGTTTGAGCTGAGCACCGATTACACCTTGGGCATTTGCACCGCATCGCAGAACCCTGCCCAAGCGCAGATGCTGTCCGATTTGTTGGGGGGCAGCGCCTCCGAAGCGGTGCGCAGACAAGGTGGCTTTGAATTTTGATGTGCGGGGCCGTGCGCAACGCCTTCAGGTGTTGGCGCGCTTTTTCAGCCAGCGCATCAGAGCGCCTACCACCGGCAATTTCTCGTAAAGCTCTTCGGCCGCGTCCCAGTAGTCGCGGTGCATCGTCACCAGGCCTTGGGCGTTGAACACCACATGGCTGGCACCCCGAACCGATTGCAGGGTCTGGGTGTCAAAGCGCTTGAAGCGAAAACGGAATTCCCAGGTCAAAAAAGCCTGGTCTGCATCCACCACCTGTTGGGTCACCACAAAGTGGGGCTGGTTCAGCGCCACATACATGTGGCGAAAAATCTGTTCGATCCCGGCCAAGCCCTGCACCTCGTTGAACGGGTCTTTGAAGCGGGCCTGCGCGTCGTAAATCGTGTGCAGCTGCGACACGCTTTGCGGCGACAGGGTTTCAAAAAAAGCAGCCAGATTTTGCGAGGCTTGTCGGGTGTCCATGAGCGGCTTTCATTGCAGACTTACAGGCCGGTGAACTTGCGCACCAGCGGAAAGTACAGGCGGTAAGGCAACAGCCGCAAGAACTTCAGCCACAGTGTGAAGCGTTTGGGAAAGTGGATGTCGAACTGGCCGCGTGCCCAGCCCTTGAGCATCTCGCTGGCGGCTTCCTCGGGGCTGATCAGGGCGGGCATGGTGAATTGGTTTTGTGCCGTCAGCGGCGTGGCCACAAAGCCCGGGTTGATCACGCTCACACCAATGCCCTGGTCCTGCAGGTCGATGTAGAGGGTCTCGGCCAGGTGCGTGAGCGCCGCCTTGGTCGGGCCATAGGCCAGACCGTTGGGCAGGCCCCGCCAGCCGGCCACGCTGCTGATCAGGCTGATGTGACCGCTTTGCCGGGCCAGCATGCCCGGCAGCACCGTGTGGATGACTTGCAAAGCGCCCTGGTAGTTCACCTTGTCGTGTTGCAGCAGCTCCTCGAGGTTCAGGGCCGTGGCGCGTTGGGCCCGGTAGTAACCGGCCGCGTACACGACCATGTCCAGCGGGCCCTCGGTCAGCAAGGCGCGGGCCGTGGCCTGAACCGCTTCGTGGTCGCTCACATCCAGCGCGCGCCAGAGCACGCCCGTGTCCTGTGCGGCCCAGTCTTCAACGCCTTGGGCGTTGCGGGCCGACACGATCACCCGTGCACCGGCTGCACGCAGCGCCTGAGCACAGGCCAGGCCAATGCCGGTTGACGCCCCGACCAGCCAGACCCGGCGGCCTTGCCAGTCCGCCATGGGCAGGTTCATGGCCAGCCAGCCGCGTGGTGCTGACTTGGCGGGTGTCTGTGTGGCATCAGCGCTTGTGGGGCCGACCTTGGGCGTCGCCCGACCGCTTGCCGTGGCGGGGTGTCCCTGCGCCGCAGCCAAGGCATTCAGACCTGTATTGGAAGATGGGGGGTGCATGGACATCAACCTGGTTTGGCCACCAAAGGCGTTCGTCGTGTGAAGGACAAGGTGACTTCGCCCAGCTTGATGCCCCATTTGCTCATGGTGGCCTTGTTGAGCATGACGCGGTCGTCCATCAGGAACATCCAGTCATCAAAGTCGACGTGCCAGACCCGGCCATCGACCGGCAAGGCCAGTGTGTAGCCCCAGCGGAACGCATTGCCACTGACCTGACCGGTGGCTTCGCCCACGACATCGTCGGCGCGGCCTGTGTAGCTGCCGTTGGGCCCGGCTTTGAGTTTCCAGACGCGCCGCTCCCGGGTCCCATCGGAATAGACAAAAGCCTCGTCCAGCACGCCCTCGTCACCGTTCCAGCTGCAGTCCATGACCACGGTGAAGCGCTTGACCACCTGACCGTTGCGGTCGGTGAAAACGCCCCAGGCATCGAGGGTGCCGTTGAAATAGGTGCGCAGGTCGAGTTGCGGTTTTTCGTGGGCATAGGTTTGCACCTGCGGTCCGGCGCAACTGGCCAGAAAGGGCGTGACCGCTGCCACCGGCAAGGCGGCCAGCCGGGTCAGTGCCGTGCGGCGATGGATCTGGACGTTTTCGAGGCTCATGGCGTGTTCCGGTTGTCGGGAGTCAAAGCGGCTTCATGCCGAGGGTTGTGCCGCGGCTGGCGGCATCAAAATCAGATCGGGCCGACGCATCAGGCCCGCGTACAGGGCCAGTCCGGCCAGCAACTTGAGCAGGCAGGGCAGCACGCCATAAGCCAGACCCAGCGCCAGCACGGCATCGGCGTCCTGTCGGCCCGGGACGTAGCCCCACAAAGCCAGCATGGGCAGCGACACGCCCGCCGCCAGGGCCAGGTTCAATTTGGTGGCCAGATTCCACCAGCCCATGAAGGCGCCGTCTGTGCGGCCCCGCTCGCCGCAGCGGTCAATCAGCTGGTTGAGCAGGGCGCCGGGCACCGTCAGGTCGGCCCCCAGGGCCATGCCCGACAAGGCGCAAACGATCAAAAAGCCGGTGGTATCGCCCGCATCCAGCGTGACCACGCTGATGAAGGCCAGTACCGACAAGGCCATGCCGCTGGCCCATGAGCGCAGCAAACCGAGGCGGTCGATCACCTTCAGCCACAGCGGAAAGGACAGGGCCCCGGCAGCGAAATACACACCCAGAAACAGCGGCTCCATGGCCTTGGGTGCTTGCAACAGGTCCTGAATGAAAAACAGCACCAGCGTTGCGGGCACGGCGCTGGCCAGGCCGTTGACCATGAACACCAGCAGCAGACGGCGAAATCCCGCATGCTGCCAGGGCTGCCACAGGCTGGTGCCCGCATGGCTGGGGTCCACCCCGGGGTCCGATGCGGCGGCACGCTGCGCTGTGCGCTGCCAAGTCAGCAAGCCCAGCGCCAGCAGGGTCGCCAGCAAGGCGGTGGTCAGCTCCCAGCCCCAGAGCGCCGGCAGGGCCGAGGCCAGCAACACACCGATCAGTGAAAAACCTTCGCGCCAGGCGACCCAGCGGCTCTGGGCCAATCCACCGCCGCCCTGACGCGCCGCCCAGGCCTGGTGCAGGATGCCCAGCCCGCTGTAGGCCAGGTGGCTGAGGGTGAGCGCGCAGCCCACCCACAGCAGCAAACCCGCCGGGGACAAAGCCGCAGCCGGCGGAAAAAACAAGGCCGCAAACCCCAGCGCAACGGCCAGGGCCAAGAGCATGGCGGCCACCCACACCGCGCGCCACGAGTGGCGCAACAGCCGGTCGCCCCAGCGGCCAAGCCAGGGGTCCACCACCGCGTCGATGCTGCGGCTGAGCAAAAGCACTGCACCCAGCGCAGCCAGGGGCACGCCGTACTGCTGGGCATAGACATGGGGCAGATGCACATAAACCGGCAAGGCCACAAACGCCAGCGGCAAACCCAGCAGGCCATAGCCTGCAAAAGCCTGGCGCGGCATGGCGAGAGGGACCTGCGCGGCCGGGGTGTTCATGGTTGCAGGCCCTGGAGCAACTGTGCACGCATCTTCGGCTCGGAGGTGCGCTCATCCAGCCAGATGCCGAAGAACAAACGCGCAAAGGCCACGTCTTTCACCATGCCTACACGCTGACCGTTCACCCAGAACTCGGCCCCTTCGCCCGGCACATGGATGCCCGTGATGCGCTCGCCCTTGCCCACATTCGGGAACAACTCGCGCATGCCGACCAGCCAGCTTTGCGCCTGGGCATCGCTGAAGCTGCCCACGCGCCGCATTTCTTCAATCGAGCGGCTGGCAATAGCCGCGCCTTCGAGACGGCGCAAATACTGCAACTCCAGTGCAAAAGGAAACTGTGTGTACTGCCCGTGCCGAAAACCCAGGGGCGTCCACAAGCGGGCGTCGTAGACATCGAAGCCCCAGACCCGCAAACGCACGGGCGCGGTGGGCACCACGCCACCCAAACCGGTCATTTCGGGGCGGTTGTAGGCGGCGTTGGGGCTGGCCACGCTGCTGACCTGGGCTTGTGCAGGGCCCATCAGCGCAGCGGCAACGATGGCGCAGCAGACACCATGCCAAGTGCGCAGGTGCAGTGGCCGAGCGGCATCGGGTTGGGGCAAGGTGTGCATGCCCGTCAACCCGGTTTGGCCAGTGTGAACTGCACCACATCGATGTTGGCCTCATCGAAGGCGGCTTCGCAATACGCCAGATAAAAGGTCCACAGCCGGATGAAGCGATCGTCAAAGTGGAGTGTGCGGACTGTGTCCAGTTGGTCCACAAAAGCATCGCGCCAGCGGCGCAAGGTCTCGGCGTAGTCCGGGCCAAAGTTCAATTCGTCCACCACCTCCAAGCCGGCAGACCGCGCCTGCTTTCGGAACTCGCTCGGGCTGGGCAGGCAGCCCCCCGGAAAGATGTACTGCTGGATGAAGTCGGTGGAATGCACATAACGGTCAAACAGCGCATCGTCGATGGTGATGCTCTGGATGCAGGCACGGCCACCGGGTTTGAGCAGGCGGCTCACGGTCTGGAAGTAAGTGGGCCAGTATTCCTGACCCACGGCCTCGATCATTTCAATCGAGCAGATCGCGTCGTAGGGGCCATCGTCGATGTCGCGGTAGTCCTGCAGGCGCAAATCCGCGCGTTGCTGCACGCCGTGCGATTGCATGCGGGTCTGGGCAAAGGCCAGTTGCTCGGTCGACAGGGTCACACCCGTGATGTGCGCGCCAAACTCGGTGGTGGCCGACTCGGCCAGAGCGCCCCAGCCGCAGCCGATCTCGAGCACCCGGTCACCCGGCTGGGCATGGACCATGCGCAGTGCGCGGCGGACTTTGGCTTTTTGCGCCTCGGCCATGGGCTGTGTCCTGTCGCCCTCGAACCAGGCCGATGAGTAGTTCATCGTGCCGTCCAGCCAGAGTTCGTAAAAGGCGTTGCCCAGGTCGTAATGGGCATGGATGTTCTTGCGGCTGTTGGTCCGGTTGTTGCGGTTGAGCAGGTGCTTGATGCGGTAGACCAGACGCCCCAGCCAGTGGCCGTAAATCGCGCCTTCAATCTGCGTGCGGTTGGAGATCAACAGGCGCAGCAAGGCGGCCAGGTCCGGCGAGTCCCAATCGCCGGCCATGTAGCCCTCGGCAAAGCCAATGTCGCCCGATTTGAGCACTTCGGCGCAAACCTCCCAGCGGTGGATGTGCAGGGCCGCAAAGGGTGCGGCATGGGTGCCAAAGACCTGGTTGTTGCCATCGGGCGCGTACAGGGTGAGCGTGCCGATCTTCAGGCGGGTGAGCAAGCTCAGCAAACGCATGGCGGCCTTGGGCAGGCTGGTTTGTGGGATGTGCGTCGCAGCGCTGCGGGCCCCAGGGGCAGTGGAGAGGTCGGCGGTTTTTATCATGGGTGCATCCGGTGGGATCGGGGGTTATCGGGTCACAAAATCGCGCGGAGGTTCGGGCTTGCGCCAGAAGGGCACTTTTTTCAGCCACAGCAAGAGTGCATGCCAGTGGATGCGGGCCACCACGCCCAGGCTCAGCAGCGGAAATCGCCAAACCACGCGGCGCAGTGCCGCCGCGTTGGCGGGCTCCAGCCAACCGCTCCAGCTGGTGTCGATCAGGGGGCCGTTGGCGTCGCCATGGTCGACGCGCGCCACGATGCGGTCCTGGCCCTGGTGCAGGGTGCGCATGAACCGGAACCTGTACTCGCCTTGCACATCGCAAAAGGGCGAGACATGGAACACTTTGTCGGCCAGCAGGGTTTGGCCATATTGCGGCGCGCTCAGCAAGTAGCAGTGGCGCTCGCCAAAGGTGTTGTTCACTTCGGCCACGATGGCGGCCAGAGCGCCATCGGCGCGGTGCGCGTACCAAAAGCTCACCGGCTTGAAGGCATGGCCCAGCACGCGCGGGAAGGCCTGCAGCCAGACTTCGCCCGTGGCGTCGGTGATGCCTTCCCGGTTCAGCAATTCATCGAGCCAGGCCAGCGCCCCGCCTTGGCTGGCCGGGCGGCCATCGCCGTGATCGGTGTCATGGAAGGCGAACCAGGCGCGGCGGTTGATGGCCAGAGCCGTCGGGCAGTTTTTCGCCTGCAAGCTGCGCATGGGCAACATCAAAAATGCCGTCGGGTAAACAAAGGCATGGTGCGCCGGGCGGTGGCGCGTGTGCCGGACTTGACCCCAGCCGATGAGCGCGGTGTCAGGCGTCATGCGGCCAGCTTGTCCTGAACAAAGCCGCCTGGCGCATGGATGTGCTGGAGCAGGGCGCGGCCCACTTGCAATCCCGACTTGAGGCCGTCTTCGTGAAAACCATAACCCGCCCAGGCGCCGGCAAACCAGGTGTGTTGCTGGCCCTGGATCAAGGGCAGGCGCTTTTGCGCCTCGATGGCGGCCAGGTCAAACACCGGGTGGGCGTAGTCGTATTCACCCACGATGGTGGCCGGGTCGATGGCTTGCAGCGGGTTGAGTGAGACCACCACGGGCTGTTCAAAGGGGATGCGCTGCAAACGGTTGAGCAGGTAATGCAGGCACACGCGCGAGGACTCGCGTGCGCTGCTGGCCGCGCGTTCATAGTTCCAAGCGGCCCAGGTGGTGGGTTTGGCGGGCAGCACGCGGGCATCGGTGTGCAGCACCGCGCGGTTGTCCTGGTAACGGATCGCGCCCAGCACGCTGCGCTCAAGGGGGCTGGGCTCGCGCAAGATGCCGAGCGCCTGGTCGGTGTGGGTGGCCACGACCACCTGATCGAAGCGTTCGGCATGGCCGTCGGTGATCACGCGCACGCCCTGCGCGTCGCGCTCGATCAGACGCACCGGGGTGTTCAGCCGTTTGTCGTGCACGCCCGCCAGGATTTTTTCGACGTAGTGGCGGGCACCGCCCACCACGCTGAACCACTGTGGGCGGTTGGTCACCTGGATCAGGCCATGGTTGTGGCAAAACCGGATCATCGTCGCCACCGGAAACTGCAGCATCTGGTCGGTCGGGCAACTCCAGATGCAGCCGAGCATGGGCAGGAAGTACCAATCGCGAAAAGGCTCGCTGAACCTGTGCGTGCGCAAAAACTCGCTCAAAGCTTGCTGCAGTTCTTCCTCGCGCTGTTCTCGGGCGATGCGGGTGCACAGCGCGTTGAAGCGCATGACATCGGCCAGCATGCGCCAAAAGCGTGGGTTGATCAGGTTGCTGCGCTGGGCAAACACGCTGTTCAGGTCGGTGCCGCTCCACTCCAAGGTCTTGCCGTTCAGGGCCCCGGGCACCTGGACCGAAAACGACATGTCAGAGGGCGCTGTTTCGACCTTCAATTCGGCAAACAGTTGGATCAGGTTGGGGTAGGTGCGCTCGTTGAACACCAGAAAGCCCGTGTCCACGCCATGGGTCACCAGGCCTTGCGGGGTGGGCAGTGTCACATCCACCGTGTGGGTGTGGCCACCAAAGTAATCGCCCGCCTCGAACACGGTGATGTCGGCATGGTCCTTCAGGGTGTGGGCCACCGCCAGGCCGGAAATGCCCGAGCCCACAATGCCCACTTTCATGCGTGGGCTCATGGTTTGGCCTTCAAGGCTTTGTCGATGGCCGACACCAGGGTTTTGCTTTCCGGTCCGGTCATGCTGCTGTATTGGTCGATCACCTTGCCATCGCGACCGATCAGGTATTTGTGAAAGTTCCAGCGCGGCTTCTGGCCGGTTTGGGCGGTCAGCTGCTTGAACATGGGCGCAGCGCCCTCACCCGTGACCTGGGTTTTGGTGAACATCGGAAATTTCACGCCAAAAGTGCTTTCGCAAAAGTCGGCAATCTCCTTGTTGCTGCCTTTTTCCTGGGCAAAGTCATTCGACGGGAAGCCCAGCACCACCAGGCCCTGGTCCTTGTATTTGGTGTTCAGGGCTTCCAGGCCCTTGTACTGCGAGGTGAAACCACAAAAACTGGCGGTATTGACCACCAACACCACTTTGCCTGTGTACTGGCACAGCGACTGGGGCTTTTCGTCTTGCAGGCGCTCAAAGGTGTGGTTGAGCAGGGCCGGGCAGGTGGCCGCGCTGGCGGTGGTTGGCGAGCTGGCTTGCGCCGACTCCAGCCCCAAGCCCAGCGCCGCTGCCAGCAGGGCCATCACCAGGCTGGCGCCCCATTGTTTTACCCGAGAGTGGTTCATTTGCACTTGAAATATCATTTTGTGACTGATCAGTTTAAACTTGTTTCAAGATATTGTCACCTTGGCCCTCTTGGGATGGGAGAAATGCATGGTCAAACCCTCGGGATTTAAAGGCAACAAACAGGATTTGCCCCAGAAAAACTGTGTGATTTGTGGCCGCGCCATGACGTGGCGCAAAAGCTGGGCCAAGAACTGGGAACAGGTCCTGTACTGCAGCGACCGGTGCCGGGCCGCCAAATCCAGTGCACGGGCGACCGGTCAGGACCGGGCATGACACGTCACCTGATGCTGGTGCTGGGTGACCAACTTGGGTGGGACAACCCGGCGCTGGCCGACTTTGACCCGGCCCAGGACCGGCTTTTGATGATCGAGGCCGACAGCGAAGCAGACGAGGTCTGGAACCACCAGGCCCGCATCGCCTTGTTTTTGTCGGGCATGCGGCACTTTGCCAACGAAGCGCATCGGCGCAGATGGCCATGTACATATATGAAGGTGGACGACCTGGGCCTTCCCAGTGACTTTGCCGGACGTCTTGCCCATGCGCTGCAGAGCATCCAGCCCCAAGCGCTGGTGGTGATGGAGGCAGGCGCCTGGCGCATGGAAAGGCTGATCGAAGACGCCGCCGCCCAAGCCCCGGTGCTGCTGCGCTGGGTGGGCGACACGCACTTTTTGTGCAGCCGCGCCGGCTTCGCCAAGTGGGCAGGCGAGAAGAAGGAACTGCGCATGGAGTTCTTTTACCGCGAGATGCGCAAACGGCACGGCGTGCTGATGGAAGGCAAGGAGCCCATCGGCGGGCAATGGAACTTTGATGCGGAAAACCGCAAGGGCTTTGGCGCCCAAGGCCCGGGCACGGTGCCGCCGCCCGCCCGCTTTGCGCCAGACCGCGTGACGCAGGACGTGATCGCGCTGGTGCGCGAACGCTTTGGCAGCCACCCGGGCACGCTGGATCACTTTGCCTGGCCCGTGACCCGCGAGGACGCCCTGGTGGCGCTGCAACACTTCATCGACCAGCGCTTGGACAATTTTGGCGCCTGGCAGGACGCCATGTGGACCACCTTGCCCTTTGGCTGGCATGCGCTGGTGGCCAGCAGTTTGAACCTGCATTTGCTCAACCCACGCGAGGTCATCGCCGCGGCCGAACAGGCCTACCATGCGCGCGGCCTGTCCCTGGCCAGCGTGGAGGGCTTTGTTCGCCAGGTGCTGGGCTGGCGCGAGTTCATCCGCGGTGTGTACTGGCTGGACATGCCGCACATGGCCCTGGCCAACCACTATGGCCACACCCGCGACTTGCCCGCCTGGTACTGGACGGGCAACACCCACATGGCCTGCATGCAAGCCACCATCGGCCAGAGCCTGCAGCACGGCTACGCGCACCACATCCAGCGGCTCATGGTCACCGGGCAGTTTGCTGTGTTGGCCGGGCTGTCACCGCAGCAGGTGAGCGCCTGGTACCGCGCCATGTACGTGGACGCGGTGGAGTGGGTGGAAACGCCCAACACCCTGGGCATGGCCCTGCACGCCAACGGTGGTCGCTTCACCAGCAAACCCTATGTGGCCAGCGGCCAGTACATCAAGCGCATGAGCAATTACTGCAAAGGCTGCCGCTACCAACCCGACGTGCGCACTGGCCCCAGCGCGTGCCCCATGACCACGCTGTACTGGGATTTCCTGATCCGCCACGAGCAGGACTTTGCAGGCAACCCGCGCACCGCGCTCATGGTCAAGCACGTGGGCAAGATGGGTGAAGAAGACAAGGCGCAGATCCGCGCGCAGGCCGAGGCCACGCGGGCGGGGCTGAACGCGGTCTGAAGCTCAGACGCCGCGCGCCCGGTCTGTTTTGAACCGCGCCCGGAACGCCGCAAACTGCCCCAGGTCCAGCGACTCGCGCACCTCGCGCATCAGGTTCAGGTAGTAGTGCAGGTTGTGGATGGTGGTCAACATCGGGCCGAGCATCTCGCCGCAGCGGTCCAGGTGGTGCAGGTAGGCGCGGCTGAAACCGTTGCGACCGCCCTGGTCCCAAGACACGCCTGCGCTACCGGAGGGCGAACCTGTAGGACTGCCGGCGCAGGCGTAGCAGGTGCAAGTCGTGTCCAGCGGTTGCGGGTCGTTTTTGTGGCGGGCGTTGCGCAGTTTCAGGTCGCCAAAGCGGGTGAACACCGTGCCGTTGCGCGCGTTGCGGGTGGGCATCACGCAGTCGAACATGTCCACGCCATCGGCCACGCCCTGCACCAGGTCCTCGGGCGTGCCCACGCCCATCAGGTAGCGCGGTTTGTGCGCGGGCAGGCGGTGCGGCGTGTGCGCCATGATCTGCAGCATCTGCTCTTTGGGCTCGCCCACGCTGACGCCGCCCACCGCGTAGCCCGGAAAGTCCATCTCCACCAGGGCCTCAAGCGACTCCTGGCGCAGGTGTTCAAACATGCCGCCTTGCACGATGCCAAACAGGGCGTTGGGGTTGTTCAGGCGCTCGAACTCGGCCTTGGAGCGCAGCGCCCAGCGGCGGCTCATTTCCATCGACTTGCGGGCTTCCGCCTCGGTGGTGAGGTGCCCCTTGGTCTCGTAGGGCGTGCACTCGTCGAGCTGCATCACGATGTCCGAGTTCAGGATGGTCTGGATCTGCATGCTGACCTCGGGTGACATGAAGAGCTTGTCGCCGTTCACGGGGCTGGCAAAGGTCACGCCTTCTTCGGTGATCTTGCGCATTTCGCCCAGCGACCAGACCTGGAACCCGCCCGAGTCGGTCAGGATCGGTTTGTCCCACTTTTCAAATTGATGCAGACCACCAAAGCCCTGCATGATGTCCAGCCCCGGGCGCATCCACAAATGGAAGGTGTTGCCCAAAATGATCTGCGCGCCCATCTCGTGCAGGCTGCGCGGCATCACGCCCTTGACCGTGCCATACGTCCCGACCGGCATGAAGATGGGCGTTTGCACCACCCCATGGTTCAGGGTCAGCGTGCCGCGGCGCGCGTGGCTGGAGGGGTCGGTGTGGAGCAGGACAAATTGGAGCATGGCAGGGATTGTAGGAGGGGGCCCTCACACCGCGGCATCGCCAAAGCACTGCGCCACCACGCCCCGCAGCCACTGGTGCCCCGGGTCCTTGTGCAAGCGGGCGTGCCAGACCTGGTGGATGGCGCTGCCATCGACCGCCAGCGGCAGCGGCCGCGTGGTCAGGCCAAAGGGGCCGGTCACGCGCTGCGCAAAGCGCTCGGGCACGGTGGCGATCAGGTCGGCGTGGCCCAGCACATCGCCCAGGGCCACATAGTGCGGCACCGTCAGGCGGATGCGCCGCTGCAGGCCCTGGCGCGCCAGCGCTTCACCTAGGGCCTCGTCGATCCGCCCGTGCCCCGTCCCGGCAGCAACCACCCGCACATGGCTGGCGGCGGCAAAGTCGGCCAGCGTCAGCTCAGCCGCCCCGGCCAGCGGGTGGCCCTGGCGCATCAGGCACACATAAGGCTGGCGAAACAGCGCTTGCTGAAAAAACCCCGCTTGCAACTGCGGCAGCAGCCCCAGCGCCAAGTCGGTGCGGCCCGAGGCCATGTCGTCCTTGAGGCTGGCGCTGGTCACCGCCACCACATCGAGCGTGACGCCGGGGGCGGTTTGCGACAGCGCGTCCATCAGCACCGGCAGGAAATACATCTCGCCCACATCGGTCATGGCCAGGGTGAAGCGCCGCGCGCTGCTGGCCGGATCGAAGGAGGCGCGCACCGTGAGTGCCTGCTGCAGGCCGTCGAGCGCCAGCGCCACCGGCTCGGCCAGTTGCAGGGCGTAGGGCGTGGGCACCATGCCGCGTTGAGTGCGCAAAAACAGCTCGTCGCCCAGGCTGGCGCGCAGGCGGCCCAGGGCGCTGCTGACGGCGGGCTGGCTCATGCCCAGCGCCGCAGCCACGCCCGAGACGCGCTTTTCGCGCAGCAGGTGGTGAAACACCAGCAGCAGGTTCAGATCGAGGCGGGCGAGTTCCATGCGGGCAGGGCCATGATTATTTGAAATTCAGATAAAGATTATCTTTGAATTTCGATTTACGAAATTTATAGCTTTGCGCATGATGCGGGTCAAGACCCCCGAGGAGAGCGCATGCGCGAGCAACCCATCCACTGGGAAACGGACGGCACCAGCCGCGTCCCGTTTGCCGTGTACACCGACGAAGACCTGCACAAAAAAGAGCTGGTGCGCTTTTTCTACAAAAACCACTGGAGCTATGTGGGCCTGGAGGCCGAGATCCCGAACCCGGGCGACTTCAAGCGCACGGTGGTGGGCGAGCGCTCGGTCATCATGACGCGCGCCGACGACGGCCAGGTCCATGTGGTGGAGAACGTCTGCGCCCACCGGGGCATGCAGTTTTGCCGCGAGCGCCACGGCAACAAAAAAGAGTTTGTCTGCCCCTACCACCAGTGGAGCTACAAGCTCCAGGGCGATTTGCAGGGCGTGCCGTTTCGGCGCGGGGTGCGGCAAGACGGCAAGGTCAACGGCGGCATGCCGGCCGACTTTGACCCCAAGTCGCATGGCCTCACAGCCCTGAAAGTCGCCACCCGGGGCGGCGTGGTGTTTGCGTCGTTTGACCATGGCGTGGAGTCGCTCGAAGACTACATGGGCCCGACCATCCTGCGCTACTTTGACCGCCTGTTCAACGGCCGCAAGCTGGTGCTGCTGGGCTACAACCGCCAGCGCATTCCGGGCAACTGGAAGCTGATGCAAGAGAACATCAAAGACCCGTACCACCCCGGCCTGCTGCACACCTGGTTTGTGACCTTTGGCCTTTGGCGCGCCGACAACAAAAGCGAGCTGCGCATGGACGCGCACCACCGCCACGCGGCCATGATCTCCACACGCGGCTCGGCCGGCCAGGCCACGGGTGACAAAGCCCAGGTCACCCAGGTCAGCAGCTTCAAAGAGAGCATGCAGCTCAACGACGCCAGCTTTTTGGACATCGTGCCAGAGCCCTGGTGGCAACTCGGTGATCAGATGCCCACGGCGGTCATGATGACGCTGTTCCCCAGTGTGATTTTTCAGCAGCAGGTCAACAGCGTGTCCACGCGGCACATCCAGCCCGACGGGCATGGCGCCTTTGACTTTGTCTGGACGCATTTCGGTTTTGAGGACGACACGCCCGAGATGACCGAGCGCCGCCTGCGCCAGTCCAACCTGTTTGGCCCGGCCGGCTTTGTGAGCGCCGACGACGGCGAGGTGATCGAGTTCTCGCAACAGGCTTTCGAGACCAAGCCCGAGCACCGCATGCTGGTGGAGCTGGGCGGGCGCGATGTGGGCGAGACCGACCACATGGTGACCGAAACGCTGATCCGGGGCATGTACGCCTACTGGCGCCAAGTGATGGAGGCCTGACCATGGTGAGTTTTGAAACCCACATGGCCCTCAACCGCCTGTACGCCGATTACGCCCTGGCCGTGGACAGCGGCCAGTGGGACTTGTGGCCGGAGTTTTTCACCGAGCAGTGCGTGTACAAACTCATCCCGCGAGAAAACCACGAGCGCGGTTTTCCGCTGTGCACGCTGTCCTTCACCAGCAAAGGCATGCTCAAAGACCGGGTGTACGGCATCCAAGAGACGCTGTACCACGACCCGTATTACCAGCGCCATGTGGTGGGCGCGCCGGTGGTGCGCCGTGTGGACGGCGAGCGCATCCATTCGGAGGCCAACTACGCGGTGTTCCGCACCAAGCTCGACCAGCCCAGCACCGTCTTCAATGTGGGCCGCTACATCGACACCATCGTGCAAACCCCCGAGGGCCTGAAGTTCGCCGAGCGCCTGTGCGTGTTCGACAGCGAGATGATCCCCAACGCCATCATTTACCCGATATGACCATGAGCCATTGGACCGACGTGGCCGCCGAGGCCGATTTGTTTGAAGGCGCGGGCATTGCCGTCGCCCCCGAGGGGCAAGACATTGCCCTGTTCAGCGTGGCGGACGAGGTCTTCGCCATCAACAACCTGTGCACCCACGGCAACGCCAAGCTGTGCGACGGCTTTGTCGAAGGCGACCATGTGGAGTGCCCCTTCCACCAAGCCCAGTTCAGCCTGCGCGATGGCGCGGTGGCCTGCGGCCCGGCCACCGAGCCGGCCAAGACCTGGCCGGTCAAAGTCGAGGGTGGGCGGGTCTGGCTTCAGCTGGGCTGAGCGCCCGCCGTGCTGCGTGACAGCAGCATGGCATCCCCGTAGCTGAAGAACCGGTACTTCTGCGCGATCGCGTGGCGGTACAGGCCCATGATGTGCTCGTAACCCGCCAAGGCGCTGACCAGCATCATCAGCGTGCTTTTGGGCAGGTGGAAGTTGGTGATCAACCGGTCGATCACCCGGAACTCAAAGCCCGGGGTGATGAAAATGGCGGTGTCGCCGCTGGCCTGGCCCGACTGGGCCCACGACTCGAGCGTGCGCACGGTGGTCGTGCCCACCGCCACCACCTGGCCGCCGCGCGCCTTGCAGGCCGCAATGGCTTGCTGCGTGGCTTCGGGCACCTCGTACCACTCGCTGTGCATGGTGTGTTCGGCAATGTTCTCGGTCTTGACCGGCTGGAAGGTGCCCGCGCCCACATGCAGCGTCACGCTGGCGGTGTGCACGCCACGTGCCGCCAGGGCCGACAACACCCCTTCGTCAAAATGCAGCGCCGCCGTAGGCGCCGCCACCGCGCCTGGCGCCCGTGCAAACACGGTCTGGTAACGGCGTGCGTCTTCTTCGGTGTCGGCGTGCTCGATCGCGCCCGCCGGGCGCTCGATGTAGGGTGGCAAGGGCACCACGCCGTGCTTTTCCATCAAGGCGTGCGGCTCGTCGCTCAGCTGCAGATGAAACAGTTGGCCGTTGGCATCGGGCCAGCGGCCCAGCAGCACGGCATCAAAACCACCGTGGCGCGCGCCGCCTGCCAAATGCATCTGGCCGCCCACCAGGGGCTTTTTGCTCACCTTCATGTGCGCCACCACCTGGTGGCCGGGCAGCACGCGCTCGATCAGCAGCTCCAGCTTGCCGCCGCTGGCCTTTTCGCCAAAGATGCGGGCCTTGACCACCTTGGTGTCGTTGAACACCAGCAAATCGCCCGGGCTCAGCAGGCTGGGCAGATCGCGAAAAATCCGGTCGGTGACCGCCCCGGGCGTGCCGTCCAGCAGGCGCGAGGCACTGCGTTCGGCAGCAGGGTGTTGGGCGATCAGTTCGGGGGGCAGCTCAAAGTCGAAATCGTTGAGCGTGAAGGCGCGGGGGGCGGCTGAAGAGGGCATGTTGCTTGGGCTTGACAGGCCCGTTGGAATGAAAACGGCGTGATTTTCGCACGCTGTGGGTGCTGGTTGTGGCCGCTGGCTTCAGAGGCCTGGGGTCATGCGGGTCCACCAATGAGTGCGCCTGGACAGTTGCCTCCTGAGGTGTGGCTGACCCTATGAAAATGTTTGCAACTCATGTGTCGGCCGATGGGTCGGGACTGGCGATGTCGATGGCCACGCGGGCTTCTGCCAGCAAGGTGGCGAAGGGTTCTGGCGGTGGGGCATCCGTGAACAGGGCATCGATCTTGGACACATGCGCCACCTCGACCATGGCTCGGCGCTCAAATTTACTGGCATCGGCCACCACCCAGACTTGGCGGGAGTGCGCAATGGCGGCTTCCGTGACCCTGACTTCGCGGTAGTCGAAATCGCGCATGGAACCATCGGTTTCGATGCCCGCCACACCAATGATGACGGTGTCAAAGCGGAATTGGCGCACGAAGTCCACCGCGGCCTCGCCCACGATGGCGTGGTCCTTGGCGCGAACGAAGCCACCGCACATGTGGACTTCGATGTCCCTGTTGCCGCTGAGCAACTGGGCGATGGCCATGTCGTTGGTCACCACGCGCAGGCCCTTGTGGCCGCGCAATTCGCGGGCCACTGCGCAGGTGGTGGTGCCCACGGTGAGCATGAGCGAGCAGTCATTGGGGATGCGCGCAGCCACCGATTGGGCAATGCGGGCCTTGGCCGCCGCGTTGTGCGATTCGCGTTGCTGGTAGGTGATGTTCTCGGCGGTTGCACTGGCACGCACACCCCCGTGAAACCGCTCGAGTTGCCCTCTTTGCGCCAAATGTTGCACATCCCGGCGCACCGTCTGGACAGAAACACTCAGCTGACGGGCCAGATCTTCCAAGGACATGCGTCCTTTGGAGCGTGCCAACTGGATCAGTTTTTCTTGTCTGGGGTTCATCTGTGGCAGTGGCGTGCAGGACGTGGAGACGAAACCGTTGGAAGGGGCTGACCTGAAATTGTAAGCGTCGCCCTCAGGCGCCAGAGCGGCTGGGTGCTGAATACTGCTTCACCCGTTGTTGGAATTCAGCCCGCTGGGGTGAGGCCTGGGTTTCGCTGGCCATGATGGTGGCAACCGCCTCCAGGCTTTCAGCGGCTGCCTGCGCATCCAGGAACAGCAGTCGGTTGCGTCGCGCCAGCACGTCTTCCAGGTTGCGTGCAAATTCAAACCGCACGGCAAAACGCACCATGGCTTCGGTCAGGCCGGGCGCGATCACGCGACCAGACCCCGGCAGGCTGGCCACGAGATCGGCCTCACTGCCATACGAGTGCAGACCCGCTGCATCCGCCAAACTGCCCGTGGCAGCGCCCCCGGCCCCCAGCAGCGGGGTGTTGGCGCTTAGACAAACTCCCTTTCGTGGGATCAGACCGGCATCTGTGCACTGGTCGAGCACGTCCTGTGCCATGGCGCGGTAGGTGGTCCACTTGCCTCCGGTCACGCTGACGAGCCCATCGGGACGCAGCACCACCGTGTGTTCGCGGCTGATGGATGGGGTGTCTTGCGTGCTGGGGGTGGCATGGGGATTAACCAGCGGCCGCAAGCCCACCCAAGCGCTGAGGATGTCTGACCTTTGGGGCGGGACGTCCAAAAAGTCGGCGCACTCTCGCAAGATGAAGTCGACCTCGCCCGCCAGGGGTGCAGGCTCTTGCGGCAAGTCCGCTCTGGCGGTGTCGGTGGTGCCGACAATGGTTTTGCCCAGCCAGGGGATGGCGAACAACACGCGCCCGTCTCGGGTGCGTGGCCAAAACAGGGCCGAGTGGCCCGGCAACAGGGATCGGTCAAAACTCAGGTGTACCCCCTGGCTGGGCCTGACGAGGGCGCCCTGGGCTGCGGGCTGCGTGGGCTTGAGCAATTGGTCCACCCACACGCCCGTGGCGTTGATCACGCAGGGGGCTTGGACTGTGAATGCGCGCCCCGTTTCCACATCCATCGCGTCCACCCCCGTCACTTGCTGGTCCACGCGACGCACCTTGAGCACCGGACAATGGTTGGCCAGCATGGCCCCATGGTGGTGTGCCGTGCGCGCCATGGTGATCGCCAGCCGTGCATCATCGAATTGACCGTCCCAATAGGACACCCCCCCGACCAGGCCTTCGGTGCGCACGGTGGGCAGCATGTGGCGCACGCGGGCCGGACCCAGCAGGTGCGTCGCACCCAAACCCGCTTGGCCGGACAGCCAGTCGTAGGCTTTGAGTCCGGCACCGTAAAAGGGGATTTGCCACAGCTTGTAGGCAGGCATCACGAAAGCCAGTGGACGGGCAATGTGCGGTGCATTGGCCAGCAAATGGGCACGCTCGTGCAAGGCCTCGTGCACCAAGCGGAAATCACCTTGTGCCAGGTAGCGCACGCCGCCATGCACCAGTTTGGTGGAGCGCGAAGACGTGCCCTGGCCGAAGTCACCGCGCTCCAACAATGCCACCTTCAGGCCGCGCAGTGCCGCATCCAGCGCAATGCCCAAACCGGTGGCGCCGCCACCGACGACCACCAGGTCAAAGTCTTGCTGCGTTGCCAGGGCTTGCAATGTCCTCTGGCGCTCAACGTCGACCGGATGCCCAAGCATGTTGGCGTGTTTCTCTGTGGGTGTTGAAGTGTGTGCTAGGTGCCCCCATGCGGGGGTCTAGCGCGAACGCAGCGCCAGCAGTGTGGCCGCGAATTCGGCAAAACCTTCGCCGCAACGCGATGGCGTGATGAAGGTGGGCAGGGCGTCCATGCGGCCCACAAAATCGCGCACATTGGCCACGCCCACCGAGACAGGGAAATGCGCGAACATCGGTGCATCGTTGGGCGAGTCACCCGCATACACGATCCGGTGGCGGTCAAGGTCCAAGTCCACACCGAACAGGTCCCGCAGGATGTCGCGGCTCATGGACAACTTGTTGTAGTCCCCCCACCAGCCATTCACATGGATCGAGCTGACTTTGGCCGTCATGCCCGCGGCTTGCATGATCTCGACGATGCGCTGTACCGCGCGCTCGCCCACGTGGGGGACGTCCTCGCAAAAGTCAATGGCCAGGTCATACAAGCGGCAGAACTGGTCGGAGGCTAACGCCGTTCCCGGCACATCGGCCAGGATCTGGGCAGCCACGGCGTCCATGGCCTGGCGCTTGGCCTGCAAGGCCTGAGGCGTCAGTGAATGCCTCACCGACAGCTTGCGCGCCTGGCGGTCGTACCAGTAACAGAATGCACCGTTTTCGCCCACCACGGCATCCACTGGCCACATGCGGGCGATGTGGTCACACCAGCCTGCCGGCCGGCCGGTGGTGATCACGGTGCGAAGTCCGCTGCACCGCAGGTGTTCCAGCGCGCTGTAGGCCTTGGCCGTCAGCATGCCGTCGGTGGTGAGGGTGTCGTCAATGTCGGTGATGACCGTGTGGAGCTCACGCACCTGAGCCGCGCTGATCTGGTCGATGGGCGTCAAAATGCCTCCGGTGGCAGTGGGCCCATGCAGTAGAGGTCCACACGCACGGTCTCTTGATCATGGGGCCACCATGGCACCCCAGAAATCAGCCTTGACACACATTCTCCCCAGCGTCGACGGTCAAATTGACCATATTCGAAGCATATTGTTATTCGTTTTTGTTCGTTATTCATCAGTGTTTGTACTGCATTGCAAATGATACGAGCAAAAGCGAAAATGATGCACCTCGTCTTGATGTGGTTTTCCAGCGGCCCATGCGGTTGTTTCTTTTTTCCTCAAGGACCTTGTATGAAACTCAAACTCTCCATCGCCACCCTCGCCGTGGGTCTGGCCAGCCTGTCAGCCCAGGCCCAGGTTGAAATCCAATGGTGGCACTCCATGGGCGGTGCGCTTGGCGAATGGGTCAATGACCATGCCAAGGATTTCAATTCCAGCCAGACCCAGTACAAAGTCATCCCCACCTTCAAAGGCAGTTACGACGAATCCATGACAGCGGCCATTGCGGCCTTCCGTGCGGGCAATGCGCCGCACATTTTGCAGGTGTTTGAAGTGGGCACGGCCACCATGATGGCCAGCAAGGGCGCCATCATGCCGGTCGGCAAAATCATGGCGGATGCCGGCGTCAAGTTCGACCCCAAAAACTATGTCCAAGCGGTGGCGGGTTACTACACCGCGCCTTCTGGCCAGATGCTGAGCTTTCCCTTCAACAGCTCCACCACGGTCTTTCACTACAACAAAGATGCCTTCAAGGCTGCAGGCCTGGACCCCGAAAAACCACCCAAAACCTGGCCCGAAGTGGCACTGGCTGCGGGCAAACTCAAGGCTTCTGGCCACAAATGCCCCTTCACCACCAGCTGGGTGAGCTGGACACAGCTGGAAAGCTTCTCAGCCTGGCACAACACCGAGTTCGCCACCAAAGGCAACGGCATGCGCGGCATGGATGCGCGCCTGACTTTCAACAGCCCCTTGCACGTGCGCCACATTGAAAACCTGGCCAACATGTCGAAAACCGGCTTGTTTGTCTACAAGGGCCGGGGCAACGCGGCCGATGCCGTGTTCGTCTCGGGTGAATGCGCCATGATGACGGGCAGCTCGGCCTTGTACGGCAACATCAAGCGCAACGCCAAGTTCGCCAGTGGCATCAGCACTTTGCCGTATTACCCTGACGTCAGCGGGGCACCCCAAAACACCGTCATCGGCGGCGCCAGCCTGTGGGTGATGTCGGGCAAAAAAGCGGATGAATACAAAGGCGTGGCCCAATTCTTCGCCCACCTGTCCAAGCCCGAGGTGGATGCGCGCAGCCACCAGCGCACCGGCTATCTGCCCTTGACCCCCGCATCGTTCGAGATGACTGAAAAATCGGGTTTCTACAAGCAAAACCCGGGCACCGACGTGTCGGTGGAACAGATGATCCGCAAGACCACCGACAAGTCACGCGGCATCCGTCTGGGCAATTTCGTGCAGATCCGCACCATCAACGACGAGGAACTCGAGCAGGTCTGGGCAGGCAAGAGAGCCCCCAAGGAGGCCCTGGATGCTGCGGTCAAACGGGGCAACGAGCAGCTCGAGCGCTTCGAAAAAGCCAACAAGTGAGTCGGCATCCCGGGCCGTCCGCCTGGGGCTTGCTTTGAGAGCAGGGGCTTGATCCCCTGCGCTTGGAATTTTTCCTCACCTGTACTTTGCCTCCATGGAAAAACGCGTTCGATTTCAATCCCGCTGGTTGCCTTGGCTGTTGATCGCGCCCCAAATGGCCATCGTGCTGGTGTTCTTTTTCTGGCCCGCCGGACAGGCGCTTTACCAAAGCGTGCTGTCGCAAGATGCGTTTGGCTTGCGCACCGAATTTGTCGGGCTGGAGAATTTTGAGCGCCTGTTTGCCGACAGCACCTACCTCGATTCCTTCAAGACCACTGCACTGTTCTCTGTGCTGGTGGCCTTTTTTGGCCTGAGCATTTCGCTGCTGCTGGCCGTGATGGCCGACCGGGTGATCAAGGGCGCCGCCGTCTACAAAACCCTGCTGATCTGGCCTTACGCTGTGGCGCCGGTGGTGGCGGGGGTCTTGTGGCTGTTCATGTTCGCCTCGCCCATGGGGGTGATGGCTTTTTACCTGCGCACGGTGGGCATCGAGTGGAACCACCTGCTCGATTCGGGCCACGCCATGACCCTGATCGTGGTGGCCGCTGTGTGGAAGCAAATCTCCTATAACTTCTTGTTTTTCCTGGCGGGGCTGCAGTCCATCCCCAAATCCCTGCTGGAGGCGGCGGCCATCGACGGGGCCAGCCCCTGGCACCGCTTTTGGACCATCGTGTTTCCGCTGTTGTCGCCCACCACGTTTTTCCTGCTGGTCATCAACGTGGTGTATGCCTTTTTTGACACCTTTGGCATCGTCGACGCCACCACGCAGGGCGGCCCCGGCAAAGACACGGCGATTTTGGTCTACAAGGTGTATTACGACGGCTTCAAGGCGCTGGACATGGGCGGCTCGGCCGCGCAGTCGGTCATCCTGATGCTGATCGTGGTGGCGCTGACGGTGGTGCAGTTCCGTTTTGTCGAGAAAAAAGTCCAGTACTGAGCCCCCCGCATGATTGAAAAACGCCCTGGCCTCACCGTCCTGTCCCACTTGGTGCTGATCCTGGGGGTGGTGATCGTGGCCTTCCCGCTGTACCTGACCTTGGTGGCTTCGACCCAAAGCGCAGCCGACATCGCCCAAACGGTGCCCATGTCCATGTGGCCCGGCAGCCATGCCCTGGAGACTTACAGCACGGCCTTATTTGGCGGCGAAACCAGCGCAGGCAGCCGCATTCCGGCGGCTGCGCCCATGATGGGGGTCAGTCTGGTCAGTGCCCTGGTCATTGCGCTGGGCAAGATCGTCATCTCTTTGCTCTCGGCCTTTGCCATCGTGTATTTCCGTTTTCCCTTGCGCAACCTGGTGTTCTGGATGATTTTTGTCACCCTGATGCTGCCGGTGGAGGTGCGCATCGGCCCCACCTATGAAGTGGTCTCCAACCTGGGCATGCTCAACAGCTATGCAGGGCTGACGGTGCCGCTCATCGCTTCGGCCACGGCCACGTTTTTGTTCAGGCAGTTTTTCTTGACGGTGCCCGATGAGTTGGTGGAGGCCGCACGCATGGACGGCGCGGGGCCGATGCGCTTTTTCATCGACATCCTGCTGCCGCTGACGCGCACCTCGATCGCGGCCCTGTTCGTGATCCAGTTCATCTACGGCTGGAACCAATACCTGTGGCCGCTCTTGGTGACCACCAACGAAAATATGTACCCGGTGGTCATGGGCATCAAGCGCCTGATCGCTGGCGAGGCTTACACCGAATGGAACGTGGTCATGGCCACCGCGATTTTGGCCATGCTGCCCCCGGCGCTGGTCGTCATCTTGATGCAAAAATGGTTCGTCAAAGGCTTGGTGGATACGGAAAAATAATGGATCCGGGGACAGACCGCTGCGCAGCGGCGCTCTGTCCCCGTCAAATGAACAATCCGGGGGCAGACCGCTGCGCAGCGGCGTTCTGACCTCGTCTGATCAACAAAACACATGGCTGCCATCACCCTCACCCACCTTCTCAAAACCTATGGCCAGGGGGCCAAGGCCAACACCGTCATCCATGACCTGAGTGCGCACATTGCCCACGGGGAATTCGTGGTCATCGTCGGGCCTTCCGGCTGCGGCAAATCCACCTTGCTGCGCATGGTGGCGGGCCTGGAAGACATCTCGGGCGGCACCATCGCCATTGGCGACCGGGTGGTCAACGCGCTCGAGCCCGCCGAGCGCGACATCGCCATGGTGTTCCAGAACTACGCCCTGTACCCGCACATGAGCGTGTTCGACAACATGGCCTACGGCCTGAAAATCGCCAAAGTGCCCGTGGCCGAGATCAAGACACGTGTGGACAAAGCGGCAGGCATCCTCGAATTGAGCCACCTGCTGCAGCGCAAGCCACGCGAGCTGTCGGGCGGCCAGCGCCAGCGCGTGGCCATGGGCCGCGCCATCGTGCGCCAGCCGCAGGTGTTCTTGTTCGACGAGCCCTTGTCTAACCTGGACGCCAAGCTGCGTGCCCAGACCCGCCTGGAGATTCAAAAGCTGCACCGCGAGCTGGGCATCACCAGCCTGTTTGTCACGCACGACCAGGTCGAAGCCATGACGCTGGCCCAGCGCATGATCGTCATGAATGGCGGTCACATGGAACAGTTCGGCACGCCCGAAGAGGTCTATAACCGGCCCGCCAGCACCTTTGTGGCCAGCTTCATCGGCTCGCCGCCGATGAACCTGCTCCAGCAAGCGCCGCAGACCCCTGCCGGCCGCATCATGGGCATTCGTCCCGAGCACATGGACATCACACCCGGTGGTTGGCCTTTGCAGGCGGAAACCGTGGAATTGCTTGGGGCCGAGCGGCTGGTGCACGCCCGTTTGGGCACGGAAAGCCTGACGCTGCGTCTGGACGCCACCTTGCCCGCCCCGGCGGCGGGCGAGTCCTTTTGCATCACCCCCCGCGCCGACCAACTGCACTGGTTTGACGCGCAAACCGGCCAACGCATCACCACGGCATGACATCCGACACACCGGCCACCGCCGCCAAAGCCCCCCTGCCGACCTGGCCCTACCCGCGCTGGATCGCGCACCGGGGCGCCGGCAAGCGCGCTCCGGAAAACACCCTGGCCGCTTTCCGTTGCGGTGCCGAGCGGGGTTACCGGATGTTCGAGTGCGACGCCAAGCTCAGCGCCGACGGCGTGGTGTTCTTGATGCACGACGCCACACTGGAGCGCACCACCAACGGACACGGCATCGGCGGTGATCTGCCCTGGCAGGCCCTGTCGCAACTGGATGCGGGCAGCTGGCATTCACGTGCCTTTGCGGGCGAGGCCCTGCCCACGCTCGAAGCGCTGGCGCGGTTTTGCCTGGCCAATGGCCACCTGCTGAACATCGAAATCAAACCCACACCCGGGACCGAAGCCGTCACCGGCGCGGCCGTGGCGCGTCTGGCCGCGCAACTGTGGGCGGGTGCAACCGTGCCCCCGCTCCTGACCTCGTTCAAGCCCGAGGCCCTGGCTGCCGCACAGCAAACAGCTGCCGAATTGCCGCGTGGTTTGCTGGTCGACACCCTGTGGGACGGCTGGTTTGAAACAGCCCAGGCCTTGGACTGCGTGGCCTTGGTCGCCAACTTCGCCCTATGGGACGCAGCCACCGTGTCCCAGGTCCACGGCGCAGGCATGCGCTGCCTGAGTTACACCGTCAATGACGACTGGGCCGCCCAACACCTGCTGTCTCTGGGCACCGACGGCATCATCACCGACCAGATTGACTTGTTCAGGCCTGTTTGAAGCAAGGGGGATGTAGGGGGGATAACGCCCACCCCTCAACAGGGTTGCCTTGTCATGGGCTGCAAGCCTTCCACAGGCCATGCCCACAGACCTCTTTCACGGAAACTTGGACACGGCACAATCGCCCCATGCCCTCCCCGTCCACCCCAGCGTCTGCCAAGCCTTTGAGTGCGCCGCAAAAGGCGCTGATCAAGCTGGGCCTGAAGCGCGACATTGACTTGGCGCTGCACCTGCCGCTGCGCTACGAGGACGAGACGCGCATCGTCAAGTTGCGCGATGTGCGCGAGGGCGATACCGCGCAGATCGAGGCGACGGTGACGGCTTGCGAGGTCACGCTGCGGCCGCGCCGCCAGTTGCTGGTGACGGTGGACGATGGCTCGGACACCTGTGTGATGCGGTTTTTCAGTTTTTATCCGCAGCAGCAAAAGGCGCTGGCGGTGGGCAACCGCATCCGGGCCCGGGGCGAGGTGCGTGGCGGCTTCATGGGGCTGACCATGATGCACCCGAGCTTCAAGGCGGCGGGCGGGGCCTTGTCGACGGCGCTCACGCCGGTGTACCCCACGGTGGCGGGTCTGCCGCAGCCTTATTTGCGCCGCGCTGTCGTCACCGGCCTGAACCATGCCGAGCTCAGCGAGACCGTGCCGCCGCAGACCCCCTGGCCCGACCCGCGCGGCGCCTGGTCGCTGCGCGATGCGCTGCAGTTTTTGCACCACCCCACGCCCGATGTGTCGCTGGCGGCCTTAGAGGACCGCAGTCACCCGGCCTGGATTCGCCTCAAATGCGAGGAATTGCTGGCGCAGCAGCTGTCGCAGCTGACCGCCAAGCGCGAGCGCGATCTGCTGCGCGCCCCGGCCCTGCAGACCCAGGGCCCAGGTTTGCATGGCCAGTTGCTCAAAGCGCTGCCATTTGCCTTGACGAATGCCCAGCAGCGGGTGGGCCGCGAAATTGCCCAAGACCTGGCGCGCCAGGTGCCGATGCACCGCCTGCTGCAAGGCGATGTGGGCGCGGGCAAGACGGTGGTGGCGGCGCTGGCGGCCATGGTGGCGATCGACGCGGGCTGGCAATGCGCCCTGATGGCCCCGACCGAGATTTTGGCCACCCAGCACTTTGCCAAGCTGGTGGGCTGGCTCGAGCCCCTGGGCGTGAAGGTGGCCTGGTTGATCGGCAGCCAGAAAAAGAAGGAACGTGCAGAAATGCTGGCGCTGATCGAGTCGGGCGAGGCCAAGCTGGTGGTGGGCACGCACGCGGTGATCCAAGAACACGTCAAGTTCAAGTGCCTGGGGCTGGCCGTGATCGACGAGCAGCACCGCTTTGGCGTGGCGCAGCGCCTGGCCCTGCGCGGCAAGATGCAGGCCCCCGGCATGGAGCCGCACATGCTGATGATGACGGCCACGCCGATTCCGCGCACGCTGGCCATGAGCTATTACGCCGATCTGGATGTGTCGGTGATCGATGAATTGCCGCCGGGGCGCACGCCCATCGTGACGCGGGTGGTGTCGGACCACCGCCGGGGCGACGTGGTCGAGCGCATCGGGGCGCAGTTGCAAGAGGGCCGGCAGGTGTACTGGGTGTGCCCGCTGATCGAAGAAAGCGAGGCGCTGGACCTGACCAACGCCACCCAGACCCATGCCGAACTGAGCGAGGCGCTGCCCGGCGTGATGGTGGGCCTGCTGCATTCGCGCATGCCAGCAGCCGAAAAAAAGGCGGTGATGGACCTCTTCACCGCCGGTGTCATGGGCGTGCTGGTCAGCACCACCGTGATCGAGGTGGGGGTGGATGTGCCCAATGCCTCGCTCATGGTGATCGAGCATGCCGAGCGTTTTGGCCTGTCGCAGCTGCACCAGCTGCGCGGTCGGGTGGGGCGTGGCGCGGCCGCCTCGGCCTGTGTGCTGCTGTACGGCACGCCCGAGGGCGGGCGCCTGAGCGAGACCGCCCGTGAGCGTTTGCGGGCGATGGTGGACACCAACGATGGCTTCGAGATCGCGCGGCGCGATCTGGAGATCCGCGGGCCGGGCGAGTTTTTGGGGGCGCGCCAGTCGGGTGCGCCTTTGCTGCGCTTTGCCGATTTGCAGACCGACGCGCACCTGCTGGACTGGGCGCGGGCGCTGGCCCCGCTGATGCTGGACCGGCACCCGCAGCTGGCCGAGCGCCACATTGGCCGCTGGTTGGGCGGGAAATCCGAGTACCTGAAGGCTTGATGTTCAAATACCGACCATGACCCTGACCGAACTCAAATACATCGTGGCCGTGGCCCGCGAAAAGCACTTTGGCAAGGCGGCCGAGGCGTGTTTCGTGTCGCAGCCCACGCTGTCGCTGGCCATCAAGAAGCTGGAGGAAGAGCTGGAGGTCAAGCTGTTCGAGCGCAGCGCCAGCGAGGTGTCCGTCACTTTGTTGGGCGAAGAGATCGTGCGCCAGGCGCAAAGCGTGCTGGAGCAGGCCGCCGAGATCAAAGAGATTGCCAAGCGCGGCAAAGACCCGCTGGCCGCCACCATGCGGCTGGGCGTGATTTACACGATCGGCCCGTATTTGCTGCCCGATCTGGTGCGCCAGATCATCACCGACATCCCGCAGATGCCGCTGATGCTGCAAGAGAACTTCACCGTGCGTTTGCTGGAGATGCTGCGCACCGGCGAGATCGATTGCGCGATCCTGGCCGAGCCCTTCCCCGAGTCGGGTCTGGCGGTGGCGCCCCTGTACGACGAGACCTTCATGGCGGCGCTGCCGCTGAACCACCCCTTGGCCACGCAGCCGTCCATCTCGCCCGATCAGCTGAAAAACGAGACCATGCTGCTGTTGGGCACCGGGCATTGCTTTCGCGACCATGTGCTCGAGGTGTGCCCCGAATTTGCGCGTTTTGCGAGCCACACCGACGGCATCCGCAAGACCTTTGAGGGCTCGTCGCTCGAGACCATCAAGCACATGGTGGCGGCCGGCATGGGCGTGACGCTGGTGCCCCGTTTGTCGGTGCCCGAACTCAAGCCGGTGCACAAGCGCTCGGGCGGGCACCACGATGCGCCGGTGCGTTATTTGCCCATCGTGGACCCCGCCGGGGGCAAGCCGCCCACGCGCCGCGTGGTGCTGGCCTGGCGGCGCAGCTACACCCGCTATGAGGCGATTGCGGCGGTGCGCAATGCCATTTATGCCTGCCCTCTGCCCGGGGTGACGCGCCTGTCCTGAGCCGGCAAAACCGCTTGGGGATAATCCGGGCATGACCGACAAACTCAAGCTCTACCTGGACCTGATCCGCTGGAACCGGCCTGCAGGCTGGTTGCTTTTGTTGTGGCCCTCATTGGCGGCGCTGTGGATCGCGGCCGACGGCTTTCCGGGCTGGCATTTGGTCGTGGTGTTCACCCTGGGCACCATCTTGATGCGCAGCGCGGGCTGCTGTGTGAACGATGTGGCCGACCGCGACTTTGACAAGCACGTCAAGCGCACCGCCAACCGGCCGGTGACCAGCGGGCGCATCGGCGTGAAAGAGGCGCTGGCCGTGGGCGTGGTGCTGGCGCTGTGCGCCTTTGGCCTGGTGCTGACCACCAACACCGCCACCATCGCTTGGTCGTTTGCAGCACTGGCCGTCACGCTGGTCTACCCCTACGCCAAGCGCCATGTGTCGATGCCGCAGGCGGTGCTGGGCGTGGCCTTCAGCTTTGGCATTCCGATGGCGTTTGCCGCCGTGCAAGGCGCCGTGCCGCCGCTGGCTTGGGGCTTGCTGCTGGGCAATCTGTTTTGGGTGCTGGCCTACGACACCGAGTACGCCATGGTGGACCGCGACGATGACCTGTTGATTGGCATGAAGACCTCGGCCATCACCTTGGGCGACAAGGATGTGCCCGCGATCATGTTTTTTTATGCGGCGTATTTGCTGGTCTGGGCCGGGCTGCTGGACGCGCCGCAGCAAGGCCTGCTGTTCTGGCTGGCCTGGGCGGTGTCTGCCGGCCAGGTGGTCTGGCATTACTTCCTGATCCGCCAGCGCAGCCGGGAAGGTTGCTTCAAGGCCTTTCGACTGAACCATTGGTTGGGGTTCAGCGTGTTTGTGGGTGTGGCCCTGTCCTTGGGCTGAGGGCTGGCCCGCTGCCTCGGTGCCGAATGGCGGCCCCGCCCCGGCGTGCGGGCTTCAGGCTTTGCCGAATTCGTCGCCCAGTTCGCGGGCGCGGTGCTCGGCCGCTTGCATGGCTTTGACGAATGCGGGCTTGATGCCGGCCGCGTCCATGGCGGTGAGGGCCGCGTAGGTGGTGCCGCCCTTGGAGGTGACGCGCTGGCGCAGCACTTCAGGCGCTTCGCTCGACGCGGCCGCCAGCGCCGATGCGCCGCCAAAGGTGGCCACCGCCAGTTGGTAGGCCTGCTCGGCGCTCAGGCCCATGCCGACGCCGGCCTCGGTCATGGCTTCCAGAAAGTAAAAGACATAGGCCGGCCCGGAGCCCGACAGGGCGGTGACGGCGTCGAGCTGCGACTCTTGCTGCACCCACAGGTGCTGGCCGGTGGTGCCGATCACCTGTTCGACCAGGGCTTTGTCGCTGGCCGAGACGGCCGGGCAGGGGTAGAGCGCGGTCATGCCTTGACCGACCAGGGCCGGGGTGTTGGGCATGGAGCGCACCACGCGGTCGGTGCCCAGCCAGCGGCAGATGCTGTCGGTGCGGATGCCGGCTGCCACCGACAGGTGCAGCGCTTGCAGGGTGTGGGCCTTGACCGGTGCGGCCGCTTCGCTGAAGACCTGGGGCTTGACGGCCCACACCACCAGACCGGCCTGCGCCAGCGCCGGGCCGGCGGCGGGCAGGGCGGTGATGCCAAAGTCCCGCTGCAGTTTGGCGGCGGTCTCGGCAAAGGGTTCGACCACGGTGATGTGCTCGGGCTTCATGCCCTGGCGGATCAGGCCGCCGATGATGGCGCTGGCCATGTTGCCGCCGCCGATGAATGCGATGTGTGCTGGGGTGTGGCTCATGAGGGTGTCTCTCGGGTGTCGTGCGCTGAGGTCCAAGCGGGCATTGTCGCTGTTTGTGGCGGCGAGTTTCGGGTAGTCTTGCCAGCCATGGACTACATCCTTGCCATTGACCAAGGCACCACCAGTTCGCGTGCGGTGGTGTTTGACCGGATCGGCCAGCCCGTGGCCATCGCCCAGCGCGAATTCCAACAGCATTTTCCGCAGCCCGGCTGGGTGGAGCACGACGCCACCGAGATCTGGCTCACGCAGCGGGCGGTCATGCGCGAGGTGCTGCAGCGTGCGGGCATTTCGGCGCGGCAGTTGCGAGCGATCGGGCTGACCAACCAGCGCGAAACCACGGTGCTGTGGGACCGCCGCACCGGCCATCCGGTGGCGCCGGCCATCGTCTGGCAAGACCGCCGCACGGCGGCCCGCTGCGACGCATTGCGCGCGCAAGGCGCGCACCGCACTCTGGCGCGCAAGACCGGACTGGTGCTGGACGCGTACTTCTCGGGCACCAAACTCGAGTGGCTGCTGGACCATGTGCCTGGCGCCCGCGCGCGCGCCGAGCGCGGTGAGCTGGCCTTTGGCACCGTCGACAGCTGGCTGCTTTGGCAGCTGACCGGCGGGCGCGCGCACGCCACCGACCCCAGCAATGCGTCTCGCACCTTGCTCTTCAATGTGCACACCCAGGACTGGGACGACGACTTGCTGGCGCTGCTGCGCATCCCGCGCAGCCTGCTGCCTCAAGTGCAGCCGTCTTCGGGCGTGATGGCCGAGACCGACGCCGATGTGCTGGGCGTTTCGGTGCCCGTGGCCGGTTGCGCCGGTGACCAGCAGGCGGCCCTGTTTGGGCAGGCTTGCTTTGCCCCCGGTATGGCCAAAAACACCTATGGCACGGGTTGCTTCATGCTGATGAACACGGGCAGCACCCCGGTGGCCAGCCGCAACCAGTTGCTGACCACGGTGGCTTGGCAAGGGCCAGCGGCGGCGGGCGCCCGCACCGCTTACGCGCTGGAAGGCTCGGTCTTCATGGCCGGCGCCACGGTGCAGTGGCTGCGCGACGGCTTGCAGATCATTGGTTCGGCCGCCGAGGTCGAGGCCTTGGCGGCCAGCGTGCCCGACACGGGAGATGTGTTTCTGGTGCCCGCATTTGCAGGCTTGGGCACGCCCGATTGGGACGGGCAGGCCCGGGGTGCCCTGGTCGGGATGACGCGGGGCACGGGCCGCGCGCACATTGCACGGGCTGCTTTGGAAGCGATTGCGTTGCAGGTCGCCGACGTTTTCCTGGCGATGCGGGCCGACAGCGGTTTGCCATTGACGGAACTGCGGGTGGATGGGGGTGCGAGCCGCAATGATTTACTCCTGCAAATCCAGGCCAACGTGTTGGGCGTGCCTGTGCTGCGCAGTCAAAACCCCGAAGCCACGGCCCTCGGGGCCGCCCAGCTGGCGGGCTTGGCCACCGGCTGGTGGTCTGATGCGGCCGAATTGTCAGGCCATTGGCGAGAAGATCGCCGGTTCCTGCCGCAATGGGGCGATGAGCAGCGCACCCGCCATCTGGCCCGTTGGCGTGACGCGGTGGCCCGTTCGCGGCATTGGGCCAGGGTCTAGTGCATCAAAATGAGCCATAAAGAACTCTTCATCAGGGTGGTCGTGGCTGCCAAGGGCGGCGTCAGGTAAAAATTTTTCGCCAAGCGATTGCACGGCCGATGATTTACTGGCATAATCGCGGGCTTCGCCTTTGCAAAAGGGCGTAAGTATCTGCCCAATCTGAAGCGTTGCGAGTGGTTTGCAGCGTGAATGACGGGTCCAAGACTGATTTCTGTGGGGCGACCTGAGGTCGATCTGCAAGGAATACAAGTTGGGAACAAAGAAATGATCCAGACAGAATCTCGGTTGGATGTGGCCGACAACACTGGCGCGAAGTCCGTGCTGTGCATCAAGGTGCTCGGCGGGTCCAAACGTCGCTATGCAAGTGTTGGCGACATCATCAAAGTGAGCGTTAAAGAAGCCGCCCCACGTGGTCGCGTCAAAAAAGGCGAGATCTACAGTGCTGTGGTGGTGCGTACTGCCAAGGGCATCCGCCGTGGCGATGGCTCGCTCATCAAATTCGACGGCAACGCCGCTGTGTTGCTGAACGCCAAATTGGAGCCCATCGGCACCCGTATCTTCGGCCCGGTCACGCGTGAACTGCGTACCGAGAAGTTCATGAAGATCGTGTCCTTGGCTCCTGAAGTACTGTAAGGACGCGCCATGAACAAGATTCGCAAAGGCGACGAAGTCATCGTCATCACAGGTCGTGACAAGGGCAAGCGCGGCAAAGTGTCGCAGCGCGCCAGTGACTCGCACGTGTTGATTGAGGGTATCAACATCGTCAAGAAGCACGCCAAGCCCAACCCCATGAAGGGAACGACTGGCGGGATCATCGAAAAGGCCATGCCGATTCACCAATCCAATGTGGCGATCTTCAATGCCGCAACCGGCAAGGCAGATCGCGTGGGCATCAAGTTGCAAGCTGACGGAACACGTGTTCGTGTTTACAAGTCCAGCGGCGAAGAAATCAAGGTGGCATGACCATGGCACGTTTGCAACAACTCTTCCGCGAGAAAATCGCTGCTGAACTGACGGCCAAGTTTGGCTACAAGTCGCCCATGCAGGTGCCTCGCATCACCAAGATCACCCTGAACATGGGTGTCTCCGAAGCGGTGGCTGACAAAAAAGTCATGGACCACGCCGTGAGCGACCTGACCAAGATCGCAGGCCAGAAGCCTGTGGTGACCAAGGCCAAGAAGGCCATTGCGGGTTTTAAGATCCGCGAGCAGCAGCCCATCGGTTGCATGGTGACCCTGCGCGGCGTGCAGATGTATGAATTCCTGGACCGTTTCGTGACCGTTGCTTTGCCTCGCGTGCGTGACTTCCGTGGTATCTCTGGCCGCGCCTTTGATGGCCGTGGCAACTACAACATCGGCGTCAAAGAGCAGATCATTTTCCCTGAGATCGAGTACGACAAGGTGGATGCCTTGCGCGGCCTCAACATCAGCATCACCACCACGGCCAAGTCTGATGAAGAGTGCAAGGCGCTCTTGACAGCTTTCCGCTTCCCCTTCAAGAACTGAGGTGCCACGTGGCTAAAGTAGCTTTGATCGAGCGTGAGCTCAAGCGTGAAAAACTGGCAGCCAAATTCGCGAAGAAATACGCGGAATTGAAGGCCGTCGCCAACGATGCCAAGCGCAGTGATGAAGAGCGTGCTGCTGCCCGTCTGGGTCTGCAAAAGCTCCCACGCAACGCCAACCCCACCCGCCAACGCAACCGCTGTGAAATCACTGGTCGCCCACGCGGTACGTTCCGTCAATTTGGTCTGGGTCGCGCCAAGATCCGTGAATTAGCCTTTGCGGGCCATATTCCGGGCGTGACCAAGGCCAGCTGGTAAATCGGCAGGAGATAACAACATGAGCATGAGTGATCCTATTGCCGATCTGTTGACCCGCATCCGCAATGCGCAAATGGTTTCAAAAGCCATGGTTCTGGTGCCCTCTTCCAAAGTGAAGGTGGCCATTGCCCAAGTGCTGAAAGATGAAGGCTACATTGACGGCTTCCAAGTCAAGGCCGAAGACGGCAAAGCCGTTCTCGAGATCGCCCTGAAGTACTATGCCGGTCGCCCTGTGATCGAGCGCATCGAGCGTGTGAGCCGCCCTGGCCTGCGCGTGTACAAAGGCCGTGACGCCATCCCACAAGTCCAGAACGGCTTGGGTGTCGCCATTGTCACCACACCCCAAGGTGTGATGACCGACCGCAAAGCGCGCGCAGCCGGTGTCGGCGGCGAAGTGCTGTGCTACGTCGCTTAAAGGCAGGAGAGACCGAATGTCCCGAGTAGGAAAAATGCCTGTGACCATCCCCGCTGGTGTGGATGTGTCCATCAACGCAACACAAATCAGTGTGAAAGGCACCGGTGGTCAATTGGCCATCGCCGCCAATACGCTGGTCACAGTGAACAACCAAGGCGGCAAGCTGAGCTTTGCGCCTGTCAACGATTCACGCGAAGCCGATGCCATGAGTGGCACCCTGCGCCAACTCGTCAGCAACATGGTGATTGGCGTCACCAAAGGCTTCGAGAAGAAGCTGAGCTTGGTCGGCGTGGGTTACAAGGCGGCTGCCTCTGGCGCCAAATTGAACCTGGCTGTGGGTTATTCGCACCCCGTCAACATCGACATGCCTGCGGGCATCACGGTGGCCACCCCCAGCGCGACCGAAATCGTGATCAAGGGTGCTGACCGTCAACGTGTTGGCCAAATCGCTGCTGAGATCCGTGCTGTTCGTCCTCCCGAGCCCTACAAGGGCAAAGGCATCCGTTATGCGGACGAGAAGATCACGATCAAAGAGACCAAGAAGAAATAAGGAGCTGCATCATGTTGAACAAGAAAGAGCAGCGTCTGCGTCGTGCACGTCAAACCCGTATCCGCATTGCCCAGCAAGGCGTGGCCCGTTTGACCGTGAACCGCACCAATTTGCACATCTATGCCAGCGTTATTTCTGGCTGTGGCACCAAAGTTCTGGCCAGTGCTTCCACTGCCGAAGCCGAGGTTCGTGCGTCCCTGGGCGCTGCTGGCAAGGGCGGCAACGCCGCCGCAGCTACCGTCATTGGCAAGCGCATTGCTGAAAAAGCAAAAGCGGCTGGCATTGAGAAGGTCGCCTTCGACCGCGCAGGTTTCGCTTACCACGGTCGTGTCAAGGCTTTGGCCGAAGCTGCCCGTGAAGCAGGTCTGCAGTTCTAAACGGATCGGAGTTACAAATGGCTAAATTTACAGCAAAACCGCAAAGCGACGGTCCTGAGGACGGTCTGCGCGAGAAGATGATCGCGGTCAACCGCGTCACCAAGGTGGTTAAGGGTGGCCGTATCCTCGGTTTCGCCGCTTTGACCGTTGTGGGCGATGGCGATGGCAAGGTGGGCATGGGCAAAGGCAAATCCAAGGAAGTGCCAGCAGCTGTGCAAAAAGCGATGGAAGAAGCCCGTCGCAACCTGTCCAAGGTCCACCTCAAGAACGGCACCATCCACCACGCAGTCAACGGTCACCACGGCGCAGCCCGCGTCATGATGGCGCCAGCTCCCAAGGGAACCGGCATCATCGCGGGTGGTCCCATGCGTGCAGTGTTCGAAGTCGTCGGTATCACCGACATCGTGGCCAAGAGCCATGGCTCGTCCAACCCTTACAACATGGTTCGTGCCACCCTGGACGCGCTGTCCAATTGCACCACGGCTTCCAATGTGGCTGCCAAGCGTGGCAAGTCGGTTGAAGAGCTGTTTGGCTGAACCGGAGATCCGATATGACGACACAAGCAACAGTGAAAGTCCAACTGGTTCGCAGCCCGATTGGCACCAAAGTGTCCCACCGCGCCACTGTGCGCGGCCTGGGTCTGCGCAAGCTGAATTCTGTGAGTGAGTTGCAAGACACGCCCGCAGTGCGCGGCATGATCAACAAGATCAGTTACCTGGTCAAAGTTCTCTGAGAGGCCCATGATGGAACTCAATAGCATCAAGCCCGCAGAAGGCTCCAAGCACGCCGCACGTCGCGTCGGCCGTGGCATTGGTTCGGGTCTGGGTAAAACCGCCGGCCGTGGCCACAAAGGTCAAAAATCCCGTTCGGGCGGCTACCACAAGGTGGGTTTCGAAGGCGGTCAAATGCCTTTGCAGCGTCGCTTGCCCAAGCGTGGCTTCAAGTCGCAAAGTCTCAAGTACAACGCCGAGATCACACTCACGACTTTGTCGCGTCTGGATCTGGCGGAAGTCGACGTCCTGACTTTGAAGCAAGCCGGTCTGGTGAGCCAGCTGGCCAAAGTGGTCAAAGTGGTCAACACAGGCGAGTTGTCCAAGGCTGTCAAATTGACAGGCATTGGCGCAACCGCTGGTGCCAAGGCGGCCATTGAAGCCGCCGGTGGCTCGATCGCCTGATTTATTGCTGAACGAGATCCACAGTGGCAACCATCGCGAATCAGACATCCAAAGCAGGCAAGTTCGGCGACCTGCGTCGCCGACTTGTTTTCTTGCTGTTGGCGTTGGTGGTGTACCGGATCGGGGCACACATTCCCGTGCCTGGCATTGACCCTGACCAACTCAAGCAGTTGTTCAATGGTCAGCAAGGCGGCATCCTGAGCCTGTTCAACATGTTTTCGGGCGGCGCACTGTCCCGTTTCACGGTCTTTGCGCTGGGCATCATGCCGTACATCTCCGCGTCCATCGTGATGCAGTTGATGACTTATGTGGTGCCCACCTTCGAGCAAATGAAAAAAGAAGGTGAAGCTGGTCGTCGCAAGATCACCCAGTTCACACGTTTTGGCGCCCTGGGCCTGGCGATTTTCCAGTCCTTTGGCATTGCGGTCGCTCTCGAAGCTTCGTCAGGGCTGGTCATCAACCCCGGAATGGGTTTTCGCATGACCGCCGTGGTGAGTCTGACTGCCGGTGCGATGTTCCTGATGTGGTTGGGCGAGCAAATCACCGAGCGTGGTTTGGGCAACGGCATCTCGATCCTGATTTTTGCTGGCATTGCCGCGGGCTTGCCCAGCGCCATGGGCGGCCTCTTTGAACTGGTTCGCACGGGTGCGATGAACCCACTGATCTCATTGCTGATCGTGGTGGTGGTGGCTTTGGTGACCTATTTCGTGGTTTTCGTCGAAAGAGGTCAGCGCAAAATTCTGGTCAATTACGCGCGCCGTCAGGTGGGCAACAAGGTGTATGGGGGACAGTCTTCCCATCTGCCACTGAAGTTGAACATGGCCGGCGTGATCCCCCCGATTTTTGCCTCTTCGATCATTTTGTTGCCGGCGACACTGATTGGTTGGTTCAGTTCAGGATCCTCCGAGAGTGCCGTGGTTCGGTTCTTCAAGGATGTGGCCAATGCACTGGCTCCAGGGCAGCCTGTCTATGTGATGTTTTATGCCGCGGCCATCATTTTCTTCTGCTTTTTTTACACGGCGCTGGTGTTCAACAGCCGTGAAACAGCGGACAACCTGAAGAAAAGTGGTGCCTTCATCCCCGGTATCCGTCCTGGAGATCAAACCGCCAAATACGTCGATAAGATTTTGTTGCGTCTGACGGCGGTGGGTGCCGCATACATCACATTCGTGTGCTTGCTGCCTGAATTCTTGATTCTGAAATACAATGTTCCGTTTTATTTTGGCGGCACCTCTTTGTTGATCATTGTGGTTGTGACCATGGATTTCATGGCCCAAGTACAGAATTACATGATGTCTCAACAATACGATTCGCTCCTGAAAAAGGCGAGCTTCAAGTCCTGAGGACTGGGAGCGGTAGGGTTGATGGGCTGGTGTGCTGATCCTGTGCACAAGTTCTGAGTTTTGGCCCGATCTGGAAAGATTGGGTTTTGATAGGTTTTAGGAGAGAACCATGAGAGTTTCTGCTTCGGTGAAAAAAATTTGCCGTAACTGCAAGGTCATTCGCCGTAAAGGCGTTGTTCGTGTGATCTGTACCGATCCACGTCACAAGCAGCGTCAAGGCTGATTGAATTAGTTTTAGAGGACGAAAATGGCACGTATCGCTGGCATCAACATTCCGCCGCACAAACATGCTGAAATTGGCTTGACCGCCATTTTCGGTATTGGTCGCACCCGCGCTCGACAGATTTGCGAAGCTTCAGGCATCGCCTACTCGAAGAAGATCAAGGATCTGACCGACGGCGACCTGGAAAAAATTCGCGACCAGATCGCACTGTTCACCATTGAAGGTGACCTGCGCCGTGAGACCACCATGAACATCAAGCGTTTGATGGACATCGGTTGCTACCGTGGTTTCCGCCACCGTCGTGGATTACCCATGCGTGGTCAGCGTACACGTACCAATGCTCGCACTCGCAAGGGGCCGCGCAAGGGTGCAGCGGCTCTGAAGAAATAAGCAGGACTGAGAGACCATCATGGCAAAAGCACAATCGAACAGCGCAGCACAACGCGTGCGCAAAAAAGTCCGCAAAAACATTGCTGACGGAATTGCACACGTGCACGCTTCGTTCAACAACACCATCATCACCATCACGGATCGCCAAGGCAATGCCTTGTCGTGGGCATCTTCGGGTGGACAGGGTTTCAAGGGTTCGCGCAAGTCGACACCCTTTGCTGCCCAGGTCGCTTCCGAAGTGGCGGGCCGTGCTGCACAAGAACAGGGCATCAAAAACCTCGACGTCGAGATCAAGGGCCCCGGCCCAGGTCGCGAATCTTCGGTTCGTGCCTTGGGGGCTCTCGGTATTCGCATCACGTCCATTGCTGATGTGACACCTGTCCCACACAACGGCTGCCGTCCTCAAAAGCGTCGCCGTATCTAATCCAAAACCAAGCCCACCGCCAGGCCTTGCTTGCATCGCCTGGCTCCCGCATTTTTTGATGCGGCAGTTGCACAAAGGAAAATCAAGTGGCACGTTACCTCGGCCCCAAGGCCAAACTTTCCCGCCGTGAAGGCACAGACCTGTTTTTGAAGAGCGCACGCCGCTCGATCGCCGACAAGTCCAAATTTGACAGCAAGCCCGGTCAGCACGGCCGCACTTCGGGTCAGCGCACATCGGATTACGGTTTGCAGCTGCGCGAGAAGCAAAAAGTCAAACGCATGTACGGCATCCTCGAAAAGCAGTTCCGCCGCTACTTCGCAGAAGCCGATCGCCGCAAAGGCAATACCGGCTCCAACCTGCTGGCTTTGCTTGAGTGCCGTCTGGACAATGTGGTCTACCGCATGGGCTTTGGTTCAACACGCGCAGAAGCGCGCCAAATGGTTTCTCACAAGGCCATCACCGTCAATGGTCTGTCCGTCAACATCCCCTCCTACCTGGTGAAGGCCGGCGATGTGGTGGCTGTGCGCGAAAAATCCAAAAAGCAAAACCGCGTGGTGGAAGCCCTGCAACTGGCGGCCCAAGTTGGCATGCCTGCCTGGGTTGAAGTCAATGCCGACAAGGCTGAGGGTACTTTCAAGAAGGTGCCTGACCGTGACGAATTTGGTGCCGATATCAACGAATCGTTGATTGTCGAACTGTATTCTCGTTAATTCGCTGTTTTGATCGTTCCCGGCCTACACAGACCGTGTGCCGGGCGCTTCATCAGCCTTACCGGTGTAACGAACCGGGGGTATTGAGAGGAAGACTGAATGCAAACAAATTTGTTGAAACCCAAAGCGATCCAGGTTGAGCAACTGGCCATCAACCGTGCAAAAGTCACGCTGGAACCGTTTGAGCGTGGATATGGCCATACATTGGGCAACGCGCTTCGCCGTGTTTTGTTGTCTTCCATGGTGGGCTATTCGGTCACGGAAGTCACGATTGCCGGCGTTGTGCATGAATACTCATCCATTGACGGTGTGCAGCAAGATGTTGTGAACATTTTGTTGAACCTCAAGGGGGTGGTGTTCAAACTCCACAACCGTGACGAAGTGACCTTGAGTCTGCGCAAGGACGGTGAAGGCCTGGTCACTGCGGCCGATATCCAGACACCTCACGATGTTGAAATCATCAACCCTGAGCACCTGATCGCCAATTTGTCCCAAGGCGGCAAACTGGACATGCAAATCAAGGTCGAAAAAGGCCGTGGTTATGTGCCCGGCAGCATGCGCAGTTACGCGGATGAGCCCACCAAGGCCTTGGGCCGAATTGTTCTCGATGCCTCTTTTTCGCCTGTGAAGCGTGTCAGCTACACCGTCGAAAGTGCGCGTGTTGAGCAGCGTACCGATCTGGACAAGCTGGTCATTGAAATCGAAACGAATGGCGCCATCACGGCTGAAGATGCGGTCCGCGCTTCATCCAAAATCCTGGTGGAGCAATTGGCCGTGTTTGCACAACTCGAAGGCAGCGAACTTTCTGCATTCGACGCCCCTGCCGCTCGCGGCGGTGCCGGCAGCTTTGACCCGATCCTGCTGCGTCCTGTGGATGAGCTCGAACTCACAGTGCGCTCGGCCAACTGCCTCAAAGCAGAAAACATCTACTACATCGGTGATCTGATTCAGCGCACCGAGAACGAGTTGCTCAAGACCCCGAACCTGGGTCGCAAGTCGCTCAACGAAATCAAGGAAGTGCTGGCTTCTCGTGGTCTGACTTTGGGCATGAAGCTCGAAGCCTGGCCACCCGCTGGTCTGGAAAAGCGTTAATTCAAGTTTCCCGGATCCATTCTGGGATGTGCACGGGCAGTACCTGATACGGCTGCCTGTTTAATAAAGAAAGGAAAGCACCATGCGTCACGGTCACGGCCTCCGCAAACTCAACCGCACCAGCGAGCACCGCCTCGCGATGCTGCGCAACATGATGAACTCGCTCATCGAGCACGAAGTCATCAAGACCACATTGCCCAAAGCCAAGGAACTGCGTCGTGTCATCGAGCCGATGATCACTTTGGCCAAGGAAGACAACTTGTCGAACAAGCGTTTGGCGTTCAACCGCCTGCGTGACCGCGACAGCGTGGTCAAATTGTTCGCCGATTTGGGCCCTCGTTTTGCCAAGCGTCCCGGTGGCTACACACGTATCCTGAAAATGGGTTACCGAGTGGGCGATAACGCACCGATGGCGCTGGTCGAATTGGTCGATCGCGCTGATTCTTCTGCCCAGCAGGCTGCTGAATAAGGTACAATCAAACCCTTACCGCGGGGTGGAGCAGTCTGGTAGCTCGTTGGGCTCATAACCCAAAGGTCGTTGGTTCAAATCCGGCCCCCGCAACCAATTATTCAAGCTGGTTGAATTGCAAAAAAGCCCTCGTCTGAGGGCTTTTTTGCGTCTGGCCTTGACCAAAAAGGCGGGGTTCAAGACGATGCGGTGGCCAATGATTGGACCAGCCGGACATATTCCATGACGGGCACTTCTTCGGCTCGGCGCTGAAGATCGAAATGGCCTTCGAATTTCTGCTCGTCCAGCCATTTGCCCAGTGTGTTGCGCACAATCTTTCGCCGCTGGCTGAAGGCGACTTGAACAACGGTTTCCAGCAAGTCCACGTCCAGTGCGGGCGGGTCAGACCACGGAACCATGCGCACCACGGCACTGTCCACACGTGGAGGCGGCTCAAAACTGGCAGGTGGGACAAACAAGACGTTGCTCATGTCATAACGCCACTGGAGCATGACCGACAGGCGGCTGTAATCCGAGGTGCAGGGTGTGGCGACCATCCGGTCAATCACTTCCTTTTGCAGCATGAAATGCTGGTCTGCGATCACATCCACATGGCCGAGCAGGTGGAACAGAATGGGCGTTGAGATGTTGTAGGGCAAATTGCCAACGACACGAAGCTTGCCGCTGACAGGCGAGGCAGCAGCCTGGGGCTCTGCGTGCTGTGCTTTGTAATTTGCAGGACCGAAGGAAGAATGCAACTGCCTGAAATCCACATTCAAGACGTCCGATTCCAGCACCGACAAGTGTGGGTGCTCCCGCAGGCGAGCGGCCAGGTCACGGTCAATCTCGATCACGGTGAGATGGCCCAGTCGCTCCACCAGGGGCTGGGTCAAGGCAGCAAGACCCGGCCCGATTTCAACGATGGCTTGACCTGGCGCGGGTGCGATCGCTTCCACGATGGCGTGAATGATGGCCGGGTCGGTCAGAAAATGCTGACCAAATCGTTTGCGAGCAATGTGCTTCATTGAGGCGCTTCCCGCATCTCCACAAAGGCACGGCCTCGGATGTCCTGCATCCACGACGCATAGGCTTCGTCGAGTTTGCCATCCCTCAAAATGTTGCGAGCCAGGTTGCGTTGTTCAGCTTCTGACATGGGCGCATCGCGACGGTCAGTCACTTCGATCAGGTGAACGCCAAAGCGGGAAACCAGAGGATCGGCCAGTTGGCCGGGGCGAAGCTGGTTCATCACCTGTTCAAATTCTGGAACAAACATGCCAGGGTTGGCCCAACCGAGATCGCCGCCTTGGGAGGCACTTCCGTCTTGGGATAAACGCTTGGCCACGTCGGCAAAGTCGGCTCGGCCAGACAGGATGTCGCGACGAACTGCACCCAATTGGGCCAGCGCCTGTGATTGCGACAGTTGTGGTCCAAGGCGCAGCAGGATATGCCGAGCGCGGGTTTGGGTCACCACCAAGGTGGTGGGCGCAACTTGGCGCTGAAGCACTTTGAGCACATGAAAACCAGCGCCAGAGCGAACGGCATTGGAAACGCCGCCCACAGGCAGACCGGCTGTGGCCTGCACAAAAAGTTCGGGGTAACGGGTGAGGGGTCTCAGGCCCATGGCACCGCCGTTCACGCTGCGATCCGCCGCATCAGAATAGACGTTGGCCAAAGCGGCAAAGTCATCACCTTGCCGAGCCCGTTGAACAACGGTTGCGGCACGTTCAGCCAAGCGCGCAACTTGCTCATCGCTCGCATTTTCTGCAACGGCAATCAAAATCATGCCGAGGTTCACATCAGACGGGGTGCGCGCTGCCTGGTCTCGGATCTGTTCTTCCAGGAACTGGTTGATCTCGAGGTCTGTGATGCGGATTCTGGATTCAAGTTCCCTTTCACGCACACGGGAAATGAGCAGTTGTTGACGAAGTTGTTCGCGGAAACTCGCCAATGAAACGCCGTCCTGCTGGAGTCGTGCACGCAAAGCATCCGGGGTCAGTTGGTTGTTGCTGGCCACACCCGCTTCGGCCTGATTGATCGCTGCGTCATCGATCACGATGCCCAGGGAAATGCCTTGCTGCATCTGGACCTTTTCATTGATGAGTTGGTCCAGGGCCAACCGTTTGGCTTCGGCGCCGTCGGTGCCAAGCCCTTGTGCCCGGGCATCACGCAGCAAGCGAGCACTCAAGGTCTGGACTTCCTGGTTGGTGATCGGTTCGGAATTGACCACGGCGACAATGAAGTCGGCTGAGCGCACAGGCAGCGTGGCGGATTGTGCTGAGACCGAAACAGGCAGCAGCAAAATTGCGCCGCAAATCGATACCCGTTGCATCCATGAAAGGCAGCAGGACTTGAGAAATTTATTCATAGTTCTGGAAACGGCTCGGTTGCAGGGGGTTGTCGCGAAGATTTTGATAGCGAGGAATATTGTTTCTGAGTGCGGCGAGTGGGCTCGCGCCCACACGGGCCAGCCCGATCAATTCCAGCTGGAACAACAGCCGTGTGTTGGCCGTTGCGATCGAGCGCTGGTTGTTTTCAAAAACGATGCGGCCAATCCAGCAACCCGCGTCGTATTCGAGGCCGATCAGGCTTTCCACCAGACGCCCTTCCTTCATGCTGAAATTCACGCGCCCCACGGTGAACCAGCGGTCTGGCCCCAAGCCTTGACCGGCAGTGCGTGTCCACACGGACTCCTCGGCGGCATTTCTGCGCCCCACCAAATCACTCAAGGGCCATTGCCAGCCAAGGTCAATTTGCTCGCTGACACCACGATTGAGTCGGTAGGCGGCATTCAAGACCCGGTATGGCGTTGGGTAATAGCGCAGCTGCAACGTGTTGCGGCTGATGTCATTGGTCTGGTTGTTGATCTGGACAGTGTTGTCCAACGCCCATCGGTTGTCCCAGCGAACACCTGCACCCACCAGCAGATCACTCAGGCCGGTCGTGGCGGGCACTTGACTGTTGTTCAACAGCACGCGTTGATCCGAAAAGCGGATGCGTTGGGCCACACCGATGCGCAGCAATTCAGCGCCGTTGCTGGAATCAAAAAAACGGCTGGTGATACCCAGTGTGAGTGCGTCGTTGTCAATCAGACGGTCATTCCCAACAAAGGTGTTTTCACTGTAAATGGTGGACAAATTGAAGTCGGTGATGCCCGTGTCGTATACAGGCAGCATGCTCTGGTCCCTGAAGGGGGTCTTGGCATAAAAAACCCGTGGTTCAAGGGATTGCGCCACCGAGCGGCCAAACCATTGGGTCTCACGCTCGAACACCAGCCCGGAGTCCAATGAAAAAGTGGGCAGAACGCGGTTGGCCGAGGCCGACCCATTGTCCATGGGCTGGTCCAGCTGGTAACGTGTGGCGTGCAGTTGAACTTTGGGCGTGAAAAAACCCCATGGTCGAATCCAGGGCCGGCTGATCTGGGCCTGCACAAAACTGCGTTCACCGTTTCTGGCCACCAGGTTGGGAATTCTGCTGAAATCGGCTTCGAATCGCGTGGTGTCTGCCTGCACCGACCAGTCAAAACCATCCCCTTGCCACTTGCCGTAACTCATGCCGATTTGAGGGGTCCGATCGTAAGGCGGAATGATGGTGGAACTGAGGTCCTGGAGTGTTTGCCAGCGCTGAACACGGGCGAGCATGTTGAAGCCACCCTGACCCCAATTGAGCACGCCCGTGGACGGCAGCAAGCGCTGGGTCAGGACCAGCCCCGTCCGCCGAAAATCACGCCAATAGTTGTCGTCACTGACACGGTTCAGGTTCAAACCCACACCGACCGCACCAATTGGTTCGATCCCGGTCTGGATGACGCCGCTGTGCTGGCTGGACCAGCCCCAACGTGCCTGGTCGCTCAGGGTGTCGGTGGGCATCAGGTTCAAACGGGCCTGTCCTTTGTAGTCCTTTTCAAGGTAGCGAAATTCGGTGTCGACCGCGACGCCACGTTTGCTCATCACATGTGTGGTCACTGTGGCATCCCGATTGGGCGCGATGTCAAAGTAATAAGGCTGAGCGATCTCAGCGCCATTTCGGGTGGTGACGCCCACAATTGGCGGCAGCAAACCCGAGCGCCGCTCGGTGGTCAAGGCAAAGTTGAGCTCAGGAATCGACACCTCTGGCAAGTTCTGGAAGCGGATCTGGACCCCTTCGGCCTTGATGGTCGATTCCTCTTCGTCGATGCTCATGCGCGTGGCTTTGAGCAGCCATGCCGGCAGCCAGTCGGGACCCGGTGTGCGGCGACAGGTGGTGTAGTTGGCCTGGTGCACGATGGCCCGTGAAGGGTCGACAAATTCAAGCTGTGAGGCCGAACCATGTGCACCATTGGCAAAAAACTCAAACTTGGGTTTGTCCAGGGCGCCTTGAAAACTGTCCACTTGCAGTGACAATTCGGACCCTTGAAAACGACTGCCTGCACGGTTGATGCGTATGCCGCCAGCAGCCTCCATGACATCCAGACTTTGGTCGTAGACCATGCGATCGGCCCGCATGCTCATGCCCGGCTTGCGCAAACTGGCCTGGCCTTCGATCACGATGTCCAGGTCTGGCCGCATGACGAGTCGGTGCCCACTGACAAAAACAGCCCCCTCCTGGCTCTGCCGAGGCGAAATGCGTTCTTCAAGCAGGGGGCTGCTGCGCAGGAAAAGCCCGTCTGCTTGCGCATGGGCCGTGGCCTGAAGCAGCAACACCACACCCACGGCCACGCCCTTCAGCCGAAAGGCCAAGCAGCGGTGCGTGGGTGTCAAAAAAGTGGGCAGGCTCACAAGGATCAACAGTCTCTGACAAAACGGGTCTGGCGGGCGAAAAGACGCGTCTTTGGCTTTGTAAAATGGGATTATCCATGAGCCACATCACACCACCCCCCCCTGCCGGTTCTGACCTCACTTGGGCCGATCCGGCAAGACAAGCCGCATTTGCGGATTGGCTGTCGAGCAAGGCGCCAGCACAAGGGCTCTTGCCCGACACAGTGCGCATCGCCTCTGCTGATGCCAGTTTTCGCCGCTACCTGCGGGTGAACACCGTGGACGGTGGCAGCCGCATCATTATGGATGCGCCGCCTGACAAGGAAAACTCGGAGCCCTTCGTTCGGATTGCCGCCTTGATGACCGAGGCCGGGCTGAACGCACCCCAGGTGCTCGATTGGGAGGGTGCGCATGGCTTCATGCTGCTGAGTGACCTGGGCGATGCCACCATGATGTCGGCCATCGACGCGGATCACGCGCAGGCCAACCATGGCCTGTACATGCAGGCGGTGGATGTGTTGCTGCAGTGGCAGCTGGCGTCGCGTGCGGGCGTGCTGCCGCCGTATGACCAGGCCTTGCTGCAGCGCGAGTTGAGCCTCTTTCCCGATTGGTATCTGGCGCAGCACAAACAGGTGCAATTGCAAGGGCAAGACCTGGAGACCCTGAACCAGGCCTTTGCTCTGATCGTGCAGCGCAACCTGGCTGCGCCCAGCGTGTATGTGCACCGCGACTTCATGCCGCGCAACCTGATGATGCCCTTTCAGAGGTCGCAACTGGGCGTGCTGGACTTCCAGGATGCGGTCTTCGGTCCCATCACCTACGACATGGCCAGCCTGATGCGCGATGCCTTCCTCACTTGGGAGGAAGACTTTGTGCTGGACATCACCATCCGCTATTGGGAAAAAGCCCGCAAGGCCGGACTGATGGACTTTGAGGACTGGCACAGCGACTTTGGCGCCTTTTACCGCGCCGTCGAATGGATGGGCTTGCAGCGCCACCTTAAAGTGGCCGGCATCTTTGCCCGCCTGACCTTGCGCGACGGCAAACCCAAATACCTGGCCGACACGCCACGCTTTGTCCATTACATCCGCAAGACCTGCGACCGCTACCGCGAATTGGGGCCGTTGCTCAAGCTGATCGACACGATCGAAGGCACCACGCCGCAGGTCGGTTTTGCCTACGGGCGCATCTGAGCATGCCGCGCTTTTACTGCCCTGCCCCCCTGACCCACGGCCAGGTGCTCAGCCTGCCTGCGGGTGCCGCCCGCCATGTGCAAGTCTTGCGCCTGCAGCCGGGGGATGTGATCACCCTGTTCAACGGCGAGGGGGGCGAGTTCAACGCCACGGTGACCCGCATGGGTCGCAGCGATGTCGAAGTCGAAGTCGGGTCGCACCACGCGGTGGAGCGCGAAGCGGCCCGCGCCGTGCACCTGTTGGTGGGCATCACCGCGAACGATCGCATGGACTGGCTGGTTGAGAAAGCCACCGAATTGGGCGTCGCCAGCATCACGCCTTTGGTGGCTGAACGCAGCGTGCTCAAGCTCAAAGGCGAACGCGCCGACAAGAAACGGGCCCACTGGCAAGGCGTGGCCGTGGCCGCGGCCGAGCAGTGCGGTCGCAACCGCGTGCCTCCGGTGCACCCGGCCGTCACGCTCAACGAATGGCTGAAAAAAGCCCCGCCGGGCGAGCGCTGGATGCTGTCGCTGTCCGATGACACGCAAGCCCTGTCGCAGCGGCCACTCAAGCTTGCTGTGACGGTATTGAGCGGCCCCGAGGGCGGACTGAGCCCGAACGAGGAGGCCGCTGCCAAGGCCGCAGGCTTCACGCCCGTGTCGCTGGGTCCGCGTGTGTTGCGCGCAGAGACGGCGCCATTGGCGGTCCTGGCTGCATGCGCCTGACGCGGCAGGCCGCACGCAATGACCGCCGTGGGCTTGCAGGGCGGGCTGACGCCTTGCCAAGAACGCCAAGAAAGACGCCCGTCCGCTGGTTCAGGCCTGCCAGCCACGGTCGTGCTGAGGGCGGCTAGATCCTGTAGGCTTCCAGCGTTTCGGGGGCGAAAAGATCCTCCACTTGCAACTCGGAGGCCAAGAGTCCCTGCTCCCTGGCGTAGCGTAAAAGCGTCGACAGGGTTGGATGCGTTTTTTCAACGCCATAGGGCCAGAAGTCTTCGCCCATCTCGGACTTGAGCTCATCGACATTCGAGTTGAGCCAAGGCAGCATGGCCTTCAGGACCACATGCTCGTTCAGGTCTGCATAGGCCAGACGTTGCGCTTCCAGAAATGCCTTGTAAAGCGATTGCGCGATCCAGCGGTTGGCCTCGTAAACCTCGCGGCGAATCACAATGACATGCATGATCGGAAAAATGCGCGTCTTGCGGTAATAGTCACGTTCGACTTCACCGTAATTCGGGAAGAGCCGTCGCACTTTGCCGGTGTTGCCGTGGAAAGTCGAAGGGGTGCGTGCGGTGTAGAGCGCGTCGATCTGCCCGTTCAACAGCATTTGAGACAGTGTTTGGTCTGGGCCGATGCGCTCAACCGAAATATGGGGGGGCAAGGCCAATTTGATTTTCTCTGCGCGACCCGGTTGTTCGGCCCCTCCGGTCAAGTAAGTGATTTTGTCGAAAGGCACACCATGGTGCTCCGCGAGAATGCCACGGATCCAGACGGCAGCGGTCATCTGGTATTCGGGGGTGCCGACTCTTTTTCCAATCAGGTCCTGGGCTTCATGAATGCCCGAGTCGGCGTTGACAAAAATACCCGAGTGTCTGAAAACACATGAGGGGAAAACCGGAATTGCGACAAAAGGCCGCTCGGGCTTGCTCAGCCCGATCAGGTAGGAAGACAAGGACAGTTCGGCAACATCAAACTCCTTGTTGCGCAACATGCGGAAAAACGTTTCCTCGACCGGAAGATTCAGGTAATTCAGGTCAATGCCTTCTGGTTTGACCGATCCGTCCATCAGGGCCCGGGTTCGGTCATAGTTCCAGCAGGCCAAAGAGAGTTTAAGTGTCGACATGATGGATCAATCCATTCAAAGCAGCGCTGCAAGCCTGGTGCATTTGGTCCACCCGGCTGTGCGTCACGCCTTCATCCCGGTCTTTTTGTAGAAATATTCCAGCGCTGCTTCTGCGCAAATTTGGTCCTCATGGGCGGTGCCCGAGCTGACACCAATGCCGCCGACGATCTGGCCATCCACATAGACCGGCAAACCGCCGCCGATGATGCTGAAGTGTCCGCCGTTGGTGATGTGGATGCCAAATGTCGGCTTGCCGGGCTGACAAAGTTCGTTGTAGACATGGGTCCCTTTTCGGGCCACGGCACCTGTGAAGGCTTTGTCGATGGCGATCGACGTGCTGCTGACTTTTCCACCATCCATGCGATCGAAGGTGATCAAGTGACCCGATTCATCGGTCACGGCAATGCACATCGGTATGTTCATTTCGTTGGCCTTTTCGGTGGCCCCGGCCATGAGGATGCCGGCTTCTTCGAAAGAGAGGCGTTTGATGGTCAGCATGTTGTCTCCTGTGAATCGGTGAATGGAATGGCAAAAATGCACGGGTTTGAGTCAGTGCCGCGCGAGGGGGCCGGCGAAGATCAAGAAATCACTCAGGTTTGATGCCTTCGTCGGCGAAAATTTTTGAGTATTTGACGAAGTCTGCGCTCAGCATTTTGGAAAACTCAGCCGGTGCCATGATCCTGGGCTCGAGCCCGCTTTCAATCATGCTGCTGCGGATGTCGGGGCTTCGCAGGATCTCGCCAATTTCACGGTTCAATTTGTCAATGACCGCTGTGGGCGTGCCCGCGGGTGCGACGAATGCAAACCATCCAGCCGTCTTGAATCCAGGCACGGTGTCTGCAATGACAGGAATGTCCGGATGGGCAGTGACCCGCTCAGAACTGGCCACGCCCAGGATTTTGAGCTTGCCACTTTTGACATGTCCAATCACCGAAGGCAAAGGGTTAAACATGAATTGCACCCGACCTGCCAGCAAATCCGTCATGCCCTGCGAGCTGCCTCTGTATTGAATTTGCGTGGTCTTGAGGTCGGCCATCTCGCTGAAAATCAAACCCGCCAAACCCTGGGTCGAGGCCGTGCCACCCGACGCCCAATTCAGTTGCCCGGGGCGCGTCTTGCCATATTGAATGAACTCCTTCAGATTGGTGACCGGCAAGGTGGCAGGAATCGCCAGAAAAAGAGGCGCATCGCCGAGCATGGCCACGGCTGAAAAATCCTTGATCGTGTCGTAGGGATGATTCTTCATCGTGGACTGCGTCATCAAGAATGTGGGCGTTGCCAGCCCGAGTGTGTAACCGTCGGCCGGTGCCTTGGCGACCATGGTCATGCCCATGGTGTTGCTGCCGCCTCCGCGGTTTTCAACCACGATGCTTTGTTTCAGCCGATCGCCGAGTCTTTGCCCAATCAGCCGGGTCACTTGATCTGCGCCACCGCCGGCGGCATACGGGACGATGATTTTGATGGGACGGTTCGGGTAATCCGACTGCGCAAAGGCCATGCATGAAGACGCGATCAAGACAACGGTGAAGGCCGATCGAACCGAGGTGAGAAATGAACGCATGGTGTGTCTCCGAGGGGGATGTTTGGGCCGGACTGGGCGTGTTTCAAATGCAGCGTTGAATGCGGATCGGGAAGATGGATTCACATCAGATCGGTGGTCCTCAAATAATCGGCAAGCGCTTTGTGTTCTTCGCCGCGGATGGGCGGATAGGGCGGGTAAGGATCTCCGGCGGGAATGCCCAGAATGTTCATGGCGGCCTTCATGGTCGGGGTCAGTCCGTTGTGCATCCAACGGGAGGGAAACAGTGCAAACTGCAGCTGAAGCCTGGCGGCTTCCTGCATGTCGCCGGCCAGGTAGGCCTGAATCACCTTGTTGGCCAGCTTTGCAGCCGGGGGGGGCAGCGTCACCCCGGATCCGCCCAATTGCAATGTGATCAACAGCATTTGCATGGTGGTGAAATACTTGGCATGGCCGCTCAACTCGACCTCGGCGATCAGCCTGGAAACACGCGAGAGGTCACGCGAGCTTTCCTTGACATATTTCACGCGCTCTAATTGGGACAAGGCAATGGTGGCGGGCACAGACACGTTGGCACCCGGGCCGGGGTTGAGGTAAAGCACCATGGGCAGGTGGCTTTCGCGTGAGACCGCCTCGAAATAGGCCAGCAACTCGGCCTGGGTGGGCTCGCCGCCAAAGGGTCTAAGTGGCGCCAGCAATTGAACCGCCTGAGCGCCGATTTTTTCCGCGTAGTGGGCCAACTCAACCGCGATCTTGAACGAGGGGTGCGAAATCCCCACGGCGACAGGGCAACGCCCATTGACGTACTCGAGCGTCCGCGCGATCAGGCGCTTGCGTTCTTCCAGCGTCAAATAGTGGTATTCCTGTGCTTCGACGCCCGCGGCGATCACCATGCTCGCGTTGCAGTCTTCCACCACGTAATTCACCCCGGCCTCTAGAGCCTTGAGATCGACATCCAAATCTGCGTTGAAAGGCGTGAGCGGGGGAACGATCAACCCTGGAAGTTCCATGTTTGTCTCCATTGGTGTGGCTAGGGTGATCAAACCATGGATGGGCGTTTTGACAGTTCTTTGATCTGAAACCCTGCGACAGCCTTGTAACTGTCCAAGATGTCTTGCAACTCTGAAGCCGAGATCACGTCCTCGATCTTTCTGAAGCGCTCACCGCCGGTTCGTTCATAGACCACGCGCAAGACGGTATCCGGCGGGTTGGCTCGGTTCATCAAGACCACTTTGGCCGTCGCCGCCACACGCACGCGGTCATAGTCCTGCAAGGCGTCTTCGGTGGTGCCCAGGCGCTTGAAGCAGCCCGTCATGTAACGCGCATCCAAAATGGATTGGCCCGCGCCGTTGGAGCCGCGTGGGTACATCGGATGCGCGGCATCGCCGAGCAAAGTGACCCGGCCAAAAGTCCAGGTGGGGACCGGGTCGCGGTCGACCATGGGGTACACCATGTAGCGCTCAGTTTTCTGCAGCATGGCAGGCACATCCAGCCAGTCAAATTTCCATTTGGAATAAGGCTCAAAAAAATCCTCCAGCTTGGCCTGACCATTCCAGTCGTAGCTGGTCGGCTTGGGCCGCTGGAGTGTCGCCACCCAATTCATCAACTGATTGCCTTGCGCGTCGATCTGGTCGCGAATCGGATAGACCATCAATTTGCCCACGGTCATCCAGCCCGCGCGGATGGTGTCGGCACCGCTGAGGAATGGCGGGTGCGGGGTGACGCCGCGCCAGACGGTCAGGCCGGAATAAACAGGATCGCCTTCATCGGGATAAAACTGTTTGCGCACGGTGGAGTTGATGCCATCGCATCCCACCATCAAGTTGGCGCGAACCGAAGGCAAACTGTTGCCTGCGCCGTCCTTGAACGTGGCCGTGACGCCCCCGCTGTCTTGCGTCACGGACACAAATTTGTGCCCGGTGACCACACTGTCAGGCCCCATGCGTTCAATCACCGCTTTGTACAGGAGCAGTTGCAGGTCTCCGCGGTGAATGGAGAATTGTGGCCAGGCGTAACCTGCGGCAGTGCCCGCCACTTCGCGGTAAATCAGCTGGCCATGGTGGTTGAAATAGGACGCGTCCTTGGTGCGGATCCCGACGGCATCCAACTCGGACAGCAAACCCAGCTCGTCCAGTTCACGCACGGCATGTGGCAACAAATTGATGCCCGCCCCCAAGGGCTTGATCTCCTGCACGCCCTCGAACACGCGGCAGTTGACCCCGATTTGGTGCAGGCTCAAGGCCAGAACCAGGCCGCCAATCCCGCCGCCAACAATCATCACGTCCGTATCTTTGGTCATATCCATGTCCAGAATTGAAAAATCGGGCGTGCCCACCCGCCGAGCGACCGAACCAGCCGTCTACGGCGCTGGATCGCCCCATCGGTTCAGAATAATCGATATTTAAATTCTGGTGAAATACTAAAAAAATAAGATATTAATATTTCAAATATATTCAATAAGGTCCAAGGCGGCCGGTCTGCTCAGGCCAGGCGCACAAATCCTGGCGGGCCGTTGGCTGGCGGGCGGTGGCCGTCTGGTCCTCCAGACGGGGCGTTTGACTAAGGCATCTGGGTGGCCAGCGCGGTGGACAGGGACAAAAATCTTTTGATGGCTTGCGCATCGACATGGCGCCTGAACGCCAGATTCAAGGGCACGGTCACCGAATCGGCGGGATCAAACGGCCGGTAGACCACGTTTTTCGCCTGCATGGTGTCGAGTGACTTGGGGACCACCGAAATGCCCAAGCCTGCAGCGACCAACTGAATGGCGGCCACCATGCGGTGAACTTCCTGGACCGGTTGGGGTTCGAAGCCTGCTTGCTGGCACAGCCTGAGCAACATCGCCTGAATGCCAGATCCATTGACCTGGCGGTACAGGATGAAAGCTTCGTCCTTCAAGTCCTTCAAACGCAGTCCCGCTCCAGCCTGCGAGGCCAGTCGGTGCTGCGCCGGGACGGCCACCACCATTTTTTCCTGGTCCAGACCGATGCAATCGAGGGTGGCGTATTTTTCAACCGAGGAGCGCACAAAAGCAGCGTCAATGCGCTCTTCTTCCAGGGCACACAGCAGGTCATGCGCCGATCCTTCTTCGATCTCTAGGCTGATCAGCGGATGCGCCATTCTGAATGCGCGAATGATGCCCGGTGTCAGCTCGTGCAAGGCGGCAGAACTCGTGTAGCCCAAGCGCATTCGACCCTCTTCGCCCAAGTCAAAACGACGCACCCGCTGGACCGCATTGTCGACTTGCGTGAGGATTTCACGCGCCTCGCTCAGGAACAGCTTGCCCGCACCATTGAGCTGGATCCGCTTGCCGACCCGGTTGAAAAGGCTCACGCCGATTTCATCTTCCAGCGCCTTGATTTGTTGACTCAGCGGGGGCTGCTGCATGGACAGCTTGGCGGCAGCGCGTGTGATGTGCTCCTCTTCAGCGACGGCCACAAAATACCTCAAATGACGCAGTTCCATAAAGTTGTCCGGATGGATGGGATGGAAGCCGTTGTCGGCATGGCCGTGGGCCTTGCCGGGACAGGCCCGTGCTTCAAGGCATCCGCGCCATGACTTCGGCCACCGCGGCGGTCAGCTTCTTGGCATAGGGCACATGCAAGAACTCGTTGGGCCCGTGCGCGTTGCTCTTGGGGCCGAGCACGCCACACACCATCATCTGTGCCTTGGGGAACCCGGCGCTGAGCATGTTCATCAGCGGGATGGTGCCGCCCTGGCCGATGTAGCCCACGCCCGCACCAAAGTGCGCCTGGCTGGAGGCGTTCAGGGCCTGCTCGAACCAGGGCAAGGTGTCGGGTGCGTTCCAGCCGGTGGCGCCGCCGCCCGACTCGAAGGTGACGCGCGCCTGGTAGGGGGCGTTGTCTTCGAGCAGGGCCTTCATCTCGGCCACGGCCTGCGCCGCGTCCACCAACGGGGGCAGGCGCAGGCTGAGCTTGAAGGCGGTGTAGGGCCGCAGCACATTGCCCGCGTCCTTGAGCGCCGGAAAGCCTTCCGCCCCGGTCACGCTGAGCGTGGGCGTCCAGGTGCGGTTGAGCAGGGCTTGGGTGGGGTCGGTGGTGGTGGGCAGGGCAAAGGAGGTGGCGCCGCCGCAGTCGTAGTGCGCCCACGGAAAGCGCTTGTACACCTCATCGCCCAAAATCGCGGCCGTGGCCTGGGCTTGCGCCAGCCGCTCGGGCGGCACCTCGCAATGGAAGCTGGCCGGCAACAGGCGGCCGGTGGCGCTGTCCTCCAGCCGGTCGAGCACCTGGCGCATGATGCGAAAGCTCGACGGCACCAGGCCCGAGGCATCGCCCGAATGGATGCCCTCGGTCAGGATCTGCACCTTGAGCGTGCCGCTGGCCATGCCGCGCAGACTGGTGGTCAGCCACAACTGGTCGTAGTTGCCCGCGCCACTGTCCAGGCAAATCACCAAGCCCACATCGCCCAGGCGCGCGCGCAGCGCGTCCACATAAGGCAGCAGATCGTACGAGCCCGACTCTTCGCAGGTCTCGATCAAGCCGACGATGCGCGGGTGGGGCGTGTTTTGGCTTTTGAGCGCTTGCACCGCGGCGATGCTGGCGTACACCGCATAACCGTCGTCGGCGCCGCCCCGGCCATACAGCTTGCCGTCTTCGTAGACCGGGGTCCAGGGCCCCAGATCGTTGCGCCAGCCGTTGAACTCCGGCTGCTTGTCCAGGTGCCCATACATCAGCACCGTTTGGCCTGAGCCCTCGCTGGCTGCGCGGGTGGCAGCCACCTCAAAAAACATGACCGGCGTGCGGCCCGGCAGCTGGATGATCTCCAGCGTGAGGCCTTCCACTTTTTGTGACTCGACCCATTGCGCGGCGCGTCGCAGTACCGTCTCGATGTGGCCGTGCGCCGCCCATTCAGCGTCGAAGGCAGGTGATTTGGCCGGGATCTCGATGTACTGCTTGAGCTCAGGCACGATGGTGTGGTCCCAGGCTCGGGTGACATCGTTCAGGGCGCGGGCGCTGTCGAGCGCTCCATCGGGCATTTCGCGGTGCAAGGGGGCGTTCATCGGGGGCTCCTCGGGACGACACAAAGGAAAATACTGTAGCGTGTTTATGGCCGCAGGCCTGGCACACAGACTGGCCCATCGACCAAACACACACAGCGAAAGCGGTCATGCCCCAGTGCGTTTGAGCAATCGTTGATACAGTCTGGCCCAATCAAGTTGCCCAATGCACCAGATGCTTGGTGTATTGGGCAAATCCTGCAGCCGCCCCCCATCGGGCGAAAGTGACCACACCATGGATGCCCACACCGCGCCTTACCCGAGCCTCTACCTGTTTGAGAAATTCGAGGCTGGGGTCATCCATCTGGACGCCCAACGCAATGTGCTGGCCATGAACGACTTTGCGCGCAGCGTGTTGCCCGTGGACGAGAAACAGCCCTTCAACAAACTGGTCACTTCTTTCCACCCCGAGCGGTCCAAGCCCAAAGTCAATTTTTTGCTCGACGAAGCCTCGGGTTGCCCCATGGCCAATGCCGTGCCGATGACCATGATCATCAACATCCCCGAACAGGTGCTGCTGATCAAGGTCAGCCGATTGGGTGATGTCAACGGCGACACCACCGGTTTTGCCCTGGTGTTTTATGACGTCACATCCGTGGTCGGCCAGGAAATGCCCCATGCCCAGCCGCCAGCGAGAAACATGCGCCTGTCGCGCATTCCGATGGTGGCTGATCAAAAAGTGTCGTTTGTAGACACCGCCGATGTGCTGAGCCTCGAATCCCAAGCCCACTACACCCGGGTGTTGACCCGTGAGGGTTATCACTTTTGTAACCTGAGCATTGGCGACCTTGCCCTGCGCCTGGACCCGGCTCAGTTCATGCGGGTGCACCGTTGTTTCATCATTAACCTGCAGGCTGTGCAGTCTTTGGGGCGTGAGGGCAGCAAAACCCATGTGGTGCTGAAGGGCAAAAATGTCCAACCGGTGCCCGTCTCGCGCGGCGAAGTGGCGCGTCTGCGCGAGGCGCTGGGGCTGCGCTGAACGCGCCCGTCAGGGTCGGGCTGCTGGGTTCAAGCCCGGGTGTGCGTTGCCGTACCGGGTTTTGAGGGTCCAGCGGGCACTTGGGACTTTCCCTGATTGTGAGACGGGAAAAGCCTGATCAAAGCATTTCGTGTCCTTAAAAGTGCATTTCGTGCAATAAATTGACCAATAAATGACGAAATGAATTAAAGCCTGACTGCGCGGTAGGAAAAGGACTCTGGCTAATACTGAGACCCTGTTTTTCTACAAAACTCAGGAGACCTTGATGATTCCACCGCGTTTTGAATACCACGTCCCCAAGTCCGTCGGCGAAGCCGTGGCTTTGTTGGGTCAATACGGCTCTGACGCCAAATTGCTGGCCGGCGGCCACAGCTTGTTGCCCATGATGAAGCTGCGCTTTGCGCAGCCCGAGCACCTCATCGACATCAACCGAATCCCGGAACTGCGCGGGATTTGCGAGGATGGCAACACCGTGGTCATCGGCGCGATGACGGTCGAGAACGACCTGATCAACTCGCCCATCTTGCAAGCCAAGGTGCCGCTCCTGGCCGAAGCGGCCAAGCTGATCGCCGACCCCCAAGTCCGCAACCGCGGCACCATCGGGGGTGACATTGCCCACGGCGACCCCGGCAACGACCACCCAGCGCTGTCCTTGGTGTGTGACGCCGAGTTCGTGCTCGAAGGCCCCAAGGGCCGCCGCACCGTGGCCGCCAACGGTTTCTTTTTGGGCACTTACATGACCTTGCTCGAAGAAAACGAGGTGATGGTGGCCATTCGCGTGCCCGCATTTGCACCAGGCACGGGCAGCGCCTACGAAAAGCTCAAGCGCAAAACCGGCGACTGGGCCACAGCCGGTTGCGCGGTGGTGATCCGCAAAAACGGCGACCAGGTCAGCCATGTGCGCATCGGCCTGACCAATGTGGCACCCACGGCATTGCGTGCCGAAGCCGCTGAAGCGGCCTTGCTGGGCAAGCCCTTCAATGCCGCTCACGTACAAGCCGCGGTGGATGCTGCGATCGCGATCTGCGACCCGGCCGAAGACCTGCGCGGTGACGTGGAATACAAAACCGCCATGGCCGGCGCCATGGTCAAGCGCGCCCTGAACAAAGCCTGGGCTCAGTGCTCTTAAACCGGAGAACCCCTCATGTCAAAAAAACTCCTCAGCGTTTCCATCAATGGCAAAAAAGAAGAGCGGGCCGTTGAGCCCCGCACCCTGCTGATTCATTTTTTGCGCGAAGAGCTCAACCTGACCGGCGCGCACATCGGCTGTGAGACCAGCCACTGCGGCGCTTGCACCGTGGACGTCGATGGACAATCGGTCAAGTCCTGCACCCACCTGGCCGTGCAGTGCGAAGGCTCCGAAGTGCTCACCGTCGAAGGCCTGGCCAACAAAGGCGTGTTGCACGCTGTGCAAGAAGGTTTTTACAAAGAGCACGGCTTGCAGTGTGGTTTCTGCACGCCTGGCATGTTGATGCGCGCCTACCGCTTCTTGCAAGAAAACCCCAACCCGAGCGAAGACGAAATCCGGCACGGCATGGCCGGCAACCTGTGCCGTTGTACGGGTTACCAAAACATCGTCAAAGCCGTCCAGTACGCCGCCAAAAAACTGCAAGAGCCTGTTGCGGCTTGATGCGAAAACCATTTGATCGGAGACACACATGAACGCACCGGTACAAACCGCTGAAGCCCGCGAAATTGCGCTGGCCGGCATGGGCGCTTCGCGCCTGCGCAAAGAAGACGCCCGCTTCATCCAGGGCAAGGGCAACTATGTCGATGACATCAAAATGCCCGGTATGCTGCACATGGACATCGTGCGCAGCCCGATTGCCCACGGTCGCATCGTCAAGATCAACAAAGAAGCCGCCCTCGCCATGCCCGGCGTGCACGCTGTGTTGACTGCCGACGATTTGAAGCCCCTCAAACTGCACTGGATGCCCACCTTGGCGGGTGATGTGGCCGCTGTGCTGGCCGATGAGAAGGTCCACTTCCAGATGCAGGAGGTGGCCATCGTGATCGCCGACGACCGCTACATCGCTGCGGACGCGGTGGAAGCCGTAGAAGTCGAATACGAAGAACTGCCTGTGGTGCTCGACCCCTATGCTGCCTTGCAGCCTGGCGCCCCCGTGATCCGTGACGACCTGGCCGGCAAGACCGAAGGCGCTCATGGCAAGCGTGACCACCACAACCACATCTTCACTTGGGATGCCGGTGACAAGTCGGCCGCCGACGCTGCTTTTGACAAAGCCGAAGTGACCGTGTCGCAGCACATGTACTACCCCCGTGTGCACCCCTGCCCGCTGGAGACTTGCGGCTGCGTGGCCAGCTTTGACCCGATCAAAGGCGACCTGACCACTTTCATCACCTCGCAAGCCCCTCACGTGGTGCGCACCGTGGTGTCCATGCTCTCGGGCATCCCCGAATCCAAAGTGCGCATCGTCAGCCCCGACATCGGCGGCGGCTTTGGCAACAAGGTCGGCATTTACCCCGGCTATGTCTGCGCCATCGTGGCCTCCATCGTGCTGGGCCGCCCCGTCAAGTGGGTCGAAGACCGCATCGAGAACATCTCGTCCACCGCCTTTGCCCGTGACTACCACATGGATGGCGAACTGGCAGCGACCGCCGACGGCAAGATCACCGGCCTGCGCGTGAACGTGGTGGCCGATCATGGTGCGTTTGACGCTTGCGCCGACCCGACCAAGTTCCCTGCGGGCATGTTCCACATTGTCTCGGGCAGTTACGACATCCCCGCCGCGCACGCCAGCGTCAAGGGGGTCTACACCAACAAGGCCCCTGGTGGCGTGGCTTACCGCTGCTCCTTCCGCGTGACCGAGGCGGTGTACCTGATCGAACGCATGGTGGACGTGCTGGCGCAAAAACTGGGCATGGACAAGGCCGAAATCCGCGCCAAGAACTTCGTCAAGAAAGAGCAATTCCCCTACACCAGCGCCTTCGGTTTTGAATACGATTCGGGCGACTACCAAACTGCTTTGGACAAAGTGCTCGAAGCCGTGGATTACAAAGGCCTGCGTGCTGAGCAAGCGGCCAAACGCGCCGACCCCAACAGCCCCACCTTGATGGGCATAGGCTTGGTGACTTTCACCGAAGTTGTCGGTGCTGGTCCGTCCAAGATGTGTGACATTCTGGGTGTGGGCATGTTCGACTCGTGCGAAATCCGCATCCACCCCACCGGCAGTGCGATTGCCCGCATGGGCACGATCACGCAAGGTCAGGGCCACCAGACCACCTACGCGCAGATCATTGCCACCGAATTGGGCATTCCGTCCGAAGTGATCCAGGTCGAAGAAGGCGACACGTCCACCGCCCCTTACGGTCTGGGCACTTATGGTTCGCGCTCCACACCCGTGGCCGGTGCCGCCATCGCCATGGCCGCACGCAAGATCCACGCGAAGGCCCGCAAGATTGCTGCCCACATGCTCGAAGTCAACGAAAACGACCTCGACTGGGAAGTTGACCGTTTCAAGGTCAAGGGCGACGACAGCAAGTTCAAGACCATGGCCGAAGTGGCGTGGCAGGCCTACCACCAGCCACCTGCTGGCCTGGAGCCAGGCCTGGAAGCCGTGCACTACTACGACCCACCGAACTTCACCTTCCCCTTCGGCATCTACCTGTGCGTGGTGGACATCGACCGCGCCACGGGCGAGACCAAAATCCGCCGCTTCTATGCGCTGGACGATTGCGGCACCCGCATCAACCCGATGATCATCGACGGTCAGATCCATGGCGGTTTGACCGAAGGCTTTGCTGTGGCCATGGGTCAGCAAATGCCTTTCGATGCACAAGGCAACCTGTTGGGCAACACGCTGATGGACTACTTCTTGCCCACCTTCGTGGAAACCCCGCACTGGGAAACCGACCACACCGTGACGCCCTCGCCACACCATCCCTTGGGTGCCAAAGGCGTGGCCGAGTCTCCCCACGTGGGCTCGATCCCGACCTTCACGTCGGCCATGGTCGATGCCTTCTCACACCTGGGTGTCACGCACTTGGACATGCCGCACAACGCCTTCCGCACCTGGAAAGCTTTGCGCGAGCATGGCGCTGCTTTGTAATCAGGAAAGAAAATGGAAGTCAAACTCGACAAACAATACCCGCTGGATGTGGATGCGGCACGGGCCTGGGCCCTGTTGACCGACCTGAAAGCCACCGCCAGTTGCATGCCCGGTGCAGAAATCACCGAGCAACTGTCTGACACGTCTTACAAGGGCGGCGTCAAGGTCAAGGTGGGCCCGGCTGTGGCCCAGTTTGGCGGCACGGTGGACGTGATCGAAGCCGTCGCGTCTGAGCGCAAGATGGTCTTGCGTGGCAAAGGGGCTGACAAGGGCGGCTCGTCTGCCTCGATGGACCTGACGGCCATCATCATGCCGGACCCGGCCAATCCAGCACATTGCGTGCTCAATGGTCAAGCCGCCGTGATTGTCAACGGCAAGTTTGCGCAGTTCGGTGGCCGCATGATGGTGCAGGTGTCCGACATGCTGCTGGCGCAGTTTGTTGAGAACTTCCGACAGACCGCGCTGACTTTGCCTGCGGCCGAAGGCTCGCCAGTGGCTGCTTGCGCGGATGCCACCGCTGGCGAAAGCGCCGCCGCAGCCACTGCCACTGCCGCACCGGTGGTGGCCCGCGAGATCAACGGCCTGGCCATCTTCTGGGCATTGCTCAAAAGCTGGTTCAGTGGTTTGGTCGGTAAGAAAGCCTGATCATGACGACGCCAGACCTGGGCACCACTGCTGCTACCCCCGCAGAGCAAGAGCGCTTGCTGCGCGAGCGGCTGCAGCGCTCGGGTTATCTGGCCGATGCCGATCTGGCCACCACCGTTTGGCTGGCGTCGGCCTTGCAACGCCCCTTGCTGCTGGAAGGCGATGCGGGGGTGGGCAAAACCGCGCTGGCCACGGCCTTGGCCCAATCGCAAAACGCCGCCTTGGTGCGTTTGCAATGTTTTGAAGGCTTGGACCTGTCGCAAGCCGCTTACGAGTGGAACTACGGGCGCCAGTTGATGGCGATCCGCATGAGCGAATCAGGCAGTGATGCCGCGGGCCGTGTGCGCGAGTCCGACGTGTTCAGCCGCGAGTATTTGCTGGAGCGCCCTTTGCTGCGTGCCATCAGCCAGTCGGGCCCCTGCGTGCTCTTGATCGATGAGATCGACCGCGCCGATGAGGCCTTTGAAGCCTTCTTGCTCGAAGTGTTGGCCGAGTACCAGATCACCGTGCCCGAGATCGGCACCATCCGCGCCACGCACATTCCGCAAGTGATTTTGACCAGCAATGGCACGCGCGAGCTGTCGGATGCGTTGCGCCGCCGCTGCTTGTACCACTACCTCGATTACCCGACGCTGGCGCGCGAGATCGCCATTGTCAAATCCGCTTTGCCCGAAGCCGATACGCGCCTTGTCGAAGAAGCGGTGCAATTTGTACAGCGTTTGCGCCGCGAAGACCTGGCCAAGATTCCTGGCATTGCCGAGTCGCTGGATTGGGTGCGTGCACTGTTCCAGTTGCACCACAGCCACTTGCCCGAAGACATGTCGGCCGTGCTGGGCACTTTGGGCTGCTTGCTCAAGACCCGCGAAGACCGCTTTGTGATGGGCGCGGATCGTCTGCGCCAGCTGGTCGAGGGCCGACGCACCGTGGGCGTGGCCGAAAACGCCAACGAGCAAGCCAAAGTGGCCGCATGAACACCTTGCCCGCCACCGCGCCCTCCGAGCGTTTGGCCGGTTTTGCTGCGCTCTTGCGCGAACACGGGCTGACGGTAGGCGTGGCCGAGCAGCAGGCCATGCTCCAAGCGACGCTTTTCTTTGGCCCTGTGCACGAGCGGCCATTGCAGGCCGCCTGGCGATCCATTGCTTGCCATAGCCAGCGCGAATGGCAGCTGTGGTCCGATGTGTACGAGCGCTATTGGCACCCTGAAAAAGTGCGTGGTGGCGTCAAAGTCAGTGGCCAGACCCGGCCCGGTCGCAACCTGCGTCAAAGTGTTCAGGCCATGCATGAGCAAATGGACGCGGCTCAAGCGCCGACCAGCCAGCCCAGCCCAAACGCCGCCCCCCAAGCCGCGGGCGACATGCCCGCCTTGGCCCAAGATGCAAGCGACGCTGGAACGCCCCGTGCCCAAGGCGGTGCCAGCCGCACCGAAGCCCTGCACCAGCGCGACGGCCAGATGTGGATGCCGCAAGAATTGAGCGCCTTGCAAAGTCTGGCTCGCCAGATCACGGCCAGGCTTCAGCCGCGCGCCACGCGTCGTTGGCGCGTGGCCCCGAGGGGGCAGCAGCTGGACTTGCGCCAGACCTTGCGCCGCAGCGTGGGCTGGGGCGGCGAGTTGCTGCAACCGGCCTGGCAAGTCAAACGTGTGGAGCCACCACGCCTGTTCATTCTGGCCGACGTGAGTCGATCGATGGAGTCGCACGCCGCCTTGTTCTTGCGCGTGGCCCGTGCTTTTGCACTGGCGGCCGATGCCCGCGTGTTTGTGTTCCACACCCGGCTGGCCGAAGTCACGCCCTACATGCAGCGCGATACCCCCGCCATTCAGGAAAAAGTCAATGCCGTCACGGCTGGCTTTGGTGGCGGCACCCGCATTGCCGCCAGCTTGCAAGACTTTGCCCGCCACCACGCCCGCGCCCAGCTCAACCGGGGTGCCCGTGTCTGGGTCTTCTCGGACGGCTTTGACACCGATGGTCCGCAGTTGTTGAGTGCGGCCCTGCAGGAAGTGCGTGCACGCGGTGCCCGCATCACCTGGTTTCACCCCACACGCCAGGTGCCCGCGGCTGGGGCTTTGCAGCGAGCGCGTGCCATGATCGAACGTTTCGTGCCACTGGCCAGTTTGGCCGATCTGGCCGCTGCCCGCCATGTGCTGCACTGAACCACGCCATTGAAGACCTCACCCAAGGAAAGCGCCATGAACCGCAACGAATGGATCACCCAGGCCGCCCGCTTGCAAGCCGCCGATCAGCCTTTTGCGCTGGTCACTGTCCTCAGCGCTCAAGCGCCCACCTCGGGCAAGGCGGGCGACAAAGCGGTGGTCACGCCCGATGGCCAGATCCACGGCTGGATCGGTGGCGGCTGTGCCCAGCCTGCGGTCATCAAGACCGTGCGCCGCGCATTGCTGGATGGCTTGCCCCGCAAGATTCGCATTGCGCCATCGGATGAAAGTGCCGAGCGCGACCTGGGCGATGTGCTCGAATTCGGCATGGCTTGCCATTCTGGCGGCACTCTCGAGTTGTTCATCGACCCGGTCATGCCCTCGACCACCTTGACGGTGGTGGGGGACTCGCCCGTAGCGCGTGCGCTGGTGGGTCTGGCCCCCCGTGTGGGCTTGCGCGTGTCGGTGGTGGCCCAAGGTGCCCAGGCCGCTGATTTCCCGGATGCCGACACGGTGCTCGACAGCGACGATGCCGCTGTCGTCAGCGCCCGTTTGGCTTCGCCTTTTGTGGTGGTGGCCACGCAAGGCCGCCGTGATCTGCAAGGCCTCAAAGCCGCACTCGCCCTGCAGGCGCAAGGCCTGTGGTTTGTGGCCAGTGCGCGCAAAGCCGCTGTGTTGCTCGATACCCTGGTGGCCAGCGGCGAAAACCCGGACGCCGTGTCCCGCATCGTGGCCCCGGCGGGTGAGTTCATTGGCGCAACCACGCCCGAAGAAATCGCTTTGTCGGTGCTGACCTCGGTGGTGGCCGCGCGCCGTGGGCGTGCGCCTGTGGCGCAGCCACGGCCCGTTGAGGCTGCTGCGGGCACAGCCCTGGCAGTTGCGCCCGCTGCGGTGACCGAGGGCAGTTGTTGTGGGGGTGCTTCCAAAGCGAATGCCCGTGCACAAGCGGAAGGCTTCAGCGTGGTGGCAGAAAACAGCACCACCCCAGCCCTTTCTCCTGTGGCTTCATCGGCCGCTGCGGCCAAATCTTCTTGCTGTGGAGGCTGAGCATGGGTTGCATTCTCAAAGGCGGGGGCGGGCTTTACAGCCGCTTGACAGTGGGTGCTGTGCTGTTGGCCGCCGGTGCGGGCTCGCGCATGGGGCACCGTCCCAAAAGCCTGCTGGAACTGGGAGGGGTGCCGCTCATCCGCCGGCAGCTGATCGCACTGTCTGGCGCGGGCATCGATGAAGTGGTGGTGGTGCTGGGTCACTACGCTGAGCGCATCGAAGAGGCGGTCAGGGAATTTCCAGTCACTTTGGCGCGCAACCCCGACCCGGACGCGGGTCAGATTTCCTCCTTGCGGCTGGGTTTGCAGGCGCTGTCACCCAAACTCGACGCGGTGCTGGTGGCATTGGCCGACCAGCCGCTGATCAACTCGCAAGACATCAACGACCTGATCGGTGCTTATAAAAAGCGCCCCACCGGCATGCAGGTGCTTCAGCCCACAGTGGACGGTCTGCCGGGCAACCCGGTGATGTTCAGCAACGAAGTGCGCGACCAGATTTTGGCGGGCGCGGCGAATGTGGGTTGTCGTCAGTGGCAGGCGGCCCATCCCGATCAGGTGCATGCCTGGGTCAGCGCCAACAACCGCTACCGCACCGATGTGGACACGCCGCAAGACATCGAAGCGCTGGCTGCGCGCACCGGGCATCGGCTCAAGTGGCCGACCGATTTGATCCTGACCGCCTGACCGGGGCGCGTCATGCTGCAGCCCGACCCGCTCCACACGCTTTGGCACACGCCCATCGGCGTCCATCGGTTTGCTCAGGCCGATGCGGTCAACGATGTGCTGGTGCGGGTGTTCCAGACCATGCGGGCCACGGCTGAAGCTGTGACCGGGTCGGCGCCCAAACCTTTTTATGCCAGCTCCGACGACTTGCTCCAGCGCATCCGCTTGGCCGAGTGGGAGCAGCTGGTGCGCTTCATCGTGGACAGCGTGCGTCAAACCGTGGTCCTGGCGAACCAGGGGGCCTGGCCCGAGGCCAAGCCGGGCTTGCAGATCGCGCTGCGCGGCATCTGGTTCCAAATTTCCAGCCATGGCAGTCACCACGATGTCCACACCCACGGCAATTGCTCCTGGTCGGGCGTGTATTGCCTGCAGGTCGACCCGCCTGAGCAGCGCTGCTTACACCCGGTGCTGGGCGAGGCCAATGGTGTCACGCGCTTTTATGGCCCGCATTTCAATCGCCTGGGTGGCGCAGCCATGGATTTTGGCAACGCCTATTTGCAAAACGCGCACCTCGACATGGAGCCGGTGCCCGGCCAGTTGGTGGTGTTTCCTTCATGGCTGGCGCACCAGGCCATGCCCTATCACGGCACGGCCGACCGGGTGATTGTGTCTTTCAACGTCAGCATCCACGCGGCCGGTGGCTCTGACCAATTGCATGGCTATGCGCATTTCTGAAACACGCCACGGTCCAGCCGCCCCATTCAGCGCTTGGGTCCATGCGGGCGAGGTGGCGCAATGGGTGCTCTTGCTGCTGGGCTGGTTGTGGCTGGGCGAGCAGGGCATGCGGCTGGGCTGGTCGCTGGCCAGTGGTGTATTGGCGGTTTCGTTGTGGTGGGCTGCGCGTTTGGTGTGTCGGGGCAGCAACTGGGCTTTGCGCGCCAGTCCTGCTGTGATGGGGCTGTGCGGCGCGTTCAGCGTTTTGGGCGTGTGGCTGCCCGAAGCCCTGAGAACGCTGGATGCAGGGGCGTTCAACCTGGCCCATGTGGGCCTTTTGGCCGTCGCCGTGCTGTGGGGGTTGTGGAGCGGCATGGTGGAGACGCGCAGCCGCGTCAGCACTTTCGATTTGGGCGTGGTGGCTTGGCATCCGGTGTTGGCCGCTTTGGGGGTGGCGGTGGTGTGGTGGCAGCCTGTGTCCTCGCTGCCCGCCACGGGCCGTGTGGCTGTGCTGCTGGCCATCTGCGCGGTCGTGCTGTACGCGCGTGAACGAGCCAACGCCGGTGCACTGCCCATTTGTCGCGGCCAGAGAGCCGGCGGGTCGAGCGTGTTGGTCCCTTCGGCCATGGGTTTGATGATGGGCGGCTTGTGGTTGGGCCATGCCTGGTGTGTCGGTTTGGGGTGGTCCACCTCCGAGATGGTGTTGGGACACCTGGCCATGATGGCGGTGCTGCCTGCGCTGGTGGCGCTGCTGGGCCGCGTGTTGACATCTTCAGAGGTTGCAGCTGGGGTTGGCGGCGCCCGCAGGCGTTCGGTGTTGAGCCTGGCCTCGCTTGCCTTGGGGGCCTGGATGCTCCTTGGAGACACTGCGGTGCATGGTTTTTTGGGGATGCTGCTGCCGTCTTTGGCATGGGCCATGCACTGCAGCCGTTCCCGCATCGGTGGAGGTTGGGTGGACCAGTCCTCGCCGGGCCTGTCGCGCGGCTTGGCCTTGTTCATGGGGCCTGGCTTGTTGATCTGGGTCGGCATGATCAGTCCACTGCAAGGGCCGTACGCCATGCAAATGGCCTTGGCCCTGTTGGGCATTTTGGCCGCCATGCAAGCGCTGGTTTTGTGTGTTCCCCGATGGGTTGCCCACCCAGCTGCTGCGCCCTCTGATCACTTCACTTTTTTGCGCAAGACCAAAGCTCAAGCCAACCTTGGAGACTGACCCCATGAACAGCATCGACATCGACGTGATCCGCACCGCCCTGGACTGGCAAAGCCGAGGCCACCGCGTGGTTATGGGCACCGTGGTACGCACCTGGGGCTCGGCGCCGCGCCCACCGGGTTCGCTCATGGTCATTCGCGGCGATGGCCAAGTGGCCGGTTCGGTCTCGGGGGGGTGCATCGAAGACGATTTGATCCGCCGTGTGGCCGCGGGCGAGCTGGCCCTGCGCCTGCCCGAGACCACCACTTACGGACAAACCGCCGAAGAAGTGCGCCGTTTTGGCCTGCCTTGCGGTGGCTCGGTGCAGGTGGTGCTCGAGCCCCTGTCGCCCCAGTCACAACTGCGCGAATTGCTGGTCTTGATCGAACAACACCAGCGCGTGGAGCGGCGCCTGGACATGGCCACCGGCATGGTGCGCATGGGCGCGGCCACCGAAGGCGACAAGCTGCACTTTGACGGTCAAAGCCTGGCCACGGTGCACGGCCCTCGGCTGCGATTGCTCATCATTGGTGGGGGGCAGCTCTCACGCTATCTGGCCGCCATGGCCGTCATGCTGGACTACCAGGTCACGGTGTGCGAGCCGCGCGTGGAATACCACGAAGGCTGGGAAGCGATGACCGGTGTGACCTTGTCGACCCAGATGCCCGACGACCTGGTGCTGGCCATGCGCCTGGACCACAACAGCGCCGTGGTGGCCGTGACGCACGACCCCAAGCTGGACGACCTGGCTTTGATGGAAGCGCTGCGCACCCCGGCCTTTTATGTGGGGGCTTTGGGGTCCAAGCACAACAACGCGCAGCGACGCAAACGCCTGCTCGACTTTGATGTGAGCGAGGCAGAGGTGCAGCAATTGCACGGTCCGGTGGGCTTGAACATCGGCGCTTTGACCCCGCCGGAAATTGCCATGAGCATCGTGGCCGAGATGACCGCTTTGCGCCGGGGGACCGACCTGAGCCAAGCGCTCAGCAATTGGGAAGGCTCTCAAACCGTGTGTGGCTTGGCCGTCTGATCTAAGGTTTACCCTCAAGTGACACCTGCGGGACAGGGGCTGTTATGGCTTCCATATAGTTTCTGATTTGAATCAATTCAGCGCTTCGGCATCCTCATTCCAGGGTGCTGATGTGCCAGCACCAGGAGACAACATGATCAGATTCAAAGTCAACGGCGAGGCCGTTGCGGTCGATGCCAGCCCGGAGATGCCACTGCTGTGGGCCATTCGGGAAAAACTCAACCTCACCGGCACCAAATTCGGCTGCGGCATCGCCCAGTGTGGCGCTTGCACGGTGCACCTCAATGGCGAGCCCGTGCGCTCATGTGCTTTGCCGATGTCGGCGGTCGCTGGCAAGGACATCACCACGGTCGAGGGCTTGATGAAAACCCGCACCGGCCAGGCCTTGCAGGCGGGCTGGGTCAAAGCCCAGGCCCCGCAGTGCGGCTATTGCCAGTCGGGCCAGCTCATGACGGCGGCCAAAGTGATCAGCGTGGTCAAGAAAGACCTCAGCCGCACCGAAATCCTGGAAGCCATGAGTGGCAACATTTGCCGATGCGGCACCTACAACCAGATTGCCACTGCCGTGTCGCACGCGCAAAAAGCTCTGAAAGGAGGCAAGGCATGAACCCGATGAACACCGCTTCCCCCACCATGCCTGGCCAGGTTTCGCGCCGTTCTTTCTTGCTCGGCTCTGGCGGCCTGGCTTTGGGCTTGTCATTTGGCTTGACCCAAAGCGAGTTGGCTTTGGCGCAAACGCCTGCCTCTGCGGCTTTTGCGCCCAATGGCTGGATCAACATTGGTTTGGATGGCGTGGTGACCCTGATGTCGCCCGCAGCCGAAATGGGTCAAGGCACCATGACCGCCATGCCCATGCTCTTGGCCGAAGAAATGGACCTGGACTGGAGCCAGGTGCGTGTGGTGCAAGCCCCGAGTGACCCCCGCAGATTTGGCAACCCCCGCTTCGGTGGCGGCTTGACCACGGGGGCTTCCCGCACAGTGCAGGGCTACTACGACCCCCTTCGTTTGGCTGGCGCGCAGGCCCGCTTGGTGATGGTTCAAGCCGCTGCCACGGCCATGGGGGTGCCTGCGTCCGAGTTGCGCACCCAGGCCAGCCGGGTGATCCACACGGGTGGTCGCAGCATGAGTTATGCCGACATCGCGCGGGTTGCTCAGCCGCCCGCAGAGCTGCCCAAGGTCGACAAGAGCATGCTCAAGCCGATGTCGCAGTTCCGATTGATCGGCAAGGACATCCCCCGAGTCGATGTGCCCGCGAAATCCAGCGGCCAGGCGCTCTACGGCATTGACCAGCGTTTGCCGGGCATGTTGTGGGCTTCTGTGCTGCGTGCACCTGTGCAGGGTGAAACCCCCGCGAGTGTGGACGACTCGGCTGCGCGTGCCGTGGCGGGCGTGCGCAATGTCGTGCGGCTGCCCTACGGTGTGGCGGTGGTGGCCGATTCCTTTCACACCGCCAGGATGGCGCGTGACAAACTCAAGGTCTCCTGGAGCCAACAGTCCAAGGCGCGTGTTCAGTACACCGACCAGATGCGCGTGGATTACACCAAGCGCGCAGAGAGCCTGGATGACAAAGGTGTGGCCTTCATTGCCGATGGCGATGCGGCCAAGCGCCTGGCCGGTGCTGCCCGCACGTTCAGTGCCACCTACATCACCGAAATGGTCAGCCACATTTGCCTGGAGCCCATGAACTGCACGGCTCGGGTCGACGGCGACAAGATCGAAGTGTGGGCACCCGCCCAATCGGCCTCGTTTGTCATTGGCACGGTGGCGGGCGCGGGGGGCTTCAAACCCGAAAACATCACGGTCAACATCACCTTGTTGGGGGGTGGCTTTGGTCGTCGGGTCGAGGCCGATTACGCGGCGGATGCCGCGCTGGTCGCCAAGGCCATGCCCGGAACGCCCATTCAGGTGATCTGGACGCGCGAAGACGACATGGTGCACGACAAGTACCGTCCCATGACCGGCCAGCATTTGGTCGCTGGCGTCGATGCGCAGGGCAAAATGGTCGCTTTGTTGCACCGCGTGGTGTCCGAGGGGATTTACTCGCGCGTGGTGCCGCCCGCCTTCAAGGCGGCTGGGGGCAAGGACGCGCCGGTGATGGAGGGTTCCGAGATCACTTACGACATTGGCGATCACAGTGTCCAGTTCATGATCGAAGACCGCGGCATCCAGGCGGGTTTCTGGCGTGCCGTCGGACCGGGCTACACCAAATTTGCCATCGAGACCCTGGTGGACGAAGTGGCGCGTGGGGTGGGTGCTGATCCCTTGGCCTATCGCATCGACTTGCTCAAGAAGCACCCGCGCGGTGCGGCTGTTTTGCAAGCGGTGGGCGAGATGTCGGGATGGGGCAAAGCCAAGCTGCCCAAAGGGCACGCCTTGGGCCTGGCGTATTCGGATGCATGGAACACCTATTGCGGCATGGTGGTGCAAGTGTCCATCGTCAAAGGTCGTCCCAAAGTGCACAAAGTCTGGTCTGCCGTGGACTGCGGTCATGCCTTGCAGCCGCAAAACATCCAAGTGCAAATTGAAGGCTCGGTCATCTTTGGCTTGTCGGCCGCTCTGCACGAGCGCATGGACTTCAGGGCGGGTGAGCCTTTGCAAACCAACCTGAACAAGTACCAGGTCTTGCGCGCCAACGAAACGCCCGAGGTGATCGTCAAGGTCATGCCCACGGACAACCACCCTGGTGGTATCGGTGAAGTGGGCTTGCCGCCATTGGCGCCCGCTGTGGCCAATGCGATCGCCACGCTCAACGGCAAGCGTTTGCGCGCCTTGCCTTTCCCCTTGGTCTGACGACCCAGGGCTGGCCACGACCCTTGCCCCCACCCTGGGGCAGGGGCCGGGTCTGAGGAATCAAAGGTAGGGCTTGACCCAGCCCAAACCCCGTGATGTGCCACCCGCCGTGGCATCGGCCGGGTTGTACTCGCAGCCGATCCAACCCTCCCAGCCGCACTCGGCAGACACTTTGTCGATGACTTGGAAGATGTGCGTCCAGTTCACCTCGCCCGTGCCCGGTTCGTGGCGGTGGGGCACTTCGGCGATCTGGACATGTCCCACCCGGCCGGTGGGCAGGTATTGTGCGATCTTGGCGCTTAGATCGCCCTCGACGATCTGGCAATGGAACAGGTCCATCTGCACCTTCACGTTGGCAGCACCCACCGCCTCAACGATGCGGTGTGCGTGGTCTTGCCGATTGAGGTGAAAGCCCGGCATGCTGCGCGTGTTGATCGGCTCGACCAGCACATCGCATCCGGCCTTGGCCGCTTGGGCCGCGGCCCATTGCAGGTTGCCGATGAGTGTGGCATCGGCGGCTTGGGCACGGGTGCCCTCGGCCCGAAAGCCCACCATGGCATGGATGCGTGGGCACTGCAGGGCATCGGCCCATTCGAGCGCGTGCGCAAAACCTGCTCGGAATTCTTCCTCGCGTCCCGGCACACTGGCGGTACCCCGGTGGCCTTGCGTCCAGTTCGCCTCAAAGCTGGCCACATCCGTACCGCCGGGAGGTGTGTTGAACAACACTTGTTGCAAGCCGTTGCCCTGCAAACGCGCGCCGATCTCGGCTTTGGCAAAGGCATACGGAAACAGGTATTCCACCGCCTTGAAGCCGTCCTTGGCCGCCGCCTCGAAGCGGTCCAGAAACGGCATGTCGGGGTACATCATGGAGAGGTTGGCGGCAAATTTGGGCATGTCTGGGGCCTCGACAGTGGGGCAGGATGTGGGTCAATGGTGGTGGTGCGCGTGAGCGAAGATAACAGCAAACCGGCCAAACCCTCCAAATCCATCACCGTTCGGCGGCCAGACCGGCCACCGCACCCTTCACCGCCCCACCACGCGGGCCATCTCCAGGCACTTGTTCGAATAGCCCCACTCGTTGTCGTACCAGGCCACCACCTTGATGAAGGTGCTGTCCAGCGCCATGCCGGCATCGGCATCGAACACGCTGGTGCAGACCTCGCCCCGGAAGTCGGTCGACACCACCTTGTCGCGGGTGTAGCCCAACACGCCCTTGAGCGCCCCTTCGCTTTGCGCCTTCATCTCGGCGCAGATCTCGGCGTAGCTGGCAGGGCGGCTGAGCTCGGCCGTCAAGTCCACCACTGACACGTCCGATGTGGGCACGCGAAACGCCATGCCGGTGAGCTTGCCCTGGATGGCCGGGATCACCACGCCCACCGCTTTGGCCGCGCCGGTGCTGCTGGGGATGATGTTTTCCAGAATGCCACGGCCGCCGCGCCAGTCCTTGTTGCTTGGGCCGTCCACGGTTTTTTGGGTGGCGGTGGCGGCATGCACGGTGGTCATCAGCCCGCGCTGGATGCCCCATTTGTCGTGCAGCACTTTCGTGATGGGCGCCAGCGCATTGGTGGTGCAGCTGGCGTTGCTGATGATGGCCTGGCCGGCGTAAGACGCATGGTTGACGCCGTACACGAACATCGGTGTGTCGTCTTTGGAGGGCGCTGAGATCACCACCTTGGAGGCACCCGCCTGCAGGTGCTTGCCGGCGCTGTTCTGGTCCAGGAACAGGCCCGTGGCTTCGATCACCACATCGGCGCCGACCTCGCCCCAGGCCAGCTGGGCCGGGTCGCGCTCTTGCGTCAGGCGGATCTTGTGGCCGTTGACCACGAGGTGGTTGCCCTCGACCGCGAGGGTGCCCTTGAAGCGGCCATGCACGCTGTCGTACTGCAGCATGTAGGCCAGGTACTCGGGCTCGAGCAAATCGTTGATGCCGACGATCTGGATGTCTGGGAAGTTCTGCACTGCGGCGCGCAGCACCATGCGGCCGATGCGGCCAAATCCGTTGATACCGATGCGGGTGGTCATGGGGTTCTCACTTTCTATGGGATGGCGCAGTCGCCCCCCTTCCAGAGGAGCAAGCCGCATGTAACCATGGTATGAGAATTTATGAAACTTTGTTACATCATCGGGCGTGTCTGTGGGTTTGTTTTGGTTTAGTAACCACGGCTGAAAAGGATGGGGTGGGCGGCAGGGGAGCCGCTGCATGTGCCGCGCGTGCGGGCGGCGGCGTTGGCCTTGGCTTTTGCGGACGCCTGAAGCCTGAGTCGTCTTCAGGCAAAGGCTTCAACCCCAGCGTTGCAGGAGCCTTTGCTGGGCGCAGGGCTGCACATTGACCAGGTCCAGGTCCCCGCCATAGTGGGCCATCACACGGGGGTCCATCCAGGCAAACCACAAGGGCGGGCAATAAGCCACCGAGATCATGCTGGCATAACCCGCGGGCAGTTGCGGTGCGCTGGCGAAATGCCGCAGCGCCTGGTAGCGCCGGGCAGGGTGGGCGTGGTGGTCGGAATGCCGTTGCAGTTGGTACAGCAACAGGTTGCCCACCAAGTGGTTGCTGTTCCACGAGTGCTCGGGCTCGCAGCGCACATAGCGACCGGACGCGTCACGCTGACGCAGCAAACCGTAGTGCTCCACATAGTTCACCACCTCCAGCATCGACACGGCATAAGCCGCCTGCAACACCAAAAAGGGCAACACCATCCAGCCCAGCCACGCCACCAGCCCGCCAAAACACAGCAGCGTCAGGCCCCAGGCCTGCAGGTTGTGGTTTTGCGGGTACCAAACCGAGTGGCCTTGCTTCTTCAGCCGTTCGTGCTCCAGCGCCCAGGCCGATTGCAGGCTGCCCCATACCGAGCGCGGCAAAAAGGCCCAAAAGCTCTCGCCCATGCGTGCGCTCGCCGGGTCTTCCGGGGTGGCCACGCGGTGGTGGTGACCGCGGTTGTGCTCCACAAAAAAGTGACCATAGGCGCTGGGCGCCAGGGCAATCTTGGACAGCCACCGGTCCAGCGTCTCTTTTTTGTGGCCAAGTTCGTGCGCGGTCCCGATGCCGATGCCATTGATCCCACCCACCGTGAACACCAAGGCGGCATAGCCCCACACCGGCAGCGCTTGGGTGCTCGCAATCCAGGCGCCCAAGACCGTGCCGATCGCTTGCAAGGGCACATAGGCCCACACCAGGACGCGGTAAAACGGGTCTTGCTCGAGTGGCCCCACTGCCGATTCGGGTGGGTTGCTGAAGTCCTCGCCGAACACGCGGTCGAGGACCGGCAAAAGAACATGGATCACCATTGGGGCCAGCAGCAGGCACCACCACTGGTCCATCCACAAGAAGGCCAACATCGAGCCCGTGAAGACCAGTGGGATGGCGGGGCTGAGCAGCCACCACCAGCGCTTGTCTTGCCAGACCCGGTCACGCTCGAGCGCAGGCGTGATCATCGGCGCCCCCTGGAGCCACACCCAAAGCCCATGACATCGCGTGATTGCATCATGACTTTTTCTCCTGTTTTCCAGACATTGTCAACGCTTTGTAGTTATTTTGGCATCAACTCGGCTCAAAAGCTGCCACAACCCTTATATTGGCAGCACTTGGCATTTCGCGGGGCGTTCATGGAATTTGACTATGTGATCGTGGGTGGCGGCTCGGCCGGATGTGTGCTGGCCAGCCGCCTGAGTGAAGACCCTGAGGTGCAGGTGGCCCTGCTGGAGGCCGGACCGCCCGATACCAGCGCTTTGATCCATTGCCCAGCGGGCATTGCGCTCATGGCCCGCACCGAAATCGTTTCGCAAGGCCTGAACACCGTGCCGCAACCCGGCTTGAACGGCCGCATCGGTTTCCAGCCGCGTGGCCGCACCTTGGGCGGCTCCAGCTCGACCAATGCGATGGCCTACATCCGTGGCCAACAGGTTGACTACGACACTTGGGCGCAGATGGGTGGCGCGGGTTGGTCCTGGGCCGAGGTCTTTCCCTACTTCCTGAAGGCCGAACACAACGAGCGCATCCACAATGAGTGGCATGCCCAAAACGGCCCTTTGAACGTGGCTGACCTGCAAAGCCCCAACGTGTTTTCAAGGCGCTTTGTCGAAGCGGGCGTGCAAGCGGGTTTGGCGCACACCACCGACTTCAACGGCCCCACGCAAGAAGGCGTGGGCATGTACCAGGTCACGCAGCGGGCAGGCGAGCGGTTCAGCGCAGCCAAGGCCTACCTCACGCCCCATTTGGGCAGACCCAATTTGCATGTGATGACCGGCGTCACTGTGGACCGCATCGGCCTGGTGGATGGCGTGGCGCGGCAGGTGCACACCTTGCAGGGCCGTCAAGCGCAGACCGTGACCGCCCGGCGCGAAATCATTTTGAGCGCAGGCGCATTCCAGTCGCCCGCCATCCTCATGCGCTCAGGCATTGGGCCCGCTGCGCATTTGCAGAGCCTGGGCATCGAGGTGTTGCGCGACTTGCCCGGTGTGGGCGAGAACCTGCACGACCACCCGGATGCGGTGTTGGTGGCCGATGCGCCGGGGCAGACCGATTTGATCGGCCTCTCACCCCGGGGCGTCTGGCACACCCTGCAGGCCTTGTGGGCCTGGCGGCAACACCGAAGCGGGCGGCTCACCACCAATTTTGCAGAGGCCGGTGCGTTTTACAGGAGCCGCCCCGATGCGGCGCACCCGGACATTCAGCTGCATTTTGTGGTGGCTAAACTTGTGGACCACGGCCGCCAACTGACGCTGGGGCATGGCTACTCTTTGCATGTGTGTTTGCTGCAACCCGACAGCCGGGGCCGCGTGCAGTTGACCGACCGTAACCCCCACAGCGCCCCGTTGATTGACCCGCAGTTTTTGAGCGACCCGCGTGACCTGCAGCGCTTGCGCGACGGCGTGCGCCAAGCCCAGCGCATCCTGGCCCAACCCGCTTTGGCCGCCTATGGCAAAGAGTGGGCTGATTCAGCCGATGCCCGCACCGATGAACAACTGGACCACTGGATTCGCCAAAACGCCGACACCGTGTACCACCCAGTGGGCACCTGCCGCATGGGGCAAGACGATATGGCGGTGGTGGATGCGCAACTGCGCGTGCATGGCGTGCCAGGCCTGCGCGTGGTCGATGCGTCGGTCATGCCGCGCATCGTGAGCGGCAACACCAATGCACCGACCATCATGATCGCGGAGAAGGCGGCGGATTGGCTACGCGGCAACCGCCCATGAAAAAAAGCGCCCGAAGGCGCTTTGTCTGTGAACACTGTGACCCAGATGCCGTTGCCCCGGCAGGGCGAAGTGGCAAAGCGAAGCGCCTCTGAACCCTGGCGGGGCAGTGGCAGCTGCGACGGCCCCAGGCCCTGCCACGCTCACTTTTTCTTGTTGACGACCCGCACCATCTCGAGGCACTGCTTGGCGTAACCCCACTCGTTGTCATACCAGGCCACGATCTTGACGAAGGTTTTGTCCAGCGCAATGCCGGCGGTGGCGTCGAACACGCTGGCGCAGGGCTCACCGCGGAAGTCGGTGGACACCACTTTTTCGTCGGTGTAACCCAAGATGCCCTTGAGCGCGCCTTCGCTTTGGGCTTTCATTTCGGCGCAAATGTCGGCATAGCTGGCGTCGCTGCTGAGCTCCACCGTCAGGTCGATCACCGACACGTCAGAGGTGGGCACCCGGAACGCCATGCCGGTGATCTTGCCCTTGATCTCGGGGATCACCACGCCCACAGCCTTGGCCGCGCCCGTGCTGCTGGGGATGATGTTTTCCAGGATGCCGCGGCCACCGCGCCAGTCCTTGCGGGACGAGCCGTCCACCGTCATCTGGCTGGCGGTGGCGGCGTGCACCGTGGTCATCAGACCGCGCTGGATGCCCCATTTGTCGTTGAGCACCTTGACCACGGGTGCCAGGCAGTTGGTGGTGCAGCTGGCGTTGGAGACGATGGCTTCGCCCGCGTATTTTTTGTGGTTCACGCCATACACAAACATGGGGATGCTGTCTTTGGAGGGCGCAGAAATCACCACTTTCTTGGCGCCTGCCTTGAGGTGCATCTGGCTGGTGGGCTCGGTCAGGTAGTGGCCCGTGCATTCGAGCACGGTGTGCACGCCCATCTCGCCCCAGCGCAGGTGGTGTGCATCGCGCTCATGCGAGAGCTTGATTTTCTTGCCGTTGACGATGAGGGTGTCTTCGGTGAAATCCACCGTGCCATCAAAGCGGCCGTGCACGCTGTCGTACTTGAGCATGTAGGCCAGATAATCCGCGGGCTTGGGGTCGTTGATGCCGACGATCTGGATGTCGTCGTAGCCGTGTTTGAGCGCAGCGCGCAGGGCCAGACGGCCAATGCGGCCAAATCCGTTGATGCCCAACTTGATGGTCATGGTGAGAGCCTCGGAAGATAAGTTACTGAACCGTTACGTAACCGGTTTTTAAATCAGGACCCTTGCATGAGCCTGATCCCCTGAACCTGCTGTCAGCGCGGTTGACGCGCCCAGCAGCAGGTTCGGTACCGGTCAGTGGCCTTCTCAGGCCTTGAGCAGTGCGGCGTGGACCGTGTCGGCCACGTTTTCGGCGGTGAAGCCGAAGTGTTTGAACAAGACCGGCGCCGGCGCCGACTCGCCGTAGGTGTCGATGCCGACCACGGCGGCGCAGCCGTATTTCCACCAGCCGTCGGTGGAGCCCATCTCGACCGCTACGCGGGGGATGCCAGCGGGCAGCACGCTTTGTTTGTAGTCGGTGCTTTGGCGGTCAAACACGTTGGTGCTGGGCATGGAGACCACGCGCACGCCGATTCGGCGCTCGGCCAGCAGCTTTTGCGCGGCCAGGGCCAGTTGCACTTCAGAGCCGGTGGCGATGATCACGCCGTGGGTTTTGTTCATGCCCACTTCGCTGGGCTCGGCCAGCACATAAGCGCCGCGGCTGATGTCGCCGAGATCTGCCTTGGGCGCATAGGCCAGGTTCTGGCGGCTGAGCAGCAGGGCCGAGGGGCGCTGGGCGTTTTGCAGGGCCACGGCCCAGGCCACGGTGGTTTCGGCGGTGTCGGCGGGGCGCCAGACGTCCAGCCCGGGGATCAGGCGCAGGCTGGCCGCGTGCTCGATCGACTGGTGGGTTGGGCCGTCTTCGCCCAGGCCAATGGAGTCGTGGGTGAACACATGGATCACGCGCTGCTTCATCAGCGCGGCCATGCGGATGGCGTTGCGGCTGTAGTCGCTGAAGGTCAGGAAGGTGCCGCCGTAGGGGATGTAGCCGCCGTGCAGGGCCACGCCGTTCATGATGGCGGCCATGCCGAATTCGCGCACACCGTAGTTGATGTGGCGGCCGATTTGGCCTTCGGCCGTTTTGACCACGTCGCCGGCCAGGTCGACGCGCAAAGCGGGGGTGCTCTTGGTGTTGGTGAGGTTGGAGCCGGTCAGGTCGGCCGAGCCGCCCAGCATTTCAGGCAGCGCGGCGGTGAAGGCTTCCAGCGCCAGCTGGCTGGCCTTGCGGCTGGCCACGGTTTGGGCTTGGGTGTGGGCGGCCACCACGGCGTCAAACGCCACTTGGTGGAAGTTCTTGGGCAGCTCGCCCTTCATGCGGCGCACAAACTCTTTGGCCAGTGCGGGGTGGGCGGCCTTGTAGGCGGCAAAGGCTTTGTTCCACTCGGCTTCGCGGGCAATGCCTGCAGCCTTGGCGTCCCAGTCGGCATACACCTCTTTGGGGATCTTGAAGGGCTCTGCCGTCCAGCCCAGGGCGGCGCGGGTCAGCTGGATTTCTTCGGCGCCCAGCGGCTCGCCGTGGGCTTTGGAGGTGCCGGCGCGGTTGGGCGAGCCTTTGCCGATGGCGGTCTTGCAGACGATCAGGGTGGGCTTGTCGGCGCTGTGCTTGGCAGAGGCGATGGCCTTGGACACGGCGGCGGCGTTGTGGCCGTCCACCGCATCGATCACGTTCCAGCCGCAGGCGGCAAAGCGCTGGGGGGTGTTGTCGATGAACCAGGGTGCGACCTGGCCGTCGATCGAGATGCCATTGTCGTCGTACAGGGCGATCAGTTTGTTGAGCTTCCAGGCGCCGGCCAGCGCCACGGCTTCGTGGCTGATGCCTTCCATCAGGCAGCCGTCCCCGAGGAACACGTAGGTGTGGTGGTCGACGATGGCGTGGCCCGGCTGGTTGAACTCGGCGGCCAGCATTTTTTCGGCCAAGGCCATGCCCACGGCGTTGGTGATGCCCTGGCCCAGCGGGCCGGTGGTGGTTTCGACGCCCGGCGTCACGCCCACTTCGGGGTGGCCGGCGGTCTTGCTGTGCAGGGTGCGGAAGTTTTTCAGTTCGCTGATCGGCAGGTCGTAGCCCGTCAGGTGCAGCACCGAATAGATCAGCATCGAGCCGTGGCCGTTGGACAGCACGAAGCGGTCGCGGTTGGCCCAGTGCGGGTTTTTCGGGTTGTGTTGCAGGTGGTCGCCCCACAAAGCGACGGCCATGTCGGCCATGCCCATGGGGGCGCCGGGGTGTCCGGAGTTGGCTTGTTGAACGGCGTCCATTGCGAGGGCGCGGATGGCATTCGCCATGTGTTGTGGGTGGGCCATGTGGGGCAACTCCGAGGGTATTCTGGTAAACCCGTGATTTTAGCGGCTGTCCGTGCAGCAGCCCTGCCACCGAACGGCGGCAGCGGACCCGGGCTTCAGGCGCGGGCCTCTTTTTGCTGGCGGGCCAGCACATAACGCCGCATGGCCACTGCAGGCGCATCGGCGGCCACAGAGAATTCATACAAATCTTCTTCGGGCGTGTTGGCCAGGGCCTGCTCCTGCAAAGCCAGGCCATCCACGTCCTCTTGGAAGGCGACAAACAGCTGCTCATGCATGAAGCGGGTGGTGGCCGGATCGTTTTGCGCAAAATCACGCCCATGCACGATGAAGTAGTGCGTCGAGGTCGCCGTCTCAGGTGTTGGCATGTGCGCGGTGCGGATGCGAAATTGCGGGCGGCCGGTTTCAGGCAAATGGCAGTCGTAAAAAGTCACAGACACCTCGTGCAGTCCGATGCTGCGAAATTCCGAGCGCACAATCCGGGCGGCCTGCTCTTGGCCTGTCAAGCCGGTCGGCATGCCCCAGACGGGCGGCAAGGTGGTCGGCACCACGTTGCGCATCAGGGCGAATTGGCCATCGCCGATCTCGCTTTCAAATGCCGCTTTGGCGTAGTCAGGGGTGCCAAAACTTTTGGCGTGCAGAAAGCTCAAATGCGTCAGGTCCAGCAGGTTTTCATGCAAGCGCACGTAATTGGCCCGCAAGCCGAGATAGCCTTGTGAGCGCGCCCACTCGGTGCTCTGCATCCAGTCTTGCGCTGGCAGCTTGGACAAATCGGCTTGCTCGGCATCACCCATCCAGATCCAGACCACTGCGCCGCGCTCATGGGTGCGGTAGGCCCGGGTGCCCACGTTTTTCGGGCAGGTGGTCTGAGAAGGCACTTCGATGCAATCGCCATCGGTGTTGAAGCGAAAGCCGTGGTAGCCGCACACGAGGGTGTCCTGCTCCAGCGTGCCGGCCGACAGCGGCATGGAGCGGTGCGGGCAGCGGTCATCGAGTGCCACCACACGGCCTTGGCTCGAGCGGAAAAACACCAGGCGGCGGCCCAGCAGCGTGCGGGCGAGCAATTGCGGTTTGATTTCATCGGCAAAAGCTGCCACGTACCAGTCGTTCATCACAAAAGGGGTGTGGCGATCGGCCAGGCGCTGGGAGGCGTTTTGCGCGGCGGCAATGACCGCGGGAAGGGGGCGTGTCATGGGGGCTCTTTCGGGTTGGCCTGACCCAGGATGGCGCGGGCTTTGGCAAACAGAGTTTAGGGCTGGTGCCTCGGATTGTCTTGTCCCGTGAGCGCCTCAAGGCGTGGCAATATCCGGGCATGCACCCCATTGATGAATCCCAGGCCATGGTTTTGGCCGCCGGACGCGGCGAACGCATGCGCCCCCTGACCGACACCGCCCCCAAACCCCTGCTGGTCGTGCGGGGCCAGCCGCTCATGCAGTGGCCCATGCAGGCCCTGGCCCGGGGTGGCTTTGTGCGCCAACTGGTCAACACCGCTTGGCTGGGCGAGCAGATTCCGGCGCGCTTTGGTGAGCGAATCAACTGGCCGGGGCTGCCCGAGGTGCAAATCCGCTATTCCCACGAGGGCCTGGACTTTGGTCAGGCGCTGGAGACGGCAGGTGGTATCGTGCGCGCCCTGCCGCAGTTGGCGCAGGTGTTTTGGGTGGTGGCCGGCGATGTGTTCGCGCCCGATTTTGTGTTTTCGCCTGAAGCCCTCCAGCGTTTTGCCGCAAGCCCTGCCCTGGCCCACCTGTGGTTGGTGCCCAACCCTGCGCACAATCCTGGCGGCGACTTTGGCCTGTCGGCCACCGGTCAGGTGCTCAACCTGCCCCCAGGGGCGGCGGGGCGTCAGCACACTTTCAGCACCATGGCGCTCTACAAAAAAGGCTTTTTTGCCGACTGCGGCTTGCCCATCGGCAACCCACAGGGCGCGGCGTTGGCGCTGGCGCCCTTGTTGCGTGTGGCCATGGACCGCGGTCAGGTGACGGGCGAGGTGTACCGGGGGGCTTGGACCGATGTGGGCACACCCGAGCGTCTGATGCAATTGAACCGCACTTAGGCGACCCATGCTGCGGCCTCTTGGGGGCCCGAGTCCCTGCGCTTGAGCGGGCATCACCTTGTGTGCGGATTCGGGCGCTGGGGCGCCTTCTACAATGCACGCATGACCTCCAACACGATCTATGCCCAACGCCGTGCCCGCCTGGCTTCTCAGCTGGGCGCTGGTGGCATCGCCATTGTCCCGACCGCACCCGAGCGGCAGCGCAATCGGGACAGCGATTACCTCTACCGGCACGACAGTTACTTTTATTACCTGACGGGCTTCACCGAGCCCAATGCCACGCTCGTGCTCACCGGTGAAGGTGAGGCCACGCTGTTTTGTCAGCCCAAGGATCCGGAGCGTGAAATCTGGGACGGCATTCGGCTGGGCCCCGAGGCAGCACCCGCAGCGCTGGGCGTGAGCCGGGCCTTGTCCTCGAGTGAGCTGACGGCGCGCATGCCCGCTTTTCTCGAAAACCGCCGCACGGTTTGGTACCCATTTGCCATGCACGCGGGATTGGAAGGCCGAGTGGACGGCTGGCTGCAGTCGGTGCGGGCCCGTGTGCGCTACGGCGCTTTGTGTCCCGACCAGCAGCGCGACCTGTGCAGCCTGCTCGATGAAATGCGTCTGGTGAAAGACGCACACGAACAAGACATCATGCGCCGTGCTTGCGCCATCAGTGCCCGTGCCCATGTCCGCGCCATGCAGCGCAGCGCCAGCATGCTGCGTGCGGGGCAAGAGGTGCGCGAATACCACCTGGACGCCGAACTTCTGCACGAATTTCGCCAGCATGGCTCGCAATACCCGGCATACGGCTCCATCGTGGCCGGCGGGGCCAATGCCTGTGTGCTGCATTACCGTGCTGACACCGCCTTGATCCGTGATGGCGACATGGTGCTGATCGATGCGGGCTGCGAGCTGGATGGTTATGCCAGCGACATCACCCGCACCTTCCCGGCCAATGGGCGGTTCAGCGGACCTCAACGTGCCCTGTACGACCTGGTGCTGGCTTCGCAGGCCGCGGCCGTGGCCGCCACCAAGGCAGGTGCCCGCTTTGTCGATCCGCACGAGGCCACGGTGGCGGTTCTCGCGCAAGGCTTGCTGGACTTGGGCCTGCTCGACAAAAACAAGGTCGGCCATGCGCAGGATGTGATCGCCAACCGCCATTATTTCCAGTTCTATATGCACCGAACCGGCCACTGGCTGGGCATGGACGTGCACGACTGTGGCAGCTATGTCGAGCCTTCGCAGGTCGGCCAGGTCAGTGAGCGCAAGGACCCCTTGAGCGGCGAGGTCATCCTGGACCGCCCCAGCCGGATCCTGCAGCCAGGCATGGTGCTGACCATCGAGCCAGGAATCTATGTCCGCCCTGCGCCCGGCGTGCCCGAGCACTTCCACAACATCGGCATCCGCATCGAGGACGACGCGATCGTGACCGCCACAGGTTGCGAGTTGATCACTCGGGGCGTGCCGGTCGAGGCCGACGAGATCGAAGCCTTGATGCGCGGCTGACCGGCCCATGCAGCCGGGTGTTTCAGGCCAGCTCCTGTCCATCCAGACGGGTCAGGTTCGTCCACTCCAGGTGGGTGGGCGCAAACGGGTGTCCGCGATCGGGAAAACCCCGGTCAGCGGCCCTGTGGCGGTCGGCGCCCTGGGCTTGGCAGGCGATGAGCAGGCCGACCTGACGGTGCATGGCGGTCTGAGCAAAGCGGTCTACGCCTTGCCCTCGGAGCACTTGCCCTGGTGGCAGGCGCAGCGCTTGGCACAGGGCGCAACCCTGTTCGACGATGTCCTGCCGCCGGGCTTCCTGGGTGACAACCTCAGTTTGCAAGGCGTGCTCGAAACAGACCTCTACCTCGGCGACCGTCTGGATTTTGGGGGTGTGGTTTTGCGCGTGACCCAGCCGCGCGAGCCCTGCGGCAAGTTCAATGCCGTCATGGCCTATGCCCGGGCTGCCCAGGACATGGTGACCAGCGGGCGCTGTGGCTTTTATCTGGCCGTGGACAAGCCGGGCACCCTGCAAGCGGGCGCCTTGTTTGCGGTCATTCCTGGCTCCCGTGCCACCAGTGTGGCCCAGGCCCTGATGCACAAGGCCAGGAGGCCGGGCCGTTGAAGAGCGTCCATTTGTGCGTAAAAGTCAAAACCATGACCATCACTACGCACATTTACGCAGTCAAATCCCGCTCATTCGGGGTCTAAAATGAAACTTACGCCGATCTGTCAAGCTTGCAAACAGGCCAACGCCAGTGCATTTCAGGCCGGCAGCTGAAACCTCGCGGCCCCATGGCACCTTCCCACAACGGAGCATCAACATGACCAACAAGGTCCAAGCCGAAGAAAAACGCGCCCAATTGCGCAAAGCCGCGCTCGAATACCACGAGTTCCCCACCCCCGGCAAGATCGCCATTGCCCCCACCAAACAACTGGTCAACCAGCATGATTTGGCGCTGGCCTATTCACCCGGCGTGGCGGCACCTTGCGAAGAAATCGTCAAGGACCCGGCCAATGCCTTCAAATACACCAGCCGGGGCAACCTGGTCGGTGTGGTCACCAATGGCACCGCCGTGCTGGGTTTGGGGGACATTGGCCCCTTGGCCAGCAAGCCTGTGATGGAAGGCAAAGGCGTGCTGTTCAAGAAGTTTTCCGGCATCGACGTCTTCGACATCGAAATCAACGAGAAGGACCCGGACAAACTGGTTGAAATCATTGCTTCGCTGGAGCCCACCTTTGGGGGGATCAACCTCGAGGACATCAAGGCCCCCGATTGCTTCTATGTCGAGCGCAAGTTGCGCGAACGCATGAAGATCCCGGTCTTCCATGACGACCAACATGGCACGGCGATTGTGGTGGGCGCAGCCATCCTGAACGGCTTGAAAATTGTCGGCAAGGACCCCAAACAGATCAAGCTGGTCACCTCGGGCGCTGGCGCTGCCGCCCTGGCATGCCTGGGGCTGCTGGTCAAGCTGGGCATTCCGCGTGAAAACATCTGGGTCACCGATCTGGCGGGTGTGGTCTATGAGGGGCGCACCGAACTGATGGACGAAGACAAGATCCAGTTTGTGCAGAAAACCGACCAGCGCACGCTGGCGCAAGTGATCGCTGGTGCCGACGTGTTCCTGGGGCTGTCGGCTGGGGGCGTACTCAAACAGGACATGGTCAAGTCCATGGCCGCCAAGCCCCTGATCTTTGCCTTGGCCAACCCCAACCCGGAGATCAACCCCGAAGACGTCAAGGCGGTGCGTGACGATGCCATCATGGCCACGGGCCGCACCGACTATCCCAACCAGGTCAACAACGTCCTGTGCTTTCCCTACATTTTCCGCGGCGCACTGGACTGCGGCGCAACCACCATCACGCTCGAGATGGAAATTGCCGCCGTGCACGCCATTGCCGAGTTGGCGCAAGCCGAGCAAAGCGAAGTGGTGGCCGCCGCGTATGTCGGTGAGCCGCTGGCCTTTGGTCCCGAGTACCTGATTCCCAAACCGTTTGACCCGCGTTTGATGATGAAAATCGCCCCGGCCGTGGCGCAAGCGGCCTCAGATTCCGGTGTGGCGCAGCGCCCCATCAAGGATCTGGACGCGTACCGTGAAAAACTGCAGGGTTTTGTCTACGCCTCGGGCACCATGATGAAGCCGATCTTCACGGCCGCCAAACGCGCCCTGAAAAAGCGCATCGCTTACAGCGAGGGGGAAGAGGAGCGCGTGTTGCGTGCCGCCCAGATCGTGGTGGACGAAGGCATTGCACGCCCTACGCTGATTGGTCGCCCGGCGGTGATTGCCGAGCGCATCGAGAAATTCGGACTTCGCCTCAGGGAAGAACTGGACTACGAGGTGGTCAACGTTGAGCTGGACCACCGCTACCGCGATTTCTGGCAGACCTACCACCGCATGACCGAGCGCAAAGGCGTCACGGAATCGATCGCTAAGATCGAAATGCGCCGACGTCTGTCGCTGATTGGGGCCATGTTGCTGCACAAAGGGGACGTGGACGGGATGATTTGCGGCACCTGGGGCACCAACCCGATGCACCTCAATTACATCGATCAGGTCATTGGCAAGCGGGCTGGGGTTCATACGTTTGCCTGCATGAACGGTTTGATGCTGCCGGGTCGCCAGGTGTTCATGGTGGACACCCATGTCAACTACGATCCCACGGCAGAGCAGCTGGCCGAGTTCACTGTCATGGCAGCCGAAGAAATCCGGCGATTTGGCATCCAGCCCAAGGCGGCCTTGTTGTCACACTCCAATTTTGGTTCATCCAACCAGCCCAGTGCCGTCAAAATGCGTCAGGTGCTGGACTTGTTGCGCCAAAACGCCCCTTGGCTTGAAGTGGACGGCGAAATGCATGGCGACGTCGCCCTGGATGCGGCCGCCCGTCATGGGATCATGCCCAACAGCACCTTGATCGGCGATGCGAATTTGTTGGTTTTGCCAAATATTGATGCAGCCAACATCGCCTACAACCTGCTGAAAACGGCTGCCGGTGGCAACATCGCTGTCGGCCCTGTCCTGTTGGGCGCAGCCAAGCCGGTGCATATTCTGACCCCCAGCACCACCGTGCGACGGATTGTGAACATGACCGCCCTCACAGTGGCCGATGCCAATGCGGCACGTTAGGGATTCGGTCCGGACCCTCGAGCCCACATGCAGAATGCCCTAGAAACTTTGTCTTTTTACGGGGCATTCGCTTGCTTTTTTATGTCGTTTGCCTCACACTAACGCCTTTCGAGTGTTCGGGTTAACCCGGGGACTTCTGAAAGGTGTTTTCATGCAGGTGGCGCGACCTATCGCCTCCCCACAGCGCTGGTTTCTGGTGTTTTTGGGGTTGTTGTTATCAATTTGCACTTTTTGGGTGCAAGCCCGTTCCGCCGCCGATGCCCAAACTTCACCCGTTGTGCGGGTGACGGATTTGCCGCCTGAAGGCCAAGAAACGTACCAGCTCATCCGCAAAGGAGGACCTTTTCCTTACGAAAAGGATGGGACTGTTTTTGGCAATCGCGAGCGACTTCTGCCCCAAGAGGCGCGAGGGTTTTACCGTGAATACACCGTCAGGACCCCCGAGGCGAAGAACCGGGGAGCGCGGCGCATCGTGTGCGGTGGCCAAGTTCCCAAGAGTCCACAAGCCTGTTATTACACGCAAGACCATTACGCGAATTTTCGCTTGATTGTCGACAAGCCCTGATTTTTGACCTTAGAGAAAGACCACGGAGATGGACACGCCGATTCGTCATGACCAAGAGACGCCCTTGAAGGGTGTGCGGTCTAACATCGTGCAGTCGATCCGCGCTTACCGCGTGAGCGACCTGCAGGATGCCGCCCAGAGCCTGGGCCACCACTTTTTGTACGCCAATTTGGCCGAGGCCCAGAGCAAGCAGGACGTTCTGGACCTGATCGGCGCCCAATTCACCCTGCCTTCGCATTTTGGCAAGAACTTCGATGCCTTGTACGATTGCATGACCGATCCTTTGCACAAGTCAGGCCCACAGCCTGGTTTCATTGTCGTGCTGGAGCAGATCCCGGCACATGTCAAATTTGACAAGGAAGCCCGCGAGCAATTGCTGGACATCTTCCGGGACACGGCCGATTACTGGGGAGACAGGAAGGTACCCTTCCGATGCTTCTATTCTTTTCTGTAGCCCGTTCTGCGCAAAACAGCCAAGCAGGACGGGCGAACGAGGCACAAACCGAGGACGCCACCATGGCCGAATCGATGGAAGAAGGCGAAAAAATGCCGACCGATAAACTGGTGGACGTATCGCCCCTGGCGTTGCGAATGAGCAGCCCATTCAATGCGGGGTACTGGCTCGCGGCCGCTTGACTCCCTTCGCGGGCCCTGCGTCGGTCCGCTTCCATGAAAAAACCCGCCACTCGGCGGGTTTTTTCATGGGGCCACAGGGTTGAAAATGCGCGCGGCATTCAAGGGCCCGGTCTGGGCAGCCTTTCGAGCAATCCTTGCAAACCCCACATGGTGGTGGCTTCTCGAACACTTTGGCGATCGCCGCCGAAGTGTTTGACCTCTGCAGACACCAGACCATCCATGCACCAGGCAAACCAGACGGTGCCGACGGGCTTTGCGGCGCTTGCGCCATCCGGGCCGGCAATGCCGGTGACCGCCACCGACACTCTGGCAGGCGTTCGGTAGACCGCGCCAAGCGCCATGGCGCGTGCAACGGCTTCGCTGACCGCTCCTTCGTCCGCGATGTGCTGCGGGTTGACGCCCAGGAGTTCAATTTTGGCCGCGTTCGAATAGGTGACAAAACCCCTCTCAAACCATCGGCTGGAGCCGGGCAGGTCGGTGCAACGGGCTGCCATCATCCCGCCTGTGCAACTTTCGGCGATCGTCATCATCCAGCGCAGGGACGTCAGGCGTGCCGCCAGTTGGGTGGTCAGTTCAGTCATCCAAAAAATCTCCACAGGGCAATGACAAGCAGGGTACAAAAAGCCGCCACCAGGTCATCAAAGACGATGCCCCAACCACCTCGCCATCCAAAACCCTTGAACAAACGGTCAGCCCAAGCCACGGGGCCTGGTTTGACGGCATCGAAGAAGCGGAACAGTGCAAATGCGGTCAGTTGCCCCACGAAATCGGTGGGCATGATCAGGAAAAAAATCAGCCACATGGCCACAATTTCGTCCCAGACAATCGAGCCGGGGTCGCTGACGTGCAGGTGTCGGGCCGTGACGGTACAAGCCCACCAACCCAACAGCAGACCCGCCACAATCACGGCCGCCTGCAGGGGCACCGGCAGGCTGTTCTGAATGAGCAGCCATGACACCCAGCCCCATAAACTGCCCACTGTGCCCGGGGCTTTGGGCGACAAGCCAGCGCCAAACCCCAAGGCCATCCAATGCGCGGGGTGCTGCAGCATGAACGCTGCACTGGGGCGCACGGGCCTTGGTCCGGTTGCGTTGTCGGTCGTGGCCATCGGCAATGTCATTGTCACGCAAAATGGTCAAAGGCGCGGAATGTGTTGGGCAGAACGTCCCCGTTTTCCTGCACCAGCAAAACAGCGCGGTCCAGGGTGATGCTGCCTATGCGGGTGACGGGGGTGTTGCAGTTCAGGGCCACGGCGTCCAGCGCTTGTCGTGCGGCCTGGGGGGCAGTGAAAACCAGTTCGTAATCGTCTCCACCAGTCAACACGCAGCGCAGCATCCATTCGCGCGGACAGTCCCATGCTTCGCGGGTAAGCAGGCGTCTTGAGATCGCCAACAGGTCCAGTCTGGCGCCCACGCCACTGGCTTGCAGGATGTGCCCCAGGTCACCCAACAGCCCATCACTGATGTCGGCCATGGCGGTGGCCAAACCGCGCAGAGACATTCCCAATTCGGTTCGGGGGGTGGGTGTTTCCATCCGGGCCCGGGCCAATTCGAACGCCGCTTGAGGCAGACTCAAGGTTCCCCTGAAAACTTCCAGCGCCAAACGGGCGTCTCCAAGGTGGCCGCTCACATAGATGTCATCCCCGACTTGGGCGGTGTTACGCAAGATGGCTTGACCGTGCGGGGTTTCACCCAGCACGGTGATGGCGATGTTCAATGGGCCCTGGGTGGTGTCGCCGCCGATCAACTCGCAGGCGTGCGCATCGGCCAATTCAAACAGACCCTGTGAAAAGCCGAGCAACCAGTCTTCATCGGCGCGGGGCAAGGACAAGGCGAGCAAAAATGCCCGGGGTGTGGCGCCGCAAGCGGCCAGATCACTCAGGTTGACGGCCAGGGCCTTGTGTCCCAAATGGCGCGGATGGACGGTCGGGAGGAAATGGCGACCTTCGACCAGCATGTCCGCCGACAAAGCGAGTTGCTGTCCGGGCTGGGGGGTCCAGATGGCGCAGTCGTCTCCGATGCCCACAGCAGACTGCCGGGCAGGTCGTTTGAAATAACGTTCAATCAGCTCAAATTCACCCATGCCCCTGAGCTTAACCGCAAGGCCCTGGGGCGGTGTCAATGCAGGGTGCGGCCTGACAGCCCTGAATCGGAGGATTCGAGCACAAAAGTTTCAATGGGGGCATCAAATCGGTGCCCATCCTCGGCCACAAAGAAGTAGCTGCCGTGCATGGTTCCGCTGGGCGCACGCAGACGGCACCCGCTGGTGTACTGGAAAGACTCACCAGGCCGCAGCAAGGGTTGTTGACCCACAACGCCCAAGCCTTTGACCTCTTCGCTGTGTCCACGTTCATCCTGGATCACCCAGTGACGGGAGATCAATTGCACAGGCACACGACCCGTGTTGGTCACGGTGACGGTGTAGGCAAAGGCGAACACATCCTGTAGCGGATTGCTTTGCTGGCTCACGTACTGGGGCAGCACGTCAATTTGAACGGAGTGATCGGACATGCGCAGATGTTAACTGCGACAATTCAGGCATGACAACGACCTACCGCATTGCCCCTTCCATTCTCTCGGCTGATTTCGCCCGCCTGGGCGAAGAAGTGAAAAGCGTCATCGACGCCGGTGCCGACTGGATCCACTTTGACGTGATGGACAACCATTACGTCCCCAACCTCACGTTTGGACCGATGGTGTGCCAGGCGCTCAAGCCGCATGCCAAAACCGCATCCGGCGTGGCCGTGCCCATCGATGTGCATCTGATGATCTCGCCAGTCGATGCACTGGCAGCGTCTTTTGCCGAGGCCGGAGCGGACCTCATCAGCTTTCACCCGGACGCCAGCGCGCATGTGCACCGCAGCATCCAGGCCATCAAGAGCAAGGGCATCAAGGCCGGGCTGGTGTTCAACCCCGCCGAGCCCCTGGACGTGCTGGAGTGGACCCTTGACGAGATCGACCTGATCCTCATCATGAGCGTCAACCCTGGCTTTGGCGGTCAGAGCTTCATCGATGCCGCCTTGCGCAAGGTGGAGTTGGCGCGCAAGTGGATCGAGCGCAGCGGTCGAGACATTCGCCTGGAGGTGGATGGCGGCATCAAGGCCGACAACATCCGCCGCGTCGCCGATGCTGGAGCCGACACCTTTGTGGCGGGCAGTGCCATCTTTGGCAAGCCCAATTACAAAGCCGTGATCGACCAGATGCGCCTGGCCTTGTCCTGAACCGATGAACCGACCCATGCAGGATCTGACGCAGATCGACGCCGTCATTTTTGACCTGGACGGCACCTTGGTGCACACCTTAGGCGACTTTCAGGTGGCCTTGCACCGCACCATGGCCGACCTGGACTTGCCTCTGGTATCGGACGCACTGATCGCGCAAACCATTGGCAAAGGCTCCGAGCACCTGATCCGCACCTTGCTGGCGCATCAGATCGGCCGGCCAGAAGTCCAGGCTGTGGGGCAGCTTGGCCGGGCCCTGTCGGTGGACGATCTTTTTGACCGGGCCTGGCAGCGTTACCAGCACCACTACCTCGCGATCAATGGTCAGTTTGCCGATGTGTATCCCGGCGTTCTGCCTGCGCTCGAGGGCTTGGCTGCCCAAGGCGTGCCCATGGCCTGTTTGACCAACAAGCCGCTGGCCTTTGCCCGAGCCCTGCTCCAACAGAAGTCGCTCACCCGATTCTTTGGCCCCGTGTTTGGTGGTGACAGTTTTGCGCGGAAAAAGCCCGACCCCTTGCCCTTGCTCAAAACCTGCGAGGCCTTGGGGACGTCTGCTGCCCGCACCTTGATGGTGGGAGATTCCAGCAACGACGCGCAAGCTGCCCACGCCGCTGGCTGCCCGGTCGTGTTGGTGACGTATGGCTACAACCATGGTCAGCCCGTGCAAAACACACCTGCCGCCGCCTGGCTGGATACGCTGGCCGATTTGTTGCAACACCTGCCTGCTGCGAGTGGATGATGCACAGCAGCGCCGATGGCAGGGCTGGTTTTGGGTGCCGCTCCAAACCTGCACCCAGGCTTTGCTACACTTACAACACCATGTTCATCATCCTCAGCCACTCCAGCGCAGCCAGCCTGCCGAGCCATTCCCCAGTGGAAGGCCGGGGAGCCTGGCCCTGGCGTCGGTCAGCCTGACCCAACGACTGTGCGGCTTGTCCGCCACTCTCGCCCGGCATTCACCCACCATGACCGGGACCTGGATGAATGAAAAGCACCTCCGCTGAGGCTGCTGATCGCTTTGGAAGCATTTGCCCGTGATCACCGAACTTGAATTCAAAAGCCTGGCCAGCCAAGGCTACAACCGCATCCCTCTCATGCTGGAGGCATTTGCCGACCTGGAAACGCCCTTGTCGCTTTACCTGAAGCTGGCCCACACCAAGGACAATGGCCAATACAGTTTCTTGCTGGAGTCGGTGGTGGGCGGTGAGCGTTTTGGCCGTTACAGCTTTATCGGGCTGCCAGCACGCACCCTGGTGCGGGCCAGCGGTTTTGGGGCCGAGGCCAAGACCGAGGTGGTGCACAACGGCGCGGTGATCGAGACCGCTGCAGGCAACCCCCTGGACTTCATCGCCCAATACCAAAAGCGCTTCAAGGTGGCCTTGCGCCCAGGCTTGCCACGGTTTTGCGGTGGCTTGGCGGGTTATTTCGGCTATGACGCGGTGCGCTACATCGAGAAAAAACTCGAAACAACCTGCCCACCCGACACGCTCGGCACACCCGACATCCTGCTGCTGCAGTGCGAAGAACTGGCGGTGATTGACAACCTGTCGGGCAAGCTCTACCTGATCGTCTATGCGGACCCGGCCACCCCCGAAGCGTATGTGGGCGCGAAAAAACGTCTGCGTGACCTGAAGGAGCAGCTCAAATACTCGGTCAGCGCTCCGATTGTGAAACCCACCCAGTCCTACCCCGCCGAGCGAGATTTTGCCAAGGCCGACTACATCGCTGCTGTGGAAAAGGCCAAGGAACTGATCGCAGGCGGTGACTTCATGCAGGTGCAAGTCGGGCAGCGCATCAAGAAGCGTTACACCGAAAGCCCGCTGTCCCTGTACCGGGCGCTGCGCTCGCTCAATCCCAGCCCCTACATGTATTTCTACAACTTCGGCGACTTCCATGTCGTCGGGGCCAGCCCCGAAATTCTGGTGCGCCAGGAACTGACCGACGCGGGGACCAAGGTCATCATCCGCCCGCTGGCCGGCACACGTCCCCGTGGCGCGACACCCGAAAAAGACAAGGCCGCCGAGCAGGAGCTCGTCAACGACCCCAAGGAGCGGGCCGAACATGTCATGCTGATCGACCTGGCCCGCAACGACATTGGCCGCATTGCCCAAGTCGGTTCGGTCAAGGTGACCGAGGCCTTTGTGGTCGAGCGCTACAGCCACGTCATGCACATCGTGAGCAATGTCGAGGGCCTGCTCCAGCAGGGCATGAGCAACATGGACGTGCTCAAAGCCACCTTCCCGGCGGGCACCCTGACGGGGGCACCCAAGGTGCACGCCATGGAATTGATTGACCAGTTTGAGCCCGTCAAGCGAGGCATTTATGGCGGCGCTTGCGGCTACATCAGCTATGCGGGTGACATGGACGTGGCCATCGCGATACGCACCGCGGTCATCAAGGACCAGACGCTGTATGTGCAGGCCGCTGCCGGGGTGGTGGCCGACTCGGTGCCCGAGATGGAATGGCGCGAAACCGAGCACAAGGCGCGGGCCTTGCTGCGGGCCAGTGAACTGGTCGAAGAAGGGCTGGAGTGAAACCATGAAAAAAATCAAACTCCTCATGGTCGACAACTACGACTCCTTCACCTTCAACATCGTCCAGTATTTTGGCGAACTCGGTGCCGAAGTCGAGGTCTTTCGCAACGATGAAATCACCCTTGAAGGCATCGCGGCCCGCCAACCCGACCGCTTGGTGATTTCCCCCGGTCCGTGCTCGCCTGCCGAGGCTGGCATTTCGGTCGCAGCGATTCGCCACTTCGCGGGCAAGCTGCCGATTTTGGGTGTGTGTCTGGGCCATCAGAGCGTGGGTGCGGCATTTGGCGGCCAGATCGTGCGGGCTCAGGCATTGATGCACGGCAAGACCAGCGTCATCACCACCACGCAAGAGGGTGTGTTCGCGGGCTTGCCGCAGCAGTTCACGGTCAACCGTTATCACTCGTTGGCGATTGAGCGGACCACTTGCCCGCCTTGCCTGAAAGTGACGGCCTGGACCGAAGATGGCGAAATCATGGGCGTGCGCCACACCGAGTTGGACATCGAAGGCGTGCAGTTCCACCCCGAATCCATCCTGACCGAGCATGGCCACGCCATGCTGCAGAACTTTTTGGTGCGAGCATGATCGACCTGCGCAGTGACACCGTGACCCAGCCCACCGCAGCCATGCGCGAGGCCATGCTGAGGGCCCCCTTGGGCGACGACGTGTTTGGCGACGACCCCTCGGTCAACGCCTTGCAAGATCGGATCGCGCAGATCACCGGCAAAGAGGCAGCACTGTTCATGCCCTCGGGCACGCAGAGCAACCTGTGCGCCCTGATGGCGCACTGCGAACGGGGCGACGAGTACATCGTTGGCCAAAACGCGCACACCTACCGTTACGAAGGCGGTGGTGCAGCGGTGCTGGGCAGCATCCAGCCCCAACCGCTGGTCCAAAATCCCGTCGGTGAGATGGCGCTGGCCGACATCGCCGCAGCCATCAAACCCATCGATTGCCACTTTGCGCGGACGCGCTTGCTGGCCTTGGAAAACACCTGGAACGGTCACCCCATGTCCCAGGGCTATCTGACACAAACCACAGATTTGGCCAGGCAGCACGGTTTGGCCGTGCATCTGGATGGTGCCCGACTGTTCAATGCTGCTGTGGCCCAAGCCGCAGGCGGGTCCGTCACGGCCAGCGTGCGGCGCATCGTGGACCACTTTGACAGCGTGTCCGTGTGCTTCAGCAAGGGATTGGGCACCCCCGTGGGCTCGGCCTTGTGTGGCTCGCGTGAACTGATCGCCAAGGCACTGCGCTGGCGCAAGGTGTTGGGTGGCGGCCTGCGCCAGTCCGGCATGTTGGCCGCTGCGGCCATGCATGCCCTGGAGCACCATGTGGACCGCCTGGCCGACGACCACACATTGGCCCAGCGGCTGGCCCAGGGCCTGCAAGGTGTGCCCGGTCTGAGCGTGCGTTCGGCGCAAACCAACATCGTGTTCGTGGATGTGGCCGGCGGACGTGGTCCGGCCCTGCTCGACGATTTGAAGGCCCACGGCATTCTGGCGACGGGCTTGATTGGCCTGCGCTTGGTGACGCATCTGGGGGTGGATGCTGCAGGCATCGACCAGGCCATCGACCGCATCCGGCGCTTCATGGCGAACGACGCTGCACAGACAGGCCAAGCTTGCGCCCGAACAGGCCCTTACTGAAGCCATGCCCGAAACGCAGCAAGTTCTGATGTTCATGCTGGCCGGTGTGCTGCTCAACCTCACTCCCGGGCCGGATGTGCTCTACATCGTCAACCAGTCCTTGCGCGGCGGTGTGCGGCAGGGGCTGGTCGCTGCATGGGGCATCACGACCGGTTGTTTCGTCCATGTGGCCGCCGCCGCCTTGGGCCTGGGTGCCGTGCTCGCCACTTCGGCCGAGGCCTTCAACCTGATCAAGTGGATCGGCGCCGCGTACCTGTTGTGGATCGGTGCACGTCTGTTGTGGGGCACATCTCAAGCCCTTGGCGGAGCATCCGCTGCGCCGAGGCATGCGGTGCAGGGGCATTTTGCCCAGCACTTGAGCGGGCCCGCTTCACAAGAGGCGACCGGTATGTCCGCCGTGTTCTTTGGCGCGTTTGCGACCAATGCCCTGAACCCCAAAGTGGCGTTGTTTTTTTTGGCCTTTGTGCCCCAATTCATCCCGGCGCAGGCGAGCGACCCGGCCTGGTCATTTGTGCTTTTGGGCTGTTTGTTCAACCTCAACAGTTTGCTGGTGTGCATGGGCTGGGCCCTGGCCGCCGCTTGGCTTGCCCAAAAAGCGCACTGGTTGCAGCGCAGCATGCGCCAGCTGGACCGGTTGGCAGGCCTGCTGTTTGTCGGCTTTGGTTTGAGGCTTGCCTTGACCGATGGTCCGTCTCGCTGAATTTTTTCAATCTACCCGATCACCCCTCAGGAATCCCGCCATGCCTATCACCCCACAGGAAGCGCTGCAACGCACCATCGAACACCGCGAGATTTTTCACGACGAGATGCTCAAGATCATGCGCATGATCATGAACGGCGAGTTGTCGCCCGTCATGACCGCGGCGCTGATCACGGGCTTGCGTGTGAAAAAGGAAACCATTGGCGAGATCACAGCCGCCGCCCAGGTGATGCGGGAATTTTCAACCAAGGTGCATGTGGCCAATCCCACGCACCTGGTGGACATCGTGGGGACAGGGGGTGACGGGGCCCACACTTTCAACATCTCGACCTGCGCCATGTTCGTGGCCGCTGCAGCCGGGGCCAAGACGGCCAAGCACGGAGGCCGCAGCGTCAGCAGCAAGTCGGGCAGCGCCGATGTGGTCGAAGCCCTGGGGGGAAACATTCACCTGTCGCCACAGCAAATTGCGCGGTCCATCGAAGAAGTGGGCATCGGTTTCATGTTCGCACCCAACCACCACCCGGCCATGAAAAACGTGGCGCCGGTGCGCAAGGAATTGGGCGTGCGTACGATTTTCAACATCCTCGGCCCGCTGACCAACCCGGCCAGCGCGCCCAACATCCTCATGGGCGTGTTTCACTCCGACCTGGTGGGTATCCAGGTGCGTGCCCTGCAGCGTTTGGGGGCCGAGCATGCCGTGGTGGTGTATGGCCGTGATGGCATGGACGAAATCAGTCTGGGTGCGGCCACCTTGGTGGGGGAGCTCAAGAATGGCCAGATCACCGAATACGAAATCCATCCCGAAGACTTTGGTTTGACCATGGCCAGCAACCGGGCCCTGAAGGTGGACACGCCTGAGCAGTCCATGGCCATGCTCCGTGCCGTGCTTGACAATCAGCCCGGTGCGGCGCGGGACATCGTCATGGTCAACGCTGGCGCTGCTTTGTACGCAGCCAACGTGGCCAGCAGCATTGCTGACGGTCTTGAGCGTGCCCGCGTGGCCATCGAGTCGGGCGCGGCCAAGGCCAAACTGGCGCAGTTTGTGGCCTTTGGTCAAAGGGCTGCCTGAATCGGGTCGAAGTGTTGACAATCGGTGCCACCGGGCCCGGACAGAAAGAACATCATGAGTGACATCCTGGACAAAATTGTGGCGGTCAAGCGCGAGGAGGTGGCTGCGGCCTTGAAGCATAAATCGCTGGCCGTGGTGCGGGCCGATGCCGAGAGCCGCGTGTTGACCCGCGACTTCGAGGGCGCGATGCGTGCCAAGATCGCCCAGGGGCAGGCGGCCGTGATTGCCGAGATCAAGAAGGCCAGTCCGTCCAAGGGCGTGTTGCGTGCCGACTTCATCCCTGCCGACATTGCGCAAAGCTATGCCGAGCATGGCGCAGCCTGTCTGTCGGTCCTGACGGACAAACAATTTTTCCAGGGCAGTGTCGACTACCTCAAGCAGGCCCGCGCCAGCTGTGACTTGCCGGTGCTGCGCAAGGACTTCATGATCGATCGCTACCAAATCTATGAAGCCCGGGCGATGGGTGCAGATGCCATTTTGCTGATTGCCGCCTGCCTGGACGATTCGCAGATGGCCGATATGGAAGCGGTAGCCCGCAGTCTGGACATGGCCGTGCTGGTGGAGGTGCACGACCGAGCCGAGTTGGCCCGCGCGCTCCAGCTCAAAACCCGCCTCGTGGGCATCAACAACCGGAATCTCAAAACTTTCGAGGTGTCTTTACAGACCACGCTGGACATGCTGCCCGATGTGCCAGCCGACCGCCTGCTGGTCACCGAAAGCGGCATCCAGACGCCCGAAGATGTCCGGCGGATGCGGGATGCGAAAGTCAACGCATTCCTGGTGGGCGAGGCCTTCATGCGGGCCAGCGAGCCTGGCTTGGCCTTGTCCAAACTGTTTGCCTGATGCCTCGTGCTGCTGGCCAGCAAAGTCTGGATTTTGAGGGCGTGCCCTTGGCTGCAGACCGTTTGTTGAACTGGCCGCCCGATGTGCACGACCTGGACGAAGGCTGGAGGCCTTTGGTGGAAGATTTTTCATCTTCACCGGTCGGCCGCACACTGTCTGCCCGCTTGAGCCATGAACTGGCAGAAGGAAAAATCATTTATCCGCCACAGCCCTATCGGGCGTTGAGCTTGACCCCCTTGGGTCAGGTGCGCGTGGTGATCTTGGGTCAAGACCCCTATCACGGTCCTGGACAGGCGGAGGGTTTGGCCTTTTCTGTGGCACCCGGTGAGCCTGTGCCCCCCAGTTTGCGCAACATTTTCAAGGAGCTGCACAAAAGCCTGAAAGTGCCGATCCCAGCTCAGGGTTCACTGGTGCGCTGGGCGAAGCAGGGTGTTTTGCTGCTCAACACCTGCCTGACCGTCGAGGCCGGGCAGGCCGCCAGCCATGCCCGATGGGGGTGGGAGGCGTTGACCGACGCCTTGGTCACCACCGTGGCCCAAAGCCCAAGGCCCGTGGTGTTCATGTTATGGGGGGCGCTCGCCCAAACCAAAAAAACCTTGCTGGACGCTGTACCCGGATCGTCCAGGCATTTGATTCTTCAGGCCAACCACCCTTCGCCCTTGTCGGCCCTGCGCCCTCCGACGCCGTTTTTGGGCTGTGACCATTTCCTGAACGCCAACCGTTTTTTGGCCGCATCCGGCGAAAAACCCATCACCTGGTGAATAAGTTCTACCGGAACTTGCGGCACATCAGAAAAAGATGGCATAATCTAAGACTCGCTTCTGGAGGGGTGCCCGAGTGGCTAAAGGGGGCAGACTGTAAATCTGTTGGCTTACGCCTACACTGGTTCGAATCCAGTCTCCTCCACCAGCAAACTGGCTATCGTCGGATTGATTTGAGCAATTGGAAATGGTTCCAAGCATTGGCATTGCATTCACTCTGCAATGCAAACAGTGCGGGAGTAGTTTAATGGTAGAACCTTAGCCTTCCAAGCTAATGACACGGGTTCGATTCCCGTTTCCCGCTCCAGTGTGCCGATGAGTTTGTCAGAAGTTTCGCCCTTGTGGCTCAGTGGTAGAGCACTCCCTTGGTAAGGGAGAGGTCGCGGGTCCGATTCCCGCCAAGGGCACCAGTTTTGGGCGCGCAATGCAAGTTGTGCGCCCTATGTCTTGGTTATTGACCACCACTTTTCGGAGTCGAAGAAATGGCAAAAGAGAAATTCGAACGGACCAAACCCCACGTGAACGTGGGCACCATCGGTCACGTTGACCACGGCAAAACCACACTGACAGCGGCCATCACCACCGTGCTGGCGGCCAAGTTCGGCGGTGCAGCCAAAGCGTACGACCAGATCGACGCGGCGCCCGAAGAAAAGGCCCGTGGTATCACGATCAACACCGCGCACGTTGAGTACGAGACGGCCAACCGTCACTACGCCCACGTGGACTGCCCTGGCCACGCTGACTATGTGAAGAACATGATCACCGGCGCAGCGCAGATGGACGGCGCTATTTTGGTGTGCTCGGCCGCTGACGGCCCCATGCCCCAGACCCGTGAGCACATTTTGCTGGCCCGTCAGGTGGGCGTGCCTTACATCATCGTGTTCCTGAACAAGTGCGACATGGTGGACGACGCCGAGCTGCTGGAGCTGGTCGAGATGGAAGTTCGCGAACTCCTGTCCAAGTACGACTTCCCTGGCGACGACACACCGATCGTGCAAGGCTCGGCCAAGTTGGCGCTGGAGGGCGACAAGGGTCCTCTGGGCGAGCAGGCCATCATGAAGCTGGCCGACGCGCTGGACACCTACATCCCAACACCTGACCGCGCAGTGGACGGCTCCTTCCTGATGCCTGTGGAAGACGTGTTCTCCATCTCGGGCCGCGGCACCGTGGTGACTGGCCGTATCGAGCGCGGTATCGTCAAAGTGGGCGAAGAAATCGAAATCGTGGGCATCAAGGACACCGTCAAGACCACTTGCACGGGCGTGGAGATGTTCCGCAAGCTGCTGGACCAGGGCCAAGCCGGTGACAACGTCGGTATCTTGTTGCGCGGCACCAAGCGCGAGGACGTGGAGCGTGGCCAAGTGCTGTGCAAGCCCGGCTCGATCAAGCCGCACACCCACTTCACGGGCGAGATCTATGTCTTGTCCAAAGACGAAGGTGGCCGTCACACGCCATTCTTCAACAACTACCGTCCTCAGTTCTACTTCCGCACGACGGACGTGACCGGCGCGATCGAATTGCCAGAAGGCAAAGAGATGGTGATGCCGGGTGACAACGTGTCGATCACTGTGAAGCTGATCAACCCCATCGCGATGGAAGAAGGTCTGCGTTTCGCCATCCGCGAAGGTGGCCGTACGGTGGGCGCTGGCGTCGTTGCCAAGATCATTGCTTAATGAGGTTCAAGTAGGGGTATAGCTCAATTGGCAGAGCGTCGGTCTCCAAAACCGAAGGTTGTAGGTTCGATTCCTACTGCCCCTGCCACCTGAGAGGGTGGATTTTCAAGCCCGCTAGACCCTAGCGGGCTTCCTTGTCTGATAGGAACCCCTGTACGCGGGGGTTCAACAAAGGTTTCAAGCCGTATGGCAACGTCCGAAGTTCAAACTGTGAATTCTGCTGGTGACAAGATGCGCTTGGCTTTGGCTGGCGCGTTGGTCATTGCGGGGCTGGTCGCGTATTACATGCTCGCCGCCCAAGGTCCCTGGGTGCAGTGGGCCGGTTTGCTGGTGGCGTTGGTGGCGTCGGTGGTCGTCTTTTTTACAGCCGAAACAGGCCGACAGTTGGTGGCTTTTGGTCGTGATGCGATCCGTGAAACCAAAAAGGTGGTCTGGCCTGAGCGCAAGGAAGCCCTTCAGGTCACCTTGTATGTCTTTGCATTTGTGGTGGTGATGGCCTTGTTCCTTTGGCTCACCGACAAAACTCTGGAATGGGTTTTTTACGATCTGATTCTCGGGTGGAAAAAATAATGAACGATGTCGTAGTCAACGCGCCGATGGCGGGCTCTTCCACCAACCCTGATTTGAAGTGGTATGTCGTGCATGCCTACTCGGGGATGGAGAAAGCCGTCGAACGCAACATCATCGAACGCATCGCGCGCTCGGGCATGGAATCCAAGTTTGGGCGCATTCTGGTGCCAACCGAAGAGGTTGTGGAAATCAAGAATGGCCAAAAGCGCACCACAGAGCGCAAGTTTTTCCCCGGTTATGTGCTGGTGGAAATGGTCATGGATGACGAAACTTGGCATCTTGTGAAACACACCAACAAGGTCACAGGCTTCGTGGGGGGTGCCAAGAACCGTCCTGCGCCGATTTCGGAAGCCGATGTGGCCAAAATCGTCAGCCAGATGCAGGAAGGCACCGACAAGCCTCGCCACAAGGTGGAGTTTGAGGTGGGTGAATACATCCGCGTCAAGGAAGGTCCTTTTACCGATTTCAATGGAACGGTCGAAGAAGTCAATTACGAGCGCAACAAGATGCGTGTGTCGGTCACGATTTTTGGCCGTGCCACACCGGTTGAGCTCGAGTTCAGCCAGGTCGAAAAAACCTGATCTGCATGTTTTTTGGATGGGCGCTTCCCGACTCGGTGCCCGTTCTTGATCCAGAGTCGTTAACCCCGGGGAGCCGAAGGCCGAAAAGCCCAAAGCGTCAATACCCGTAAGGAGAAAAGCATGGCGAAGAAAATCGTCGGCTTCATCAAGCTGCAAGTGCCAGCTGGTAAAGCCAACCCGTCACCACCGATTGGTCCTGCACTGGGCCAGCGTGGTTTGAACATCATGGAATTCTGCAAGGCGTTCAACGCCCAGACCCAAGGCGTCGAGCCCGGTCTGCCGCTGCCCGTGGTCATCACGGCCTTTGCAGACAAGTCCTTCACCTTCATCATCAAGACGCCACCAGCAGCAACCTTGATCAAGAAGTCCATCAAGATCGACAAGGCTTCGACCAAGCCAGGTCTGGAAAAGGTCGGCAAGATCACCCGCGCTCAGCTGGAAGAAATCGCCAAAACCAAGATGAAAGACCTGACCGCTGCCGATCTGGACGCTGCTGTTCGCACCATCGCCGGTACTGCCCGTTCCATGGGCGTGAATGTGGAGGGCGTGTAAATGTCCAAGCTCACCAAAAAACAAAAAACCCTGGTTGGCAAAGTTGACAGCTTGAAGCTGTACGCATTGACCGATGCCTTGGCCATCGTCAAGGAATGCGCCACCGCAAAATTCGATGAGTCCATCGACGTGGCCGTGCAACTGGGCATCGATGCCAAGAAGTCCGACCAAGTGGTTCGTGGCGCTGTCGTGTTGCCCAACGGCACCGGCAAGACTGCCCGTGTGGCTGTTTTCGCACAAGGCGCCAAAGCCGATGAGGCACGCGCTGCCGGTGCTGACGTGGTCGGCATGGACGATTTGGCTGCCCGCGTGAAGGCTGGCGACATGCCGTTCGATGTGGTCATTGCCGCCCCAGACGCCATGCGCGTGGTGGGGACCTTGGGTCAGATTCTGGGTCCACGTGGCCTGATGCCCAACCCCAAGGTCGGCACGGTGACGCCTGACGTGGCCACGGCGGTGAAAAACGCCAAAGCCGGTCAAGTGCAGTTCCGCGTGGACAAAGCCGGTATCGTGCACGGCACCATCGGTCGTCGTTCGTTCGACAACGACAAGTTGCAAGGCAACTTGGCCGCACTGGTTGAAGCCCTGGTGAAAGCCAAGCCTGCGACCAGCAAAGGTGTTTACCTGCGCAAAGTGGCTGTCTCCTCGACCATGGGTGTGGGCGTTCGCGTCGACACGCAATCCATCTCGGCGTGATGGCAAAGATTTGAGGGGCTCGCAAGAGCGCCTCAATGTGGTGGGCCGCTGATCTTGCAAAAGTTCGGCGGGCCATCCAAGACCGTTGGTGCACAACTGGTGTGCTTAATCCGCAAAACCTCAATCTCATTGAAGTTTTGGGCCAACGCAGATGGCGATCCCGCTGCAGATGGATGAAGATCCAAAACAGTTGGTCGCTGCAAATAGGCGTGTTTCAGGGGCAACCCGAACAACACATATAAAGGAGTAGACCTTGAGTCTGAATCGCAGTGAGAAAGAAGCGGTCATCACCGAAGTGACCGACCTCGCCGCTAAAGCTCAAACGCTTGTGATGGCGGAATACCGTGGCATCACGGTCGCTGACATGACCAACTTGCGTGTCAAAGCTCGCAGCCTGGGCGTTTCGCTGAGTGTGTTGAAAAACACCTTGGCCCGCCGTGCTGTGACCGGTACGCAGTTTGAAGTTGTCGCCGACCAGATGACCGGCCCGCTGATCTATGGCTTCTCTGAAGATGCAGTGGCTGCCGCCAAGGTGGTGGCTGACTTCGCGAAAACCAACGACAAGTTGGTCATTCGCGCAGGTGCATTTGCAGGCAAGGCCCTGGACGTCGATGGCGTTAAGCAATTGGCAAACATCCCTTCGAAAGAAGTTTTGTTGGCTCAGTTGTGTGGCTTGTTGATGTCGCCAATGTCCCGCACCGCCGTGGTGCTGGGTGCTCTGGCGGCCAAAAAAGGCGAAGGCGAAGCTGCTGCCGCATGAGGCCAGCGTTCGTGTTTTAACCAATTGTTAGGAAATCAAAATGGCATTCGATAAAGACGCATTTTTGACCGCGCTCGACAGCATGACGGTCATGGAACTCAACGACCTGGTGAAAGCCATCGAAGAGAAATTTGGTGTGAGCGCTGCCGCCATGGCCGCTCCCGCTGCTGCCGGTGGTGGTGGTGGCGCTGCTGCCGCTGAAGAGAAGACTGACTTCAACGTCATGTTGCTCGAAGCTGGCGCCAACAAGGTGTCGGTGATCAAGGCCGTGCGCGAAATCACCGGTCTGGGCCTGAAAGAAGCCAAAGACCTGGTCGACGGCGCACCCAAGGCTGTGAAAGAAGGCATGCCCAAAGCCGACGCTGAAGCCGCCAAGAAGAAGCTGGAAGAAGCTGGCGCCAAGGCCGAGCTCAAGTAATTCGGCCGTGTTCCAAGGCTGGAGTGTCCGAAAGGGCCTCCAGCCTTTGGTGCTTGAAGAGCACACCGAAAAGCAGCCTTCTGAATGCTGTTTTTCAGTGTTTTCTGACCCGACTGCAGAAGACCCTTGGTTCGGGTTGCGTGCAATGCGCAATCGTCCGCCAAAGCTGGTAGAGGCCAGCCGCCAAGCCCGTTGAACGAGTGCAACAGCTCGTTCAACACACAGTTCTGAAAGATCAAGCCCGGAGATCTCATGGCCTATTCATACACCGAACGCAAGCGCATCCGCAAAAGTTTCGGCAGCCGCGAAAGCGTGCTCGAAGTTCCCTACCTGCTGCAAATGCAAAAAGACGCTTACACGTCCTTTCTGCAGGCAGGCGTTGTTTCATCCAAACGCACCCACGAAGGCTTGCAAGCTGCATTCGAGTCTGCCTTCCCGATCGTGTCCCACAACGGTTTTGTGGAGATGAAATTCGTCGAGTACAACCTGGCCAAACCTGCGTTTGACGTGCGCGAATGCCAGACCCGCGGTCTTACCTTCTCTTCGGCCGTGCGTGCCCGCGTGCAGCTCATCATTTATGACCGTGACTCTTCGACCTCGCAAAACAAAGTGGTCAAGGAAGTCAAGGAGCAAGAGGTCTACATGGGCGAAGTGCCCCTGATGACCGACAAAGGCTCCTTCATCATCAACGGCACCGAGCGCGTGATCGTGTCTCAGCTGCACCGCTCGCCTGGTGTGTTCTTCGAGCACGACAAGGGCAAGACCCACAGCTCGGGCAAGTTGCTGTTCAGCGCGCGCATCATCCCTTACCGTGGCTCCTGGCTCGACTTCGAATTCGATCCCAAAGACATCCTGTACTTCCGTGTGGACCGCCGCCGCAAGATGCCCGTGTCGATCCTGCTCAAGGCCATCGGCCTGAACCCCGAATCGATCCTGGCGAACTTCTTCGTCAACGACAACTTCCGCCTGATGGACAGCGGCGCACAAATGGAATTTGTGTCCGAGCGTCTGCGCGGCGAAGTCGCCCGTTTTGACATCACCGACAAATCCGGCAAGGTGGTGGTGGCCAAGGACAAGCGCATCACCGTGCGCCATACCCGTGAGCTGGAGCAGTCCGGCACCACGCACATCAGCGTGCCCGAAGACTTCCTGATTGGCCGCGTGGTCGCCCGCAGCATCGTCGAGGCGGACACTGGCGAGATCATCGCCAAGGCCAACGAAGAGCTGACCGAGGCCCTGCTCAAAAAATTGCGCAGCGCTGGTATCCAGGACCTGCCTTGCATCTACACCAACGAACTCGATCAGGGCGCCTACATTTCGCAAACCTTGCGCATCGACGAAACCGTGGACGAATTCGCTGCACGCGTGGCCATCTACCGCATGATGCGCCCTGGTGAGCCGCCTACTGAAGACGCTGTGCAAGCCCTGTTCCAGCGCTTGTTCTACAACCCCGACACCTACGATCTGTCGCGCGTGGGCCGCATGAAGTTCAACGCCCGCGTTGGACGTGGCGAGTCCACCGGACCCATGGTGCTCACCAACGAAGACATCCTGGCCGTGGTCAAGATCCTGGTCGATCTGCGCAACGGCAATGGTGAAGTCGACGACATCGATCACCTGGGCAACCGACGCGTGCGCTGCGTGGGCGAACTGGCCGAGAACCAGTACCGCACAGGTCTGGCCCGCATCGAAAAAGCCGTGAAAGAGCGTCTGGGTCAGGCCGAGCAAGAGCCGCTCATGCCGCACGACCTGATCAACTCCAAGCCGATCTCGGCAGCGCTGAAGGAATTCTTCGGCGCCTCCCAGTTGTCGCAGTTCATGGACCAGACCAACCCCCTGGCCGAGATCACCCACAAGCGCCGCGTGTCGGCTCTGGGCCCAGGTGGTTTGACCCGCGAACGTGCCGGCTTTGAAGTGCGTGACGTGCACGTGACCCACTACGGCCGCGTGTGCCCCATCGAAACGCCTGAAGGCCCGAACATCGGCCTGATCAACTCGCTGGCTTTGTATGCCCGCTTGAACGAATACGGTTTCATCGAAACCCCCTACCGCCGCGTGGTGGATGGCAAGGTGACGATGGACATCGATTACCTGTCCGCCATCGAAGAAGGCAAATTCGTCATCGCCCAGGCCAACGCGGCATTGGACAAAGACGGCAAGCTGACCGGCGAATTGGTGTCGGCCCGTGAAAAAGGCGAATCCATCCTGTGCGGTGCCGAACGCATCCAGTACATGGACGTGTCGCCTGCGCAGATCGTGTCGGTGGCAGCCTCTCTGGTGCCCTTCCTCGAGCACGACGACGCCAACCGTGCCTTGATGGGTGCCAACATGTCGCGTCAGGCGGTGCCTGTGCTGCGTCCTGAAAAGCCCATGGTCGGCACCGGCATCGAGCGCGTGGCTGCGGTCGACTCGGGCACCGTGGTCACCGCCACCCGCGGTGGTGTGGTGGACTATGTCGACGCCACCCGCATCGTGATCCGTGTGAACGACGAAGAAGCCGTGGCCGGTGAAGTCGGTGTGGACATCTACAACCTGATCAAGTACCAGCGCTCCAACCAGAACACCAACATCCACCAGCGCCCCATCGTCAAGCGTGGCGACAAGCTGGCCAAGGGTGACGTGATCGCCGACGGCGCATCGACCGACCTGGGCGAAATCGCCATTGGTCAGAACATGCTGATCGCCTTCATGCCCTGGAACGGCTACAACTTCGAAGACTCGATTTTGATCAGCGAGCGCGTGGTGGCTGAAGACCGCTACACCTCGATCCACATCGAAGAGCTCGTGGTCATGGCCCGCGACACCAAGCTCGGCGCCGAGGAAATCTCGCGCGACATCCCCAACCTGTCCGAGCAGCAACTGGGTCGGCTGGACGACTCCGGCATCATTTACGTGGGTGCCGAAGTGCAGCCCGGCGATGTGCTGGTGGGCAAAGTCACCCCCAAGGGCGAGACCACCCTCACGCCCGAAGAGAAACTGTTGCGCGCCATCTTTGGCGAAAAGGCCTCGGACGTGAAGGACACCTCGCTGCGCGTGGACCAGGGCTCGCAAGGCACCGTGATCGACGTGCAGGTCTTCACCCGCGAAGGCATCGTGCGTGACAAGCGTGCCCAGCAGATCATTGACGACGAACTCAAGCGTTTCCGTCTGGACCTGAACGACCAGCTGCGCATTGTGGAAGCCGACGCGTTTGACCGCATCGAGAAACTGCTGGTGGGCCGCGTGGCCAATGGCGGTCCTCAAAAGCTGGCCAAGGGCACGAAGCTGGACAAGGCCTACATGGCCTCGGTCGAGAAATTCCACTGGTTCGACATTCGACCTGCCGAAGACGATGTGGCCATGCAACTCGAGTCGATCAAGAACTCGTTGGAGCAAACCCGCCACAGTTTCGACTTGTCCTTCGAAGAAAAACGCAAAAAGCTCACCCAGGGCGACGAGTTGCCCGCTGGCGTGCTCAAGATGGTGAAGGTCTACCTGGCCGTCAAGCGCCGCCTGCAGCCTGGCGACAAGATGGCCGGCCGCCACGGCAACAAGGGCGTGGTCTCCAAGATCGTGCCGGTTGAAGACATGCCTTACATGGCCGATGGCACACCCGCCGACATCGTGCTCAACCCGCTGGGCGTGCCTTCGCGCATGAACGTGGGTCAGGTGCTCGAAGTGCACCTGGGCTGGGCTGGCAAGGGCATTGGCCAGCGCATTGGCAACATGTTGCAGGCTGAAACGCAGCGTCTGGAAAAGATTGCCGAACTGCGCAAGCTGTTCGAGCAGCTCTACAACAGCATGGGCCGCAAGGAAGACCTGTCGCAGTTGACCGACGACGAAGTCCTGGCCATGGCCGACAACCTCAAAGAGGGTTTCCCCTTTGCCACGCCCGTGTTCGATGGCGCAGCCGAAGAGGAAATCCGTGCCATGTTGCACCTGGCGTATCCGGATGACCTGGCCAAGGCCAAGGGCCTGACCGCCACCCGCACACAGGCCAACTTGTTTGACGGTCGCACAGGCGATGCCTTTGATCGCCCCACCACCGTGGGTTACATGCACTTCCTGAAGCTGCACCACCTGGTCGACGACAAGATGCACGCCCGCTCGACGGGCCCCTACAGCCTGGTCACGCAGCAGCCGCTGGGCGGCAAGGCGCAGTTCGGTGGTCAGCGTTTCGGCGAGATGGAAGTGTGGGCGCTGGAAGCCTACGGTGCTTCCTACGTCCTGCAGGAAATGCTCACCGTCAAGTCCGACGACGTGCAAGGCCGTACCAAGGTGTACGAGAGCATCGTCAAGGGCGAACACTCCATCGAAGCGGGCATGCCCGAATCGTTCAACGTGCTGGTCAAGGAAATCCGTTCGCTGGGTCTTGACATCGAGCTCGAGCGTTCTTAATTCACAGGCAAAGGATTCAAACCATGAAATCACTACTCGACCTGTTCAAGCAGTTCACGCCCGATGACCACTTCGATGCCATCCGCATCGGCCTGGCATCGCCCGAGAAGATCCGTTCCTGGTCTTTTGGCGAAGTGAAAAAGCCTGAAACCATCAACTACCGCACCTTCAAGCCCGAGCGCGATGGTCTGTTTTGCGCCAAGATTTTTGGCCCCATCAAAGACTACGAATGCTTGTGCGGCAAGTACAAGCGCCTCAAGCACCGCGGTGTCATCTGCGAGAAGTGCGGCGTTGAAGTCACACAGACCAAAGTGCGTCGCGAGCGCATGGGTCACATTGACCTGGCCGCACCTTGCGCCCACATCTGGTTCCTGAAGTCGCTGCCATCTCGTTTGGGCCTGGTGCTCGACATGACCTTGCGTGACATCGAACGCGTGTTGTACTTCGAAGCGTATGTCGTGACCGATCCTGGCATGACACCACTCAAGAAGTTCGGCATCATGTCCGAGGACGATTACGACGCCAAAGTCAAAGAGTACGGCGATGAATTCGTCGCCAAGATGGGCGCCGAAGGCATCAAGGAATTGCTGCAAGGCATCGACATCGAAAGCGAAATCGAGCGCCTGCGCGGTGACTTGACCGGTTCCGAACTCAAGGTCAAGAAGAACTCCAAGCGCCTCAAAGTGCTGGAAGCCTTCAAGAAGTCTGGCATCAAGCCCGAGTGGATGGTGCTCGAAGTGCTGCCCGTGTTGCCACCGGACCTGCGTCCTTTGGTGCCACTGGATGGCGGTCGCTTTGCGACCTCCGACCTGAACGACCTGTACCGCCGCGTCATCAATCGCAACAGCCGTCTGCGCCGTTTGCTGGAATTGAAGGCGCCTGAGATCATTGCGCGCAACGAAAAGCGCATGTTGCAAGAAGCCGTGGACAGCTTGCTGGACAACGGCCGTCGCGGCAAGGCCATGACCGGCGCCAACAAGCGTGCCCTGAAGTCTTTGGCCGACATGATCAAAGGCAAGAGCGGTCGTTTCCGTCAGAACTTGCTGGGCAAGCGCGTCGACTACTCCGGTCGTTCCGTCATTACCGTGGGCCCAACCCTCAAACTGCACCAGTGCGGTTTGCCCAAGTTGATGGCCATCGAATTGTTCAAGCCTTTCATCTTTGCGCGTCTTGAGGCCATGGGCATCGCGACCACCATCAAGGCCGCCAAGAAGGAAGTCGAAGCCGGTACACCCGTGGTCTGGGACATCCTGGAAGAGGTCATCAAAGAGCACCCCGTGATGCTGAACCGTGCGCCTACGCTGCACCGTTTGGGCATCCAGGCGTTTGAGCCCCTGCTGATCGAAGGCAAAGCCATTCAGTTGCACCCCCTCGTTTGCGCGGCCTTCAACGCCGACTTCGACGGTGACCAGATGGCCGTTCACGTGCCCTTGTCGGTCGAAGCACAGATGGAAGCCCGCACTTTGATGCTGGCTTCGAACAACATCTTGTTTCCTGCTTCAGGCGAGCCTTCCATCGTTCCATCGCAAGACGTGGTGCTGGGCCTGTACTACGCCACACGTGACCGTATCAATGCCAAAGGCGAAGGCCTGATCTTCTCCGACATCGGTGAAGTGCAGCGCGCCTTGGACGCCGGTGCCGTGGAGTTGACCGCCAAGATCAACGTGCGCATGACCGAGTGGACCAAAGACAAAGCGACGGGCGAATTCAGCTCGTCCGTGTCTATGGTGGAAACCACTGTGGGTCGCGCATTGCTGTCGGAAATCTTGCCTAAAGGCTTGCCTTTCAGCAACCTGAACAAGGCGCTGAAGAAGAAGGAAATTTCCAAGCTGATCAACACGTCTTTCCGCAAGTGCGGCTTGAAAGAGACCGTGGTGTTCGCCGACAAGCTGTTGCAAAACGGTTTCCGTTTGGCCACACGCGCCGGTATCTCGATCGGCATCGACGACATGTTGGTGCCGCCCGAGAAGCCCGCCATCATTGAAGCGGCCGAGAAGGAAGTCAAAGACATCGAGCAGCAATACGTCTCCGGTCTGGTGACCGCTGGCGAGCGCTACAACAAGGTGGTGGACATCTGGGGCAAAGCCGGTGACGTCGTCTCCAAAGTGATGATGGACCAGCTGCGCAAAGAGAAAACCATTGACCGTCATGGCAACGAAGTCGATCAGGAATCATTCAACTCGATTTACATGATGGCCGACTCCGGCGCCCGCGGTTCTGCTGCGCAGATTCGCCAGTTGGCCGGTATGCGTGGTCTGATGGCCAAGCCTGACGGCTCGATCATTGAGACCCCCATCACGGCGAACTTCCGTGAAGGTCTGAACGTGTTGCAGTACTTCATCTCGACGCACGGTGCCCGTAAAGGTCTGGCCGACACGGCCTTGAAGACCGCCAACTCGGGTTACCTGACCCGTCGTTTGGTGGACGTGACACAAGACTTGGTCGTGACCGAGCTCGATTGCGGCACCGCTGACGGCTCGCTGATGCGTGCCATCGTTGAAGGTGGTGAAGTGATCGAATCACTGCGCGACCGCATTTTGGGCCGTACCGTTGTCGAAGACGTCTTGCACCCTGAAAACCGTGCCGTGCTGGCCGAGGCGGGTGTCTTGCTTGACGAAGACATGCTCGACGAACTCGAAGCAGCAGGCGTGGACGAAGTCAAGGTGCGCACGGCGCTGACTTGCGAAACGCGCTTTGGTTTGTGCGCCAAGTGCTATGGCCGCGATCTGGGCCGTGGTGGCTTGGTCAATAACGGCGAAGCTGTGGGTGTGATCGCTGCTCAATCGATTGGTGAGCCTGGCACGCAGCTGACCATGCGGACCTTCCACATCGGTGGTGCGGCTTCGCGTGCGGCGGTGGCCTCCAGTGTGGAAGCCAAATCCAACGGTGCCATCGGCTTCAACGCCACGATGCGCTACGTGACCAACAGCAAAGGCGAATTGGTGGTGATTTCCCGCTCTGGCGAAATCCTCATCAGTGAACACGGCCGTGAGCGTGAGCGTCACAAAGTGCCTTACGGTGCGATCTTGTCGGTCAAGGCCGACCAGGCCATCAAGGCAGGCACCATTCTGGCTAACTGGGATCCGCTGACCCGTCCGATCATCACCGAATACGCGGGTACTGTGAAGTTCGAGAACGTCGAAGAAGGTTTGACAGTGGCCAAGCAGCTCGACGAAGTGACTGGCTTGT